>Ga0126369_10003295_pt1 | contig 11660 bp, 15 predicted proteins | sample PanSoiMetaPlot_1_FD_109646 | JGI IMG/M metagenome (GOLD analysis project Ga0126369, IMG submission 109646) | Tropical forest soil microbial communities from Panama - MetaG Plot_1 | ecosystem: Environmental > Terrestrial > Soil > Tropical forest > Bulk soil | place: Panama | collected 2016-02-17 | reverse complement strand
TAGACTTATGGCATGAGCGTCCTAAGACTGCTCGACTTCTTATTTGGCTGTCACCGCACTAATCTCAGCCGTGTCTTCACAATTGGCAGACGAACGTATCGCGTGTGCTGCGAGTATGGCGCAGAGTTCGATTATTCGCTCCGGACCATGGCGATTAACCGCCGGCAGACCCATGTCCGCTCCCGCTATTTTCGAGAAGCTTGAGACATACCGTGTCCTGCCAATGCGGACGTTGAGGAGTTCATAGAGGAGCCACACGATGCCGAAAATCTTCCTGGGAACACTGATGCTTCTCCTGCCGGCGTTGGTGCTCGCTCAATCGCCATGTATTCCGGCGGCATACCTACTGGCGACCATCATTGACGCAAAACCGCTTCCGTCTCCGGAAAGCACCAATCTCGATGAGCGGCTTTACCAGGTATCGATGAAAGTAGGGCAAACAGTCTATGTCGTACTGACCCCTCTGGCGTCACCGTCGGAGACCATACTCTATGCAGTTGGCCGTCAACTGCGCGTCCGCATAGGCGATGACACAATCACATGGAACGACACCATGGGGCGATGTTACAAGTCGCCAATCATAAGCAAAACCCCGATTAGCGATACATCCAAACCTCAGGGCTGATGAACCGAGAACTGCGCGCCTGAACTAATCGCGCTTTAACTGAAAGAAAATGGAATGAAACTCACTAAGTTGCTGACATTCATACCAGCCATCTTGTTTATGTACGCTTGCGCCTATGCGCAGGATGTTCACTACAACTATGATCGAGGCGCAAACTTTGCAGCCTACAAAACCTACCAATGGGTCGATGAACCGACCGGCCAGGCAAAGGTTGCTCCCCCGAGTGGCCTGCCAAGGATTGACTTGCCGGGAGGTGGACCATTGGCCGTTCGTGGCGGCACGGCAGATGACCAGTTGATTCGTCAGGACATTCAGCGAGCAATAGATGAACAACTCGCACAGAAAGGTCTTACCAAGGTCGAGAGCAACGCGGACCTTCTGATTACCTACCATGCTGCTGTCCGTGAAGAACAAAGCATAAATTTGTCGGCCTTCGGCACTGGCAGCGGCCCGTGGGGCGGATGGGGCGGCGGATGGGGCGGATTGGGAAGCGGTACCGTAACGGGCCAGACTTCCACCATTCCCATCGGAACGCTGGTAGTGGATCTCTATGATCCCGCCAAAGAGCAGCTCGTGTGGCGCGGAGATGCCACCAAGACCCTTGACATTAAGAAAAACGCGGATAAGAACTATAGGAACCTGCAAAAGACGATGGCCAAGCTCTTTAAGAACTATCCGCCCCAGGCCGGCAAGTAACCAGGAGAATTTCGGTGAAATCGCACTTGATTATTGTACTCATCTTCACGTCTCTGCTCGCTGTCTCCGCAAGCGCTCAACTGAACAGTGGCGCGCAAGCCGAAGACGGTAGCTCCCTACAACGAGGTTTAGGCACTACTGCTAATCGTCATATTCAATCGCTGTCCGGAGCTGATCAGGATTCAGGAACCTATCCAGCACAATTGGAGGGCGTTCTGGAAACCATGTCAGCAGAATTAGCCGAAATCGCACAGGCTGCTCGCGAGGGTAAGATCAGCCGCGATCAGGCGGAGTACCTAAGCCTGGAACGCTATTATGTCGCGTTGACACGATTCCAGCTATTGCGGACGTTGCACCAGAGTCCAGCGGAAAGCAATCCGGCAAGAGCGTACTCACAGACAAATACTGCGCCCCAGCCTTCCAGTGGTGGATTCATCATTCCTTCGCTTACCTGCTCACCTGATATTCCTGAACAAATCATTAACTATCTCGAGCTGACGCCGGTAGAAATACAAGCGCTTCAGGCACAAGTTGTGGAGGAGTGCAAGCGGGTACAACCACTCATGGACCGGCTAGAAAAGAGCCGTCTCAAATTGCTTTCCATGAAGATGAACGGGAAGGTTGACGACCGGGAGGTCCAGGCTTCGGCAGCAGAACAGTCGCAGATTGTCAAGCAGCTCATCGTGATGAATTCGCAGCTTGAGACCAAGCTTTACAGCATGCTGACCAGCGAGCAGCAACGAAAAGTGGATGGACTATTGCGCCAGACCCTTACCTCTGGAGGAGAACTAACGCTTCCTCAATAGCAGAGCCTAACACTCACGGACTCTCGTGCGAGGCCGCCTTGTTGTCGGAAGGTTTGTTAACCCAAGGCGGCCAGTAATGCCCTTCCATTCAAGCTGCTACCCTTTTTGGCTGTTGCCCGCTTTCTTTGCGAGTCCTGCTTCGACGTTCGATCGTCTGTCCACACTCGACTACTGGTATATCGGCATCCGCCTTCATTCGGGCAGGTCAGACCCAGTCTCGCTGGCAAGAACCAGCCTGATTTCAGCAACTTGCGGTAAACGTGATTGGCACCCACCTTGCATTACTTGTTACATCCGTCCCCCGACCCTTGCAAAACTCTGAGGTCGGGAAATTGAAGGCGCGAAGGTCATTCATGTATTGGCTGCACCTGACAAAGAAGCAGAAGAAACGAATCACACAAGTACTCACCACGGCGGAGATCCAGAATCCTTTTGCTGACCAGAGCGAGAGTCTGCACTGGACTGCTCTGATAGTGACGGGAACTCCGGAAATGGCGGAGCGATCGGTTATTGACGCAACAGGTCTTGCCGAGACCAATAGCCGCGAATTTCGTGACTGGCTGGTGCTATGGGCACATTTAGCTACTGGCCGCAGGGCACTGAACGCCGTCCGTTCATCGATCCAAGAAACTGCTAGCCGATATGCTGACTGGACTTGCTCTCACAAAGGCCACGAGCCTCTCTCATGGGCTGAGATTCGAAGGCTCCAGGAGTTGGATGCAGCTAGAGTCGTTCAGCAGCTCGACGTTTTGGCTCGGGCCGTCCTGGTTCTTCACGGCTGCCACGGCGCTTCGTTCGAGGACTGCGCGTTGTTGCTGAACGTGTCGCGTCAATCTGCGGTCGGCGCCTACTGTACGGCGCTTGAGTGGTACAAGGGGTCTGGAGAACAGGCTGACAGAGATGTGGCCGCAACTTCCACATCCTACACTTTTCCGGTACCACCTAAATGGACAGTTGTGGCGGAGAGGAGATCGATTTGAAACCGCATTGGATGCTGGCATTCTTGATTGCGGGGGCGCTCGCGATTTCGACGGAGGCGCAGGACGTGAATGCACAATCGAAGAATACTGCCGTGACTCAGCAAGGAAGCAGCGACCAGGAACACACAATTGTGGTCGATGTGTGGTCAAAATCCGAGCCGGATGCCCAGGAGCCCGTAAGAGTGTCATCAGTATTTGCGGTGGCCGGCCTGAACGCCGCATTCAAGATGGAGCTGACTGAGCGAAAGATCGAAAACTCCATCAGGAGAGGTTTCCCGCTTGGCGAGTTCTGGATTCAAAACGATCTTGCCGAGGTTGACGATGCGTTAAAACTCTCAACTCTCTCGGTCGCGAACGACGCCGATCAACAGGCACTGCGGGAACTTGAAAAGCAAAGCACTCGGCTCCGGACCTGGAGCGATTGGCTTATTGACCAGAACCGGCTCCTTGCGCTGACCGAGTACTACATCTCCTCTTCAACACTAGACCGCGACGAGCGATTTCAGAACAGCGTGGCTTGCACGAAGTTCCTGGTTTCGATGCTGACGAGCAGGAGATTGGCAGAAAACAACTCCTGCCTCTAGGGAACCCGATCGTCTTCGGAACGCAAACACTCAGTGACCATCGCCCGTATGTCGGCGGTTAGCGGCACTCGATCCGTATCGTTCTTTCCTCTAAGTCACTCCATATCAATGGCTCACATATTTATGTTCTTTTTGGCCTTAGGCATGCTCATGAAAATGTGCTACATCGACCTCCAGCCTCAAGGCAGGTGCCATGGACATGGATAGTCAACTTCAAACGATGCTCAGTGGACAGGTTTTTCTGTTGTTTAGCGGCACGAGCTTTATCATCGTCGGTTTAGCAAGCCTGGCGGTCGCCGCGATTCGAAGGAATAGCGGCGCCGGTATGCGCGCTGTCGTGTTTCTGGGAATCTGGAGCACGATGTATGGTGTCCAGCGACTCACTGAGTGCTCGACGCTCGTTACCATCCTTCCCCAATGGCTTCACTCGTGTGTTCCATACGTCGAGACTTCAATTACTTATCTACTCATCGTTGCCGCTGCTCTCTCTTTCCGGGAACTTGTAGTCGGCAAGCTGCGGCGGTTCGTCAGCGGACTCGCCTTGATCGGCCTACTCGTCGCCCTTTTAGCCGTGGGTTGGTTTGTAGTGACCGGCGAGAAGTACACGCTGATCCGGTACAACAACCTCATCAGCGCCGGCGTTCTCATTGTGCTTCTAGTATTCCTCTCCGTTCCTGCCCTCAACCGAAAGTACGGCGTGCTGCAATACCGGGGAGTGCTGCTGATGGGCTGCACTATATTCTGCGTCGAAGCCCTCTATGTGAGTCTGGTGCACTCTCGCGGAATGGGTCACGAGATCGGCAGGGGATGGGATGATCTCGGGTTTGCTGCTTTGCTCTCATCGCTGGCCTATGTCGACTTGCAGCGCGTCTATGCAAACGAACGCCGCCTGTCAACGATTGAGAACGACCTCGCGATTGCCCGGCAGGTGCAGTTTTCGATTCTGCCGACGACGACGCCACAACTTAGCAGGCTGCGCATTGCGGCCGCGTACGAGCCAATGACCGCAGTGGCAGGGGATTTCTATGAGTTTCTGCCGGTGGATGAACACCGCATCGGATTTCTTATCACTGACGTCTCCGGTCACGGCGTATCCGCCGCCCTGATTGCTTCGATGATCAAAGTGGCGGTGCAGTCAGTTGCCGCACATGCTGCTGATCCTGCGGAACTGCTTCGCCATCTGCAGGGCATTCTGTCGGCGGACTTGCGCGGCCAGTTCGTGTCCGCCGCGTACCTCTGGATCGACACAGAAGCTGGCAATGCCTTCTACTCGGCAGCCGGTCATCCACCACTCCTACATTGGCACGCCGCCAATAGCTCAGTCGAACGTGTAACCAGCAACGGAGCACTTTTCGGCGTACCTTTTGAAACCGAATATCCTGTACGTGAGCTCCCCTGCTCTGCAGGTGACCGCTTTCTGCTATACACCGATGGCATCAGCGAGCCCGAGAATGAAGTGGGCGAGGCGTTCGGCGAGAGCAAGCTCGAGCAGATCGTGCATGACAACCCATCGGTATCCGCCGATGAATTATCACGGCAAGTCTTGACGCAACTCGCCTCATGGCAGCCAACTGCGACTCCCCAGCAGGATGACCTGACTTTGATAGTGATCGAGGCGCTCTAGCTTACGGTTTCTCTGAAACTCGACATGTTTGGATGATCCAGATTTCCGCTGCGTACCCGGCAAAAATGCGGACCCTCGAGAGCTTTCCCGACCTCGCCACATTCAAGATGGCCTTACGCGCCCACTCGTGTGGATTGGTATGGAATGCGAGCAACCGCCTGTCTGCCCCCCAATGTAGGACTTCAGATCCGCTGAATGCATGTAGTAGTCATGAGATAGAAACGCGTCGCGCAATGGCTCGAGGATGCACGGAGGCATTGACCGCACTGATGGACGCACCTGCTGTACCTAACTCCCGGCACCTCGAATGCTGGAGTATCCGTTCGTGACCCGATGCTGACAGTGACGGTAACCTCGCCCTGACCGAGTATTACATCTCCTCTTCAGCACTGGACCGCGACGAGCGATTTCAGAACAGCGTTGCTTGCACGAGGTTCCTAGTATCGATGCTGACGAGCAGCAGATTGGCAGAGGACAACTCCTGCCTCTGAGATTCGAACAAAGAACTGCCCGGTTCACCTGTGGCGCTGTTTCAATCTTATTGCTCAGCTCGACAGCCGTTCGATGCCGTTAAAGTACGTGCCTGGAGGCAGTCCGTGGCGACTATCGATGCCGGCCTAGAACCCGCCCAAATCCGGGCAGACAGGCGGCAGTGCCTGCACTGGGTCGCCATTCTTGAGCCACCGTCCAAAGATCAGGCCATTAATGCCATTCATCTTCAACCACTTACATTAACAGTGCCTTGGCATATGCCTTGCTCTTCTAATCGAGCAGCTCGCAACTTGGAAATTCCTTCGATCAACCCTTGTTTGCGAGAAGCAAAAAAGAAGAGGTGCCCAACCATGAAATGGAGCTCAGCAAATCACACAGATTCTGACCGTAGTTGCGCTTTCCGTACCCTCCAAGCGCTTATTGTGATGTTGGTGTGGTCGGGTTCGCTCCTCGCGCCAGCGGAATCCCGTGGGGCTGAGTTGAAGCAAGACACCTTGGTTTACTGGAACACGTATGTAGATGCTGCTCGTCCCCAAATTGGCTCTCAAACGCCCTTTCTCTGGGTCGACCAGAAACCTGAGCGCCTTCAGCGCGTTCGTGAAGGTGAGATACTGGTCTCTTCCGTCGGGAAGGAGAACCCAATACGTGTGGATTCCGGATTAATCCACGATTGGATGGGGGCAACGTTTCTTCCAGGCACCGGGATTGAAGACGTTTTGTCCGCAGTCCGTGATTACGGCAGCTACAAGGAATATTACAAACCCACCGTTGTTGACTCCAGATTGCTCAGCAGGTACGGACCCTGTGAAAAGTACTCCATGCGCGTCGTGAACAAAGAGGTTGTCGCCCAGACCGCTCTCGATATGGAATTCGAAACCTGCTATTTCAGAGTTGACGAACGCCGGTGGTACAGCATTACACGCACCATGCGGGTGCAAGAGCTCCGGCATTACGGACGCCCCGACGAAGAGGAGCTTCCGCCAGACCACGGTAGTGGCTTCATCTGGCGCCTTTACAGCATTGCCAGGTATGAGCAACGAGACGGCGGAACTTATGTTGAAGTCGAGGCGATTGCCTTGAGCCGGGACATTCCCGCTGGACTGCGTTGGGTAGTGAGTCCCATTGTCCGCCGGGTCTCTAGGAATTCTATGCTCCTTTCTCTCCAAGAAACCAAGGATGCAGTACGTTTGACCGAAGCCGCGAACCGAAATATGAAGTCACCTACGACTGCCGACAGCCGCTCGCGGAGTACGTCCGCGTCGGAGACAGACATGACGAAAGGTTTTGCTCCGGCCGCAAAGCCGTAATTCAGGATTCATCGGCACGCGAGACGATCCGCCTTGCAGCACACAGCAGCCTACACCTCGACAGGAAACGACATCGCCATATCCGATGGTTGAATAACTGCTGGCCGAAAAGTAGAAGGCAGATTTCCATGATGGGAAGAAAGGCCAGCGATAGCAGCTCTTCCAAGGAACTCTCCGCTAACCTCTCCGGCCTGACCGATCTCAAGAACAGGCAGCTTGAGGCTATGACCGCATTGATGGACGTACCCTCCTGTGCCTAACGCTCGTCGCCTCGAGGCTTGAGTATCCGTTAAATGACCCGATGCTGACAGTGACGGTATCAGGGCAGCTAACTGCTCGTTTCGGGATCCCGATGCTTTTTCTAATCAAGCACTTACCCCTGACACGGTTCGGCATTAGACCTGCAATATCCAGTAAGTGGCGAGCGCTAGTCGCCCGTTTAGAAGATGCGAGGCACTTGATGACCCTCGACATAAGATTTTGGCTACCAAGATTGCTCGAATTTTTGTTTGGTTGTCGGCACAGCAATCTCAGCCGTGTTTTCACGATCGGGCGACGGACATATCGGGTGTGCTGCAATTGCGGCGCAGAGTTCGATTTCTCGCTGGCAACCATGTCGACTAAGCGCCAGAGAACGTGTGACAACGCCTCGCCAACAACTTTGGGAACCGTGAACCATGCATGAACGTTTGCCAATTCAAATCGGAGCCTGCTGAGTCCTGCTGGTCCTGCGACATGCACTTCCAAGAACCCAACTATTACCACATGGCCAATCTTTAGAGGAGCAACACGATGCCAAAGCTTTTCTTACGAACACTGATATTCCTTTTGCCAGCACTTGCACTTGCTCAATCTCCAACTGCGTCATCGAGATACCAGCCGGCGACCATCACCGCCGTAAAGCCGCATCAGCCTGCGCAAACCTCCAGTCCGGATTACGCGCTTGACCCTGACTCGCTTTACGAAGTCACAGTAAAAGTCGGGGCAACGGTTTATGTTGTCCTGACCCCGTCGCCCTCGCCGTCGGGAACCATACTGTACGCGGTTGGCCGTGACGTCCTCGTCCATGTCGGCGATACCACGATCACATGGAACGACATCATGGGTCAGTCTCATGAGGTGCCGATCGTAAGTAGGACCCCGATTGCAGACACTTCCAAATCTCAGGGCCGATAAATGGCGGTTTGCGCTCCGGAATACGCGGCGCTCTTAGCAGAAAGGAATTGCAGCTACAGTGATGAATTGGCTGATATTCATTCCAGTTATTTTGATCACCTTCGTTTCCGCGTACGCGCAGGATGTTCACTATAACTATGAGTCGGGTGCCAACTTTGCGAAATACAGAACTTACCAATGGGTTGACCTTCCGGACGGCGCGCTTACCGATCGGGTGATCGACCAGGCCATTCAGCGGGCGGTTGATGAACAACTCGAACAAAAAGGTCTCACAAGGGTCGAAAAAGACGGGGATCTTCAGATCGGCTACCAGGCTGTGGTTAATGAGGGAATGAGCATGACCTTCTTGGGCACAGAGAGCTTGGGGTGGAGTTGGGGGGACGCCTATATGCAGGGCGAGACCACCACCATATCCGTCGGGATGGTGTGGATAGATCTGTATGACCCAGCAAAAAAGCAGCTAGTGTGGCGCGGCGATGCCTGCAAGGCCGTTGACCTTAGGAAAAATCCGGAGAAGAACTACAAAAATCTGCACAAGGCCATGGCTAAACTTTTTGGGAATTATCCACCTCCGCCCAACCCAAGCGTGAGTGAACTGCACGAGAGCCGCGGTATATGTCGCTGTTCATAAGGGCTGTATGAAGGAGCAGGCCCCAGTTCGACGGAAAAACCACATCGCCATATGCGACGCTTCAATAACTGCTGGCCGAAAAGTAAAAGGCGTATCCCCATTGTGTGAAGCAAAGCCAGCAATAGCAACTCAGTCAAAGCGAAATGATAAATCCCTGCAGGCTGCAATATCCGTGAATGACCGCCATGCTGACAGTGACGGTATCAGGGCAGCCAACTTCTCCTTTCGAAATCCTGACGCGTTTGATAATCAAGCATTTAGCCCTGACACGGTTCGGCATTAGAACTGCAGTACCTAGTCGTGCTGCGCACCATGGCCCGTTCAGAAGATGCGAAGCATGAACGTTACAGGATTGCTCGATGCTTTGTTTGGTTGTCGAAAGAAAACCTCAGCACGTGTTTTCACGATCGGCAGACGGACATTTGTGATTGCGGCCGAGCGTTCGATTACTCGCTGGCAACTATCCCGACTAATGCCAGAACGTGTGATCCCGTATCGCCAACAGACTGTTGGAACCGTGCACCATGCATAATGCTCCTAACTCAAAGTGGAGCTTGCTGAGTCCTGCGTGTCAGAGAAATCCTGTAGAGGGGATTTGAGTATGGGGAACGTGAAATCAGGTTATTTTTGCGGCACATGCTGGCTGAACTTTCCAACACTTAAAGAGTGTATGGACCACGCCTGGGACTGCAGGCCAGAACCCAACCGCATAAAACTTGCAGAGCCAATCGGCATCGAGAAGCACTGGCAAGAGTTGTTGGACGCTGAGTTGCCCATCCCGCCCGAAGTAAACTCCCAGACCTTCGAGCAACTCATCACCGCCGAGGATGTGGCATGGCTGCGCGAGATTGAAACTGCATTTACAGGAGGTGCGCGATGAACCTCTTCCTTGCTGCCATCTTTGCTCTCGCTATCCATGAGGCCGGCCACTACTTCACTGCCGAAGCTCTCAACGTCCGCACCTGGGGCATCTATGTTGGCTGGCGCGGAGTGGGTGTGCGGCTGGACAACAGCATTGTCAGCGATCCGATCCGGTGGGGCTTGATCGCCGCCTCTGGACCAATGGCAAACCTTTTAACCGTTAGTGCACTCGTCGTCGCGCAGGTTCGCGGGCTGCCTACTCCTGTCGAATTTGTCGCCTGTCAGCTTGCGATTCTGCTGGCGAGCATGGCATCGGACGGGCGTAGGGTGTGGAGACTGGCCGTGGGCGCATGAAACGTAACAACGAAGTTAGGCCGCTACTCGGGATCTTCTGGGGCGTGGCGTTCTCGCTGCCATTCTGGGTACTGGTGTGGCTGGCGCTGCGATGCCGGTAACTGACTTTGCAGCCCGCACCTGCAAGAGTTTGACTATCACCCACGTGGAAAACCTTTAGAGGAGTAACACGATGACGAGGAAATGTCTTTATGCAGGGCGAGACACCACCATATCCGTCGGGATGGTGTGGATAGATCTGTACGACCCAGGTAAAAAGCAGCTAGTGCGGCGCGGCGATGCCTGCAAGACCATTGACCTTAGAAAGAATCCGGGGAAGAAGTACAAAAATCTGCAAAATGCCATGCGTAAACTTTTTGGGAATTGTTCACTTCGGACCAACCCAGGCATGAGCGAACTGCACGAGAGCCGCGATATAGGTACATGTTCATTAGGTCTGCATGAAGGAGAATCAAGTGAAATCAAAGTGGATCATCGGACTGGTAATCACATGCACGCTGGCACCTTTTGTCCGCGCTCAACAGAATGACAGCGCTCAACCTTCGGAAGGCGCAATCATAAGCGTGCCTCAGCAACAGTCAGGCGAACCAACAAGCCCGCCTATGCAACTACAACCGCTGGGCGGGGCATCGGATGCCCAAAGCTATCCGGAACAGCTGGAGTCCGTTCTTGCTGCGATGTCTGCAGAGTTAGGGGAAATTGCTCAGGCGGTGCGCGAGGGCAAAATCACCCGCTCACAAGGCGAATACCTGAGCCTCGAACGATATTACGTCGCATTGACCCGCTTTCGATTTCTCCGGACGCTATACCAGAATCCGGTGGAGGAAAATCAGACTCAATCGTACTCGCAGGCGAATACACCCCTTCAGATTTCCGGTAATGGCGTCATGCTCTCTTCCCTGACCTGGTCGCCGGACATTCCCGAACAGATCGTTGGCTACCTCGAGCTAACGCCGGTGCAGATCAAGGCGATTCAGGCCCAAGTTACAGACGAGTGTAAGCAGGTACAACCAATGCTGGAGCGACTCGAAAAGAGCCGTCGGGAGTTGATTTCGCTAAAACTAAGCGGGAAAACCGATGCGAACAAGGTTCAAGCTTTGGCCGCAGAGCAATCGCGGGCTATCCAGCAGCTCATTGTAGAGAACTCTCAACTCGAAACCAAACTGTATGGTATGTTGACCACCGAGCAACAACGAAAAGTCGACGGGCTGTTGCGCGCTACCCTCAACTCTGCTGTGAATGATTTTTGAATGGGATACGACCTAGCAGTTGATGCGAGAGAAGAAGCACCTAGGCTTGTAGCTGCATGCTAACTACCTAGCGGTGCACGAATATGCAATTGATGAATGGCCTTGGATCCCAGCGTAGATTCCGGCATGGCGGCCCTCTGTGGTTCGCTTGTTGGCACTTCGGGCTCACGAATCAACGTCTGGATTGCCCCAGCAGGCCTATCGCCTTGTCCACTACGATCCAAGATGCTGGGCGTTAGCTCATTAAGGGAAAAGCCTATTCGGTTGCCCACAT
>Ga0126369_10003294_pt1 | contig 11662 bp, 12 predicted proteins | sample PanSoiMetaPlot_1_FD_109646 | JGI IMG/M metagenome (GOLD analysis project Ga0126369, IMG submission 109646) | Tropical forest soil microbial communities from Panama - MetaG Plot_1 | ecosystem: Environmental > Terrestrial > Soil > Tropical forest > Bulk soil | place: Panama | collected 2016-02-17 | reverse complement strand
TCTTCCAACAGACGGAGCAGCTCTACCAGAAGTGGAAAGCCGGTCCGGACCCATTCAAAAAATTCCCCTTGGTGCATCATCCGCCGATTCCGCGCAGCGAGGTGGTGATGGTAGAGCAGCCGGTCGAGACGGTGAGCATCGAGTTGGTCTGGCACGGTCCTTCGACAGTCGACGACCATGTGGAGCTGACCTATTCCGCCGACCTGCTTGGATATGCGATCCAGGAGCCGTCTTCGCCTTTCGAGAAGAATCTGGTCGAGTCCGGCGCGTGCGTCCACGCCGCCTTCAGCTGGTCCACCCAGATGAACGTCGGACCGATCACCTTGGGGCTCGAGGCAACACCCGACAAAGTGGACGAGTGCCTCAAGGCTGCGATCGCCGAGCTTCCGAGGATGAAGAGCAGCGATTATCTGTCGGATGAAGAGCTGCGCAACGCGTCGCATCGGCTCGAAGTGGACCAGGCGCTCGAGCGCGAGAAACCAAGCGAGCTTGCCCACGTGCTGACGTTCTGGTGGTGCTCCGCCGGTCTCAACTACTACCTGTCCTACCTCGACAACGTGAAGAAGGCGACGCGCGCAGACATCGCGCGCTTCTTGGAGACCTACGTCCTCGGAAAGCCATATGTGCTTGGCGCAATGGTCTCCCCAAAGATGGCGACCGAGCTCCACCTCAATCGCGCGCACTTCGAACGCTTGGCCGGCATCGGAGAGAGGGCCGACGCCTCAAGGGTTGGCGCCGATAAGGCTGAGCGATGATCTTCCCGTCTTCTTTCCGACTGGCGCGCGGGGCGCCGTCTGCCATGGCCGGCGATCGACTCCAGCCCGCACGGTTTTGGGCCTCGCTCGCCATTTTCGTCCTATTTGCGCTGGCCAGCTCGTGTGCTACTTCGACGGCCTCGTCCAAGACTTCAAATCCGCTTCCTACGGCAACGGCGCAGAGCCAGAGCAGTGCGGATTCTGCCCCGGTAAGCGACGGCGACGTCACCTTTGCAACGGTTCACGGAATGCAGGTGTTCATCAAGCGAATCCCCGGAGCTGAGCTGGTCTCAGGTCAGCTCGACATCCTCGGCGGTGTTCGCAATTGGGGGAAAGAGGATGCGGGCGTCGAGCAGCTCGCATTGACGGTCAGCGCCTCGGGCGGCACCGAGACTCTGGACAAGGACGCCTTCGCGCGGCGCCTGGCGACGCTGGGAAGCATGATCGCCGCCGGGGCGGGAAACGATGCCTCCAGCTTCCGGGCGAAGAGCCTGAAGGAAAACTGGGACACGACCTTCGAGTTGATGGTCGACGCGTTCCTCCATCCCGGCCTTCCGCCGAAAGAAGTTGAGTTGCAGCGGCAGCAGCAGCTCTCGGCCCTCAGGCACGAGCAGGAGGATCCAGATGCTCAGCTCGCGCTCATTGCCCACGAAAGGATATTCAAGAATCACCCTTATGAGAACCGCTCCATCGGTACGCTCGAGACCGTCAACAAGCTGACCAGAGATCAGCTGCGTTCACACCTGGCCAAGCTGCGGGAGACGAGTAGGTTGATCCTGGTGGTCGTCGGAGACGTCGAACCGGATCACATCATTACGCGAGCGAGAGATTTGCTGGGGCACTTGCCGCTAGGGACCTATCGGCATACGCCAATGCCCCCGATTCGATTCGACCACCCGACGGTGACGACCGTCGCGAAGAAACTTCCCACCAACTATATCCTCAGCAGCTTTCCCGGACCCGGATGGAAAGATGAAGATTTCGCGCTGGGAATGGTGGCGATGACGGTGCTTGGATGGCGCCAATGGATCGAAGTCAGGACCAAGCGCAACCTGAGCTATGCGCCCTCTGCCGGCATGGCCACCAACGCGGAGGTGACTCACGGTCTGTTGTACGTTACCGCGGTCGATCCGAACGCGACGATGAAGGTGATGCTCGACGAAGCGCGCAATCTGAAAGAGCGTCCGGTTCCGGCTCCCGAGCTGAAGGGAGACGTCTCTACTCTCGTCACCAGTTTCATCGCCGCCAACGAGACGACGGACGGGCAGGCGGCCCTGCTTGCGCGAGCCCAGGTGCTCGGCGGCGATTGGCGGTTGATTCGGACCTTGCCCGATCGGATGCGGGCAGTGACCAGCGAAGGAATCGAACAGTTCGCTCGCAAGTACATCGCAAACCTACAGACGGTTGTTCTGGGCGATCCGGAGCGGATCGATCCGGCCTTGTTCTCCTCCCTGTGACGGCCCTATGAGCACGCCGTTTTCTCTTCAAGGGAAGGTAGCAATTGTTACCGGGGCCAGCCGCGGAATTGGCGAAGCGATCGCCAGGCACTTCGCCAACGCGGGCGCCAGCGTCGTGCTCGCTGCTCGAAAGCTCGACGGGCTGAGCGGGGTCGCGGATTCGATTGAGCGAAGCGGCGGCCGGGCGCTCGCGATCGCCGCGCACATGGGCAAAGTCGAAGATGTCCGGGCGCTGGTGCGAGCAGCCGTCGAGCGCTTTGGAAAAGTCGACGTTCTCGTGAACAACGCGGCAACCAATCCCTACTTCGGACCGCTCTGCGAAGTCACCGACGCGGCGTGGGACAAGACGTTCGAGGTCAACCTCAAAGGATACTTCTACGGCGCGCGCGAGGTGATCGCGCATCTGCAGAGCAGGGGAGCGCCGGGATCAATTATCAATATGGCGAGCATTGCGGGGATCCGCGCCGCACCCTTCCAGGGCGTCTACGGCATGACCAAGGCGGCGGTGATCTCGATGACCCAGACGCTTTCCCAGGAGGTGGGCGGGACCGGCATCCGGGTGAATGCGATCGCGCCGGGTCTGGTGGAGACGCGCTTTTCGACCGCGCTCGTCCAAAACGATGAAATCCGCAAGCACGTGGTCGATCGCACCGTGCTCGGCAGGCATGCTCAGCCGAGCGAGATCGCCGGCGCAGCGGTTTTTCTCGCCTCGGACGCGTCCTCGTACGTCAGCGGACATGTTCTGGTAGTGGACGGCGGAACGACGATCAGCGGTTGATAGTCGTCCGCGCAAGCGGATTCACGTCGGTTCGAAGATCAGCTCGGTGCTGATGGCGATCGAGGTCTTCAGCGTCCGGTAGAGCGGGCATTTTTCCGCGAAGAATCCGTGGACCCGTTCCGCCGCCTCGCGTTCAGTGGCTTTGGCGCGAAGCCGGAAACGCACGTGGATTCTCTTAATCACCAGGACGCCATCATCGGTCTTCTCGACCTCGCCGGTGGCCTTCGCTTCGAGTCGGTCGCCGGCGGCGGGAATCTGGCGCGCTTCCAGCGCACCTCCTAACGTCCCGGTCAGTCAACCCGCGGTCGCTGCAATGACGTAATCGATCGTCGCCGCGCGCGGTTCGAATGCGTCGGGCGGAACCTTGTAGTGTTGGGCGATCGCTCCGTGAACTCCGAAGACGATCGGTTCCTTCTCGCCCGGCAAGTATGCCCTGCGAATTGGGCCCTTCACCCTCTCGATCCGGATTTCGGATCTATACGCCACGTCGGACATGGGTTGCTCCTGGATAGAAGATCCTCACGACCTTTCCCGGTCTGCTCGTTGGTGGGGGTCGCTCTGCTCTGAAGCGACGGGCGACACCGCAGGAAGGAGCGAGTCTTCCCCGCGACTCACCGCCTCGAGGGACTCCGCCACCGCGCTCACCTCGTCGCTCAATCGAGAGAGGCTCTCGCGCAGACCTGCGCCGGCTACATCCGCCGACGCCGCGTCCGCAGATTTGACGCTCAGCACCTGCGTATAGAGATTCTCCAGAGCGTAGTGGATCCGCGTCCGCTCCGCCTCCAGGCGAATTGCCGAGGTCACGATGTTGGAGCGCTGCTTGACTTGATCTTCGAGCGATTTGAGGGCGGAGGAGAGGCGGTCTCGAACCACTGCATCGGTTTCCGACCGAATTCGGTTGGTCAGCTCGGCGCGCTCAGCATCCAGGCGCCGGCTGTCCTGCGGAGTCACCAGAGCTCTCAACGAGCCCTCGCGCTCTCGTAGAGCTGCGCAGGCCTTCCTCAACGAAGAGATCGTCTCCTCGGGCTTATGGACGACTTCGCGGAGAGCTTGAGGGCCGGCTCGGATTTCCCGGATCAGTTTCTCGCACAAAATCTCAGTTCGATCCGGTTCGGTCTGCGCCTGGTGCGGCGACGCCTGTTTAGAGTCCGTCGGTGGATGCTCGGCGCTCTGGACTGGTTGTGTTTGCCCAGCTGTTTCAGACTCTCTGCGTCGGCTGCGTGCTTTGATCAGCAAAGCCACGGCGCTCACAATAAAGCCCAGCCCCAACCACCGAACTGGATCCGCTGCGGAATGATGAGCTGCCGTCGAGAGGAACCAAAACCCGAGCACGAAGAACACGATGACGGGACCCAAGCTAGGTCCGCGTTTGCGTCGCCACTCCCCGCGACCGATCTCCCGGCCAAATCGGCGCTCCAGCCGGCGCCGGTCGCGACGCGACATCGCCCAGCCGCCATGATCCATCCACGTCTGCATGTACGCGGCCCAGCCGCCATGATCCATCCACGTCTGCATGTACGCGGCGTGCCGCTGCTGAGCCTGGAGAATGGCGTCTTGCATGCGCCGCACGTTTGATTGCAAGGCGTCTTTCGGATCTTCGCGCTGAGGAGTTTCCATGCCGTATAAAGGTGACAGTTTTCAGTGCACTGCACCAGTCCTATGCGTTGGGGCAGGACCTCTTCCGGACCCACCCGCTAGCGCACTTAATAGCCAGAAGGGTTGACCGGCGCCGCGTAACTCTCCACCGTTTGGTGCGTAGTCCCGGGAAAGGAGGCACGATGGAGTCATTGATCAGGATACGCCGCGACCTGCTGGGGATTGCCGCCAAGCTCTCGTGGTTGCCCCCCGCGCTCACCCGCCTGACGATCGGCGTCATTTTCCTCGGCACGGGTTGGGGCAAGCTTCACAACCTTCAGAAGGTGACCGAGTTCTTTGCTCAGCTCCACATTCCGGCGCCCGGATTCAATGCTGCGCTCGTCGCTACCACTGAGCTGGTCTGCGGCGGGTTGATCCTGCTCGGACTCATCGCTCGGCTCGCCGCAATCCCGTTGATCATCACGATGTGCGTGGCAATCGCGACGGCGAAGGGCAGCGACATCGAAGGGTTGCGCGATCTGCTGGGCTTGCAGGAGTTCAACTACATCGTGTTGCTCGTATGGATCGCCGTCGCTGGGGCCGGTGCTTTGTCTCTGGATCGCCTGTTCTCGAGGCGTCTCGAGCGCCTTCCCTCGAGCGCGGCCGCCGCCTCAGCGGGTCACCGCGCCTAAGCGTCAGTCCAGAAGCCTTCGCAGCCGATCGGGGATCTTTTCGGAAACGAGCCAGTGGATCTTCTCGGACAGCGCTTCCACGTCCTGGCGGCGCGAGGAGAGAACCTCGCTGAGCAGCGATTCGATCTCTGCTCGATCGCGCTTGCTTGCCCTCGCGGCAGACTTGGCGAGCAGCTCGAGCCGCACGTCCTTGTCGTGCACCGAGCCGAGCTCGCCCTGGAGCGGAGCCAGGACCGAAAGGCCTAATCCAGCATAGGCGGGGAAGGCCGCTTGGAGCAGCTCGACGTCGTAGCGCAGCTTCTTCAGAGCAATCCGCAATCGGTGAATGGTCTGTGCATCGGTCGAGTCATTGAAAGCCTCGAGCTGGGGTATTACCCGAGCCAGCTTTTTATCAAGGCGTCGGCGCATTCGGTTCCCTCCAAGCCGACCATTGGAACGGACGCTGACGATTGCCTTTAACAGCGCTGGGGCGGTCTCCGCGCGCCATCGCAAAGCATTTCGGTGCAGCTGGCGCGCTACGGTGGTTAGCTTGCGTCTTTGCTCGGCGATGATCGGACGAACTGCGCTCTGTCGGCTCTTGGCCTGAGACTGGAGCCACTGAATTTGCAGTTGAAGGTCACGCACCTCTCCCAGGGCATCTTGGAGAGCTTTGACGCGGTCTTCATATTGGCGGAGCTTTCGTTTGCCAAAGAGGTCGATCGCCGAACGGAGGCGGCGGGTCGAAACGCGCGCGTCATGGACCGCATCGCGCGCAGGTCGCGGGTTGAGGTGCCTTTCGTACTTTCGGACGTCCGCCAAGCGGGCAGCGAGCAGCACTGCGCCTGCTCTTGATACCCAGGTCCTCGGCCCGAGCCCTTTGACCTCGCTTGGCCTTGCCATGGTCAGCCCGCGGACAAACGGCGAATAAATGGGGGGGCGAGCAGTGGGGCGAGCGATCGCCAAGCGCTGTCCACATTCATATCCAACATGCAGCGGAAGTGACCTCTCGGGCACCGGGAGCGGCCGAAGAAGGAGCATGGCGAGCAAGGGACACCGGCGAACATCACCGCATGGCCGCGCAAATCGAACATCCCCGGATCGGTCGACCCGAAGAAGGCCAGCGTTGGCACGCCAAGGGCACGGGCCATGTGCATCGGCCCGCTATCGTTGGCGACGAAGGCGCTGCAGCGAGAGATCAACCCACCAAGCCCCCGAAGATCGAGTTTCCCGCAGAGGTCGAAGGCCTTTGGTGCCACGGTCGAGATTTCGGCGCCCAAGCGCATCTCGCCAGCGCCTCCGGTGACGACGACCTGGTAACCGGCGTCGATCGCGCGCTTCGCCAACTCTCCGAAGCGCGCTGCCGGCCAGCGCTTCGTCTCCCAGTTCGCACCGGGCGAGAGGCCCATGATCGGCCGAGTGGAGTCGACACCGGCCTCGCGAAGGCGGTTGTCGGCGATCTTCTGGTCCTCGGGGCCCAAGAAGTATCGCAGCTCACCTCGATCGAGCGGACGCCCGACAAGCCTTTCCACGGCGAGGTGAAATCGGTCCGCGAAATGCATCGGCGCGCGATACGTTCGAAAGCCGAGCTTGACCGCCACCGTTTCGGACAGCTCACGCTTGTGCCAAACGACCCGCGGTGTACGCGGCAAGAGCAGCCGCAGCAGCCTGCTGCGAATTTTCCCGTGCAAATCAAGCAGCGCTCCGTAGCGCAGCGCGCGCAATCGTCGGCTGAAGCTCAGCAAGCTTTCACCGGGCTCAAGGGAGACAACCTGATCGATGTTCGGGTTGTGCGCAACCAGATGACGTAGCGGCGCCTTCACCGCGTAGACGATCCGGGTTTTCGGCCAGGCGGCGTGGAGCGCGCCGATCGCAGGCGCAGTGAGGATCACATCCCCCACTGCGCTAAAGCGGAGCACGAGTACGCTCTCTGGCGGTTCGATCATTTCTACCGCTCTGCCGCAGCGAATGGGGCGGATGCTCTGAGAATCTCGTAAGGCGCGAGCTGCCGCAGTCGGCAGTTCGCCAGCGGAACGAGAAAAGTATCGACGAACGCATGCTGGCCGGAGATGCAGGCGTGGCTCACCGCATCGGTCAGCACCATCCAGGAAGAATAGGGCTTGAAGATCATCTGTACTTGGCCTTCGGTGTCGCGCTGGAAGCGGGGAGTGTCCTTCATGTAATTGTGGAACTTGCGCATCGTGCGATCGTACGGCGACGAGTCGATCACGCTCGCCAGCGGAAGCACCTTCGAAGCCGCGCGAACGAATCCGGAGTACGCCCGATCGACCCATTTCTCCTCAACGCCGCCCCTGGCCTCGGCATCGATCCCGGCGAGCTTCGCGTGGCGCCGATATAGGTCGATGAAGCAACCCTTGCTCATCCACACCCGGTCCTCGGTGGGGTTGACGTTGGTGAAGAAGCGGAGGATTCGATCTCCATGGGTCGCGCCGTAGGCACCGGCGTCCACGTGGACGAGCTCATTGCTCGCATGTGGCTTGAGGTTGCGGCCGCGCTCCTGCAAGGGTCGATAGCTGGAGGTTCCAAGTCGCGCGCCGCGCATGAACGCCGGCATTACCCCCCGCAGGAAAGTCTGCAGGTGTTCCGAATACGTCTTTAGAATCGACATGGCTCGGGCAATGACCGTCGGATCCGCCTTGATGCCGGTGAGCCGGTTCGCGTCGGGGTAGTAGCTGACGTTTTTGCGCAAGAGGTATTGCGCGATGTCGGACCGGAGGAACGTCAAGTCGGCGTCGTCTGGAAGCCTCAACGGGCACGTCGCGAAATAGACCACCTGCCCCCTTTCCAGCTCATCCGACAGCCGATGCGGGGCGAGCCGCTCGATCTGGTTGCTCGGCACGGTGAAGAGCATCGGGCCTATGTAGCGCAACCGGGCCGCACCGGCCAGGCGACGCTGGCGCAAGCGTCGTGCAAGTTCAACTTGCGGCCAGTGCATGCAAAACCCGATTAAACGGGCGCCGCGAACCAGGCGGGGACGTGGGGAACGGCCGCCGATTCTCGCGAGCGGCGTACATTCGCGCCGCGGCGCCGAAAACACTTCGGTGTGGAAGGTGGGTTGTTATTGCGTCATCCTCCCCGCTCAGGGGATGCTGAGGGCGCGCTTTGGCACGGCAGTCAGCGCCGGCGACTGCGCCACTCGATCCCGGATGGCGACACCTTTGCACGGATCCAAGCCCAAAGGGCTCGCGCACGTTGCCGGGTCATTCGTATCGACCAATGGCGCGAAGCTTTGGACGGAGGAAGAAGGAACGGGCGAGCCGATATTGCTGATCGCGGGCGGGCCGGGAGCTTCCCACACGTATATGCACGGGTTCTCGCCGCTGTCCAAGACGCACCGCCTGATTTATTTTGACGCCCTCGGTTGCGGAAAATCCGACTCCGCTCGGTCCAGCAGCGACTACACGCTGGATCGGGCGGTCGAAGACGTCGAAGCCCTCCGCGCGGCGCTGAAAGTACCCCGCTGGAATGTGCTTGGACACTCCTATGGCGGTGTGGTTGCCCAGGCATACGCCATCAAGCATCCGCAATCGATCGCCAGAGCCATCCTGGCGAACACTTTGATCAGCGGCGAAGCCTGGCAGGCGGCGTTGGACTACTCCAATGAGCAGGTAAAAAACCAATATCCCGAAGTCTGGGAGCGGACGCAGAACCTTCGCGGTCGAGGTCTCCGCTCGAGCGCCCCCGAACATCAGCGCGTCTACAACATTTCTCCCGCGCTGTTCTACTTCTTCGATGGGTCGAACGTGTCCAAGACGGTCTTCGAGATCAACCAGGAGGTCTACTACGGCATGACCGGCGAGGACGCAGACTTTCGCCTCGGTCCGGCGTTGGCCGGAATCGATTTTCGGGGGCAGCTCAAGAACCTGCGAATGCCCGTGCTCGTGCTCGCCGGCAGATTCGACCGAATCCTCAGTCCGCTCTACACGCAGCAGTTCAAACAGTACGCGCCGAACGCCGAGTTCGTGATCTTCGAAAAGAGCGGGCATTTGCCCTTTGTCGAAGAGCCGGCTGAGACGTTCAGGACGCTTAACGCCTTTCTTTCGCGGCCATCTCCGCCGTAGAGCGCGACCGGCGCTCTGGCAACCGCGCCCCCAGCTGCCCTTTGGATCCCTGGAAGAGAGTCTGGCGAAAGCCCTCCGGCCGCGATTAGCTTTCTCGCGGCCGACGTTCACTCCGTGACGGAACTCTTCAGATATGTTGCCTTGGGTGATTCGACCGGCCTTGGCATCGGCGACCAGTCTGACGGCGGCTATCCCGAACGCTTGTTCCGGCGCCTGAAGTCCGCCGGCCTGAACGCGGGCATCCTGAATCTTGCGCAGAGCGGAGCAACCAGCCGTGAGGTCGTGCAAGGACAGGTACAAAAGGCCGTCTCCATGCGCCCGTCCTTGGTGACCTTGGGAGTCGGTACAAATGATTTGTGGCGAATGGTTCCGCTCGGAACCTTTGAGATGAACCTGAAGCTGATCGCCAACCAGCTCGAGGCAAGTGGGGCGGAGATCGTGGTGAGCAGTCTCGTTGACCTGACCCAGGCACCGATCGCAGGCCTGGTCGAGACGTTCTTGCGCATTCCGCGGGCGCTCTTTTCCCGCCGCGTGAACGAGCTGAACGAGCGACTGAATGCGCTCGCCCGCCGCCCGCGATTCACCGTGGTCGACATGTTTTCTTTCAGCGCGCGCGAGCTCGCCTCTCACCCCGAATACTTCTCGCAGGATGGATTTCACCCGTCCTCCGCAGGTTATGACCGCTGGGCGGAGCTGATGTGGCCGGCGGTGCAGGGAGCTGCTGAGCGCTGGCTTGAGCGGCACAAGGCTGCCACTTCGTCCTAAACCGGGACGTCCCTCCAGCGCACGCTCTCTCCCAGGCGTCTCGGTTCGAACGCTGCACCCGATGGCAACCGTAACGATACTTAGTCATGCGGTGACGATTTGGTTGAGCCCACCCCGCTGGGTTCGTTTGAAAGAAAGGAGCTAGGACGTGTCAAACTACACCTTGCCTGACCTGCGTTACGATTACAGCGCGCTCGAGCCGCACATTTCCGGAGAGATTATGGAGCTGCACCACGATCGACATCACCGCGCGTACGTCGAGGGCGCGAACAAGGCGATCGAAAGATTGAAGGAAGCTCGCAAGCAACAGAATTTCGACAACATCGCGGCGCTGGAAAAGTCGTTGGCGTTCAACATCTCGGGCCATGTGCTTCACAGCATTTTCTGGCAGAACCTCTCTCCCGATGGCGGTGGAAAGCCCGACGGAGAGTTGGCTGCGGCCATCGAGCGCGATTTCGGGGGCTTCGAGCCATTCAAGGCTCAGATGATCCACGCCGCCTCAACGATCATGGGGTCGGGCTGGGCAGCACTGGTTTGGGATCCGGTAATTCAGCGGCTCGGCACGGCGCAGATTCACGACCATCAGTCAGAGGTGACGCAGGGCGGGCTGCCGCTGCTGGTGATCGATGCTTGGGAGCACGCGTACTACCTGCAGTACCACACCGACAAGGCGAAATTCTTCAACGCGCTCTGGAACATCTGGGATTGGGACGACGTGGCCGCGAGATTCGATCGCCTTCGCCGCGTCGATTTGGCAATCCGCGATGCCGCCGATCGCGCGACGCGGGACCAGCAGATGCAGCACTAGCAAGACCCTTCCACAGTTTTTCCACAGCAATTACCCCGTTGACTCCCACAGGGAAGTCATTGTTTTGTGCGCGCTCTTGATCGGCTCTCCGGGAGGCGGGCGATGAACATCGTGGGCTTTCAAGACGCACCGACCGCCGATCGACGAATCGAGCAATATTTGAGATCGAAGCCCGATCGAGAGATCGCCGCACTGCTGCTTCAGGACGTCCTACCCGAGCTCAGCGACTTGGGCCCTGCTGCGATGATCATCGAGTCGGCGATCGATCGCCTCCTGCGATCCGACGGCGGTTCGTTGAACGGGCCCGAGGCGCAGTTCAGGGCGAACCGCTCGGAGCTCGAAGAGTCGGATGCAAGCAGCGAGCTTTTCCAGTTCACGTTCTGAATTGAACGATGTTCGGTGTTCTGCGGTAAGCATTCGCTGCCGGGGTCGGTTGTCGCTGAAGAGCAGGGAAGCGCTCGGGCCCCGAAGGCAGTACGAAATTCCGGTTTTTGATCGCGCCGCGCTCTCGTCCACGCTGCTACGCCAAGCTCCGGAGACTCGGCCGTAAGGACCACGTCCGCGGGACAACGCCACGAGCAGACGCGTCGGAAGTCGGATTCGGTCGATCGGTTCTCCTCTTGTTCATCTGTTTGGCTCTCGGCGGCTGCAGCGCGAAGACAGCGTCGAGCCCGGAGGGCCATCCCGTTTCGGTCAGCGCCGTCTCCTTGGCACCCGATCGCCGTGCATGACCGAGCGCAACGTTCGCGACTTGATCGCGTTGCCGGACGGGCG
>Ga0126369_10003292_pt1 | contig 11666 bp, 7 predicted proteins | sample PanSoiMetaPlot_1_FD_109646 | JGI IMG/M metagenome (GOLD analysis project Ga0126369, IMG submission 109646) | Tropical forest soil microbial communities from Panama - MetaG Plot_1 | ecosystem: Environmental > Terrestrial > Soil > Tropical forest > Bulk soil | place: Panama | collected 2016-02-17 | reverse complement strand
TCGAGCACCAGCACGCGCGCGCCGTTCTCGCGCGCCGAGAGCGCCGCGCACATCGCCGCATTGCCGCCGCCGATAACGATGACGTCGTAGGCCACGTGATTACCCTATGATCTCGCTGATCTGCATCTGCGGTTGGATGTTGGTGTAGTTGGCGATATCGCCCATGATCTCCTTGCCGTGCTGCCCCATCCCCTTCTGGAATCCGTCGAGCGAGTGGAAGTAGACGTACCCGATCGCGATATACGGCGCCGGGGCGCCGGGCGCGCCGCCCGCCAGACCCTTGTCGACCTCCGTGCGCGCCAGTCCGAAGCTGGTCAGGCGATCGCGTACGAGCTTCATGTGTTGATTCACGAAGTAGTCGTGGTCGAACTTCTTGCCTTCGGACGACGGGTAGTACACGGAGATGCGGACCATGGCGGTCTCCTCCTGGCTCGCCGGCCGGACGCTCCGGCGCCGCTCACCGTATTCGGCGGGGCGGCCCCTGTCAAGGGTGGCGAAGGCGTGAGCGAACCGGCCCAGGCGCGCGTTAGGCGCTCAAGCGCGCCTCGGTCAGCATCTCGATCAGGACCGTACGGCTCTCCGCAGCCGATCGGACCTCGTGCGGGAAGGCGATCCGGACCGCGTGCAGCCGATCGCCGCTGCGCAACCGGAGCCTGAACCCGAGACGGTCGACCGCGATCATCGTCGCCTCGTCGGCCGTCTCGCGCGCAAAGTGGCGCGCGTAGGCGATGAGCGCGTCGGCGTGGTCGCGATTCATGTGCTCGAGAATGCCCGGGCCCGCGTCGGCCAGCGGATCCGGGCGAGCCGCGCGGTAGTCCTCGGCGGTCACCCAGTCCATCGCGGCGAAGCCCCCGACGAAGTACAGATCCTTCACGTCGAGCCGCCAGAAGCTGAAGTCGTCGAAGTCGACCCAGTACGCCGCGCGCGGGTGCCGCGCCAGGTAGGCCTCGCGCGCCTGGCCACCGTCGGACTTCGTCAGCTGGCGCGCCTCGCCGATCAGCGTGAGGCGGGCGGCCGCCAGCGGATCACCCGATTCCTGGCCCTGAGCGTTCGTGACGGGCTGCGCGACGAGCAGGCTCGCGCGCGGATCGGCATGGAGATTCTGCGTGTGAATGGCCATCGAGCTGATGAGCACGAGCGGCTGGCCGTGCTCGTCGAGCGCGTACGGCATCACGGACGCGAAGGGGTGACCGGCGTGCTTGCGCGAGAGCGTGGCGAGCGCGCCGGAGCGCACGAGATAGGCGAGCGTGCGGGCGCGCTCGGCGTATGTCGGTTCTGGAACCGACGGCGCATCGCCGCCGCGCGGCGGGCCGGCGTGGCGGTTCACTCTAATCTCTCGTCGCCGTGTACGGGCAGATCTGGTTGTAGGCGCAATGACGACAGGCGCCCCACGACGGCGTGGCGCCGAAGCGCCGGGCGCGAATGCCGGCGGCCGCCGCCTTGACGGCGTCGATCGCCTTGTCGACATCCTCCGCGGTCGGTACGTGACGGCCGACCAGATTCGAATCGGTGAACCGCAGCTCGACGCGCTGAGGAAGCGTGCCGGTCATCTCGCGCCAGGCCAGCGCGTACATCTTGAGCTGGAGACTCTCGTTCACGCGACGGTCGGCGTCCTTCTGGCGATTGATCTCGGTCGTCTTGTAGTCGACGATCACCGCGCCCAGCAGATCCTCGTCGACGCGATCGTAGCGCCCGCGTACGCGGTCGGCCCCGAGCGAGAAACCGAATTCTTTCTCGACCCAGGAGGGCTTGGTGCCTTCCGCTTCTTCGTGGTGCCAGAAGCGCCGCAGCGCCTCGCGCCCCGCCGCCTTGCGCGCTTCCTCGTGCTCGCGGGTGAGGAAGCCCTCCGCCGGCTCGTGGCTGCCCGGGCGGTCGTGGATGACGTCCTCGCCCGCCCACGCGCGATCGTAGACGGCCAGCAGATCGTCGAGCGGCGTGTAGTTGCCGACGACCCGGCGCCGCAGGTAGTACTCGACGACCTTGTGCATGACGGCGCCGTAGGCGACCGCGTGATGGCGCCGGATTGGGATGCGCCGAACATGGACGTTGAAGTACTTGAGCGGGCAAGTCTGGTAGTCGTCGATCTGCTTGTGGGAGAGATTCAGCTCGACGTCAGGCGCCAGCGGCTGCAGCGAGGGGTCTTCGATAACGGCCGGCGGCGCGTGATGCTCGATCTCCTCGACGGGACGCACCCGGAACGGCCGGCTCGCATCGCGCGGCAGGTCGAGCGCCTCGAGCACGAAGAGGCTCGTCTTGCGCTGGCGGCTGCCGCCGTAGTCACTGGCGTTCGTGAGGAAGAGCTCCCGCCGGGCGCGAGTCATGCCGACATAGAAGAGCCGGCGTTCTTCCTGTAGATGGTAGTCGCCGGTCGGCACCGCGTCTTTCATCAAGGCGACCGGCAGCTCGAGCGGATCGCGCCGGCGCCGCAGCGGGAATTTCTCCTGGACCAGATTCACGAGAAAGACTACCGGGAACTCGAGTCCCTTGGCCTTGTGGATGGTGAGCACGCGCACCGCCGGCGTCTCGATGTCGGCCTCGGCCACGGCCGGATCCTCGCCGGCGTCGATCAGCTCGTCCAGGTGCTTGACGAACTCGCGGACGTTGTCGTAGCGGAGCGCCCGCGACGCCGACTTCACCCGGTCGAAGAACTTCGCGATGTTCTTGCTTTCCGCGACGTCGCGCGCGGTTTCTTCCCGGTACATCCGGCCGAGCCAGCCCGAATCCTTGAGGAAGAGATACAGGAGCTCGCCGGTCGGCATCTCGCGCCCGAGCTCCATGTAGCGTTCCAGGTCCTGGACGAGGTGCTGGATGGCGGCGTGGCCGTCCTCGCCGATCTCGTCGCGAAGCTCACGGATCGTCTCCGTCTTGCGGAACACGTCGAAGAGATGGACGTGCCGGCGGTCGGCATAGGTCGAGCAGCGCGTGAGGTCGACGACGGGCACGTTGTAGAGCTCGGACGACGCCAGGTAGTGCAGGCTCACCGACTCGTCGACGTGCACCAGCGATCGCAAGAATGCGATCAGCAGCCGGATCTCCGGCCGGCCGTAGAGCCCCGAGTTGCCGGAGAACGTCCACGGGATCCCCTGGAGATTGAGCGAGCGCAGGAATTGATCGCCGTCGTCGTTGGAGCGCACGAGGATCGCGACGTCGTCGTAGCGCCACCGCCCGGCATCGACGTGCTCGCGGATCGCGTGCGCGACGGCATCGGCCTCCTGCGTCCCGGTCTCGTAGTGCTGGTGCGCGGGCGCGGGCCCGTCCGGCTCGCGGACTGCGAGGAGGTGCTTGCTGATGCCGCTGCGCACTTCGAGGCGATCGGGATTGTTGTTGACGATCAGGCGGTAGGCCGAGTCGAGGATCTTCTGGTGCGATCGATAGTTCTCGGTCAGCACCACTTGCCGGGCCTCGGGGTATTTGTCGAGGAACGCGAGCACGTTGGAGATGGCAGCGCCGCGCCACCTATAAATGGCCTGGTCGTCGTCGCATACGCAAGCGACGTTGCCGTAGCGGGCGCCCAGCAGCTTCACCAGCTCGAACTGCGCGTGGTTGGTGTCCTGGAACTCGTCGACCATGATGTACTTGAAGCGCCGCTGCAGGCCGGCGCGCACGTTGGCCCGCGCGCGGAGGAGCTTCAGGATCAGCACGATCTGGTCGCCGAAATCCACGCAGCCATCCCGCGCCATCAGCTCCTGGTACTTCGCGTAGGTAGCCGCCAGCTCGCGCTGCTGCGCCACGCGCTCGCGCGCCTCTTCGTAGTCGGGGGCGGCGGCCGCCTCGCCGGCCACCTGCTCGACGTACGCCAGATACTCTTCGGGCGTGATGTCCTCGTCTTTGCAACGGCTCACCAGCGTGATCAGCGCCCGGATGTGGCGCGTCGGATCGCCGAGCGGCCGGTAGTGCACCAGGGGAAACTCGAACAGCCGATCGCGGAAGAAGATGACCTGCTCGGCACGGTTGAGCACGCGGAAGTCGGGCTGCAGGCCCATCTCGAGTGCGTGCTCGCGCAGGATCCGATCGCCGAACGCGTGGAAGGTCGAGATCTCGACGTCGGCGTAGCCGTATTGCACGAGGGTGTCGACGCGCTCTTCCATCTCGGCCGCGGCCTTGTCGGTGAACGTGAGCGCGAGGATCTCTTCCGGACGCGCTTTCTTCTGAGCGATCAGCCAGGCGATGCGGCGCGTGATGACGGTGGTCTTGCCGGTGCCGGCGCCGGCGACGATGAGGAGCGGGCCGGCGTCGTGAGTGACGGCCTGGCGCTGGGCGTCGTTCAGGCCGTCGAGGATGCGCTCGCCCGCCATGCCGACTTGACTATAGCAGGGGTGACGCTAACCGGCCTGTCTTAGCGGCGCACGTCGGGTCCACCGGCCAGGACGTCGGCGACGTCCTGCGGGCTCACGAGCGCGATGTCGCCCCACGTCGAGCACTTGATCGCCGCCACTGCGGTGCCCGCGTCGACCGCCTCTTGAAGACCGCGGCCGGTCAGGGTCGCCCAGAGGAACCCCGCGGCGTACGCGTCACCAGCTCCGATCGGATCGACGACCTGGACGACCGGGCGAAGACTCGGCCGCACCAGGCGGCCGCCGTCGAGCACCGTGGAGCCTTCCTCGCCGCGCTGCAGGCTGATCGTGGCCTTGGGGGCCAGGCGCGCGAGGCGGTCGAGCGTCTGCTCGGGCGAGCCCGCGAACCCGAATAATGTCTGCGCCTCTCCTTGGCCGATGAAGAGATAGCCCACGCGCGTGAGGACTGGCTCCAGAAATGCGCGAGCCTCCGCGGGCGACCAGAGCGTTGCCCGATAGTTGACGTCGAAGGACACCGTCGCGGCTTCGGCCAGCGCGCGCTCGAAGAGCGAGCGCGGCGTGTCGCCGAGAGCCGGCGTGATTCCCGTGAGGTGGACCATCCGCGCGGTTCGTACCAGTTCCCAATCGACTTGAGCTGCCGTCAGGCGCGCGAACGCGGATTCTCGCCGATCGTAGAGCACACGCACCGGGCGCGGCGGCACGCCGTATTCGAGGAAATAGACGCCGATGCGCGCGCCCTCCGTCATGCGCACGTACCCGCAATCGACACCATGGCCGGTGAGCTCGCGCCGAATACGCTCGCCCCACGGGTTCGCCGGCAAGGCGGAGATCCACGCGGTGCGAAGGCCGAGCCGCGCGCAGGCGGCCGCGACGTTGGCCTCGGCGCCACCGAGCTGCAGATCGAGCTGCCGCGCGGTCTCGAAGCGCGTGGGGGAAGGGATCGCGAGCCGCAGCAACACCTCGCCGAGCGTGACGAGGTCGAGCATCTAGCTGGTTTTCAGGCTGATCTGGACGGACGTCCCCAGGATCATCGGCAGGCTCATGCTCTCCGGCCGCCGGTCGCCGCCGAACGTGATCAGCGCGGGCTGGCTCTGCCTCGCCCAGGACGAAAAGCGCGTGAGATCGAACCGAGCGATCGGCTTGCGCGTCTCGGCGTCCACGGTGACTTTGAGGACGAGTGGCGCCAGTTCGGCGCGGTACTGCGCCTGGACGTCGTCCGGGCCTTCGTTGTTCGCGATCTTCCGGCGGATTATATGAGTCATCAGGCTGCCATCGGCTTGCGCCGGCCACAGCTGATCGGCGTAGTTGAGCGTCGCACTGATCGCGTCGTCGACGAGCCACCCCTCCGGCATCGGAACGACGTCGTCGACGACCCGCAGCCGCCGCAGGAAGAACGTCTCGCCTTTGAAGTGATAGGCAGCCATTCGTGCGGTGTAGTCGTAGGTGATGTCGGCGCGCGACTCGCGCCCCTTCACGGAGAAGAAGGATTTCGACCGCAGGGGCGCCCACCGCCCCTCTCGAAGGGCGCCGGTCGACTCGATGCGATTGATGATTCCATCCCCCTCGCCCGTCATCGACACCTCGTAGCGGCCCGCCGCCCTATCGATGGATTCCGCTAAAGTCTCATCGATCCGATAGGTGAGCGCACCGTAGAGGAGTCTGACATCGACCCGGTAAGGGGCCGAATGGGCCACAGTGGCGGCATAGGCACGCGCCAGGGGGGCTGCAAGGAAAGCCAGCGGAAGGACTAAGAAATCGCGGCGCCCGATGACCTGCCTAGACATGTTTCGTCGGTTCACTTATTCTATCAGTCTCTCACGAGGGAACTTGGCCGTTTGACAGGGCACCTGTTAACGTAAATGCTGGGAATTTCGGTGGAAACGCAACCCAGCCTCACCGGGGGTTAGCAGTCGATGAAACACCAACCCGTCATCACCGGTCTTGGAATCGTCTCCCCCATTGGCATCGGTGTCGAAAAATTCTGGGAGGCTGCCCTGGCCGGGCGTTCGGGCATCGGCCGGCCCACGCTCTTCGACGGCTCAAAGCTGCCGCCGGAGTGCCGGATCGTGGGGGAAGTGCAGAATTTCAATCCACGCCTCTGGATGCCCACGCAGACGGTGAAGGTTTCTGGGCGCTTTAGCCAATTCGCCGTTGCTGCCGCGCAGATGGCTCTCCAAGACACTCGGTTGGATCAAATGCAGAAGAACACGGCCGGTTTAGTAGTCTCCGTTGGTTCATCAATGAGCGGGCTCGTTGATATCGAGCACTCAAACTTTCTTGCGTTTCTCCGCGATGACGCGATGCGACCCTGGACCGTTCTTGAATATCCGGTACACGCCGCGACCAGTCATGTCGCGATCAGCATCGGAGCTCACGGTCAGACTACAAGTCCGGCGACGGCTTGTATTGCCGGACTCGATGCCATCGCGTGGGCGGCCGATAAGGTTGCTAGGTCTCAGGCTCCTGCTGCAGTCGCCGGAGCTACGGAGACACCGCTGGCCCCAGCCTCCATGGAGGCCTTTCGAGCGCTCGGCGCACTAGCGGTATGGCCGGGGCGTCCAGCTGAAGCGAGCCGCCCATTTGATCGGTTGCGCTGTGGCTTGGTCTTAGCTGAAGGAGCGGCCATGGTCGCCATTGAGGACGAGGAAGCGGCTCGGGCCCGCGGTGCGTCGATCTACGCTCGAGTTCTGGGATTTGGAAGCATTACCGAGAGCACTCACATGCGAAATATCGATACGACCGGTGAATCTGCGGCCCGGGCGATGACGACGGCGATAGATTCTGCTGGTCTCTCTCGGCGAGATATCGACTACGTCTGCGCTCACGGCAATTCCCTCGTGGACTACGATGCCTCAGAGACAGCAGGCATCAAGCTGACCCTCGAAGAGCGTGCTTGGTCGGTTCCGATTTCGTCCATCAAGTCAATGTGTGGGCAAGCGTTAGCGGCAAGCAGTGCTATGCAAGTCGTCACTAGTTGCCTAGCTATTAGAGATGGGATAGTGCCGCCCACGATCAACTACAGTCTGCCTGACCCGGCCTGCGACCTTGATTACGTTCCAAATTTCGCTCGACCGGCACGCGTGCGTACCGTCCTGATTCATGCGCAGAGCATTGGCGGATCGCACGCCGCCATGATCCTGGGCGCACCCTGCTAAGCAGTGCGTGCACTCTCTCTTGTCTTTCTTGCTTCTTTGTTGGTAGGTCTGGCCGCCTATATTTGGCAGGCTCGACAAAGCAGCAAGATAAACCGCCGATTTGCCATGCTGACCCTATCCATCGCGGGATGGGTACTTGGCATCGGAGGCGTAGAGAGCCATCTTGAGACTGAGGTCTGGGGCCGCGTGACCTTTGCGGCTGCTTCGTTAATGCCGGTCGCGTTTCTCGCCTTTTCTCGAGTCTTTCCAGCAACAAGCAGATGGCCGACAACGACCTTTCTCCGGGTAGCTTTCATTGTCGGTAGTGTCCTGGCGGTACTGTCGGCAACGACTCGGCTCATTGCGTACGACATATCAGTTACAGACACTGGCATTCGCCGGAGCTCGGGACCGCTCTTTCCTATCTTCACGATCTACTTTCTAGTCTGCTTGATCACTGCTCTAACCGTGTTCATTGGCAAATGGCGGAGCGAGCGAGGATTGGCGCGCGCTCAGTTGCAATATCTCGGAATTGGACTCCTGATACTAAGCGCCGGGGGAATCACCACCAATTTAGTCATCCCTATCGTAACGGGGCGGTCGACCCTAAGCTGGGTCGGCCCGTATTTCACCCTCCCGCTAGTGGCTCTCGTTGGTCACGCAATTATTCGTCACCGACTGATGGATCTTCGGATCTTCGTCAGTCGAGGATTGGCCTACGCGGTTGCGATGGCGACGGCCTCCGCAGTCTTAATAGGAGGTGCACGCCTAGTCTTCCCCGCCTGGGCGGCCAATGCCGCACTTGTCCATCCGAATTTCGTCATCATCACAATCGTCGCCTTACTTATGCTCTCCAGCCCTGTTCAACGATTCTTTAGTCGCGTCCTCGATCCCTACCTGCATAGGGGCATCGAACAGCCTGTAGCTCTTGCTGGAGCGACCCGACGCTTGAGCCGTTTGATGCAACCTACCGAGCTCGCCGCTGAGCTCCGGCAGATTCTCTCTGAGGTTCTCGTCCCTGAATCCTTCGCAATGTTAGTCACAACGTTCGAAGACCAGTCTTTCGAGAAGCTATCGGCCGAACCGTCTCCGGAAGTGGATCAGAGGGCTTTAGCCTCCCTTTACTCAAGCCAACCTAATACGACCGTAGTCGTCGTGAATCCGTCTGAGGAGATCGGCGAAGCGAAGCTGACACACGCGGCACTCCGCGCCGCGGGCGTCGAGATTCTTGTCACTCTAGGGCGCCGTGGCCGCCTACTGGGGCTTGTCCTCCTCGGTCCGCGCCGCAGCGGCGATGCTTACTTCCGAAACGATTTGACGTTCATCGAGTCCCTTGCTGATCTAACGTCTATCTCGCTGGAGAACTCCCTTCTGTATCGCCAACGCATTCACATGCTCGAATACTCGGAGCGGCTCCTCGAGTCGCTCGACTCCGCAGTAGTCGCGATCGACGTCGGCGGAAAAATTACCAGCTTTAATCCAGCAGCGACCAAGTTGCTTGGTTTGAGCGATGAATTCTATGGCGTGCCTATGCACGTACTCCCGTCAGAAATAGGATGGGCCTTGGTTCTTGCCGTTAGCGGCGGCTGGCACCCGCGTGAGGTCGAAGTCACAATCGACCATGCAGTTCGCGGAATACTGCACGTCATCCTATCAACCGCGGTACTACATGATGACGAGCAACGCATATCTGGAGCGTTAGTTGTCGTTACTGACCTCTCTGCGGTCAAGGCACTCGAAAGGAATCAGCGCAGGGTCGAACACCTTGCGATCATGGCTCGCTTCTATGCAGGCATTGCGCACGAGATTCGTAACCCACTCGCGGCTATCTCAAACTTCATTGCAATACTTCCTGACCGCTTTGATGATCCGGAATATCGCGACACGGCAGTTCGACTTCTACCACTAGAGGTTTCAAGGATTGTTCGACTGGCTGACCGCTTGCGTCTGATGGCTCCGAGCGAGGGGGGCAAGCTCAGTGAGGTGTCAATACCGCCCTTACTTCACGATATCGTAGCAATCCATTCGCCAGCTACGCACGAGCAAAACGTGAAGATCGAACTTCAATGTCCCGACAATCTCCCAAAGATCCAAGGCGACCCTGGTCAGATCGTCCAACTATTCGTGAATCTCCTTAGAAACGCAATTGAGGCGATGCCAGATGGCGGGACCGTAACGATCGAAGCCGATCACTCGCCTAGTAGGATTGGGGCAGGCGCCGTCATGGTGCGCATCCTCGATGAAGGCACTGGAGTGGATCCCGCGGTCCGAGCAAAGATCTTCGACCCGTTCTTTACTACAAAGCCGTCTGGTACGGGTCTGGGGCTTTCCATCTGCCGTGAAATTGCGGATTTTCATCGTGCCCGCTTAACTCTTCTGCCTCGCTCTATCGTTGATGGAGGAACGATCGCCGAGGTGGAATTCCCCTGCATAGCGTCAGATCCCTCGAGAGCATGATCCCGGTCTCGATCTACTTGACCTCGTGTCTGCTTGTTGGGCTCGCATTTCTAGTGTGGCGAGCCCGATCGGCGAGCGCCACAAACCGCCTCTTCAGTGTCTTTACGCTCCTCATCGCGATTTGGACGTTCTCAATTGCATCGATGCTGTCTGGGGATAATCTCTTCTTCGCGCCTCGGCTGCCGTTCGCCGCGGCTAGTCTGATACCTGCGACCTTCCTTGCATTTGTCTCCCACTACCCAACTCCGTCCAAATGGCCCGGAAGGATAGGCCTTGTCCTCACCTTCGGGGCAGCGCTGATTCTTGTTTTCGTGTCGCTTACGACGCGACTCGTCGTAAGTGATGCACGGATGACGAGTAGTGGATTAACCCGTCAGACTGGCCCCTTCTATCCGATATTCGCGGCCTACTTTCTTCTAACTTGGCTTTTGGCCCTCGTGGTCATCCTTGGAAAATGGCGAAAAGCGCGTGGGCGAGCGAGAGTACAGCTTCACTACCTTGTGCTTGGAGCGATGACTTCGAGCGCAGGCGCTATAACGACGAACCTTCTCGTGCCGCTGGTGACCGGAACATCGATTTACACCTCGATAGGCCCCTACTTCGCTTTGGTTCTTGTCGCTATGGTTGCGCACGCAATCATTCGTCATCGCCTAATGGACGTTCGTCTCGTCATTCATCGGGGGCTGACATTCGCACTGGCACTCCTGCTTTCACTCATCCCCGTGGCCGTTCTGTTGGCATTGGTCTGGCCGAGGCTTTCAGCTCATCTCGCTTCTGACGAGCTTATTGCACTCATCTTAGCGGCCATCGCTGTAGGCGTGCTTATTCCGTTGACTCGCGATGTTAGTGGTCGCCTCCTTGATCGTTATGTTTACCGCACGCACGTGAATTACCAGCGGACGCTGCGAGCAGCAAGCGATACGTTAACCGGCGTCCTTGATCTTGCGGTGTTGTTGCCGATCTTGAATCGGACTGTAGGTACGTCGACGAACGCAGAAGGTGCCGCAGTCTATCTTCGAACAAGTACTTTCAGAACAGGAGAAGTCTTCCGACGAGCGAATACGCACAAGCCCGATGCTCAGAGTTCGTTCGAGACACCTGACGACGCTCCCAATGAGATCGCTAGTGCGCTTACTCGTATGAAAGATCTTCTGCTTACAGATGAGCTAGGGCGCGAACGCCTAACCCCCGACCGCGAGCAACTCCACCACGAGCTCACCCGCCTCAACTGGGCCCTCGTCCTTCCGCTCGTCTCCGAAGCCACGGTCATCGGCGCCATCGTGGTGGGACCCAAGCTGTCCGGCGATCCCTTCTACCCGCAAGATCTCGACCTCCTGATGACGCTGGCGAATCAGGCCGGTGTCGCCGTGAAGAACGCGCAGCTCTACGCGCAGGTGCTCCTGGCCAACGAGCATCTCAACAACATCGTCTCCACCATCGAGAGCGGGGTGGTGGCCGTCGATGCGACCGGGCAGGTCAGCCTGTTCAATCGGGCGGCCGAGCAGCTCACGGGGCTGGCCGGTGAGCGCGTCCGGTCCCAGCCGCTGAGCGTGCTGCCGGCGTGCGTGGGCACGATGCTGGCCGAGACCATTGCCAGTGACGAACCGCGAACCGAGCCGGAAGCGGAGCTGTTCGACGGCACGACGACGCGGCCGATCATCTGCGCGACGTCGCCGCTGCACGATCAGGCCGGAGTTGTGCTGGGGGCCGTCGCGGTCTTCAGCGATCTCACGCCGCTGAAGGCGCTCGAGGTCGAGCGGCAGCGGGCCGAGCGGCTCGC
>Ga0126369_10003290_pt1 | contig 11674 bp, 11 predicted proteins | sample PanSoiMetaPlot_1_FD_109646 | JGI IMG/M metagenome (GOLD analysis project Ga0126369, IMG submission 109646) | Tropical forest soil microbial communities from Panama - MetaG Plot_1 | ecosystem: Environmental > Terrestrial > Soil > Tropical forest > Bulk soil | place: Panama | collected 2016-02-17 | reverse complement strand
CGGCGACGCCGCCGGAGGCGCAGGCACCACGGCCAGCGCCACATCGCGCGCGCCACTGCGGCGCAGCCGCGCGGCGAGGTCAGTCGACACGCAGAGCACCGAGTCGGCCCGGAGCGCGACGATTCGCTCCAGGATCGCGTAGATCGTGACCTGGCCAGCATGCGCGGGCGGCCCGTTGTGCACGGTGACCGCGAGCGCGGGCCGGCCGCCGCCACGCCGGATGGCCAGCGCGGCGGTGGCGCCCGCGCGCAGGCCGTGCGCGTGCACCACGGCCGGCGCGAGCTCGTCAAGCAGCCGGCGCAGCCGCCGGACCGCCGCCAGGTCGGCAGCGGGCCTGAGCCGACGGCCGAGGGTGATCGCCTCGTACCTGACGCCGCTGCCGAACACCAGCGCCGCGCCCGGCGGGCCGCACACGGCGACATCCACGCCGGCGCTCGCGCAGCCGGCGGCAAGCATCGCCACGTGGCGCCCGGTCCCGCCCGCCGATCCGGCTTGGACGAAGCACACCCGGCGCGCCGTCACGGCACTGTCCGGCGCCGCATCCTGGCCAGCAGGCTGCGCAGGTCGCCGCCGTCCAGCAGCAGTACCACCAGGCAGAACGTAGCCGCTGCCGCAGCTCCAGCCAGAACCGCGAGCCACGCGTTGGGCCAGTGCCCGGACGCGGGCAGCAGGGCGGTCACCGCCAGGCCTGCGACCGCTCCCGCGGCGGCTCCGGCGAGCCCGGCGGCCAACGCCCGCCCGGTGCCGGCCAGCGCCGCTTCGCCCCTGGCGCGCCGCACCGCGACCAGCAGCGCGGCGCCCACGGCAGTCATGCCGACCGAGTTCGCCATGCCGAGCACGGGCACGACCACATCGGGCGGTACCAGCGGAACGGCAAGCACGTCGGCGCCTATCACGACCAGCCAGCCCGCCACCACGCTGAGCGCGGCCACCCGGTTGCGCCCGTCGGCGAGCAGCACCCGCGACAGGCAGCCCGCGAGGCCGAAGCCGACCAGTCCAGGGGCGAACACGGTGAGCGTCACGGCGAACTGGTTGACGGCGCCATGGCTGAGCGCGGGGAACGCCCGGGCGACGGGCACGGCGACGGCCGCGAGCAGCGCGGCGCCCAGGCACGAGGCAATAGCTGTGGCCCGCGTCGCCGTGGCCGCGGCCACGTCGAACGTTTCGCCTGAACGCGCGGCGAGCACCGGGAACGCGCTGACCGCTACCGGAATCGCGAGGATCGCGTAGACGGAGAAGAAGATCTGCCAGCCGTAGCTGTAGACGGTCACCGCTGCGCCATCGCTGCCGCCGTGCGCGTTAGCCAGCCTGGTCACCACCAGCACGGCCGCGTCCTGAGCGGCAAGCATGGCGATGCCGACCCCGGCCAGGCCGCGGGCGCGAGCGCCGACGCCGGCCGGGAACGCGAGCGCCGGGCGGACCCGGAGCCGCAGCCGCGTGACCGCCACGAGCGCGGTCACCATCAGCGCCGCGACGCCCAGCGTGGTTCCGACAGACAGCACGAGCTCCGCGGACCGCGGCAGGCCCGCGACGCGGCCGGTGTGCGCACCGCCGAGCGGCACGAAGGTCTCGTAGGCGGCAATGACCACCATGCTGGACAGGACCGGGGCCAGTGCCGGTGCGGTGAACCTGCGGTGCGCCTGCAAGATGCCGTAGAGCACCACGGCCAGCCCGTAGAACAGGATCTGCGGAGCGAAGACCTCAAGCATCTGCGCCGCGACCGGCGCCAGCCCGGCCCGGGCGCAGCCGGAGTGCGGGTTTGGCGGTATCAGCAGCCGCGCGACAGGCCCGGCAGCGACCGCCAGCAGGATGCTGGCGGGCGCGAGGATGGCGACCGTCCAAGTCAGCATCGCCGACGCGATCGCGCTCACCTCGCCGCTGGCCCGCCGCGCGGCAGGCCCGGCCAGAACCGGAACCACGATCGCGGTCAGCGCGCCGCCGAGGACGATGTCGTAGATGACGTTGGGGACCTGGTTGGCCGTGACGTACGCGGCGGACAGGCAGGATGTCTTCACGGTCCCGGCGAACACCACTGTCCGGGCGAACCCCAGGATCCGGGCGAGCACGGTCAGGCCGCCGATCAGCAGCGCCGCCTGTCCGATGCTGTGACCAGGCCACCGCCGTTGCCCGGGCGCCGCGCCGCCGTCAGGACCGGGCTCGGCGGGGGGCAGCGCGGCGGGCGCCGGCACGGCGGGCGCCGTCACTGCGGGCGCTGGGCGTGGCCTGCCCCGCCCGGAATCGCTCACCGCTCGCGGCGGCCGAGCATGTCGAGCCGGTGCAGGGCCGGGGTCCGCTCGATCACCTGGCTGAAGCTGACCTTCTCGCTTGCCGCGGTCAGCGCGATGATCCCGGCCAGCGTGGCCACCCGCACGGGGCGGGGCAGAGCGGTCGCGGCGACGCCGAGCATAGCGCCGAGGGCGTTCGCGCCCGCGTCCCCGAGCATCGCCTGCTCGGCCAGGTCCTCGGGCAGTAGCGCGAGCGCAGCGCCAGCCGGTGCCGCACCGCAGGCCGCCGCATCGGCCCCGCCAGCCGCCAGAGCCAGACCAGCCAGCCCGGCTACCTTGATTGCGCGCCCGGGCCGCAGGTCAAACAGGTTCAGCAGGTTAGCGCTGCCGGCGACGAGGCCGGCGTCGATCAGCACATCCGCGGCCCGGCCCGCCGACCCCGCGGCACCGGCGCCGGGCCTGCCGACCAGAAGCGCCGCCGCAACGCCCACCGCGCCGATGCCCGCGATCTTCACGGCGCCGCTGGTGACCTGGCCTCGGGCCAACGCCCCGAGGTGCCCGCTGAAGCCGTGCCGGTCGCCGTCGTCCGCCAGGTCGTCATAACGGCCGAGTGCTGCCGTCCCGGTTCCGGCAACAGCGAGCGCGAGCCGCCGCCGCCAGCCCAGGCCAGGCCCGGCGATCGCCGCGGTGACCGCGCCGACCACGACGGCTGGCCCCTCGAGCAAGGTGACCTGCCCGCCGCGGTGATTCTCCCTCGTCCAGGCCTTCTCGTCGCCCGGAGGGTGCTCGGTGAGGGCTGCGTAGCCGATCCTGGCCGCCACCGACGCCACGACTAGGCGGCGCAGCGACTGGCCACGCGGCAGCGGCCTGGTGGTCACCAGACGCTGGCCCGCTCGCGCCGGGCGGCGCCTCACCGGTGGCCCCTCTTCCTGGCCGACGGGGTGGGGCTCGGCGACGGCGTCGGCGGGCTGGTGGGCGCCGGGCTCGGCGCGGCCTGCGTGCCCGCGCCGTAGTTGCCGGGGGCCGCGTGCGGGTCCAGCTCGTGCCTCAGCGCCTGGGCCACCAGGATCTGGCCGATCGCCGTGTCCGCGTCGTCCACCGTGCTGACGACGACCGGGGCGTTGCCGCCGGTGACCAGGTCGATCGCGCTGCCCGCGCCGGATCCGGCGACCGAGCCGGCTAGTACCGCGCCCAGGCCTGCCTGCTGCAGGTCGTGGGTCAGCCAGACCAGGGCCTGGCCGTACGAGCCCGCCTGCCCCGTCGCAGTCGGCACGCTGGCTGGCTCGACCACGACGGCCATGGTGGCCTGCTCTGCCAGCGGGACCGGCCCGTGACCGCTTCCGGCGAGTTGCAGGTAGCCCTGCTGGCTGAATCCGGTCAGTATCGCCTGACTCTGCGCCGAGCTGACTGTTACTGGCCCGTCCCTCGTCATCAACCCCGTCGCCAGCACCCGGGCCGCCGCCTGCTGGCCGGAGTCTGGGCCGGACGGCGCCGGGCCGGGCAGTGCGATACCGACTGGCGTGACCTGAGCTGCCAGGCTGCTCAGCGCGCTCTCGCGGGCCCGCGACGTGGAAAAGAATGCAGGCGCCAGGCTGACCTGGCCGGTCACCGTCGCTCCCGCCTGGCGCAGGGCGCTCGTGATGCCGGTCACCGTGCCGCCGTCCGCGTCGGGGGCGGTGATCAAGACGACTCGCTCGCCCGACAGCAGGTGCGCGAGCGCGTAGCCGGATATCGCCCGACCGAATACGTTGTCCGCGTTGATCTGGTTCTGCAGCTTGGTGTTCAGCGCGTTCGCCGCCTGGTCCGCCCTGATCGCCCGCTTCGCGAGGTCGTTCAGCCTATTTTCCACGGTCGGCCTGAACGCGGTCGCCCCGACAACGATGCCGACCGTCAGCGCCAGGAAGACCGCGACGATGGAAACGAGGTGATAACGGAAATCAATCACTAAAACAGTCCTGTAAGCCAGCGCCAGAAGTGAGTGAGTTGCAGGCCGATCAGGGTGAGCGCGGTATGCGATCCAGGCAGCACCCAGAGGGCGACGAACATCGTCACCCCCGCCGCGACCACGAGCAGTACCAGCCACTTGGTCGAGATCCTGGTGTGGTAGAGCCTGCTCACGCCCTTCGGCTCGATGATCTTGTCACCGACCCGCATCCGGGTCAGGATCGCGCTCGCCATTCCCGGCCGGCCCTTGTCCAGGAAATCTACCAGTGTGAAGCGCATGCCGACGGCGACGATTAGCCGCGCGCCGAGCTCGTCGGCGAGCAGCAGCGCGAAGTCCTCGCTGGTGCCAGTGGCCGGGCAGACCTGGTGGTCGAGGCCGAGCACCTGGACCCGGTTCAGGCCCGGTGCGCTGCCGTCCGGGTAAGCATGGACGACGAGCTCGGCACCGCAGGTCAGCGCCCGCTCCGACACCGAGTCCATGTCGCCGACGATGAGCTGAGGCCGGTAACCGGCGTCGAGCAGCGTGTCGGCGCCGCCGTCCACGCCGACCATGACCGGCCGGAACTCGCGGATGTAGGCGCGCAGCGCCTGCAGGTCTTCCCGGTGCCGGTAACCCCGCGCGACGACCAGGGCATGCCTGCCGTCCAGGCTGGTGCGCAGCTCGGGCACCCGGATCCCGTCGATGATCTCTTCGAAGTCACGGCCGATGTACTCGACCGTGTTCGCCATGAACGCCCTGATCTGCGCCGCCAGGCCGGCCTTGGCCTTGGCCATCGCCGCGTCCACCGAGTCAGCGCTCTGCAGCGTGCCTTTGGCCGCGATCACCTCGCCCACGTACAGCGTGTCACCGTCGAGCCGGATCAGGCTGCCCTCGCTGACCTTGTCGAAGACTTCAGGTCCGACGTCGTCCAGTAGCGGCACGCCGCCCTCGATGAGCAACTGCGGACCCAGGTTCGGGTACCGGCCTGTGATGCTCGCCGCGACGTTCACCACCGCCGCGACCTGGCAGCGCAGCAGGGATTCCGCGCTGACCCGGTCCAGGTCAGCATGGTCGATGATGGCGATGTCGCCGGGCTGCAGCCGCTTGGTCAGGTTCTTCGTGCGGCGGTCCAGCCGGACGTGTGCGGTAAGGCCGGGCAGGTCAGCGGACCCGTTTCGGTGCTCACCGGCGTTCCTGAACCAGCCCATGACGACCGGCCACCGGGCTCTCATTCCGGTCATGACGCTCATGGCACTACTAAGTGTGCCATGACGCTGACGGAATGTTTCCATCGCGAGCCTCACTGCTCCGCCGTGCTCGTCCGCTCCGCGGCGGCAGCGGCAAGCAGCTCGCCCGCGTGCGCCCGGCCGAACTCGGAGTTCTCAAGCCCGGCCAGCATCCGGGATAGTTCCCGGACTCGGCCGGACTCATCCAGCCGGGTCACCCCGCTGGACACGACCGAGCCGTCTTCGGACTTCTCCACGACCAGGTGCGCGTCGGCGAACGCCGCGACCTGCGGCAGGTGGGTCACCACGATCACCTGGGCGAGGCGAGCCAGCCGAGCCAGGCGGCGGCCTACCTCGACCGCTGCCTTGCCACCGACGCCCGCGTCCACCTCGTCGAAGACGAACGTCGGGACCGGGTCGGCGCCCGCGAAGACCACCTCGATCGCCAGCATGACCCGCGAGAGCTCGCCACCCGAAGCACCCTTGTGCAGCGGCAGCGACGGCGCGCCCGGATGCGCAGCCAGCCTGATCTCCACCTCGTCGCCGCCGTGCGGGCCGTACTCGCGCAGCGGGCTGACCACCGCGGCGAGCGCCGCGTGCGGCATCGCGAGCGCGGTGAGCTCGGCGGTCACAGCAGCCTGGAAACTGGTGGCGGCCTCCTGCCGCATCCGGGTCAGCTGCTCGCCCAGCGTCGTGACCTCCGCGGCGAGCTCGGACTCCTGCTGTGTCAGGCCAGCGATCGTGTCGTCATCGCCCTCCAGCTCGGCCAGCCGCGCCGCCGCTCCCTTTGCCCAGGCCAGCACCCCGGCCAGAGACGGCGAGGCCGGATCGGACGCGGCGCGGTCGGCGGCGGCCGGCCCGGCGGCCCCGTAGGCCCGGATGAGCCGGTTCAGCTCAGCGCGGCGGTCTTGCACCACGGCGAGCCTGGCCGGGTCGGCCTCCACCGACTCGGCGTAGGCGGCAAGCTCGGTCGCGATGTCCGACAGCAGGTAAGCGGCCTCGCCTAGCCGTGCAGCGAGCGTCCCCAACGCGGGATCGTGCGGGGCCGCCGCCTCGAGCGCGGTCCTGGCCGAGCCGAGCAGGCTGACCGCGTCGGCCTGCTCGTAGGCGCCGCGCGTCGGGTCCGAGATCAGCGCCTCATGCGCGGTGGTCGCGGCGGAGCGCAGCTCGTCGGCGTTGGACAGCCGCTCGTCCTCGCTGGCAAGCTCGATGTCCTCACCCTCGGCCGGCTCGACCCGCTCCACATCGGCAAGTCCATGCCGCAGGTCCTCGGCCTCACGCACCCGCTGCGCTGCCTGCACGACCAGGGCATCGAGCTCGGCCCGGACCTTCATGTGGCGGTTGTAGATGCGCTGGTAGTCGCCCAGCGCCCGGATCAGGTCGGACCCGGCGAAGCGGTCGAGAGCCTCGCGCTGCCTGCCCGGCTTGAGCAGTTGTTGCTGGTCGGCCTGCCCGTGCACGGCGACGAGATCGTCGGACAGGTAGGTGAGCAGCGACACGGGTACGGACCGGCCGCCGGCGAACGCGCGTGAGCGCCCTTCAGCCGAGACCGAGCGGCTGAGCAGCAGGGTGCGGCCGCCGTCGTCCAGGTCACCGCCAGAGTCGTGCACCTGCCTGGCGACCTCGCCGTCCGGGTCGATCCGCAGCCTGCCCTCGACGCTGGCCCGGTCCGATCCCGGCCGCACCCGGGCCGGGTCGGCGCGCCCGCCGAACAGCAGGCCCAGCCCGGAGACGACCATCGTCTTGCCTGCCCCGGTCTCCCCGGTGACCACGGTGAAGCCTGGCGATAGCTGCAGGACCGCGTCATCGATCACGCCGAGCCCGCTGATCCTGACTTCCTCAAGCATCGCCAGCCGGCTCCTCGTCTCCCCGCGCTCCATCGCCGCGCAAGGCCTCGCGCGCGCCACGCGGTGCGGACTGCTGCCGGGCCTCGCCGCGGCCGCGCCAGCCGGCCACCGGCAGCTCGAACTTGGCCACCAGGCGGTCGGTAAACGACGCGCCGATGCCGGCATCCTCGCCACCAGCCACGCTACCGCCGCCGCCGGGCCCGCGCAGCCGCGCCAGCAGGACCGGCCTGGTCCCGCGGCGCACCTCCACCCGCGCGCCGGGCGGCAGGTCGACCATCCGCCGACCGTCGCACCACAGCACCGCGCCGGCCACCTCAGCGCCCGCTGGCCTCCGGCCAACGGCATGCCCGCCGGTGGCGCCGATGATCTCGACAGCGAGCACCGATTCCGGCGATACCACCATGGGGCCCGCGAAAAGGGCGTGGGCGCTGATCGGAACGAGCAGCAGCGCCTCGACGTCCGGCCAGACCACGGGCCCGCCCGCGGAGAATGCATACGCGGTCGATCCGGTCGGCGTGGCGAGCACCATGCCGTCGCAGCCCCAGCGGGACAGCGGCCTGCCGTCCACCTCGGTCACCAGGTCGACCATGCGCTCCCTTGCGGCCTTCTCCACGGTCGCCTCGTTGAGCGCCCACGCGGTGGCCACGGCATCCCCGTTGTGCCTGACTACGACGTCCACGGTCATCCGACTCTCGACCACGTAGTCGCGCGCGAGCACGTGATCCACGGCGTCGTCGAGGACATCGGGCTCGGTTTCAGCGAGGAAGCCGACGTGACCGAGGTTGACGCCAAGCAGCGGGGTGCCCGCGGGCCGGGCAAGTTCCGCCGCGCGGAGCAGCGTCCCGTCACCGCCAATGACCAGCACCATCTCGGCGCCTTCGGCCGCGGTAGCTGCCGCGGCCACCACGACCGCGTCGGGGCACTGCAAGTCGTCAGCCTCGGTGTCGAGCACCCGCACCTCCACGCCCGCCGACCGGAGCCGCTTGGTGACCGACCGGGCCGCGTGGACCCCCTCCGGCCTGCCGGTATGGACGACGAGGAGCACCGCCCGGTGCCCTTCCCCGGCTGCTCCCGCCGCTGGTCCGGGGGCGGCGATCATCGGGGTCCCTGCCCGACGGCTCGCCGCAGGTCGCGATCGTCCAGTGGCGGCGCGCCTGGCCGGAGCCAGAGGAAGTACTCGACGTTGCCGGACGGGCCGGGCAGCGGGCTCGCGACGACGTCCCGCACACCAAGGCCCAGGCCCAGGGCGGCCTCGGCGACGGCGGCCACGGCGGCGGCGCGCATGCTGTCGTCCTGTACCACTCCCCTGGGCCCGACGTGCTCCCGGCCCACCTCGAACTGCGGCTTGACGAGCACGACGAAGTCGGCGTCGGGCGCGGCGCAGGCGACAAGGGCCGGCAGCACCAGTGTCAGCGAGATGAACGACAGGTCGGCAGTGACGAGCCCGGGCGGGGGCGCCACCTGCTCGGGCCGCAACGCCCGCACGTTGACCCGGTCCAGCACGGTCACTCGCGGGTCCGCGCGCAGCTTCCAAGCGAGCTGGCCGTAGCCGACGTCGACCGCGATCACGTGGGCGGCGCCCGCCCGAAGCAACACGTCGGTGAAGCCGCCGGTCGATGCCCCCGCGTCGAGGCAGCGGCGGCCGCGGACGTCCAGGCCCGCGAACGCGTCCAGTGCCCCGGCGAGCTTATGACCGCCCCTGGAGGCGTAGCCAGGCCCGCCGTCCGGTGGCCCGACCGTAATGGCGGCGTCCTGGCCGACCTGGGTCGCCGCCTTGGCGGCAGTCTGCCCCGACACCAGCACCTGGCGGCCGGCGATCAGCTCCGCTGCCTGCGTTCGCGATTTCGCCAGGCCGCGACGCACGAGCTCAGAGTCCAGCCGAGCCCGGCCCGCCCGTCCCGCCATTGCCCGCAGTCCCGCGCTACTCGTCGGGCCCGGCCCGGTGGCTCCGCTGGTCCGGCGAGTCAGTGGGATCGGCTCCGATGCGCAGCTCGCCGAGCACCTCGACGAGCTGGCCGTGAATGGCCTCGAACACCGGCGGGTGCTCGACCACGGGCAAGTCCGCAAGTTCGTCGAGGCGGCGCAGTGCGTCATCGACCCTGGGCTCACCGGTACTGTCGGGTGCCGCAGTGCCTTCCGTCTCTGGCATCGCAACTCCACCTCGCGACGGCCGTATGATCCTGGCTTGCCGTCACTTGAACGCTACCGTTCGGCAGGCCGGGATCGCACACCAGGACACGCCGGGCGCATCTGCGCACCCCGGCGCGGGCCAGCCGGTCCGGGCACCAGACAATGACCGTGAAGGTGAGGTGACGATGGCGACCGCAGCACAATGCCGCGCTGCCCTGGAAGAGCTCACCGGCCGCCTGTCTCAACTCGATGCCGAGTCGCGCCAAGCCCACCTGGCCGACCGCACGCTCAGCTGCCACGTCCCTGATCTCGGGGTCACCTTCCTGACCAGGCTCGGACCACATGGCGCCGACCCCATCGTGCAGTCGGAGGATCGCGCCAAGTCGGCGCAGATCCGCTTCACCGCCAAGAGCGACGATGTCGTGGCCATCGCCGCCGATCCGGGCAGCTTCGCGCGGGCCTGGCTTACCGGCCGGCTCAAGGTGGAGGGCAACTTCTTCGACCTGCTCCACCTGCGCAGGCTGATGTAGCGCAGCGGCCGCGAAACGCCGACCTAGCGCGATTCCAGCCCGCATCCCCCGTGCCACCGTCCACCGGGAACCGCTGGTCACGCTGGCACGGCGCGGATATCCAGCCTGCGGCCGCGCCCGGCCTCGAGTGCGGACCTGATCTCCGCGACGACGTTGCGCCCATCCTCATCCACATGAGAACCATGGAGGGCCTGGCGGCTGCCCGCTCGCGTGGCCGGATCGGGGGCCGGAAGCAGAAGCTCAACGCCGCCCAGGTGAAGGAGCTACTGCGCATGGTCGCAGCCAAGGACAGGACCATGGCCGAGGTGGGTGAGGTCTTTGGCATCAGCCGCGAGGCTGTATATGGCTATATCCACCGTGCGAAGGCCGTCTGATGCGGCCGAGTTAACGGCCATGGGGAACCATCGTGCCGTACCAGGGCAACTGATGGGCGCGAACGCGGCCGAGCCTGCGTGAAGACGTCTTGCTGTCGAGCAGTTCGACCTGCTCGTGGACCGACTTGCGCAAGTCATCGAGTGTGCCGACGACATGCCCGAGGTCGCGTTTAAAACGCTGCCCGGCGTCACTGCTGCCAGATGACAGTTCTTGTACCCGTCGCAACGTCGTCTGCCCATCCCCTGGCAGGCTTTCATGAACGGCAGCGTTGAACCACGTGTAAGCGGCCACGATGTTCTGGTCGCCAATGATGCCCGCAGCGCGGCTGTCCCAGTGCGCGCGAAGCTGGTCGACCTTCTGGCGCGCCTCAGTGAACTGAGCTGCATTCTGGCCGCGCTCGACTATGCGGTACAGCCCTAGAAGCTGACCGTAGATGTCAGTGACCACGGCGTTGAAGTCAAGCAGCGCCTGCTCGCGGCGCTCGGCCCTGCGGATGGCTCGGGCTACTTCGTCTGCACGCCTGGTCTGAAACACGGCTCCGGCCAGCCCACCGGCAATGGCGATCGCCGCACCCGATATGAAGCTGACGAGTTGGGACATGAGGCCACGGTAGTGCGACTTACCGACAGCCGGAGGAGCCAGCGCGAGCGTGTGAACCGGAGGGTGACTTCCGTATTGCGGAGGGGGTACCGTTAAGCGACCCGCCTGGCAGCTCGGCCGCCAGGACCGCCGCGCAGACAATCCGGGAAGCGGTCGGACAGTGCATCTGAGAGGCCGCCCAGCATTGCCCGGCGCCCAGTAAGTTAAATGTACCGGATGTCTTGGTGCTAGAACTGGAAGGTTTCATCGATCTGATAGCCGGTGTTGGCGTTGAGGAAGAGCCATTCGATGCAAGGATTCGGTGGCAGCTTCTTAACTTTGGGGTTCCTTGACGCAGGACATTGATGCCAGCTATAGCCGTATACTAGTTGGTTGTGAACCGTATAGATCTCAGAGCCATTTGGTCCAGACGGGCCGATAGGCAGCGTCAGCAGGCCAATATCCACAGTAACATTTGCAGGAATCGGCGCATTCCTTCCATAACCATTGTCGGCGACAGTGTATCTCCCCCAAGCTTGTCGTGCGGTCAGGGCCGGATGCTCATTTGCTGGCGCCGGCGCGAATATTTCTCCGACGTGAGGGTCTATAGTGATAACGGCATTCAGGGCTGAGACCGGGCGCGGACGATAGACGGCGTGCGCAGCACCTTGGGCCTTCGTGCCGCACGCTGAGGCTAGCAGGCCAACTGCGAGTATTCCCAGGGCCATACCCACTATGACTGGGTGTCCTCTAAGCGGCGTCATTTCGAACGTCTCCCTTGTAGAGAATTTCACGAAGTGTTCCGGGCGTCCCAAGTGCGCAGTCCGTCAGTGGAGGT
>Ga0126369_10003289_pt1 | contig 11674 bp, 11 predicted proteins | sample PanSoiMetaPlot_1_FD_109646 | JGI IMG/M metagenome (GOLD analysis project Ga0126369, IMG submission 109646) | Tropical forest soil microbial communities from Panama - MetaG Plot_1 | ecosystem: Environmental > Terrestrial > Soil > Tropical forest > Bulk soil | place: Panama | collected 2016-02-17 | reverse complement strand
GCCGTACGCCGATCTGCGCTGGCGCGTGGACCAGGTGCACGATCGACCTGGCGCGAACGACAATCTCGGCCTCGGGCGCGCCACGTTCCGCGGCGGCCTCGCGTTCGAGCCTGCGGGCGGCGGCGCGCTGCGCGTGCGCGTCGAGGCAGGTGCGCGCGGAACGTTCGGCAGCGATTCCAACACCGATCCCTGGGCGCCGGTGCTGAACGAGACCGCCGACACGCTGGCGGTGGACCGGCTGGGCGTGCGCGTCGCCTCGCGCTCCGGGGCGCTCCAGGTGGCGTTCGGCAAGCAGCGCTCGCCGCTCAGGCTCACCGAGATGATCTGGGACGATGATCTCCGCCCGGTGGGGGTCGCGGCAACGCTCCGGCAGGATCGCTCCGCCACCACGGCGCGGCTCGGGCTCGCCTGGTTCACCCGCTCGCGGCTCGATCGGGATGACGCGGAGATCGGTGTCGCCCAGCTCTCGGCGGCGCTCCACGAGGACCAGGCCCGGGGCGGCGATCTCGCGCTCGCCTGGATCCACGTCGAGAGCCCGGGGGATCTCGGGCGCGATCAGATCCAGCGCCAGAATGCCGCGGTCGCGACCGCGACCGGAGCGGTCTACGCAGCAGGCTTCGATCTGCTCGATTTCCAGCTCGGCGCCCGCACCATGGCGGGGGTGGCGCCGGTCTCGCTCCGGCTCGATCTCGCCACCAACACCGCGATCACCGCCGAGAACAACGCCGTGCGCGTGCGAGTTGCGATCGGCGGAGCGGGCGTGCCGGCCGGCGCCGAAGTGGGCTGGGTGTTCCAGTGGGTCGAGCGCGAGGCGCTGGCGGGCGCCTTCAACTCGGACGACTGGTGGTTCCATTCGCGCATGCGCGGGAACCAGCTCTGGCTCCGCTTCGCGCGCGGCGATCTGCTCGAGCTCAGGCTTGCGGGATTTCGCGAGCGGCGCGAGGACCTGACCACGCCGACCCGGCGCCTCACCGCCCAGGTCACCGCCCGCCTGCCGGTTCGCTGACGGAGCCTCCTCGGGCCCTCGGGAAAACATTTGCCCGGCCGGGAAATCGCGGCCGGGCGGCAGGTGGGGGGATCCGCAGTCAACTTCCCTGCCTCTGGCCATTCGGCGCAGTCCCCTGAACCTCACGGAAGCGACTGCGGATCCTCACATCCGATTCGTGACAAGGGCATCGTCCGTGCCATCGGCGTGGGCGCCTGTGGATAAGCGCGTAACTGCCGCGCCCGGAACGAAGAGCGGCGTCCGGCGGTGCGTGTGACGCGTCGCATGACGGCGCAGACGGCGCAGCGTTTCCGCATCGCGTGTGGACCCGGCGTGCGGGGCGAGCAGGCCGTACGTCCGGGCCTGGGCAGCTGGCGGGAGCAGGGGTTGGGGCCACTAAACCCTTCGCCCGCATCGTGCTCCGCGATCATGAATCTCTTGAATGCCCGCGGGGCTCCCCTATACTGCGCCGCGTGGCGCGTGTCTCTGGGGCCACGCGTATTCACATTTGCGCTCCGTCCCCCTCGGAGTTCATCGGGCTGCACACGGGGAGCCGGACTTCTTCGCGCTCATATCCAGAAGGGCGGCTGACGGGCACTTCCTGTTTCGACATCCAGGCCCAGGTCTTTCTGCTCGCTCTTCGACGCATCATTTGGGGAGGTGACCTATGAAGATTGGGAGTGCACTACTCCTTCTCATCGTGCTCCTGGCCGCCGCCATTCCCGCCGCCGCGCAGGACGAAGCGCTTCTCAACTTCACCGGCTACGACTACCAGACCGACGCCTCGCCCAATAACATCTACCTCGCGCTCGGCGACAGCTATTCCGCGGTCGGCTTCATCACCAGCTTCCACCCGACCTGGCTCGAGCCGTACGTCGACACCGGCACCAACGAGTACACGTTCTACCAGCACGGGCTGGTGGTGAACTCGTACTTCTTCGCGGGCAATGTCCTGTCCGTCACCTTCGTCAACGGCGGCTCGGTCGAGTACTACGAGGATCCGAGCAAGGACGCGACCAACCCGCCCAATCCGCCCAACTGCCCGGCGTACGGAAGCAATCCGCCGAACGCGGATGCTCCGTCCAAGTTCAACAATGGAACGCTGGCGATCTCGGGCTCGCTGACCGATGCGCAGCTCTACTACGACTACAACAACAACCAGGGCGGCTTTTCGGCCAACATGAACATCACGGGCGGCGCGGACGCGATCTACGTGCCGGCGCCCTCCTGGAACGGATGGTTCATGTCGGGCCTGGTCCAACCGCCGCCGGGCGGCAATCCCTGTCCGGCGCCGGCGGGATACGATCACCAGATCTCCGGCGAGTGCCGTCACCCGGTGGTCGCGACGAATCACGGCACCTGGGGCGCGCTCAAGAAGCTCTACCGGTAGGCCAACCACCACAGACTCCGTAACGCGGCCTTCAGGGGCCGCGCCCAGCACCTGGGAGGTACGACATGAAGAAGAGCATCGGGGTGGCGGGGTTGGTGGCGATGCTGGCGCTGTGCGCCATCGCCCCCGCGGCTCGGGCACAGTGCGGGGGCCAGCTGCTGATGAAGTTCGATGCCGACTGCTTCGCGTACGAGAGCAACGCGACGCTGTCGGTGCTGGAGGGCGGCACCGGCGCGTACAAGTCCAACGCCGGCAGCCAGCTCACCGTGGTCGGGCTCATGACGCTGTTCTGCGCGCCGCTCAACGGCAACGTGCCGAACCTGCCGGTGACCGAGTACAGCTTTGTGTGGAGCGGGCTGAGCGCCGCCGCGGCCACGACGGAGGCGGTGTACATCGTCAACGGCAAGAAGTGGGACACCGATTACACGCCGGGCAACTTCTACATCTACGAAGACTCCCCGGCCGATGCGCCGCGGGCGACCACGCCGATGCCGGCCAATCCGCCCAACGCCACGGTGCCGGTGAACTTCCAGGATGGGACGCTCATTTTGCAGGGCACGATCGCGAACCTGCATACGATCGTGACGCGCTCGAACAACACCGCTTCGGCGATCTGGGGCGGCTCGTTCCTCGCCGACTACCAGTTCACGGGCGGAACCCAGATCGGGCTCGTGGCCGGCAGCGGAATCAACTCGCTCAACGGCAACTGGTGCGGCAAGTACCCGACCGGCTGCACGCCGACCGGATACACCGCGCACCCGAACGGCAAGTTCGACTACGCGGTGACCACGGTGAAGGGTTCGACCTGGGGGGCGATCAAGCAGCTCTACCGCTAATCCGTCGTGGGTTTCCCGCGCGCCCTGCATCCTCACGGCTTCGCCTGCCGAGATGCCGGGCGCGGCGCGTTTGCGGCGCGCGGCGCGCACAAAAAAACGACGGTGGGCGAGCCACCCACCGTCGTCGAATGACGGAACGCGCGATGTTGTCCCGGCGCTCCGGGGCGTGGCGCCGCGGTTTGCCGCGGCCGAGTTCGCCGGTCGGGGGAGCCGAGCCACGATTCCTTGTCCCCGTCCGGTAGTGCCGCAGCCGAGTTCGCCGGCGGCGATCCCGTTTCCAATCCGCAGTCTGGCCCCGCACTCCGGGGCTGTCAACGGCCGGCTGCATGCTTGACGCACATTTGATTCCTCGCAGGACCGGCGCCCCGCAATCTCTTTTCCGCTCGCCAAACGGCCGCCCGCCACGGCATCCTGCTGCGCCATATGCGACTGGGTTTTGAGGAGGCGGGCGCACGCGCCGCGCGCACAACTTCATGACGACCCGCCGCGTGGTGGCGGTCGTGCCGGATCTCTTCTTCGCCACCCGGATCTCCGCCACCGCGCGCGAGGTCGGTGTGGCGCTCGAGATCCTCGCGCCCGATGCGGCGCTCGCCGCGATCCGGAACGCCCCGCCTTCGCTCGTGCTGCTCGACCTGCATGCGCCCGGCGATCCGCTCGCGCTGGTGCGCGCGCTGCGCGCCGGGCCCGAGACACGCACCGTCCCCGTGCTGGGCTTCTACGCCCACGTGGATCAGGCGCTGCGGCAGGCGGCGCTCGAGGCGGGCGTGGACCAGGCGCTCCCGCGCTCGGCGTTCACGCACATGCTCCCCGCGCTGCTTCGCGGCGAAAAGACCCCACCCCATTGAGATGTGAAGGCCGGGCGGGCTTGCTAGACTGCTTCGTCATCATCCACCACCACCCCCGAGCGAGGCCCGCATGCCAATGCAGGACCCCCACACGCCCGCAACCCCGGCAACCGAGCGCGTGCGCATCTCGTGCCCCGGCTGCGGCCGCAACGACTACGTCTCCTGGCCGGAGGGACAGCCGGTCTACCACTGGAAGTGCTTTAACTGCGGCAAGGAGTTCGATCTCACGCGCGACGGCGGACACTGAGCCCTTGCGCGCGCGCCCGATCGCATCCTGAGCGCCGTGGATCCCATCTATCGCATCAGCGAAGTGTTCCTGTCGCTCCAGGGTGAAGGCCCGAGCGCCGGCACGCCCGCCCATTTCATCAGGCTCCAGGGCTGCACGGTCGGCTGTCATTGGTGCGACACGAAATACGCATGGGAGGCAGCCGCCGGCGAGGCCCGCACCGCCGAGAGCATCTGGGCCGAGACCCGGGCCCTCGGGAACGCCGCTCTGGTGGTGGTGACGGGCGGGGAGCCGCTCGAGCACCCGCACCTGGTCCCGCTCCTCGAAGGGGCGCTCGAGCGCTGGGTCCGGGTCGAGGTCGAGACCAGCGCCATCGCCCCGCCGCCGCTTTCCCACGCGCGACTGTTCTACAATGTCTCGCCCAAGCTGCCGTCCGCGACGCCGCGCTGGAGCGACTGCTGGCGATCGATGGCGGCGTGGGTGGCCGAGCCCAACACCACGTTCAAGATCGTGGTCGGGGATCCCCCCGACACGGAGGACGCATTGCGGCTGATCGACGAGCACCGGCTGCCGGGATCGCGCGTCATGCTGATGCCCGAAGGCATCACCGACGAGCGGGTGCGCGCGCATGCCGTCGCACTCGCCGAGCTGTGCCGCGCCCGCGGCTTCCGCATGAGTCCGCGGCTCCATCTCTGGCTGTGGGGAGCGAAGCGCGGCATATGAGCGCTCCTTCGCGGCCGGCGGTGGTGCTGCTCTCGGGCGGGCTCGACTCCGCGACCGCCCTGGCGTGGGCGCGCGCGCAAGGCATGACCTGCCACACGCTGGCGGTGGACTATGGTCAGCGTCACCGGATCGAGCTCGAGGCGGCGCGCCGTGTCGCGGCGGCAATGGGCGGCGCAAGCCACCGCGAGATCGCGGTGGACCTGCGCGCGATCGGCGGCTCGGCCTTGACCGATGCCATCGACGTGCCGCGCGATCGCCCGGCCGCGGAGATCGGCGAAGGCATCCCGGTCACGTACGTGCCGGCGCGGAACACGGTGTTCCTGTCGCTGGCGCTCGGGCTGGCGGAGACGCTCTCGGCCGCGGATCTCGTGGCCGGAATGAACGCGCTCGACTACTCGGGCTATCCCGACTGCCGCCCCGAGTTCGTGCACGCCTTCGAAGCGCTGGCCCGGGTCGCGACCCGCGCCGGTGTCCACGGCACGCGCACGACGGTGCATACGCCGCTCATGCGCCTCGACAAGGCCGGCATCATCCGGCTCGGCGCCTCGCTCGGCGTCGACTACGCGATCACCCACTCGTGCTACGACCCGGCCCCGGATGGCGCCGCGTGCGGCGGCTGCGATGCCTGCGTCCTGCGCCGGAACGGCTTCGCCGCGGCGGGCATGACCGACCCCACGCGCTACGCGCTGGCCGGCACGCGGAAGGACGGTGGCCGGTGAGCGCGCAGGATCGCGGCATGCAGGTCGAGCTTACGCGCGAGTACCGCTTCGAGGCCGCGCACCGGCTGCCGATGGTGCCGCCCGAGCACAAGTGCGCGCGCATGCACGGACATTCGTTCCGGATCGAAGTGATGGTGGCGGGCGAAGTGGATCCCAGGCTCGGCTGGCTGATCGATTTCGGCGACATCACCGCCGTGGTCGAGCCGCTGCTCAAGCGCGAGCTGGACCATCGCGCACTGAACGACGTGCCGGGGCTCGAGAATCCCACGTCCGAGAACCTGTGCTTCTGGCTCTGGCAGCGGCTCGCCCCGCGGATCCCCGGGCTCTCCGCCGTCACCGTCCACGAGACCTGCACCGCCCGCTGCACCTATCGCGGCGGAGCCGCCTGACCGTGCCCGGTCCCGCGAAGCGCCCCGGCAGGTCCCGCCCTGCCCGTGCGGATCGGAGCCCGGAGGCGCGACCCGAGCTCCAGCCGCCGCTGGTACGCCCGGCCCCGCGCAAGGTGTTCTTTACCGGCGCGACCGGCTACCTGGGGAGTGCCATCGCCGCGCGGCTCCTGCGCACCGGTTCGGCCGTGCTGGCACTCGCGCGCACGCAGGAGCGTGCCGCGGCGGTGGAGGCGATCGGCGCCGAGGCGGTGATCGGGAGCTTCGAAGAGCCCGAGGTGGTGGTCGCCGCCATGAAGAACTGCGACGTGGTGGTGCACGTCGCCTCCGACCCCGAGCGCGCCAGGGCACAGGACGAGGCGGCATTGGCCGCGATCCGCACCGCCGCCCACGACGGCCGGGTGCGGCGGCTGCTCTACACCAGCCACGCGTGGGTGCACGGTGACACGCGCGGCGCGATCGTGGACGAGACGGCGCCGCTCGCCGCCGGCGAACCGGTGCGCTGGCGTCCCGCCCATTCGCGGGCGGCGCTGGAGCTCGCCGAGGTCGAGGTGGCGACGGTGGTGTTCCGCCCCGGCGTGGTCTACGGCGGCCGCGGCGGCACGTTCGGCGCCTGGTTCCAGGAGGCGCGCGAGAAGCGCACCGTCACCTACCCGGGCGACGGCACCCAGCGCTGGGGCGTGGTGCACCGCGACGACGTGGCCGAGGCCTACGCGCTGGCGCTCGAGCACGCGCGCGGCGGCGAGCGCTACCTCCTGATCGACGAATCGCGCCCGACGGTGCGCGAGCTGGCCGAGGCGATCGCAAAGGCTGCCGGCGCCGAGGCCGTCCCTATGGATCGGCGCGAGGTTCTCGAGACGCGCGGCGCACTCGGCGCGGCCGAGCTCATGGACCAGCAGTTCACCGCCGTGCGCGCCCGCCGCGAGCTGGGCTGGGTTCCGCGCCACACCAACGTCCCCGCCATCGCCGAAGCGCTCCTCAAGGAGTGGGAAGCCGCCGGAGAGCCTGTCGCCGGCTGAGCCGCCCCGCGCTTCGTGCTAGATTCGGCGGCTCACCCCCACACGGAGATCGAATGCCCCTCACCCTGACCGGCCTCGTCGGCGAGAAGCAGTGCTCGTGGCCGCTCGAAGAGACGCTGATGGGCATTGGCCGCTCCTCGCGCCACGCCATCCACATTCCGGACGGCACGGTCTCCAAGGACCACGCCGAGATCGTCTCGCGCGGCGGGCAGTACTACCTGCGCGATCTCGGCAGCCGCAACGGCACGCGCGTGAACGGGCGCGAGGCCAGGGAGTCGACGCTGATCGAGGCCGGGGACCACATCGAGATCGGCCACGTCACGCTGCTCGTGACCGGCGAGGAGGCGCGCCCCAAGCTCCGGCTCAACGAGCAGTCGGTGGCCGGCACCACGCTTAGGCTCAAGGCGGCCAGCATCCTCGAGCAGCGCGCCAAGTCGGGGAAGGATTCCGGGCGACTGGTGAGCCTGCTGGCCGAGGCGGGACGCCAGCTGGTCATGCCGCGCCCGCTCAAGGAGACCTGCGACGAGCTGCTCGAGTTCGTCGAGCGCGCGGTGCCGGCGTCGCGCTACGTGCTGCTGCTCGACCAGGGACCGGACAAGGAGCCGCTCCAGATCTCGGCCCGCACCAAGGGCGGGCGCGCCGACCGGGCCCTGGCGCTCTCCACCACGATCATGCGCAAGGTGCTGGCCGAGTGCACGTCGGTGATCATCCGCGACACCGCGGTCGACCCGCGCTTCCAGGCGCAGCAGAGCATCGTCGCCCAGTCGGTGCACTCGGCGATGGCGGTGCCGCTCTTCGACAACGAGAAGGTGCTGGGGCTGCTCTACGTGGACAGCGCCGACCTCACGGTGCGCTTCGACGACGACCAGCTCGAGCTGCTCACGCTGCTCGCCAACATGGCGGCGGTCAAGATCACCAACGCACGGCTGCTCGAGGACCAGCGCGACCGCGACCGCGTGCTGCAGGAGCTGGCCTCGGCGACCAGCATCCAGCGCGGCATGCTGCCCGAGGGCACGCCGCGCGTGCCGGGCTACGAGCTGGACGCCTACCTCGCCACCTGCACCGAGGTGGGCGGCGATCTCTACGACTTCCACATCCGCGACGACGGCAAGCTGGTGTTCGTGGTCGGCGACGTGACCGGCAAGGGAATGGGGGCGGCGCTGCTCATGTCGTCGTTCCTCGCGTCGGCGCGCGTCCTCTACGACGCCTACGCCGATCCCGCCGAGCTCTCGCGCCGGCTCGGCGCCATGGTGCACCGCACCGCCGATCCCACCCGGTTCGTGACCGGATTCGTGGGCGTGCTCGACCCCGCGACCGGCGCGCTCACGTACGTGAACGCCGGGCACCCGTGGCCGATGCTGGTGAAGAACGGCACGATGCGCGAGCTGGAGAGCAACGGCGTGCCGTTCGGCGTGGTGCCCCAGTTCCCCTATACGGCGACCACCGTCGAGCTGGCCCGCGGCGAGGTGTTCGCGCTCTTCACCGACGGCATCCCCGAAGCGCAGAAGGGGGAAGAGCTCTACAACGAGGACCGGCTGCGCGCCGCGATGTGCGAGGAGTACCAGGCGGCCGATCTCGCGCAGCTCCGCAGCCGTCTGCTCGCGCGCGTGGACGAGTTCCTCTCCGGCTCGCCGCGCAACGACGACATCACGCTGATCCTGATCCGCCGCGCGGACGGCGCCTAGTCCCGAGACCGACGCGGGCCGTGCGGGCGATCACATTCCAGGGCGTCCGCCGGGTCGCCTGCGGCGAGGCCCCCGATCCGGGGATCCGCTCCGATCGCGACGCAATCGTGCGCGTCGAGCTTGCGGGCCTGTGCGGATCGGATCTCCACGTCTATCTCGGCCGCGAGGTCGGGATCGATCCCGGCACGGTGATGGGGCACGAGTTCGTGGGCCGGGTCGAGCAGGTGGGCGCCGGTGTGCGCGGACTGTCCGTCGGGGATCGCGTCGCCTCGCCGTTCACGACATCCTGCGGCGCCTGCTACTACTGCGAGCGCGGCATGAGCGCCCGCTGTGTCTCCGGACAACTTTTCGGCTGGGTGGAGCGCGGCGCGGGATTGCAGGGCGCACAGGCCGAGCGGGTGCGTGTGCCGCTCGCCGACAGCACGTTGTTCCCGCTCCCTGACGACCTCGATCTCCCCGAAGCGCTGCTGCTCTGCGACGTGCTGCCGACCGGCTACTACTGCGCGCGCATGGCCGAGGTGGATTCGGACGGCACGTTCGCCGTGATCGGCCTGGGCCCGGTCGGCCTCATGGCCGTGCTCGCGGCGGGCGAGCGTGGCGCCCGCAGGCTCTACGCGATCGACACGATCGCCGCGCGGCTCGCGCGCGCCGAAGCGCTGGGCGCTGAACCGATCGACGCGGCGCACGCGGATCCGCTGGAGGTCGTGCGCGGCGCCACCGAGGGCCGCGGCGCCGATGGCGTCATGGAGGCGGTCGGCAGTGCCGAGGCGGCGCGTCTCGCGTTCGACCTGGTACGACCGGGCGGGATCGTGGCGACCGTCGGCGTCCACCACGACAGGGGCTTCCCATTCTCGCCCGCCGAGTCGTACGACAAGAACCTCACCTGGAAGATCGGCCGCTGCCCGGTGCGGAGCCTGATGCCGGAGATGCTGCCGCTCGCGCGCGCGCACCGGCGCGAGCTGGCTTCCCTCTTCACGCACCGGCTCCCGCTCGCCGAAGGCACGGCGGCCTACGCGATGTTCGACGCCCGACGTGACGGCTGCCTCAAGGTGGCGTTCGAACCCTGGCCGTGCAGGTAGCCATCCCGAGTCATCTCGCGACCTCGAGCTTCACGATCTTGTTTCCGTCGTAGGTCACACGCACGGGCAAGCCCTGACGAATCGGGCCGCCATGCGAGCTCGTGTGGTTGAATCCATTGGTGACGGCGTAGTCGGAGTATTCGAAGCACACATCCCCGACACAGAAGCGCTCCATGCCGTGACCGGTCGCCGGCATGGGCGTGAACTGGCTGACCACACCTTCAACGACGCCGACGTCACCGCTCTTGATCGCTCGGTTAAGGCGGGCGTACTCACCGTACGTACTGAGAAAGGCAATGCACGTCCAAACGACGGCGAAGCCCAGGAACACGAGACCGAAGGCGACGCCCGGGCGCGGAAGACTGCGCAGCCAGGCTGGACGATGTTCTCTTCGCGCGAGGAGCACGCCGCCGAGCGCGACAAAGATCAACCCGCGCGCCGGAAAGCTCCAGCTCTTGTACCCGGTCACCGCGATGTCAAACGCCGTCCGATATTCCATCGTCGTCTGCCCGTGAGCGCAAGGACGGGGTCCGCCCGGAGCGCGCCGGGGGCATGCGCCAGCGCACGCTGAACGACATGCCGCGCCCGGCGAATCGGCGCCGCCGCCGTGGCGTACCTACTGGCGCGCGGCCGCGGCCGGGCCGCCGGCCCTGCCCCCGCCCTGCGGGACCAGCTCGATCCGGCGGTTCTGCGCGCGGCCTTCCTCGGTCGCATTGGTGGCGACCGGCGAGAACGGACCGACGCCTGCCGCCTGCACGCGGCCCGACTTCACTCCGTACTTGCGGGTGAGCAGCGAGGCCACGGCGTTGGCACGCTTCTTCGTGAGATCCATGTTCTGGTTCCACGCCCCGGAATCATCGCTGTGCACCACCAGGTAGAGCTTGAGGTTGGGGTCGCGCGAGAGCAGGTCGGCGATCGCCTGGACCACCGGCTCGGACTGGGGCGCCACGTTGGCACGGCCGTCCACGAACGCGATCTGCCGTAGCACGACGCGTCCGTCGCTCTTCAGATCCTTGGCGAGCGTCGCCACGTCCGCCTCGTTGCGCGGGGGCGGCGGCACCACCGGCGGGCGGCCTTCGATCACGTCGATCTCCTGCTCCACCGGGGCGGTGGCGCTCTTCGCGTGCACGTGGACGCTCACCCACAGGTCGCCGTTCGGGCGCGCGAGGCGCGCGGCCAGGTAGCGGCGGTTGTCGGAGAGCTCCCACCAGTCGCCGTTGGTCTTGCGTCCGCCTTCGCCACACTCGGTGCCGCTGCACGAGTACACGACCTCGAGCCCGGCCTTCTGCACCTGCTGCTCGTAGTGACGGAACACCTCGGCCACCGCGGGCCCGCTGGGCCCCAGGTAGGCGGCGTGGATCCAGCGGCCGCCGATCAACTCGACCTTGTCGGCCTGCGATTCGCCGTGGAGCTTCCCGAGCGCCATCCAGTAGTCGTCGTAGTTCCGGCTCGCGCGCGCGGTCTGCCTCGAGCCCGGGAACGGCTTGATGTACGCCTGCCCCGGATCGGCCTCGGGCGTGGCGGCTACCGCCGGCTTCGCCGCCGTCGCGACCGGCTTGGTGACGGCGGCCGTCTTGGCGGTCGTGAACGCCTTCGCGCCGGACTTGCGCCGGACTTGGGGGCGGACTTGCTCCCCGCGGGCTTCTCGACCGGAGCGGTCGCGGCCGGCGCGGCGTCGGCCGGGGCATCGGTCTTGACGCTGAACGTCTTGGCGGGAGCGGCGGGCTGCGCCGCGGGCGGGGTCGCCGATGGTGCGGCGGGCGCCGGCGAAGCGGCCGGCG
>Ga0126369_10003288_pt1 | contig 11674 bp, 11 predicted proteins | sample PanSoiMetaPlot_1_FD_109646 | JGI IMG/M metagenome (GOLD analysis project Ga0126369, IMG submission 109646) | Tropical forest soil microbial communities from Panama - MetaG Plot_1 | ecosystem: Environmental > Terrestrial > Soil > Tropical forest > Bulk soil | place: Panama | collected 2016-02-17 | reverse complement strand
GTGCGCGACCGCTATTACCGGATCCCGGCCTACCTGCCGCAGGGGCGCTGCTACCTGTGCGAACGCCATTTCGGCACCGCGATCTGCCCCGCGCCCGGATGAGGTGCGCGGCCGGAGACTTCCGCTGCGCGCGGCCTCTGGTCCGCGCTTTGGCCGCGCTCCACGGTCGGGCATAATCGCATTCGCTTGGCCCCCAATCCCAGGTCGTGACGATGGAGCTCGTCGAAACGCAGCGGTTGCCGCAGCTCGAGCACGTCGGGGACGCGACCCAGTTCGCTGCGCGGATGCACGCCATGATCGGCCAGGCGCCGCTCTTCGAGCAGTTCAACCTCGCCGAGATCCGGCTCATGGGGCACTTCATGCACGTCTACCGGGCGCAGGCCGGCCAGGAGATCATCCGCGAAGGCGAGGCCGGCGACTTCATGATGATCGTCATCGAGGGCCGGATCGAGGTGTTCAAGCAGGATCGCTGGAACGTCCCGCGGCTCATCGCGGTCGTCGAAGAGGGCAAGACCGTCGGCGAGATGTCGATGATCGACGGCGAGCCGCGGTTCGCGACCTGCGTGGCGGTCGAGCCGACGCTGATCGCGGTGCTCTCCGCCGACCACCTCGCGCGCATCATCCTCGAGCAACCGATCCTCGGGGCGAAGATCCTGATGCAGCTCGCGCTGATGCTCTCGCAGCGGCTCCGCCAGACGAGCTCGCGGCTGGTCGAGTACGTGGACAAGCAGCGCGAGCTGCACGACCAGATCCAGGGGCCGAACTTCGTCTAGTCCTCGGGGACCGCCAGGGCGAAGCGCGCGAGACCAGGGTGCGTCAGGCTCCCGTCAGGTCCGCCAGGGCTTGTGCAGCACGCGGCCGCACGGGGCGACGACCCAGCCCGCGGGTGAAGTGGCGCACCGCACGGGCTGTGGCAGAATGAATGCCCCCACAGGAGGAGAGGCTCCCATGAAAATAAAGGCACCCAAGGACTTTTGGGCCGGTCTGATGTTCATCGGGTTCGGAATCGCGTTCGCCCTCATCGCGCTGAACTACCAGATGGGCACGTCGGTCCGGATGGGGCCGGCGTACTTCCCGACTGTGCTCGGCGGAATCCTCGCCGCCATCGGCCTCGCGATGCTCATCGAGTCCTTGCTCGTCGAAGGACCGAAGGTTGCGCGGTTCTACTTCAAACCGGTCCTCTTCCTCACCGGGGCGCTCGTGCTGTTCGGGCTGCTGCTCAAGCCGCTCGGTCTCGTGATCGCCCTAGCGGTCCTGGTCGGGCTCGGCGCGTTCGGCGGGTTGGACTTCCGGTGGAAGGAGGTCGTGGTCCTGATCGTCGTGCTCGCGATCTTCTCGGTGCTGGTGTTCGTGAAGGGGCTCGGACTCCCGATCCCCGTCTGGCCGGGCGATTAGGGGGCGGCTATGGATCTATTTGCCAACCTCGCTCTCGGCTTTGGCGTCGCGTTGTCGCCGCTGAACCTCCTTTACTGCTTCATGGGCGTGCTGCTCGGCACGCTGATCGGCGTGCTGCCGGGGATCGGCCCGGTCGCGACGATCGCGATGCTGCTGCCGGTGACCTTCACGCTCCCGCCGGTCTCCGCGCTTATCATGCTCGCCGGCATCTACTACGGCGCCCAGTACGGCGGCTCGACCACCGCGATTCTCGTCAACCTGCCCGGCGAGTCGTCGTCGGTGATCACCGCGCTCGATGGCTATCAGCTCGCGCGCAAGGGCCGGGCGGGACCGGCGCTCGGCATGGCGGCGATCGGCTCGTTCTTCGCCGGCTGCGTCTCGACGGTCATCATCGCGCTGTTCGCGCCGCCGCTCGCCGAGGTGGCGCTGAAGTTCGGCCCGACCGAGTACTTCTCGCTGATGGTGCTTGGTCTGGTCGCCGCGGTGGTGCTTGCGCACGGCTCGCTGATCAAGGCGATCGGGATGGTCATTCTCGGTCTACTGTTCGGGCTCGTCGGCACGGACGTCAACTCCGGAGTGGCGCGGTACAGCTTCGGCATCTCCGAGCTCTCGGACGGCATCGGATTCGTCACCGTCGCGATGGGGATGTTCGGAATCGCCGAGATCATCGCCAACCTCGAGCACAAGGAGAGCCGCGACGTCTTCGTCGCGAAGATCGAGAACCTCATGCCGACCTGGACCGATATCAAGCGCTGCATCCCCGCGATCCTGCGCGGCACGGTGCTCGGCTCGGCGCTCGGCATCCTGCCGGGCGGCGGCGCACTGCTCGCGTCGTTCGCCGCGTACACGCTCGAGAAGAAGATGGGCGATACGTCGATGTTCGGCAAGGGCGAGATCCGCGGGGTTGCGGCACCGGAGTCGGCGAACAACGCCGGCGCGCAGACGAGCTTCATCCCGCTGCTCACGCTCGGTATCCCCTCGAACCCGGTGATGGCGCTCATGATCGGCGCGATGATGATCCAGGGCATCGCGCCCGGTCCGCAGGTGATGAACGAGCGCCCGCAGCTCTTCTGGGGAATGATCGCCTCGATGTGGGTGGGCAACCTGATGCTCGTCATCCTCAACCTGCCGCTCATCGGCATGTGGGTGAGTCTGTTGAAGGTACCCTATCGCATGCTGTATCCGGCGATCCTCGTGTTCTGCGCGATCGGCGTCTACAGCGTCAACAACACGTCGTTCGACATCTATCTGATGTGCATCTTCGCGGTCTTCGGCATCGTGTGCGTGAAGCTCGAATGCGAGCCTGCGCCGCTGATCCTCGGCTTCATTCTCGGGCCGATGATGGAGGAGAACCTGCGGCGGGCGATGCTGCTCTCGCGTGGCGATCCGACGGTGTTCTTCACCAAGCCGATCAGTTTGGTCCTGCTGCTCATCGCGCTCGCCCTGCTAATCATCGTGCTGTCGCCGGCAATCAAGAGGAAGCGCGAGGAGGCGTTCCAGGAAGCCTAGCCCCGCACTGCGAGGTGTGCCGGGGACGCGGGAGCGATCTCGCGTCCCCTTCGTTTTGGCAGCGATCTTTCGCGGTGCGAGCAGTGCCGTTACTATCTCCGCCATGACCCCGTCACGATCGCCGCGCGCCGACCGAGCCGCGCACGACCCGCACCCGATCCTCCGCGAGTACTACTCGGACGCCGCGGGCAAGCGCCGGTTCCTGGAACACCTGTTCGATAGGACCGCCGGCGACTACGATCGCATCGACAGGGTCGTCGCGTTCGGCACCGGCCCCGGGTACCGGCGGGACGCCCTGCTGCGCGCCGGGCTCAAGCCGGGGATGCTGACGCTGGACGTCGCGGTCGGCACCGGGCTCGTCGCGCGTCAAGCATCGCGGATTGTCGGTACTCAGGGCGCCGTAATCGGCGTCGATCCGAGCCCCGCCATGATTGCGGCCACGCCGCTGGACGGGGTGAAACTCGTGCGCGGCATCGGCGAGGCGTTGCCCTTCCCGGACCGGACATTCGACTTCCTCTCGCTCGGATTTGCGCTGCGCCACCTCGACGATCTCGAGGCGGTCTTTCGGGAGTTCCGGCGGGTCCTGAAGCCCGGCGGGCGGCTGCTGCTGCTCGAGATCAGTCGCCCCCATGGCCGCGTCACGCGCGCACTGGTAAAGCTCTACCTGCGCGCCATCGTACCGACGCTCGTGCCTTTGATCGCGCGGCGTCCGGACGCCGTGCTCCTCGCCCGTTATTTCTGGGACACCATCGAGGCATGCACGCCGCCGGAGCGGATCATGGCAACGCTCGTGGCGACCGGATTCAAGGACGTGGACCGCGTGGTCAAGCTCCGCACGTTCTCCGAGTTCCGCGGGACTGCGTAGCGCGCTCGCGGTCGCGCGGAATGTCGCCGGGCGGGGCGCGGCGATCCGTATCCCGTTCGCGCACCGCAGCTGCTGACCTCTGCCGATGACCGCCACCGTCGTCGCCGTTTTCCTGATCGTGTACCTCGGCATGCTCCTCGGCGGGCTGCCGTTCGTACAGCTCGATCGCACCGGCGTCGCGCTGCTCGGTGCGATCGCGCTCGTCGGCACCGGCGATCTCACCCCGGAGCAGGCGGCGCGCGCCATCCACCTGCCGACGCTGCTGCTGCTCTTTTCCTTCATGGTGATCTCGGCGCAGATGCGGCTCGGCGGCTTCTACGCCTGGATCACGCTCGGCATCGCCGCGCTGCCGATCGGACCGCGCGCGCTGCTTGCCGCGGTGATCGTCGCCGTTGCGGCGTTGTCGGCGGTGTTCAGCAACGACATCGTCTGCCTGGCGATCGCGCCGGTGCTCGCGGACGCGTGCCGGCGGCGCGGCCTCGATCCCGTGCCGTATTTGCTCGCGCTCGCGTGCGCGGCGAACGTCGGCTCGGCCGCGACGCTCATCGGCAACCCGCAAAACATGCTCATCGGCGCGGTGCTCCAGCTGCCGTTCGGCGGTTACCTTCTCGAGGCGATCGTGCCAGTCGCGCTCGGCCTCGCGACCGTATGGGCGCTGCTCACCTGGCAGATGCGCGGCGAGCGGGGGATCGCGGCGGGAGGCCGGCCCACTGACGGGGTGCTCGCCCAGCGGGACCCGGACGATGCGCCCTTCGACCGCTGGCAGACCGCCAAGGGCCTCGCCGTGGCGGGCACGCTGGTCGTCGTGTTCCTCTTCACCGACTGGCCGCGCGAGGTCGCGGCGCTCACCGGCGCGGGGCTGCTGCTGATGAGCCGCAGGCTGCATTCGACCCACATGCTCGGACTCGTCGACTGGGAGCTCCTGATCCTGTTCATCGGGCTCTTCGTCGTGAATCACGCGCTCGCGCACACCGGGCTCACCGCGCGGGCCGTGCAGGCGCTCGCCGCAACCGGCTTCCCGCTCGCCGAGCCGGCGCCGCTCTTCGCCGCCGCGCTCGTGCTGTCGAACCTGGTCTCGAACGTGCCCGCGGTAATGCTGCTCTTGCCGGCGGCGACCGAGCCCTTCTCGGGGCCGATGCTGGCGCTCGTCAGCACGCTCGCCGGCAATCTCCTCATCGTCGGGTCGATCGCGAACATCATCGTCGTCGACGCGGCCCGCCGCCAGGGCATCGCGATCGACTGGCGCCGCCACGCGCGCACCGGGGTTCCGGTCACGCTGGCCACGCTTGCGATTACCGCCGCGTGGTTCGCGCTGCGCGGTACGGCGCTGCATCCCTGATGCCACCGCCTATTTCGGCGCGGCGAAGTCGCGGACGTTTCGTGGTTCGGCTATAGAATTCTTGGCAAAGGCGCGCCAGAAACGCCTCGGCCCAATCTAGTGAAGCCCCCCGGGCGGTGTCAACGAGCGCGCCTCGCGCGCCGTACTGAAGGAGGATCCGATGGCAACGAAGACTCGACGCGCCGCGGCAGTGCGCGGCAAGGCTCCTCCGGCGAAGCGCCGCGCCATCATGAAAACCCGCGCGCGCGCCACGTTGGGCCGCCGCCCACGTTCGCGCCGGGAGGCGAGCGCCGCGCTCGGACTCTGGGCCGCGCTCAAGCCCGGGCCGGCGAACTTCGCGCCGCTCACGCCTGTCTCCTTCCTGTCGCGCGCCGCGGAGATCCATCCCGAGCGCGTCGCGGTCGTGCACGGCGATCGTCGGATCACGTACGCTGAGTTCTACGCGCGCGCGCGCCGGCTCGCCTCTGCGCTCGCGCAGCACGGCATCGGCCGGGGCGACACCGTCTCGGCGATGCTCCCCAACGTTCCGGCGATGCTCGAGGCGCACTTCGGTGTACCGATGCTCGGCGCGGTGCTGAACACGATCAACACCCGCCTCGACGCCGACACGGTCGGCTACATCCTGGAGCACGGTGAAGCGCGCGCGATCATCACCGACCGCATGTACGCCGGCGTCGTCGGTGCGGCGCTGAAGAGCATCAAGCGCAAGATCCTCGTCATCGACAACGACGATCCGCTCTATACCGGCTCGGGGCAGCGGCTCGGCGAGATCGAGTACGAGGCGTTCCTGAGGGAAGGCGATCCGGAGTTCGCGTGGTCGCCGCCTGCCGACGAGAGTGCGCCGATCGCGCTGAACTACACCTCAGGCACGACCGGCCGCCCGAAGGGCGTCGTGTACCATCATCGCGGCACGTTCCTCGAGACCGTCGGCAACATCATGGCGTGGCCGATGCCGCCGCGACCGGTGTACCTGTGGACGCTGCCGCTCTTCCACTGCAACGGCTGGTGCTTCGGCTGGTCGGTCGTGGCAATGGGCGGCACGCACGTGTGCCTGCGCGCGGTCGATCCGGCGGTGATCTTCCCGATGATCGCGGAGCACAAGGTCACGCACATGTGCGGGGCGCCGACGGTGCTCGCGATGCTGATCAACGCGCCGGACGAGCAGAAGCGAACGTTCGCGCAGGTCGTCGACATCCAGACCGGCGGCTCGCCGCCGCCGGCGAAGGTGATCAAGAGCATGGAGGAACTGGGGTTTCGCGTGACGCACATCTACGGGATGACCGAGCTCCAGGGGCCGTCGACGCTGTGCGAGCCGCAGGAGGCCTGGGCCGGAATGTCCCTCGATGAGCGCGCTCAGCGGATGGCGCGGCAGGGCGTCCGCTACCCGATCGTCGACGGCCATATCGTCGCCGATCCGCGGACCTGCAAGCCCGTCCCGCAGGACGGGAAGACGATCGGCGAGATTCTGGTCCAGGGCAACACGGTGATGCTCGGCTACCTCAAGGACCCGCAGGCGACCGCCGAAGCGTTCGCAGGCGGCTGGATGCACACCGGCGACCTCGCGGTCTGGTATCCCGACAACTACGTCGAGATCAAGGACCGCAAGAAGGACATCATCATCTCCGGCGGCGAGAATATCTCGAGCGTCGAGGTCGAGATCGCGCTGTACCGGCACCCGGCGGTGGCGCTCGCCGCGGTCGTCGCGCGCCCGGACGAGAAGTGGGGCGAGACGCCGTGCGCCTTCGTCCAGCTCAAGGCCGGTGCGAGCGCTGCCGAAGACGAAATGATCCGGCACTGCCGCGACAGCCTCGCGGGGTTCAAGGTGCCGAAGAAGGTCGTGTTCGGGCCGCTGCCGACGACGGCGACCGGCAAGATCCAAAAATACGTTCTGCGGGAGCGCGCGAAGACGCTATAGCGTCCGCCGCGCCGATCCCGCTTGCGTGGAGGTGGGCGTCATGATCTTCGAGCAAGTCGCAACCGGCGGTTGCCAGTCCTATGTCATCGGCTGCGAAGACACGTGCGCAGCCGTGGTCGTGGATCCGGAGGCGAGCCAGCTCGACCGCTATCTCGCGCTCGCCGCCCGCCACGGGCTGCGCATCCGCTATCTCATCGACACTCACACTCACGCCGATCACTTCTCGGGTTCGCGCGAGCTCGCGCGACAGCTCGGCGTGCCGGTCGTGATGCACCGCGCGAGCCCCGCGCCGTTCGTCGACATGCGGGTGGACGACGGCGAGATGGTGGTCGTCGGGAACCTGCGGCTGGAGGTGATCCATACCCCGGGGCACACCCGCGATTCCATGTGCCTCGCCATCGCTGACCGGCTCCTCACCGGCGACACGCTACTCATCGGCGCGACCGGCCGGACCGACCTGCCCACCGGCGATCCGGAGGCGCTCTACGACAGTCTGGTGAACAACCTCCTCAAGCGCGATCCGGCGCTCGCGGTGTATCCGGCGCACGACTACAAGGGGCAGGGGTCATCCACGCTCGGACGTGAGCTCGCCGAGAACCCCCGGCTGAAGATCGCCGGGCGCGCAGCGTTCGTGGAACAGATGCGCAATCTCAACCTCACCATGCCCAGGCACCTCACCGAGGCGCTCCGGACGAACCTGAGCGGCGGGAAGACCGTGGGCCAGCTCATCGGCGAGGCGGCGGCGCGCGTGCCGTTCATGTCGATGGCGGAAGTGCGGCAGCGCCTCGCGACCGGGCTCGGCGATCTCGTGGTGCTCGACGTGCGCGAGCGCGACGCGTACGAGGAGGCCCACATCCCGGGCGCTCGCCTGATCCCGCGCGGGCAGCTCGAGCTCTCGGTGAACACGGCGCTGCCCGACCCGACGCAGCGCATCCTCTGCTATTGCGAGCTCGGGAAGGTGTCGACGCTCGCCGCCGCGACGCTCCGCGACCTCGGCTTCACCCGCGCGGTCGCGCTCGACGGCGGGATGATCGCCTGGCAGGCGTCGGGTTACCCGGTCCGCTCCGGGAAGGAGCCCTGATCCCGCCGGGGCGGTCGAGGCGGTTCACCACTCCGGGTTGAACTTCTTGACGATCACGCCGCCGGACTTCTCGTCCTCCTCGACCTCGATCAGGCCGCGCGCGGCGGCTTCGTCGAGCAGACGCGAGAACGAGCGGAAGCCGTAGTACGACTCGTTGAAACCGGGCTTGCGCCGCTTGAGTGCCTGCTTGACCATCGAGCCCCAGATCTTCTCCTCGGCGCCGCGCTCGGCGAACAGCGCCTCGATCGTCTCCATCACGAGCTCGATCGCCTCCTGCTTGCGCTCCTCGTCGCTCTTCGCGTGCTTCTTCTCGTCGTCGCCCTTCGCTTGCGGCGGCCGCTGCTCGAGCGCCGGCTTCTCCTGCCGGCGCTTTGCCTTCGCCTTGCGCTGCTCACGGACGAGATCGTCGTAGTAGATGAACTCGTCGCAATTGGCGATCAGCAGATCGGAGGTCGAGTTCTTCACCCCGACGCCGACCACGGTCTTGTCGTTCTCGCGCAGCTTCGATACGAGCGGCGAGAAGTCGGAGTCGCCGGTGATCAGCACGAACGTGTCGACGTGCGACTTCGTGTAGCACAGGTCGAGCGCGTCGACCACCATGCGGATATCGGCGGAGTTCTTGCCCGACATGCGAACGTGCGGGATCTCGATCAGCTCGAACGCCGCCTCGTGCATCGCGGCCTTGAACTCCCGGTAACGGTCCCAGTCGCAGTAGGCCTTCTTGACCACGATCGAGCCCTTGAGCAGCAGCTTCTCGAGCACCTTCTTGATGTCGAACTTCTCGTACTTCGCGTCGCGGACGCCGAGCGCGATGTTCTCGAAGTCGCAGAAGAGCGCCATGCTGTTGGTGTCGGCTGGGGAGGGCATTCGCGGGTCCTTGTTGGTAGGCCGGCATCGTAGCATCGCCGGCCCGCGAGGGACGCGTCAGTACAATACGCGCCGCCAATCCCGTAGGGGGCTTCAATGACCGATTCGCTCGGCTATCGCGCCAAGTTCGGCGTGCTCGCTCCGTCGACCAACACGTCGGTGCAGCCGGAGTTCGACGCGCTGCGTCCGCACGGCGTGACGAACCACTTCTCGCGGATCGTCATTCCGGATTCGCGCGTGACCGACGACCGGTCGTTCATGGTGATGATGAACGCGATCCGCGCCGCTCTGGTTCCCGCGCTCGACGCGGTGCTCACGTGCAGCCCCGATTTTGTGGTGCTCGGCATGTCGTCGGAGACGTTCTGGGACGGGCGCGCCGGGTCCGACCGGCTGAAGAAGCGGCTGGAGAAGCACGCCAAGCGCGGCGTCGCGATGGGCTCGGACGCGTGCCGGGCGGCGCTGCGCGCCTATGGCCGCAGCATCAAACGGCTCGGTGTCGTCACGCCATACATGCCGGTGGGGGACAAGCAGGTGCGACGCTTCTTCGCCGAATGCGGCTTCGAGATCGTCAACCTGCTCGGCTTGAAATGCCGGAGCCCGATGCTGATCGCGCACGTCTCCAGAGAAGAGCTCCGCGGGGCGATCCTCAAGGTGAACCGCGGCAAGGTCGATGCCGTGGTTCAAGTCGGCACCAACCTCGCGATGGCCGAGGTCGCCGCGACCGCCGAGTTCTGGCTCGGCAAGCCGGTGATCGCGATCAATACCGCGATCTACTGGCACGCGCTGCGCGAGTACGGCATCAAAGACAAAGTGCATGGCTGGGGGTCGCTGCTCGCTGAGCACTGACACACCGCGAAAGGAGCAGCGAAAGGACCCGCGCTACTATATTTCCTCACAGCAGCGGGCGATCTTAGCGGTCTCAAAGAAAGGGGGTGCGAAGGCAAGAGCAACCTACGCGTGGCTCTGTGTCGCTGCGTTTCCTCAACGCAAAATCTGACTGAGAAGGGGGCTGTCATGAACACCAACTATCAAAGCCGGTCAAGGACCATGCTTTTCCTGTTCGTCTTCATGCTTGTCGCGCCGCTTTGTGGCCTACGCTCTCAAGCGCTCGCAGGTGAGGCCGACCAGGAATCGGTGTGTCCGGAGCACCCGCGGAAACGTACTCCGCAACAGGTTCTGGAAGATCACCTAGCTGCATTCCTGCGCGGTGACGCGGCGCTCGTCGCTTGCGACTACGCGCGCGACGCCGTTTTCATCCAACCCGGCGCAGTTGCCCACGGTAGGCGCGCAATCCAGGCAACGTTTGCGTTCTTCTTCGGTATCGCTGGCGGCAACATTACGGTACCGGTGAAGTCATTGACGTTTGCGGGGAATACCGCGTTGTTCGAATACTCCGTTGATAGCAATCACGTAGTCGTATCGGACGGGGTGGACACCTTCGTAATCCGCCAAGGACTAATTACCGTGCACACAGCCCGTTTAGGAGGCCTCGCGGTCAAGTAGTGGTCCTCGATCACGGACTACTACCCTACTCGAGTCGGTGGCACCGCACGCGCCTCTACAGCTGGCAGAAGATCGTTTTCATCGCGGAATCGTTCCGCTTGTAGTGGGGGCCCGGTTTCGTGAAGAACTCGTCGATCGCGGAAAGGTTACTAATCTTGGACACGTCAAATAGCGGCTCACGCTGGGTTCCGCCATGCAATTGGTGAGCGCGTAGGAGCTCGGTTCCCTTCGTCCCGATTCCGTAGCACTGCGGTTCGACGATGCGTAGCGTGTCGTTGTACGTGAAGCGCAGCCTTTGCCTTCTTCGAATCGACTCGACGATGGTTTGATTCATTCGCAGCGCCGCTTGCCTGAGTGGGCCGAAGGAGGTCTTCCGTCCCTCAGTGATAACCGATGTCCGCGCGGACCTTGCCGCGGAACACCCAGTACGACCAGCCGGTGTACATGAGGATGATCGGGAGCAGGAACAGCGTGCCGATCAGGAGGAACGCCTGGGATTGCGGGGCCGAGGCGGCGTCCCACAGCGTGATCTTGGGCGGCACGATGTACGGAAAGAGGCTGATCGCGAGGCCGGCGTAGCACATCGCGAAGAGTCCCATGGCGGCGACGAACGGCGCGACTTCGCGCCCGCGCTTGAGCGACACCCAGAGCCACCACGCGATCACTGCGGTGATCGCGGGCACGGGCGCGAAGAAGGCGAGGTTCGGCCAGGAGAACCAGCGGGCCGCGATCCGCGCGTCGAGGAACGGCGTCCAGATGCTGACCATGGCGATGAACGCGAGCACCCCGAACAGGCACCAGCGAGCCATCTCGCGTGCCCAGTCCTGCAGCGCGCCCTCGGTCTTCATGACGAGCCAGGTCGCACCGAGCAGCCCGTAGCCGAAAACGAGCCCGACACCGACGCCGAGGACGAACGGGTGCAGAAAGTCGAAGGTCGTCCCGGCGTATTGACGGCCTTCGACTGGGAAGCCCTGCACGTACTTCCCGAGCACGCAGCCCTGCGCGAAGGTGGCGACGAGCGAACCCCAGAAGAACGCCTCGTCCCAGCGCTTCCTGGTCGTCCGCGCGGTCGGGCGGAACTCGAACGCGACGCCCCGAAAGATGAGACCGAGCAGCATCGCGAGGATCGGGAAGTAGAGCGCCGGCAGGATGATCGCGAACGCGAGCGGGAACGCGGCGAAGAGCGCGATCCCCCCGAGC
>Ga0126369_10003287_pt1 | contig 11680 bp, 11 predicted proteins | sample PanSoiMetaPlot_1_FD_109646 | JGI IMG/M metagenome (GOLD analysis project Ga0126369, IMG submission 109646) | Tropical forest soil microbial communities from Panama - MetaG Plot_1 | ecosystem: Environmental > Terrestrial > Soil > Tropical forest > Bulk soil | place: Panama | collected 2016-02-17 | reverse complement strand
GGTCCAATTCGGCCTCGACGGCCCGCCGCAGCGCATCCCGTTGGGCTTCAAGCCCCGCCAGCATCCGCCGGCCCTCGTCGAGGCGCTCGCGGCTCAGATCGTCCAGAACGAGTGCCTGTTGCCGAAGGGCTGGCTGCGGCTGGTCCACAGCAGCAGGCTAACTGTCCTGGTGCTGGGCGGTCAGGGCGTCCAGAGCGAACTGAGGTCGGTGTCGATGCGCGTGGTCAGCGCGCCGATCAGGGGCAGGGCAGGCTGGGGCGGGGCGGCGTGCGTGGTGGAGCAGGCCGCTTGGGCCTGCGGGGTGAGGAACCGGGTCAGCTGACCGAGACTGTGCCGGTCGTCCCGGGCGTGGCGGTGGTGATGCAGCCGGTGCGGGGCGTAGAGGTGGAGCTGGTCGCGGGCCCGGGTGAGCGCGACGTAGAAGAGCCGGTGTTCCTCGTCGAGGCCGTCGGCTGTGGTCAGGGCCATGTCGCTGGGGATCGCGCCGTCAACGAGGTGGGGGAGGTGGACGATGGGCCATTCCAGGCCCTTGGCGGCGTGGATGGTGGAGATGATCAGGTAGTCCTCGTCCAGGCCGGGCGGCCCGGCCAGGTCGGAGGCAGAGACGGGCGGGTCCAGGGCGAGCTCGACGAGGGCGTCGTGCAGGGACGGTCGGGTAGTTGCGGCGTCGGCGAGGCGGTGCAGGTCGGCCAGCCGGGCGGGGTGATCCGGGTAGCGGACGCGAAGGAGCGGGTCGAGTGCGGCCAGGACCGCGGTGGTGAGCCTGGCGGTCCCGGCGGCGCCGTCGGAGCTCGCTGTGTGCTGAGCGGCGGCAGCGAGAGCGGTCAGCGTAGCGGTCAGCGGCTGGCGGGCGCGAGGTGGGGCGGCCGCGACGGCATCGGGCCCGCGGTCCCACGGCCCCGGGTCGCCCGGGCGCAGGACCGCGGTCAGGCGGCGGGCTGTTGCCGGGCCGATGCCGTCGTGCAGGCGCAGGATCCGGAACCAGGCGATGTCGTCGGCGGGGTTGGCCATGATGCGCAGGGCGGCAAGGAAGTCGCGGACATGGGCGGCCTCGGTGAACCGGAGCCCTCCGTACTTCTTGTACGGGATGCGGCGAGCCGCCAGCTCGATTTCCAGTACGTCGCTGTGGTGGGAGGCGCGGATCAGGACGGCCTGCTCGCGCAGGTCGGTCCCGTCCTCGCGGGCGTCCAGGATCCGGGCGATGATCTCGCGGGCCTGGGTAGCCTCGTCGTGGCAGCGCACCAGGACGGGACGCGGCCCGCCTGCGGCCCGGTCCGCGACCAGGGTCAGCTCGAGGCCGGGGGACTGGGGTCGGACGGTGTTGGCGAGGGCGACCAGCGGGTGAGCGGACCGGTAATTGCGTGCCAGCCGGATGATCGCCAGGGCCGGGAACACGTCAGCGAGCCGGCGCAGGTGGGCGGGGTCGGCGCCGCGGAAGCCGTAGATGGCCTGGGCGTCATCGCCGACGCAGGTCAGCCCCGCCCCGCTGGGCGCCAGCAGCCGGACGATGTCCGCCTGGACGGCGTTGACGTCCTGGTACTCATCGACCAGCACCGCGTCGAACATGCCCCGCAGCACGGGACCGGCTGCCGGGTCGGCGAGGGCGGCGCGCCACAGCAGCAGCAGGTCATCGAAGTCCACCAGGCCATGGGCCCGTTTATGCGCCACGTACGACCGGAACACCTCGGCGAGCTCGGCGGCGAACGCGGTGCACCACGGGAAGCACTCACGGATCACCTGGCCGGCCGGGTTGCCGGTGCTCACGCAGCGGCAGTAGATGTCTGCGATGACCGCGGCCCGCGGCGTCCGGCGCCCCGTCTCGGCCAGGCCGTGCGCGGCGCGGAGCACGTCGAACAGGTCCGTCACGTCACCCGGGTCGATCACCGTGAACTGGGGCGGCAGGGAGAACGACTCGGCGTGCCGGCGGATGATGCGGTGCGCGATCGAATGGAACGTGCCGCCGGTGATCCTGCCATGGGCGCTACCGGCGTGGGCCGCTGCCCGGGTCATCATCTCGTCGGCGGCCCGGCGCGTGAAGGTCAGCAGCAGGATCCGCGCCGGATCCAGGCCCTGGCCCAGCAACCAGGTCGCCCTGGCTACTAGCGTTCTCGTTTTGCCCGCCCCGGCCCCGGCGAGCACCAGCAGCGGCCCGCCGGCGAAGGTGGCCGCCTCGCGCTGAGCATCGTCAAGCCCGTCGGCCACCACACTGGATTCGAACACAGGAACGAAAGTACACTGGCGCGCGGTCAGTCTCCAGTTCCGCCGCGCGACGCGGCTACGGCTATCCGGGCTCGCGCCCGGGCAGGCCCAGGAACAAGGCGCCTAGCCGCAGGTTGCCGCCGGGATCGAGGCCGATGAAGGAGAGGAACAGGGCATCGACAAGCGCCGTGAAGGCGGTCGCGGCGATGGCCTGATGCTCGACGGAGGCGGTAGCGCCGCGGAGCTGCTCGGGGGCTACCGACAACGCCACGAACAACAGGCCCACCAGCGCTCCGGCCACCGTAGCGGCGCCCACGAAGAAGTCCACATAGGAGATCACGGCCGATAGCTTGCCGCAACGGACCGGGTGGGGTCGGGGAGGGTGGGCGTGTCGGTGGGATACAGCCCGGCAGCGAAGCCGTAGACCTGATCTCCGGCCCGGGGGATCTGGGCGAACTGGCGGGCGAGCTCCTGGACCTGCGCCCAGAAGCTCCGCACCTCCTCGATGGGGATGCGGGCGTGCACGAGTGTGCATCGCAGCTGGTCGGCTGCGTGGGCCGGGGCCGCTTCAGCGGCCGCCTCGGCGAGCCCGTTGATGGCGGCGACAACCTTCATGTCCTCGGGTCGGCTGAGCACGCCGATGTAAAGCGTCCTGGCCATCCGGCCGTAGTAGCGCTCGTCGATCGCCCTGACTCGCCTGGTGCGGACCACGCGAAGAAGGCCGACTTCGACGAGCAGGTTCACGTGGTATGCGATGGTGCCCTTGGGGCGGCCGACCGCCTGCGCCATCTCGGTGACCGTGGCAGCTCGCTCGAGGAGCAGCTCCAGGAGGGTGGCGCGCAGGGGGTCGGCCAGCGCGCGCAGCTGGCCGGGCGCCGTTATCACGACCATGTCCTCGAGGTCGTAGTCCGGGATCTGCTCATTGACTGACATTATTCGACCGTTCTAAGGTTGTCGATCATTCGATCACCATAGTCTGATGACAGGAGTGTAGAGAGATGGCCGAAGTCGTGCTGTTCCATCACGTGCAGGGGCTGACTGACGGGGTCCGCGCGTTCGCCGAGGAGCTTGGCGCCGGCGGGCACGTCGTGCACACGCCGGACCTGTTCGGCGGCGAGCGCCCGGCGACCATCGAGGACGGCATCGCGCTGGCCGGTCGCATCGGGGATGACGTACTCAGCGAGCGCGCCGACCTGGCGGTGGCCGGCCTGCCGGACGGCCTGGTGTATGCGGGCTTCTCCTTCGGCGCCGCCACGGCGCAACGGCTCGCCCAGACCCGGCCGGGCGCGCGCGGCGCGCTGCTCTACGAGTCGTGCGTGCCGCTCACCGGCGAGTGGGCGTTCGGGCCGTGGCCCGGTGGCCTCGCCGTGCAGATTCACGGCATGGACCAGGACCCGTTCTTTGCGCTTGAGGGTGACCTCGACGCTGCCCGCGAGCTGGTCGACACGGTCGGGCCCGAGCTGGCCGAGCTTTTCGTGTACCCGGGTGACCGGCACCTGTTCGCTGACAGCTCGTTGCCGTCGTACGACGCGAACGCTGCCGCGCTGGTGATCCAGCGGTCGCGGGAGTTCCTGGACCGGGTGGGCTAGGCGGTGTCGGCCTCGGGAATCTCGAGGTTCACCACGATAGGTTCCTGGTCGCTGCGCACGACAACGCAGCTCAGCTCCTCGTCGTCGCTAGCGTTGATCTCCTGGTGCGGCACGTGCGGTGGCACGTAGATGAAGTCGCCGGGCCCGGCTTCGGATGTGAACTCGAGCCGGTCACCCCATCGCATGCGGGCCCTGCCGCTCAGGACGTAGATCACGCTCTCCAACTCACCGTGGTGATGCGGGCCGGTCTTGGCACCAGGCCGGATGGACACGGTGCCGGCCCAGATCTTCTCGGCCTTCGCCGACGCGCGGCTGATGGCGGCCTCGCGGTGCATCCCGGGCGTCTGCGGCGTGCTGGCATCGAGCTGGTCGTGGCGCACTATCCGCACGCCGAACTCAGCCCAGTCGGGGAAGGCACTGGTCATGACCGACTCCGTGGATTCGCAGGAAAGGGTTGATGGCGAGGTTACGGGATTCACGTTCCTTGCTAGCGGGCGGATCCTCATAGCCGATCGGTCGCGACAGGGTCGCCAGTGGTCGAACGCCCGTCAGCGCCGCGTCAGGCGCATGTCAGCAGGGTGACGCAGGCTCGGAGCGTTCGAAAGGGATCCGGCCCACCAACGAAAGGCGGCACGATGAGGAACCCCAAGATGCCGGCCATCGCCGCAGGAGCGGCCCTGATTATGGCGGCAGGCCTCACGGTGGCCGCATGCAGTTCGGCGGCCGCCAAGCCCGCCAAGCCCGCGCAGCCCACCCTGAAACACTTCAGCGCGGTGTACTACGAGGGCAGCGCGTCCTGGAACTGCTCAGGCACGCGCACGATCACCGCGGGCGGCAGCGCAAAGGACAGCGAAACCTGCCTCATCACCGGCGTCACCAACGGATACGCAAAGATGGTCGGCACCTACACCGGCCACCCGGGCGTCAAGTGGCCGGGGTCGAAGCCGGGGTCGCGCCCGGCCCTGTGGCACTCGGACTACAACCACGCCGTCGCGTCCGCCTGGACCATCACCATCACGGACACCCACCATGTGGGGTTCTCGGGCGCTGATAACTACCAGGCGCACATCACCGCGTTCTACGACAGCTGAGACGAGGGTGCCCCGCCCATACGGCGGGGCATCCTGCGTCATCGCGCTGACTGGCTGCGCTGCAACGCGTCCTGCGCCCCAGGCGATGTGCGAGAGTCGCGGCATGGGGCAGTTCGTGCTCGTGCACAGCCCGTCCGTAGGCCCGGCCACCTGGTCCCGCGTCGCCGGGCAGCTGCGCGAAGCCGGTCACCTGGTCGCGGTTCCGTCGCTGCTCGGCGTCGCCGATGGCGGGCCGCCGTTCTGGCCGAACGTCGTCGCTGCCGTGAGCGCCGGGTTGGAGGGCCTCGAGCCAGGCCAGCCCGTCGTGCTCGTGGCGCACAGCAACGCGGGCGTGTTCATGCCGGTAATCGCCACTGGCCTGGAGGTGCCGGTGGCGTGTTTGATCTTTGTCGACGCGACCGTCCCGGCGCGGAGCGGCCAGACGCCGGTCGCCCCGTCGGCGTTCCTGTCCTTCCTGCACGGGCTGGCAGAGCCTGACGGCCGCCTGCCCCGATGGACCGATTGGTGGGACGAGAAAGACGTCGCGCCTCTATTCGGCGGCGACGAACGGCTCCGGGCGGTCGTCAGCGCCGAGCAGGCGCGGCTCCCGCTGTCGTACTACGCCGAGCAGGTCCCGGCGCCCGCCGGCTGGGACGACAACCGCTGCGGGTACCTGATGTTCAGTGACGCGTATGCGGACGAGGCAGATGAGGCGCGCCGGTGCGGCTGGACCGTCCGGCAACTACCCGGAGAGCACCTGCACCAGATCGTCGATCCCGCCGGCGTAGCCGCCGCACTGTGCGACCTTGCGGGGCTCACTCCACCGAAGTGACGCGTGCCACCCGGCTCTGTCACCGCGGCTCGGCGCGGACAGGCAAGCCCGGCATGGCGCTGGTGACGACCTCGCCGTCGCGGACCACGAAGGTGCCGTTGACCAGGACGTGCGTAATGCCGGTCGACGGGCGCATGCTGTCGGTGTAGGTGGCCTGGTCGCTGATCGTGTTCGGGTCAAAGACGACGATGTCAGCGTCGCTGCCCACCTGCATCCTGCCCTTGCGGGCCATGGCGGGCACGAAGTCCTGCAGCAGCTGGGCCGGGCGCAGGCTGCACTTGCCGAGCGCCTCGGCCAGGGTGAACGGGCCGCCGGGGCGGGAGAGCAGGCGAATAGCGCGAGAGAACGTCCCGGCCGTTCGCGGATGGGTGGAGCCGGTCGGGGGCAGCGGCCAGGTCATCGGGTCAGGCGCCGGTCCGGCCCAGGTCAGCGGCATGGCATCGCTGGCTACCACAGTGCCGGGAACCTGGAGCGCGCGCAGCAGCAGTGGCCGGTCCGCTGGGTCGTCGTCATCGAGCGCGTGGATGATGACCAGCCCGCCCGGGTCGGTCTGCCGTAGTTCCCGCAGCCGGGCCTCGCTGGCCACGCGCTCGCCGGTGGGCGCGTAGGTCAGCGAGGCGGGCGTGAGGTCGCGCTCGCCGAGTCGCTCCGGCGCGAGGAAGGCGGCACCGATGGCCGTCATCCCTGACCCGTACGGGTAAGCCTCGGCGCTGACCTGAGCTCCTACGGCCTGCGCCCGTTCGATTACGTCGAGGACCCGGTCGATATGCCGCAGCGACGTGCTATTGACGTGGCAGTAGTGCATGTGCGCGCCGGTCTGTTCCGCCGCGCGGATGATCTCTTCTGCTCCGTCGATCACGACGTCGGGAACGATCTCCCTCAGGTCGCGTGAGTGGGTGAAGGTGGCACCGCCGGCGCTGGCGGCGAGCCCGGCGACCTGCAGGTACTCGTCCGGGTCGGTGGCTGGAGCGTATCCGGCCAGCACGCCGATGCCCACGGCGCCATCGGCCAGATCCTCGGACAGCCGGTCCAGCATGGCGGTGAGCTGCGGCTGGTCGGCACGCCGCTGCCAGGCCGGGTTTGCGATGTTCAGCAGGAACGGCAGCAGCGTGCCGTCCAGCTCCACGCCGGCGACCGACTCCATCCGGGCCAGCGCCCACGAGGCCGCGAAGCCGTAGTTGACTGGCCTGCCCTCGGCCGCTGCCATCGCATACGCGGCGCGCACTGGGGTGACGCCGGCCTCAAGTTCCAGCGCCGTCGTCACACCATCGCACGCCCGCAGCCGCAGGGCCGCGATGTCTTGCGCGTGGCTATGCAGGTCGACGAACCCGGCCGTCACCACCAGGTCCGCGACGTCGACCTCGCCCCGCCCGGGCGGCAACGCGGTCCCGATCTCGACCACCCGGCCACCCGCGATGGCGACATCGCGCACTGCATCCAGGCCCGACTCCGGGTCGACCACGCGCCCACCTCGCAGCACGAGATCGCGTTCAGGCTGGTCGGGGACTGTCATGAGACCTATTTACCATCACGGCGGCAACTAAGTCCTCGACTGCTAGCGGTGCGATGCTCCTGGGGACCGGTGTTCGCCAGTAGCGGCGGTGTTTCCCTGCACCCATATCGCCTGGGCGGCCGGGGCCGTCGCGCGGACCTGATAGCCATGGGTGAGCTTGCCGCCCAGATATCCGGATATCGACAGGCCAATGACGCATACGGCGGAAAGGCCCATCATCCCGGCGCTGACGGGCACGCCGTAGGCGTGCGTCCGAGCCCGCCATGCGAAGTTCCCGGCGTACGCGAACGTCACCAGAATGTTGATGATCATGTGCGTCCGCGCCGTGGGGAAGGCGGCTTCGGTAACCGATACCAGGTCGATCAGGCCCGCTGCCATGGCCGCCAGCGCGACGAGCAGGCCGATGGCGATCAGCCACTGCGAGCCTTCGGAAAGGAAGAGCGGCCTGCGCACCATGTGCGATGCGATGTCAAACACCAGGCTGGCAACCCAGGTCCCGATCGGCACCGTCACCAGCATCGGGTGCAGCGGGTGCCCGCGCAGGATGCCGAACAAGCCGCTGCGTCGCTCCCTGCGGTGCGGCCTTGTAGGGGTCACGATGCCTCCGGGCCCGAATGTGGCCATGCCGCCCTCGCTCGCAGCGTTCTCTGGCTTATCACTAAGACGTGCGTTCGCGCCAGGCAGTTCAGCGCGTCGGCTATCCGGCATCTCCCTGATCCGCCGGCCAGAGATCAGGGTCAAGTTGGGGGACTTCCCTGTAGCCACGCAAACGATCGTCGCTGCATGCTCCGCTCGTGACCGTCACGTCCGTTGCTGCGCGACCCGCGGCAGGCGTGGATGGCGCGCCAGTCGGTCCGCCTGAGTGGAGGTGGCTGTGGTGGCCGACGGTGCTCGGCGGACTGGCATCGCTAGCCGTCGCCGTCGCGGGTTCATTGCCTGACTCGCCGTTCAAGCTGGACGCCGCGGGAAGCTGGTTCTTCGGCGAGCCCGCCCGCGTCACTGCCGCGCCGACGGGCTCACCGCTGCTCCTCGCCGGATCGGCACTAGGCTTCGCCGGCCTGGTGCTGCTGATCCGGGTCTGGCTGCGTCTGGTCCAGGCGTTGCGACAGCGGCCAGGGGCGCCGGTGTGGCGGCTCGCCGTCCTGCTGGCCTGCTGGAGCGCGCCAATGCTGATTGTCGCCCCCATGTTCAGCCGGGACTTGTACAGCTACGCCGCTCAAGGCGAGATGGTCACTCGGCACGTCAACCCTTACCTGCACGGCCCGTCCGTCCTGGGCGGATCGCCGTTCGCCCGATGGGTTGACCAGTACTGGATCCACGCGCCGTCCCCCTACGGCCCGCTCTTCCTTGTGCTGGCGGGCCTCGCGGTCCGGCTCAGTGGGCACAGCCTGCTAGGCAGTCTCGTGCTGCTGCGGCTGATCGCCGTGTGCGGGGTGGCGCTGCTCGCAATCGCGATACCGCGAATCGCCCGACGGTGCGGGCATGATCCTGGCCTCGCCTTCGCTATCGGCGCGGCCAGCCCACTCACCGTGTTCATCCTGGTTGGCGGAGGCCACAATGACGCGCTGATGGCTGGCCTACTGGCTGCGGGGGTGCTCTGCGCGCTGGCCGGCCACAAGGTTGCGGCTGTCGCCATCATCGCGTGCGCTGGCGCAATTAAGGCACCGGCCCTGCTCGCGATCGTCGTCCTGGCATGGCTATGGACTGGTACCTCGACGCCGGCCCGGGTGCGCGCGATGGCGCTGGCAGGCGGCCTCGCGCTGAGCTGCGGTGTCCTGGCGCTCTGGAGCCTCGCGGCTGGCTTCGGGTTCGGCTGGGTCAATGACCTGGCCCGGCCAGGAACGGTGACGAGCTGGGCAGCGCCGGCGACCTGGCTTGGTCAGGCGGCCAGCGCACTCGGCCATCTCGCGGGCCTGCCAGTCGGCACCGCAGGCTGGATCACCATCAGCCGGCTCGCATGTGCCGCCCTGATGGTGGCTATCTGGGCGTATGTCGTCCTGCGCATTGACCGGTTCGGCCTGGTTCGGGGCGTCGGCGTGGCCTTGGTGGCGGTCGCGCTGCTCGGCCCCGTCCTGCAGCCGTGGTATCTGATCTGGGGGCTCGCCCTTCTCGCCTGCGTCCCTGGCGCGCGGGCACGCCTGATCTGCCTGAGCCTGGCCTCAGTGACGCCGTTCATGGGCTTGCCAGGGGGGCCGCAGCTCGCTGCCGAAGTCGCAAGAACTTGGCCCGTGACCGCGATGATCGTAGTCGTCGGCCTCGCGCTCGTCCTGCTGGCACCGCTTGGCTCCTGGGCAAATCGGCCAGCCGAGCTACCAGGAAATGCGGTCGCAAGCCGCCCCGGGGTCGACGTAGGGTTGCCGCGTGCTTGAGGTCAGTGCCAGCGCTGGAGAGCAAGATGAGCGGCTCTCGCTGGACATCTACAACGCGGTAGTGCCCCATGACGCAGTGAGCATGGACGATGTGCGCTCGTTCCGGTCAGCGGTCCTCGACTATGTCGACTACCTGGTGCGCGAGGACGGCGAGGCCACGGGATCGGCGGTCGGGGCGATCCTGCCTGAGCGCCCGCACCGCGTCTTTACGCTCGTGACCGTGCTCGACGGGCGTCGCCGGCGCGGCGCAGGCTCGGCGCTTTATCAGGCGGTCTCCGCGTGGGCCGCTGAGCGTGGCGTGGCCGAGCTGGAAGTCCCCGTCAGCGACAACGACCCGGGAAGCCTGGCCTTCGCGCGGCGGCGCGGCTTTGCCGAGGAACGGCGGGAGATGGGCGTCGTGCTCGACCTGACCGGCCTTGCCCCGCCGGAGGTCCGGCCGCCCGCCGGGGTCGAGATCGTGACCTGGGCGCAGCGCCCGGAGCTGGCACGCGGAATATACGACGTCGCTCTGGAGGGGATACCGGACATCCCCGGCTCGGAGGATGAGGAGATCGAGCCGTTCGATGCCTGGCTGGAGCACGATATGCGGGGCTCGGGCGATCGTCCCGAGGCGACGTTCATCGCGCTCGCCGGCGAAGAGGTCGTGGGCTACGCGAAGTTCTCGCTCAGCACGGCTCAGCCTACGATCGCGCACCATGACCTGTCCGCGGTCAAGAGAGCCTGGCGCGGCCGCGGCATCGCCCGGGCGCTGAAGGCCACCCAAATCAACTGGGCTCTCGCCCATGGCTACGCCGAACTGCGCACTCGCAACGAGGAGCGGAACGAGCCGATCAGGCGCCTGAACGCCGACTTCGGCTACCGGCCGGGCATCGGCCGGATATATCTGGCCGGGCCTCTGGCTGGCTCGTGACCGGCGGTGAAGGCGTACACCTGGCCGGTCGAGGTGAGGATCAGGTAACCGCCGGCATCGGCTGCGATGGCGGTGACCATCGCGCCCAGCGGGATCTGGCCGGACAGCGAGCCCAGTCTGGGGGCACCGAAGGCGTCGACCCGCCCGGTGGAGGTGAGGATCCAGTAGCCGCCCGTGCCCGGCTGGGCGGCCAGGCCGACCGCGGTATCCCCGGGCCGCAGCTTGCCCGCGTCGGATCCGTGCCCCGGGGTCCCGAACGAAGTGACCCGCCCGTTGGCGGCGCGGGACCGGGCGCCGAACCCTCTGAGCGAGTCGATGGTCACAAACGAGTAGCCATAGCCCCGCAGTCTGCTGATGACGGTCGGCAGCGCCTGCGCGTCGAGGGCCGAATTATCACCCGTATCCGAACCGCCGTGCATGAGAACGATCTCGCCCGGCCGGCGGTTGGCGAGCACTCGGTTCACCACGATCTGCGGCGTAATGCCATGGGAGGAACCCTCCCAGCCGAGGGTATCCACGGTCCAGCCAATCGGGACGAAGCCGGCCGCGTTGACCACCTTGATCGCCGTGGCGTTGTAATCGCCATAAGGGAATCGGAACCACGGCCACGGGTAGAGGCCCGTCACCTTCACGATCTCCATGTCGGCGCTGAGCGCCTCCGACCGCATCCTGGCCGGGCTGACCCGGGTGAAATGCGGATGCCGATTCGAATGATCACCGACGCGCTGGCCAGCCGAGACGATTGACCTCGCCATCGCGGGGAACTTCTTGACCGTGCCGCCGACAAGGAAGAACGTGCCCGGCACGTGATCTCGATGCAAGGTCGCCAGGATGCTCGGCACGCCATTGTGCGGCCCGATGTCAAACGTGAGGGCAACCACTTTGCGGCGGGTCGGGATCGCGTTCCAGACCCGCCCGGCGAGGTCGGCAGGTATCGGCCCGCCGCTTGAGGTCATGACGAGATATCCGCCAGGCTGCCCAGCCGCGATGGCGGCGACCGCGCCGCCAGCCGGGACCTTGCCGGTCAGCGAGCCATGCCGGGGCGCGTCGAAGGCATCGACCCGCCCGGCCGAGGTAAGGATCCAATAACCCCCGGTGACCGGGTTGACCGTGAGGCTGACTGCGCTGACTCCGGGTCGTAGCTTGCCCGCGTCCGAGCCATGCCAGGCCGTGCCGAAGGCGTGGACGCCGCCATTGG
>Ga0126369_10003286_pt1 | contig 11680 bp, 9 predicted proteins | sample PanSoiMetaPlot_1_FD_109646 | JGI IMG/M metagenome (GOLD analysis project Ga0126369, IMG submission 109646) | Tropical forest soil microbial communities from Panama - MetaG Plot_1 | ecosystem: Environmental > Terrestrial > Soil > Tropical forest > Bulk soil | place: Panama | collected 2016-02-17 | reverse complement strand
CATGGAACACCTCCCGGCTTGCAGCGCGGACCCTCGCTACGCCCGCTAGCAGTGTGGTGTCAACGACGATTTTTGCGATTTTTGCGCTTGACGGCGCCGCTTCCGGTCAGCTACCTGCGGTCCCGAGACGACTCTCCCGCAGCCCGATGCTGCTGCATGCGACTCCTCCCCTCGCTGCTCCTGATCCCCCTTCTCGCGGGGATCGCGACCGGACGCGTGACGACCCGCGTCAGCGTGCACTCCGACGGCACGGAAGGCCCGGGCGACGATGGCTATCCGTCGATCACGCCCGACGGACGCCTGGTCGCCTTCTCCGGCGACAGCTCGCTCGAGCCGGGAGGCTCCGTGTTCAACCGCAGCGTCTTCGTCCACGACCGCCAGACGGGCGAGACGGCGGTCCTCAGCCCGGCAGACCAGTTCGCCGAGTTCGCCCACATCTCCGCCGACGGACGCTTCGTCTCGTTTTTCATGTTCCCTCCGAACACCAGCCAAGCGAACGTCTACGAGGCCGACCGCACGACGGGCATCGTGTCGCTCGTGAGCCACGCCCCCGACGGGTCGGCCGGGAGCGACTACAGCTACCCCGGCGGCATCTCGGCCGACGGGCGCTTCGTCTCGTTCTACAGCGATGCGGACAATCTCATCGCGAACGACACCAACGGTGAGGACGACGTCTTCGTCGCCGACCGGGTGTCGGGGGCCGTCGTGCGCGTGAGCGTGGCCTCCGACGGCACGGAGTCGAACGGCTCGAGCCTCTACAACGACCTCTCGGCTGACGGCCAGGTGGTCGCGTTCCAGAGCGGGGCCACGAATCTCGTCGCCGGCGACACGAACGGCGTGCCGGACGTCTTCGTGCACGACCGGACGACCGGCACGACCGAGCGCGTGAGCGTGGCCTCCGACGGGACGCAGGCGAACCTCGCCAGCTCCTCCCCGGCGATCTCGGGCGACGGCCGGGTGGTCGCGTTCGAGAGCTACGCGAGCAACCTGGCCGCGGGCACCACCTCTGGCCTGCCTCAGATCTTCGTGCACGACCGGAGCACCGGGCTGACGACGCTGGTCAGCGTCGCCGCCGGCGGTGGGGCAGGGGACCGCTACAGCCGCGATCCCGCCATCTCGGCCGACGGCCGCTTCGTCGGCTTCTCGAGCGGCTCCACCGATCTCGCCGGGACGGACACCAACCAGACGGAGGACGTCTACGTCTACGACCGGCTCAGGGGTACGATGCATCGCGCGAGCGTCGACACCTCCGGCGCCGGATCCGCGAATGTCCTCTTCGACTTCGAGACGATTCTCGGCCGCCCCGCAGTGGCCAACGGAGGGCTGACGGCCTTCATGAGCCCCGCGCCCAACCTGGTGGCCGACGACCGGAACGGCCGCGTCGACGTCTTCGTCCACGATCTCACCTGTGGCAACGGCACCGCCGACCCGGGCGAGGAATGCGACGACGGCAACGAGAGCGACGGGGACGGCTGCGACTACGACTGCACCACCTCGCTCTGCACGGGCGGCGGAGCCATCGGCGGCGTGCGGGTCGTCCTCAGCCACCTGGGGGGCGTCGTCGGGGACGACCGCCTGCGGCTGACGGGCGATCTCACCCTCTCCCCGGGCATGACCTTCGACCCCGTCACCGATGGTCTGCAGCTCCGGGTCACGGACGTCGGGGCTCCAGGGAGCTCGTTGCTCGACCTGAGCCGCCTCGCGGCTCCCATCCCGCCGGGAGAACCCGGTAGCGGCTGTGGGCCGCGCGACGGCTGGCAGGCGTCGGGCGGGGGGTACAGCTACCGGAACCTGTCGGGAGCGCTCGACCCGCCCACCTGTACACCCAACTCGGCGCCCGGCCACGTACGGCTCAAGCTCCGCCGGGTGAGCGACGCCGTGACGACGCTCACGCTCAAGATCGACGGCGCCACCTTCAGACCGCCCACCGGTCCGCTGCGGCCGATCGTCGTCCTCGGGGCGACCGCAACCCCCGGGGACGCGGGACGCTGCGGGACGGCGAGCCTTCCCACCGTTTCCTGCCGCTCGCAGGCCAACGCAACGGGCCTCACCTGCCGCGGGGGGTAGGCGTCCGATGCCGCACCGCGCGGTGCGAAAGATCGTCGCGTAACCCTCCACACAGTATCGTCCTCCCCACGTCGGCCTCGTGGTCCTGCCATTGCATGCGCGTGGGGCAGGATCCCACCAAGGAGGGAAGGGCATGAGAGCATTCACGGGAGGTGTGGTGGCCTTCGTGATCGCGGCGCTCGTCTGCACCTCACCCGTTCTCGCACACGGACGGGGGAAGCATGCGAGCAGGGCGAATATCGAGCAGGCGCAGCAGAAGCTCCAGGACGCCGGCTACGACCCCGGCTCGATCGACGGGAAGTATGGACCGCGCACCCGGGCCGCCGTGAAGAGCTACCAGCGCGCGAACAACCTCGAGGCCACGGGTCGCCTCGATCGGCAGACGCTGTCTGCCCTCGGCATCGAGCACGAGGGCGCAACGTCCGGCACGCGAGGGGGCGAGTCGCGCCGGAAGATGCACGAGGAGTCGCCCCACATGTAGCGGCCGACGTCGGCGACCGTCCCCGCCGGCCGTCCCCGCCACCCATGCCGGCGACCGTGCGCCCGCTCGACGTTCAGTTAAGACTGAACGTCTTGACCGCACTGACCGCCGTTCGGTATACGGAACCGGGCCCGGAGGCCAACCACGGGCCCGTCGAGGTGGAGCGATGGCGAGCGGGGCGACGAGGGTTCGGGCGAGAGCCGGTATCCGAGCGGGCATCGTCATGGGGGCCGTCGGGCTGTCGCTCGGCACGGCCGCGGGAGCAGGGCGCCTCCGTCTCCACAAGCCCCAGCACGGCTTCCAGATGCGCATGACGCCGTTCACCGTGCCCGCAGGTGGCGATCGAGAGGGGTGCGAGTACGCGGTCGCCCCCAACCGCAAGGCGATGGACGTGTCGGAATTCGAGGTCCACGCGACGCCGGGAACGCATCACTTCGTCGTCTGGGCCTACCTCGGGCGAGAGCGCAACCCCGCCGACTTCTGGCCCGGGATCGCGTACGTTCCCGGGTGCACCGGACTCGGCCCGCAGAACGGTGCCAGCAATGCCAACCTGTTCGGGATGCTACCCGCACGCGAGCGGTTCCACTTCCCGCCCGGCGTGGCCGTCCGGCTCGAGCCGCATGCGATCGTGTATCCGAATCTCCACTTCCACAACTACTCGAACGCCCCCGTCCTCGGGCAGGCCGTGTTCAACTTCATCCCCGCCCCCGAGGGGAGCGTTCGTCACCATGCGCAGGCCTTCACGGTCGGCTCCTTCGAGATCGATATTCCGCCGATGGGAACGGCCAGGCTGACCGGGGAATGGCACACGCCGAACGATCTGAACCTGGTCCAGATCTCCACCCACGAGCACCGGCGCGGGACCACGGTTACCGTGCATCACGTCGATGCCTCGGGCGCGGATCTGGGAGAGCTCGTGGTTTCCACCAAATGGGAGCACCCCACCGTGCAGTGGTACCAGGATGCCCTCCGCCTGCCGGCGGGGGACGGCATCCGGTTCACCTGCGAGTGGAGCAACCCGGACGACATCCCCGTGCACTTCGGCGTCACCAGCGAGGACGAGATGTGCTTCGTCACGGGCTACTTCTACCCCGACGACGACACCGCGACGCTCTCGGGCCCCGGCTGCGTGCCCCAGGGCTCGGGGCTCCTGTGCTTCGTCCCCCGGATTGCCGACTGAGAGCGCGGCCTAGCGGGCTGCTCCCCGCTGCCGGCGGGACCCGCGGCGCCCAGGCGCCTGGCTGCGGAGACGGGCGAGCACCGCCTCGGCGGTCTCGATGCTTGCCTGGTAGTACTCGTCGAGCCCGTCGAGACGTCGCCTGGCGCTGCTCATCGCCGCCGGGAGCTGGCGCCGCGTCTCGCGCGCGATGCCCTGGATCTTTCGCATGCGAGCGAGCGCCGCCTCGGTGAAGCGGACGTAGCGGAAGTCCGCCACGCGGTAGTGAAGGCGCCGCTCCCCCACAGCGCCGTAGCGTTCGATCGCGCCGAGCGATTCCAGGAGGCGCGTGTTGGTGCTGACGCCCGCGCGGCTCACCCGGAGGCGCTTGGCGAGCTCCTCCAGCCCCGCGCCCTCGTCGAGCATGAGGAGCAGGCCGATGATGCGCCCGGCCGTCCGCGGCATGCCCGAGGCCTCGATCGCCAGCGCGAAGTCCTCGATGAACCGCTCCGCGGCAGGCGGGAGGGTCTCCATACGGGAGACTCCTGGCCAAAAGGGGACGGCGGCGTCAAGGGGACCGCGTCGTGAGGCCGACCCGGACGTTCAGTTTGGACTGATCTGCTTGACAGCGTCGATGCAACGGGCGTACGAGGCCCCCGATGCCACGTCGTCCACTCGCCTCGCGCGTGCCGACGGTGGCGCTCGCAGCCGGGCTGGTGCTGGGCGCGGCCTCTCGCGTCGGCGCCGTGTTCCTCGACGTGAACCGCGACTTCGACCTGCGCGCGCGCCTCTACAACGAGACCGCCGTCGCGGCCGAGTCGTCCGAGCCCCAGACGCGACCCGCGCGCTCACCGCTCCAGGTGATCGAGCAGCGGACCTTCTTCAACCCCGAGTTCGACGCCAAGCTCACCCGCTACCAGCCCTTCTCACTCGACGACTTCTCGTTCCGGCTGGCGCTCTGGGGTTTCTACGACGGCATTTACGACTACGCTACCGGCCAGTACGACCGCTCGCGCCAGTCGATCAAGGGGCGGCTGTCCTTCGGACACACGGACACGGCGGCGAGGACGCGCACCGACACGCTCATCGACACGCGCAAGACCTACACCTACCAGCCCGATCCCGTGCTCGGGAACTACGGCGATCCGGGTGATGTCTCCGACGTACCGTTCCGCTTCAACGAGGTCTACTTCAACCTGGCGAAGGGGCCGCTCTTCGTGCGCCTCGGCCGCCAGGCGATCTCCTGGGGCGAGTCCGACACGATCGGGCTCCTCGACGCGAACAATCCCTTCAACCTGACGATGGCGATCCCGGGGATCTTCCAGGACATCGACGAGGCACGCATCCCGCTGTGGACGGCGCGTGCGACCTACGACCTCTTCGATTCCTGGAAATTCCTCTCCAGCGGCTACCTCGACACCTATCTCGTGCCGGGCAGCGTCGATACCACCGTCAGCCCCTTCCCCATCCCGCTGGCGAGCCCCTATTCACCCCCGCAGGGTGATCCGCAGGCGCTCATCGCGGGGCTGATCCCGCCGGACATCGGCTCCGGGCTCGTCAAGCCGATCCTCGGCAACATCCAGCTCGGCATCTACGACCATCTGCCGTCGCGCTCCATGTCGAACAGTCGCTTCGGTGCGCGCTTCGGCGCGCTCGTGAACCGCGATTACACGACCAGCGTCTGGTACTACCGCACCTTCGTCAACGCCCCGGTGCCCGTCTTCCAGTCGCTCGACCTATCGCGCGCCCCCATCAAGCACCCCGGCAACCCGAACTTCACGGGTCCGACCCAGCTGATCACCGAGATCACGCACGGCACGGAAGACGTCTTCGGCGGCGCCACCACCTTCTTCAGCGAGAAGATGGACGGGATCGTCAGGGCCGAGATGGAATACTTCATGAACGAGCCCGCGTTCATCCCGAACCAGAACCTCCCGTTCCAGAACCTCCTGCGGAAGCCCGCCCTGCGGAACATCCTCAACAACGTGCTCGGCCAGAACATCCCCGCCGGCAAGGACGACGGCAGCGTACCGACCGCCGATTTCATCCGCTTCGAGCTCGGCTTCGACCGCTTCTTTTTCTACCGGACCCTCAACCCCAGCAACAGCTTCACCTGGGTGAGCGCCTACGTCGGCCAGGTGAACCTGAGCGAGATCGCCGGCAAGGGGAACTTCCGGTTCGGTGGCCAGACGAAGGTCTGCAAGTCGAACCAGCCCAACTGCAACGGGACGGTCGTCCCCGTGAACACCTCGGCGCTCAGCATCAACACGATCGGTCAGCTTCACACCGTGGCCAAGGACTACGTCGACCTCTACCCCTACGAGTCGTTCTTCCAGACCCATCTGCAGACCGACTACATGCACGGACGCCTCACCCCCTCGATCACCGCGATCATTGGCCTGGACGGGGTCTACGGCTTCCCGATGGGCGCCACGTACCGCTTCTCCGACTCGCTCCTCTTCGATTTCAAGTACGTGCTCCTCGGTGGCAACTTCTACTTCCCGTTCGGCTACTTCCGCGACCGCTCGCAGCTCTCCGCCCGGGTCACGTACCTGCTGAACTGAAGGACCCCCATGCTGCGCCGGTTGACGCTTGCGCTCCTCCTGATCGTGGCGGCCACGCTCGTGCGGACCGCGGGGGCCCAGCTCCAACCGGGCACGATGCTCGACCAGACGACGGCCGAGCAGGCGAAGGATCTCCTGCCCCCCGAGATCTACACGCACTACAGTAAGGGGGAGTACACGAACCGGGTGGTCGAGTTCCCCAACTCGGCCTTCCAGTGGGACGACGGCTTCACCGAGGCGAGCGCGTGGAACCGCACCCACCTCGTGCTCGACGCCAACAAGCAGCCGGTCGACCAGGAGACCGGCAAGCGCCCCGACTACATCACCGGCCATCCGTTCCCGGACATCCGGGAGGACGATCCCGACGCCGCCTGCAAGGTCCTCTGGAACACGATCTACACGGTCTACAACGGCGGCAACAGCCGGAACGTGACCTCGCTCGAGTGGGTGAGCCCGAAGGGCGTCGAGCGCAGCTCGGGCCAGGACGTGACCTTCCTCTACTACGACGGTCAGCCGCGGCACTATATTCCTCCCGCCAACCCCGAGAATCTCCTCTTCCAGTTCATCGCGCTCACCTTGAACCCGAGCGACCTCCAGGGAACGGCGGCGCTGTCCTGGCGCTTCAAGGACCCTGACAAGCGAGACGCGAGCTGGGCCTACGTGCCCGCGCTGCGGCGCGTGCGCTCGATCTCGCCCGCCAATCGCTCGGACGGATTTCTCGGGTCCGATCTCAGCCAGGACGATGGCAACTTCTTCGACGGCAAACCCGAAGATTTCACCTGGAAGCTGGTCGGCCGTCGGGACGCGCTTCGGCTGACGGACCCCGATGCGCTCGCCGGCAAGGTGGTGCGCCGGCCGCTCGCGGGCGGCGGATGGCGGACGCCCCTCGTCAACAACGAGCGCACCGCCGGCTTCCAGGTGAAGGACTGGAAGGGCGTCGCGTGGGCCCCCGTCTCCGCAGGGCTCACGAAGCGGAGCGTCTGGGTGATCGAGGCGGTTCCCAAGGACAAGTACTACCTCTACGGCCGCATCGAGCTCTGGATCGACGACTACACCTACGAGGGGGCGTGGAACCGCAAGTTCTCCTGGAAGGGCGAGCTGCTGAACACCTACCAGGTGACCGGCCCGCCGACCGTCCCGTACAACGACAAGGAGCGCTGGCTCGGGTCGACCTTCGGCTGGCAGACGGCCGAGAACGTCAAGGCCAACCGCGCCACCGTGGCGGGCACGTCACCTCCCGGTGACGTCCCCGAGGACCGCCGCCTGCCCCTCGACCCCTCGTTCTTCAACTACACGACGCTGAACCGCTTCGGAAAGTAGCTCCACGCTCGCGTCCGGTCCCGACCCGAGATGTATCTCGGGTCGGCCTAGGCGAACGGGTCGAAGCCGAGGCCCGGGAGGCAGCCACCGTCGACGAGGAGGTCCGTGCCAGTCACGTACGACGCGCCCGGGCCGGTCAGGAAGTCGGCCACGGCCGCGATCTCCTCCGGCTCGGCGACGCGGGGAATCGCCGCCGCGCGCACCATGTCGTGAATGATCGCGTGCCCGGCGATCTCGGAGCGTCCCATCGGCGTGTTCGTGATGTTGGGAGAGACCGTGTTGACACGAATTCCGCGGCGGCCGAAGGCCGCCGCGCGGCGCCGGACGAGCTCCATCACCGCCAGCTTCGAGATGCCGTAGGCCATGTCCGGCTCGTCGGTGAGGCTCGCGATGCGGCCCTCCGCCCCCTCGACCGTCGGGTCGCCGATCGCGCGGCGCCAGGCGGGCCCCGCCATGTGCCCTGCGAGCGACGCGATCACCACGAGCGCCCCTCCGGACGCCAGGCGCCGCTCGGCTTCGTCGAGCACGATCCGCGTGCCGCCGAAGTTGACGCGGAAGATGTCGGCGGCCGGTGCCAGCGTCGGGGAGAGCCCCGCACAGTGGGCGACCGCACGGAGGGGCCCGATCGCCGCGGCGACGTCGAAGGCATGCGCGACCTCGTCCGCTGCCGTCACGTCGGCGCGCACGACCTCGACGGCCGGGGCGATCGGGCGCAGGTGATCCGCGGCCGCGGCGAGCTCCCGCGGTTCGCGATCCACGAGGCAGAGGCCCAGGCCGCGGGCAGCGAAACGCGTCGCGATGGCGTTGCCGATTCCTCGGGCGGCGCCCGTGACGAGCGCGGATCCCTCACACCCCAAGTTTACGCCCCCACGCCTGGAAGAAGATGTGCGACACGACGAGCGTGTCGGGGCTGTCGAGATGTCGCTTCAGCGCTGCCTTCAGCTCCGTGAGCTCGCCTTCTCCGACCATGCGCTCCGCGAGCACGCGCTCGCTCAGGTTCTCGGCGAACTCGAGCAGGATGTACCGACGGGGATTGTCGGGCGGATAGGTGTGGATGACCGGATTGACCTGGACGTCCGCAAGGCCCGCCTCGCGCAGGAGTCGCGGCGTTCTCCGGCCGACGAACGGGTCGATGCCGTGCTTCCGCGATTAGCGCACGAGGAGGTCCACCAGGGCCGTCCACGCCTCGAGGGGAGGGTCGCAGACGTGCCCCACGTAGTCCGCCTCGTGGAAGGCCACCCAGCCGCCGGGCCGCACGAGGGCCACCGCTTCCGCGACGATCTGCTGCGGCTCCGGAACGTTGACCAGCACCAGACGCGCCGTGGCGAGATCGAACGCGGCCCGGGGGAGGCCCGTGGAGCGAGCGTCCCCGCAGCGTACCTCCACGTTGCGCAGCCCGCGGTCCGCGACGTGCTGCCGGGCCAGGGCCACCGCGTCCTCGTTTCGCTCGACGCCCACGACCCGCCCCGCAGGACCCACACGTCCGGCGAGCAGCTCGAGGCAGCCGTGCGGACCGCAGCCGATATCGACGACATGCGCACCGGCGGCGAGATCCACCTGATGCAACAGCCAGGTGGATTCGGGCGCGAGCTCGATCGCCTGTCGCTGGAGACGCTCCTGCTCCGCCCGTCGATAGCCGAGAACATACTGCTCACGTTCGGTCATGGGGAATTCCCCGTGGCAGCGCTCCGCAGACCCAGAAGCTCGGACGCGTAGCGCGCGACAACGGTAGGGTCCAGACGAGCCCCGCACAGCCCGACATGACCGTCGGGGCGCAGGAGGTAGAACGAGGGTCGGGGAATCTGCGCGCGGGCCAGCTCCACGTCATTGGCAGGATCAGCCGGAACGGTGTGTAGGCACAGCAGGTCGCCGAGGGCCAGTGCTCCCGCAGAAGGGGGAGGCTGCCCGAGCACGATCAGGGTCAGCCGCGTGTCGTCGAGCTGCTCGAAGAGATCCTCGACCGGGCCGCCGGCCCGGAGCTTCAGCCGCAGCCACGGGAAGCGATCGCCCGCGCGCGGGGCTTCGGGCGGGAGCTCCTCCAGCGATCTCGACAGGGGGCTCTCCCGATACTGAATGCCGGTCTGGGAGACGATACGGAATGCGAGGCGCTGTACCCGCTCGCGGCTCATTGCGAACGCGGCGACCCTCGCAATGATCTGCGTCCGGAACAAGCCGGCCAGCCTGCTGTCGGACACCACCAGCCGGAACGCCCGGTCGGTCGTGTTCAGCAACCGCCGGGCGACCGGCATGCGCTCCTGCTCGTACGAATCGAGCAGCGCGGGCGCTGCGCGTGCGTCGACGACGAGCGCCAGCTTCCATCCCAGGTTGTACGCATCCTGCAACCCCGTGTTCATGCCCTGCGCGCCGACCGGGCTGTGGATGTGGGCGGCATCGCCGAGCAGGAAGCAGCGGCGGTCGCGGAAGCGCACCGCGCTCCGGTGCTGGATGCGGTACGTGGAGAACCAGCTGCAGGACCTGAAGGACAGTCCCGGTCCTGCTTCCCCGCGCAGGGAAGGGATCACGGCGTCGAAGCCCAGGTCGTTCTGGTCGCGGAGGGCCGGCGGGAGGATGCCGACGACGCGCCAGTGATCCCTCCCGCGCATCGGAAAGAACAGATGGAACCCCTGCCGCCACAGGTAGACGTTGACCTCCTCGGGAACCATGTTCCCCGTCACCTCGGTATCGGCGACGAAGAACACGTGCTCGTAGGGCGCGCCCGCGAACGCGATCCCGCTCAGCTCGCGCACGGAGCTGCGCGCTCCGTCGCATCCGGCCACCCACGCGGCTACGACCTTCCGGGTGCTCCCGTCGGGGGCCTTGAGCGTCGCCGAGACACCGTCGGGCTCCTGCTCGAGGGCGACCAGTTCGGTATTCCACTGCACCGCCATGCGCCAGTCCTGCAGCCGCTCCCCCATGATCCGTTCGTTGTCGTCCTGGCCGAGGATGAGGATGAACGGATACGGTGTCAGGCTGCGCCCGGCCTCACCCAGCGGGACGCGCGCCATCCTGCGCCCCTGAGCCCAGAGGTTGGCTCCGGTGGCACGCTTGCCGAGTTCGAGCGCTCGATCGACGATCCCGAGGCGCGAGTAGATCTCGAGCGTCCGCGCCTGCACGCCGAGCGCCCGCGTCTCGTGCGACGGCCCGGCATGGCGGTCGACGATCATCGCGCGCACGCCGCGCCGGCCGAGCTGATTCGCGAGCATGAGCCCGGTGGGCCCGGCACCGACGATCAGGACGTCGGTGTCCAGTGGAAGCACCCCCGGTCGCGAGGTCTTCAAGGCGCGGAGGTTAGAGCTTCGCGATGATCCGGTTCCCGAACTCCTGGAGCCCGGCACGGAGGCCGTCGGGGTCGAACGCGGGCGGCGGGAGCGTCAGCCGCGCCACGCCCATGTCCTCGTAGCGGCGCACGGTGTCGAGATCCATCGCGGCCCGGCCGGCCGTGATCTCGATCTCGCGCGGGTTCCGGCCGAGCGTGGCGCATTCCTCGCGCAGGATCGCGAGCACCTCCTTGAGCTTCTCCGGGGAGTCCACGCCAGGGAAGAAGCCGTCGCCGTAGCGGGCGGCGCGGCGAGCGGCGAGCCGCGTGTGGCCGCCGACGACGATCGGCACGCCCGGCTTCTGCACCGGCTTCGGGTTCGACTCGAGCGGCGGCCAGCGGAAGAACTTGCCCGCGAACGGCTCCGGCTCCGTCTTCCACAGGGAGCGTATGGCACGCACCGCCTCCGCCGTCCGTGCGGCCCGGTCCTCGAACGGGATGCCGAGCGCCTCGAACTCCTCCTTCAGCCAGCCGACACCGACGCCGAGGATCAGGCGCCCGCCGGAGAGCACGTCGATCGTCGCGACCTCCTTCGCGACGTAGAGGGGATGGCGCTGCGGCAAGATCAAGATGCCCGTCGCGAGCTTGATCGTCTTCGTCACCGCCGCCGCGTACGCGAGCCACGCGAGCGGGTCGGGCATCGGCATCTGGTCGGGCACCGGGATCTTGCCCGACGGATCGTACGGGTACGTCGACTTGTACCCGACCGGAATGACGACGTGCTCGATCGTCCAGAGCGACTCGAAGCCGCAGCGCTCGGCGGTCGTCGCGAGGTG
>Ga0126369_10003285_pt1 | contig 11681 bp, 8 predicted proteins | sample PanSoiMetaPlot_1_FD_109646 | JGI IMG/M metagenome (GOLD analysis project Ga0126369, IMG submission 109646) | Tropical forest soil microbial communities from Panama - MetaG Plot_1 | ecosystem: Environmental > Terrestrial > Soil > Tropical forest > Bulk soil | place: Panama | collected 2016-02-17 | reverse complement strand
CGATACGGGCAGGAAGGGTGAATAAGTCGCGGCGCGTTCCTCACGCAGTGACGGCAGCATGATTGCCATGACTTGATCGAAACGCGCCAGCACCTTGAGGAGAGCCTGATCGAACCGCCCCGACTTGTAGCAGTCGGTCGATGACAAAAATTCGTATTCGAAGCCGAAGTGGTCCAGGAAGGCGCGCAGGCGCGCGTTGTTGTGTTCGCCAAAGCTGGGATATGTGCCAAACGGATCCGGTACTTGAGTCAACGGCTTGCCGAGATGTTTCTCCAACATCTCTTTGTTCGGAACGTTGTCCGGTACTTTGCGCAGACCGTCCATGTCGTCGGAGAAGGCGATCAGGCGGGTCTTAATTTTGTCATCGCTCAGAACACGAAAGGCATGCCGCACCATCGTCGTGCGGGCAACTTCACCGAAGGTGCCTATGTGCGGAAGGCCGGATGGACCGTAACCGGTTTCAAAGATGACTTCGTCCTTGGGGTGCTTCTTGAGCCGCGTGACAATCTTGCGCGCCTCTTCAAATGGCCAAGCATTCGCTTGTTCCGCGATTTGACGCAAAGACGCAGCGGTCGCAGTAACAGACATCATGGTCTCCGGGGCGGCGGACAGTAGAAATGCCACACGCCCGCGTCAAATGGGCGTTTCAAAACGGGCTGACGGGAAAATACCGTAACCACAGATCGGTGAAGCGGCCCTTTTCCCACAGCCGGAAAAGCGCCCAGTTGAAGGCTTGCCGCAACAGATCATTGCCGCGTTTCACTACAATGCCGACGCCTTCGCCAAAGAAACGGCTCTCCAAATAGGGGCCGCCCTTGAACATGCAGCAGTTGGCAGAGTCCGTTCCATTGAGCCAAAAGGCGAGCGAGACGCCGTCTCCAAACAAGAGATCGATCTCACCGCGCTTGAGCGCAAACCGCGCAGCGTCGGCGTCCGGATAGGGGCGCAATTCGGCCTCGGTGAAAAGCGCCTTGAGATACGCTTCATGCGCCGTGCCGGCGACAACTCCAATTTTTTTGCCCTCAAGGGTTTCCGGACGGACATCCTCAATCTTGCTGTCGCGGCGCGCGACGAAACGGGCTGGCGTCCGGTAATATGGATCGCTGAAATCAACACGCGACCGCATGTCCGGCGTGGCGGCAATCGACGCGATGATGGCATCCCCGTTGTTGGTGTTAAGCGCATTGATCAATGTATCGAAGCGGCGCATTTGCACCGTGCAGGCAACCTTGAGCTCTTCGCAAATAAGCCGTGCCAGATCGACATTGAAGCCGATGGGTGCGCCGTCGGGGCCGGCATAGTTGAATGGCGGATAGTCTGTTTCCGTGAGGAAGCGGATAATGTTGATGCGCGAGAGATCCGGCCGCTCCGGACGGCGGCGCGGATCCCAGAAGCCAGGAACTGCCAAGGTGTCGGGCGGCGGAGTGACGGTCGACGGCGCGGGAGATGCGCCTTGCGGCGGAGTGGCCCGCTGAGCCGGGGCCGCGGTGATCCCCAGCAGCATGGCGGCAATAATGACGACAGCGCCGCCGCCGATGTTTTGCCAGGACGTCCAGTTCATTCGCCGCCTTCTACTCGCAGAATAGGGGCGACCATAGCATCGCTGTAGTGGTGGACTAGTCACAATCGAAGACCTTGCGCGTGGGTGCGGCGGCGGTGTCAACCGCCTGTGAGGTGTTTCTCAATCTCGTGCACAGGCATTTTGACAAAGTCCTTGTCCACCTCCGCGCGCACCGCGTTTTTGAGCGCCTGAGAGTAAGCCGGACGAATCATTCCAAGCGCGCGCGCCGGAGCCACAACGATCAACGACTTGGCCTTGCCGGAAACAACGACACTATCAAGGTGCTGAACCAAATGTACAAGAAAGGCCCGTTCGGCCTGGTCGTGCCAGTCAGTCTGTTCGACAGCGCTGCGCATGCTGCCGACCGAATTGATCGCGCGCCCTGGCTCATCAGTTCCAAGAGCGCGCGTCGGCAAATCCTTTTGCTCGAAAACTTCGACGGTCTTCAATTTGGGAGAGTTGATATTGCCGGTGTTCTCCAAAACCAGCGCCTTGGCGCCATCGCAGACGACCACCCACTCACCATGTCTAATCAAAAGCGCCGGCATCCGTGGTCTCCTCAAAATCTACGCAAACCGGAAACGGGTCGCGCTTGTGGCTTTCTTCCTTCAAACGCGGCCGGGATCGATTTTGTTGCCGATCTCCGCCACTCAATTGGTGCCGTCGAGCAGCCGGCGAGCGATAACCTGGGCCTGAATTTCGGCAGCGCCTTCGAAAATATTGAGGATGCGGGCGTCGCACAGAATACGGGACACAGGAAATTCCAGGGCAAAGCCATTGCCCCCGTGTACCTGCACGGCGTTGTCCGCGGCAGCCCAGGCCACCCGTGCGGCGAGCAGCTTCGCCATGCCGGCTTCCAAGTCGCAGCGCCTTCCGGAATCCTTTTCCCGGGCGGCGTAATACGTGAGTTGCCGAGCGATCATTATTTCTACCGCCATCATCACGACCTTGTCGGCGACGCGCGGGAAGCCGATGATCGGGCCGCCGAACTGCGTACGGTTTTGCGCGTAGTCGAGGGCTTGCTCCATAGCCGCTTGCGCAACGCCGATGGCGCGCGCGGCGGTCTGGATGCGGGCGGATTCAAAGGTCTGCATCAGCTGTTTGAAGCCAAGCCCCTCGATCCCACCTAGCAAATTCTCCGCCTTTACCTCGAATCCGTCGAACGCAATCTCGTACTCCTTCATGCCGCGATAGCCGAGTACCTCGATTTCCGTGCCGGTCATTCCTTCCGCGGGGAAAGGATTCTTGTCGTCACCCCGCGGCTTTTCCGCAAGCAGCATCGAGAGCCCGCGGTGTCCTGCCTCTTTCGGATTGGTCCGCACAAGAAGCGTCATCAGATCGGCGCGCACGGGATGCGTGATCCAGGTCTTGTTGCCGTATACTTTGTAGACATCGCCCTGGCGCATCGCGCGCGTTTTGATCGACGCAAGATCGGAACCGGTATTCGGCTCGGTAAAAACGGCGGTAGGCAAGACTTCGCCAGAAGCGATCTTGGGCAACCATTTTTCCTTCTGTGCGGCCGTGCCGCTACCGAGAATCAATTCGGCGGCAATCTCGGATCGCGTCCCAAGCGAACCGACACCGATATATCCGCGCGAAAGTTCCTCGGAGACAACACACATCGACTCCTTCCCAAGCCCCATTCCTCCAAAGTCTTCGGGAATGGTAAGACCGAACACGCCGAGTTCAGACATTTGCGCGATGACATCGAGCGGAATGTAGCTATTGGTGAGGTGCCAGGTTTGTGCGCTTTCGATCACTTCACTGTCGGCGAATCGGCGCATCTCCTCGCGGATTGATTCCAGCGTTTCATCGAGACCACATGCGCCGACAGTGGCGTTGTTGCCTGTGCGCACCAGCTCGATCAGACGCGCGCGGTGTTCGGCACTGTTTCCAGCGGTGACAAGTCTTTCGACAACCCCGCTGATGCGCGCCGCGACCTGTGCTGGCGACAACCCGAGGTCAGAGGGCCTTACCACTTCGCCCTGGCTCATGGGAATGCCGCCCGCGACTTGCGCGAGATACTCACCAAGGCCGATACGAATGAGAAGTTCCTCGGCCTCTCCAAGAGCCCCGTCGTCGGCCATGCGTGCGGCATACGCGGCAAGCTGACGAACGGCTTCGACATAAGTGGCGAACCAGGCGAGGCCATGCGTAGCACGCTGCTCGCGATCGAACAGACGACCGACGACGTGGCCTTCCACCACCACCCGCTCGCGTACCTTTGCCGTCGCATCAGCGAGCAGCGCATCGAGAGCCGTACTTGCCTCCTGGGCAAGATCGATCAGATCTTTTTTTGCGGTAAGACGGGGCGCAACGATTGACATCGAATTCTCTAGGCTGGACAGGGCCGGCGTTGAGGACACTACGCGTGCAGTGCACAAAAGCAAAGCCTCAAGGAAATCCGGGCCTTACGGCCTTGGCGCTATGTTAATTGCTTAAAAAATCAGTCATTTGCCACATTCGTGGTCTCAGGTGTGTGGTGAGCTCGGGGCACGAGCCGAACAGCGACATGTATTCATCGCTTCGGCTCAAGGCTCAATCGGCTGGCCCGAATGCTCACTCGCCAAGGATTGACCTTTGTCTCAAGCGAAGAAGACCGGTCACACGATCGGTACCGTCACCCCATCGAACGCACTGGCCAGTTCCGGTCGCAACTTCAGGAGTGTGTCGATGCGTATCAGAACTATGCAGGCGGCGTAATTTAGGCGCAGCGAACAGTAATGACGTGCGCGCAGATCGGACTTGCAAAGCCTGCGCCAATACCCGATCTGAATAGCTGCCGCCTGCGAGGAGTACCCATTGCACGCTATTAAGCGGTCAGTACGACTGGCAGCCGACGCCTTTCGGCATTTCATTGCAGATGATGGATGGGCGATCGCCAGCCACATCGCGCTGTCCACACTGATGGCGCTATTTCCCTTTCTTATCGTGGTCACTGCCGTTGCCGGCTTCTTCTTCGGTTCCGCCGAATTGGCGGATGAAGCTGCGCGTCTCTTGCTTGAGGCATGGCCGAAGCAAGTCGCTGCACCGATTGCTCTCGATATCACGGGTGTATTGACGCAAACGCGCGGCGACGTGCTTACTCTCGGTGTTCTTTTTGCCCTTTATTTCGCCTCGAGCGGCGTCGAAAGCCTGCGTATCGGATTAAATCGCGCGTACGACATGAAAGAACCCCGCGCCTGGTGGTTGCTTCGGCTTGAATCCATCGTTTATGTCCTGGTTGGCGCGGTGGCGATCCTTGCGTTCTCGTTTTTGGTGGTGCTCGCGCCTTTGATCCTTTCAAAGCTGAGGAATTACGTGCCGGCGCTGGATCAATTCGGCGATCTCATCACTTTCGCGCGCTATTCTGTCACGGCTACGGTGCTCATCTTTGCGTTGATGATCGTGCACCTTTGGCTGCCTGCCGGACGGCGTTCCTTCGGCGAAATCGCACCAGGACTTGTTGCAACGCTTTTGCTTTGGCTGATCAGCGGTGCCATTTTTGGACGCTATCTCGCCAATTACGCGTTTGCCTATGTCTCAATGTATGCCGGCCTGGCGTCGGCAATGATCGCGCTGGTGTTTCTCTACGTTTGCGCCTCGATTTTCATCTACGGCGGCGAATTGAATTCCGTCATCGCCAAAACGCGCATAAACGAAAGCTAGCGGCCGGCCGCTTCCTGCGCGTCCTCAAATGTCCTAAGGCCCGTGCGAAGTGCATTCACCATCACCGCCATATTGCCGGGTGGGTGCTGATTTTTCCACATCTTCACATGCGCGAGTGGAATCTTATCCCACGCGAATACTTCGCTCATGCAGGGATCAATGCGCTGCTCGAGGACAAAACGGTTGGCCATCGATGCCTGTTTGAGATGCGCAAAATGCGATCCTTGAATACGCTTCTGGCGCATCCAGACGTAGCGCGCATCAAACGTAAGATTGTAACCGGTCGTGCCTGCGCAGAATACGACCATGCCGCCACGCTTCACGACGAGACATGAAACCGGGAACGTCTGCTCGCCAGGATGCTCGAACACAATATCGACATCGCGCTTGCCGGTAATGTCCCAGATCGCCTTGCCGAAGCGGCGCGCTTCTTTTGTCCATTCGTTGAATTCCGCCGAGTTCACTGCCGGCATCTGGCCCCAGCACTTGAAGTCCTTGCGGTTGATCACGCCCTTTGCGCCCAGGTTGAGAACATACTCAGCCTTCGACTCATCGGAGACGACAGCAATGGCGTTGGCGCCCGACGCCGCAACCAGCTGGACGCCGAACACACCGAGTCCGCCCGACGCGCCCCAGACCAGAACGTTGTCGCCCGGCTTCAAGGTGTGCGGCGCATGCCCGAACAGCATGCGATAGGCCGTCGCCAGCGTCAGCGTGTAGCAGGCCGCCTCTTCCCACGACAGATGATTTGGCTTGTGCATCAGCTGCCGCGACTGCACGCGGCAGAATTGGGCGAACGAGCCGTCGGGCGTCTCGTAACCCCAGATGCGTTGTGATGGTGACAGCAGCGGGTCGCCGCCGTTGCATTCCTCATCGTCGCCGTCATCCTGGTTGCAGTGGACAATGACTTCATCGCCGACTTTCCACCGCTTCACCTTGTTGCCGACCGCCCAGACGATGCCCGATGCGTCGGAGCCGGCGATGTGGAACGGATGCTTGTGACCATCAAGCGGCGAGATCGGAACACCAAGCCCGGCCCAGATGCCATTGTAGTTCACGCCGGCCGCCATGACGTAGACCAGCACCTCGTCCTCGCCGATGGGCCAAGTCGGTACAACTTCGAGCTGGAATGACTGATCCGGAGGGCCGTGCCGTTCTTTACGGATCACCCAAGCGTGCATCTTCTCGGGCACATGGCCGAGCGGCGGGATCTCGCCGATGTCGTAGAGGTCCTTTAATGGAGCAACGTTCCGCGCCTTGGCGACCGACGGCATCGATCTTCTCCTACCTAGATAACAGTTTGGCGCAAATTATGTTGCATCGCAATAATGTCTTGGTGATAACTAAAACTATTGGTACGCCAACGCCTTAACTTTGCCCCCTTAGGCACCGGGGGGAGCGCTTAAGGGATTTGCAATGCCAGCGGCCTAGCGTGGCGAAAACCATGCCAGGGCGCGGGGATGTCTGAACAGATCATTCGGCGAACAGGACGAGTGGTGGACGTCCAGTCTACCCTCCCGTGGCTGGTGATTGCGGGCGTTTATTGTCTTCTGATGGCGCTGGCGCCGCGACTGCTGTCCGATCCAGACACATATTCGCATATCGCGCTCGGCCGATGGATCCTTGAACACCATGCGGTACCGACGACCGATCCATTCTCGGCCACACTGCGAGGTGCGCATTGGGTCGCGTTTGAATGGCTATCCCAAACTGCGTTTGCGATTGCTTATGGCCTTGGCGGCTGGATTGGCGTGGTTGCACTGGCGGCCGCCGCGATAGCAACAGCGTTTGGTCTTCTCGCCCGATTTCTGCTGCGTGAGTGGCAACCAAATGCGGTTTTGGTTGCGCTCTTCTCCGCCATCCTGCTGACAGCCCCGCACATCCTGGCCCGTCCGCATATCCTCGCCCTACCTGTAATGGTCGCATGGATTTCCAGGCTGATCCGCGCCGTCGACACGCGAAGCGCACCGCCTTGGCTTTTGCTCCCTCTGATGACGCTATGGGCCAACTTGCACGGCAGCTTCACGTTCGGTCTCGCGATGATCGCACCCATTGCCTGCGAGGCGCTTTGGCGCGCGCCGTCTTCGGAGCGTTTGGTCGCCGCCAAGCAATGGACATTCTTCGCCGTCCTTGCTGTGGGCGCCGCTTGCCTGAACCCCTACGGCCCGGAAATGATCCTCGTGACATTTCGGACCGTAGCGTTAGGCACAGCTCTCACAACCGTCACCGAATGGCGCCCGCAAGACTTTACGCATCTCGGCGCTTTCGAACTCATAATGCTTGGTGGGTTTGGTCTTGCGCTTTATCGCGGCGTGAGTCTGCCTCCGCTGCGAATTGTAATGCTTCTCGGCGTTCTGCATCTGAGTCTCTCGCAAATGCGTCACGCCGACTTGCTTGGAATGCTTGTACCGATCTTCCTGGCGCGGCCTCTAGCTGAACAATTTGCGGCGATCGCCGCCGGTTGGAGCGAAACGGTCTTGCCGCCGTCGGCATGGCCGCCCGCAGCGGTCTCGATAGTCTTAATAGGTGTCACCGGCTTGGCCTCGTTGAGAAATGATGTGTCTCCGCCTGCCAGGATTACGCCGGCAAATGCAATCCATTCGACAGGTATTGCCAAGGTCGGCCCGATCTTGAACGAATACGATTTTGGCGGCTATCTCGACTTTGTCGGCCTTGCGCCTTTCATCGACGGCCGCGGCGAGCTTTATGGTGGCGCTTACATGCTTCGCCATCACCGCGCCCTGAGTTTGGAAAACCTTCCGGACTTTTTGCGACTGCTCGACGAATACCGTATCGGTGCAACGTTGCTCGCGCCGTCAACCCCGGCTGTCGCCTTGCTCGATCGCCTCCCTGATTGGAAGCGCGTTTATAGCGACGACGTTGCCGTCGTGCACACACGGCGTTGAATTCACCGTTCTTCAGCGCAGAGCCGTCGACGCCGCTGCGCCTTTGGTGTTCAATTGCACGCAGCGGCCGCCACCGGGCGCGTGTCGCGGTTTGGGGGAGAATGCCATGTCACTGCAAGCATTGATCATCCTGATTATTGTCGGGGCGATAGCCGGTTGGCTCGCCGGCATTATCGTCAAAGGGGTTGGTTTTGGCCTCGTTGGCAACATCATCGTCGGCATCGTGGGGGCCTTCATCGGCAGCTGGCTGCTCGGCTACCTGGGTGTCGTTATTGGCGGCGGCCTTCTCGGCTCCATCATCAACGGCACGATCGGGGCCGTGATCCTCCTGTTCATCATCGGCCTGGTGAAAAGGGCTTAAATCCCGCCTTCGGAGCGTTGGCAGTATCACAAGCGACTGGCCGGCCTGTAACAGCCGGCTAGGCGGACGATGTTGCGTTGCAGCAATCCCTGGGCCAAACTGCGGCAATCAGGCGACCCGATGCCAGACAAAACTCAACGCGATAAGCCCTGGATTTTCCGCACCTACGCAGGCCATTCGACCGCTGCGGACTCCAATGCGCTTTACCGCAAGAACCTGGCCAAAGGGCAGACTGGCCTTTCTGTGGCCTTCGATCTCCCGACCCAAACCGGCTACGACTCAGATCACGTGCTCGCCAAAGGCGAGGTCGGCAAGGTCGGCGTCCCGATTTGCCATCTCGGCGACATGAGGGCGTTGTTCGACGGCATTCCGCTCGAAACAATGAATACTTCGATGACCATCAACGCCACTGCGGCGTGGCTGATGGCGCTCTATATTGCGGTCGCGGACGAGCAACGCGCGGCGCGCGCGGCGCTGCAAGGCACAATCCAGAACGACATCATCAAAGAATATCTCTCGCGCGGGACTTACGTATTCCCACCATCCCCGTCGATGCGTTTGATCAAGGATGTGATCCTATTCACGACCAAAGAAATTCCGAAATGGAATCCGATCAACGTCTGTTCCTATCATTTGCAAGAAGCAGGCGCGACGCCGGTACAGGAACTCGCTTTTGCGCTCGCCACCGCGATTGCCGTGCTCGACACGGTGAAAACGTCCAGTGAAGTGCCGCCGGACAAATTCGGCGATGTGGTTGGGCGCATCTCATTTTTCGTCAATGCCGGCCTGCGCTTCATTACCGAGCTTTGCAAAATGCGGGCGTTCACCGAGCTGTGGGACGAGATCACCCGAGAGCGCTACGGGATCACCGACCCGAAACAGCGTCTGTTCCGCTATGGCGTTCAAGTGAATTCGCTTGGACTGACGGAACCACAGCCCGAAAACAACGTCGCGCGCATTCTCATTGAAATGTTGGCCGTCACGTTGTCGAAGAATGCACGCGCACGCGCCGTGCAATTACCGGCCTGGAATGAAGCCCTTGGCCTGCCGCGGCCGTGGGACCAACAATGGTCACTGCGCATGCAGCAGATTCTCGCTTATGAGACCGATTTGCTCGACTACGGCGACATTTTCGACGGCTCAGACGAGATTACGCGCAAGGTCGAGGAGCTCAAGCGCCAGGCCAAGGAGGAACTCAAGCGCATTGACGACATGGGTGGTGCTGTCGCCGCTGTCGATACAGGCTACCTTAAACAGCAGTTGGTCGAGTCGAATACGACGCGACTCGAAGCGATCGAGTGCGGCGAGCAAATTGTGGTTGGCGTGAATAAATATCTCGAAAGCGAGCCTTCTCCTTTGGCAGGCGCCGCGGACGCCATCCTGACTGTGTCCGAGGACGCGGAGCTGGGGCAGATCGAACGCCTCAAGGCCTGGCGTGCGTCACGCGACAATGCGGCGGTTGCCACGGCACTGAAAGAGCTAAAACGCGCTGCTGCGGGCGGCGGCAATATCATGCCGGCTTCTATTACTTGCGCCAAAGCGGGCGTGACCACGGGCGAATGGGGTTGGACACTGCGCGAAGCCTTCGGCGAATATCGCGCGCCGACCGGTGTCGGCCGAGCCATGCGTAACGACGTCGCCGGACTCGACGATATTCGGGCCGACGTTGATCGCATTTCACGCAAACTCGGACGTCGTCTGACTTTTCTGGTCGGAAAGCCCGGTTTGGACGGCCATTCCAATGGCGCCGAACAAATCGCTGTACGGGCGCGAGATGCGGGCATGCAGGTCGTTTACGAGGGCATTCGCCTGACGCCGGAAGAAATCGTCGACGCAGCGCGCAAAGAGAAGGCGCACGTCATAGGCCTGTCGGTGCTCTCCGGCAGCCATCTGCCGCTGGTGGAGGATGTTGTTGGCCGCATGAAGCGAGCCGGCCTGGACATTCCAGTGGTCGTCGGCGGCATCATTCCGCCGGAGGACGCAGCTGAGCTGGAAAAGGCAGGGGTTGCAGCGGTCTACACGCCAAAAGACTTTGAGCTAAATCGCATCATGGCAGACGTGGTGCGAATCGTGGAGCGCACCAAAGGCGCCAACGACGTCTGATCCTAGGAGACGAGCGCCGCCAATGCCTGAGCAAGTTTGGCCGGGCTGATTGGCTTTACGAAATAAAAATTCGTTCCGGCCGCCCGTGCGTCATGCTCATCGCGGCTTTCGCTGTGGCCTGAAATCGCGATGATCGGTGTCCGTCCGACGCGACCTGGCAAGGCGCGAATGCGTCGCGTCGCTTCGATGCCATCGACCCCCGCAAGCGTAACGTCCATCAATACAGAATCGTAGCTCCCACGCGTCACCGCTTCGACCGCGGCCTCGCCCGTTTCCACGAAATCAACGCGATGACCGAGTTCGCGCAGGATCGTATTCATAACTACGCGTCCATACGGATTGTCCTCAACGCAAAGTATCGAAAGCGGCCGGGCGGCCACGGGACGAGCGTCGACGTGCTCAACTGCGGGATGCGCGTCTTGCACGCGATTGACCACTACGCTCAGGCGGAATGTGGAACCCTCGCCCTTCTTGCTACTGACAACGACGTCCCCGCTCATCGCTTTCGCGACCCTCTTTACAAAAGAAAGACCGAGGCCAGCGCCGCCGTAGCGCTCGGAAATTTCTGCGCTTGCTTGCGCGAACGGACGGAACAACTGTTTCAGTTCGGTCGCGCTCATGCCGATGCCGCTATCGGCAATTGTAAAAATCAGCCGCACGCGATCGCGTGGCACTGACTCGGCCTCCACGGCAAAAACGACGGCTCCGGTAGGAGTGAATTTCAGTGCATTGTCGGTAAGATTTTCCAATGCCGCTCTCAGGCGCAGACCATCGCCCGACACCATTGCAGGCAGATCGCGGGCAATTCTTGTTTCGGTTTTTATGGCGTTGTTGTCGGCCCGAGCAGCAAGCGTTGCACCGACTGCTTCCGCGAGCGCGCGCGGCGAGAATGTCTCTTTACGCAGCACGAGACCTTTGGTCCCAGCTCTGGCGCCGTCAACGATCAATGTCGCAAGAGCAGCCACATGATCGGCGACGCTTTTGATCGCATTGGCCCACTCGCGCTCACGAGCGCCCAAGTCCGACGAAGCCAGCAATTCCGCAAGCGCGACGATCCCAGTTAGTGGCGTGCGAATGTCGTGCGCGATACCGGCGAGAGCGG
>Ga0126369_10003284_pt1 | contig 11682 bp, 11 predicted proteins | sample PanSoiMetaPlot_1_FD_109646 | JGI IMG/M metagenome (GOLD analysis project Ga0126369, IMG submission 109646) | Tropical forest soil microbial communities from Panama - MetaG Plot_1 | ecosystem: Environmental > Terrestrial > Soil > Tropical forest > Bulk soil | place: Panama | collected 2016-02-17 | reverse complement strand
CTTCGGTGCGTTCGAGCGCGTGGGGCTTCGGCTTGACGAGGCGCAGCCGCGCCCGCGCGGCGCCTGGCGTCTCCAGCGAAATGTCACGTGCCGTCACCGACAGCGGCACCACGGCGACGCCGCGGCCGTCCGCTTCGGCGCGCGCGATCAGGTCCTCGGTCGTGCGCAGGCGCGAATCCCAGGTCGCGGCGGCTGCAAAGCCGTCGTCAATCAGCAGCAGCAGTGGCGCACTCGTACTGGTGGTCGCGACGGGAGGATTCCACAGTGGCCCTGCCGCTGCGATGATGACCAGCGCCGCCAGCGTCAGCCGCAGCAGAGTGAGCCACCAGGGCGTCCGCGCCGGAGTTTCTTCCTTGGGGATGATGTCGAACAGCATCCGGGTCGGGGGGAAATCGATGCGGCGCGGCCGCGGCGGCACCATGCGCAGCAACCACCACAGGATCGGCAGGCTAAGCAGGCCGAGCAGAATCAGCGGTTCGGCGAATGCCAGCGGGATTCCCGCGATCATGCCCGGCGCTCCCGATGGCCCAGCGCACGCCAGCGGTTGATTCCGGTACCCTCGCGTCCGGCGCCGAGCTGCTCATGCAGTTTCAGCAGCAGTTCGGTGGCCGGCCGGTCGGTGCGGTGGATGATGAAGCTCCAACCCAGCCGGTCGGTCTCCAGTCGGATTTCGGTGCGGTGGCGTTCGACGCGCGCCGCGTAGTCCTCGCGCCAGGTCTCGGCACGGCCGGCCGTGACGGCGCCGGCGCCCTCCGGCTCGACGAATTCGATGCGCCCCGCATACGGGAAGGTTTCCTCGGCTGGATCGACGATCTGGATCACATGGCCTTGGGCGCCGGTTGCAGAGAGCTGTGCAATGGTACGGTGAACTTCGGCGATCGGGCTCCACAAGTCGGACAGCACGATAACTTCGGCAAGCGGTGCAGGTGAAAAGGTCGGCGGCAGACTGGTGCGGGTAAGCGGATCGTGGACCATCGCCTGGGCGATCTTGTCGACGATGTTGCGAGCGCCGCTCGGACGCGTCAGACCGGGGATACCGACGCGTTCGCCGCCTTCCACCAAAATTTCGGCAAGCGCCAGCGCCATTACCAGGGCGCGGTCGAGCTTGGTACATTCCGCGAGCCTGGAAGAAAACGCCATCGAAGGCGAGCGGTCGGGCCAGATCCACACCGTATGCGCGGCTTCCCATTCCTGCTCGCGAACATAGAGATGGTCATCGCGCGCGGAACGGCGCCAATCGACCCGCGCCGCCGGTTCGCCAGACACAAATCGGCGATACTGCCAGAAATTCTCGCCGGATCCGGCGCGGCGGCGGCCATGGAGCCCGTGGATGATGGTGGCGGCGACGCGACGCGCTTCCAGGATCAACCGCGGCATCTGAGAGGCAAGTTCCCGGCTGGTGCCGACGGCGCGGGGAATAGCGGCAATGTCGTGGAACGCAGTTGCGTTTTGAGCCATCGATTATCCGATCCGGGCCTTCAGGCGACCGACCACCCCGGTGATCGATTCGCCATCCGCCCGTGCCGCGAAACTCAGCGCCATGCGGTGCTTGAGCACCGGCTCGGCAAGCGCGATGACGTCGTCGACCGACGGTGCATAGCGGCTCTCCAGGAGGGCACGGGCACGCACCGCCAGCATCAGCGCCTGGCTCGCGCGCGGGCTCGGCCCCCAGGCGATGAGCTTGCCGATGTCGCCGGCCTCCGGCCCAGGACGGGCCGAGCGCACCAGCGACAGGATGGCTTCGACGACCGACTCGCCCACCGGCAAACGGCGTACCAGCCGTTGCGCCGACATCAGATCGTCTGCCGTCATGGTGGCCCGGGGCCGGCTCTCCTCGGCGCCAGTGGTGTCGAACAGGATGCGCCGCTCCGCCTCGATGTCCGGGTAGTCGACATCGATTTCCATCAGGAAACGGTCGAGCTGGGCCTCGGGGAGCGGGTAGGTACCTTCTTGCTCCAGCGGATTCTGGGTCGCCAGCACATGGAAGGGTTTGGGCACGTCATGCCGTGATCCCGCAACGGTGACATGCAATTCTTGCATGGCTTGCAACAGTGCCGACTGGGTACGCGGGCTGGCGCGATTGATCTCATCGGCCATCAAGAGCTGGGCGAATACCGGTCCCGGGATAAACCGGAAATTGCGTTTGCCGCCAGGCATCTCTTCCAGCACCTCGGTGCCGAGAATATCGGAGGGCATCAGATCGGGAGTAAACTGGATGCGGCGTGCGTCGAGGCCCAAAACGGTGCCCATGGTGTCCACGAGCTTGGTCTTGGCGAGACCCGGCACGCCTACCAACAGGGCGTGACCACCGGAAAGTACCGTGATAAGCGCCTGCTCAACGACCTTTTCCTGACCGAAAATGACGGCGCCGATCGCATCTCTTGCGGCGCGCACATGCGTGGCCGCGGTCTCGGCGGCGCGCACAATAATGTCTTCCAACTTCTCCAGGCTGTCGCCCGACGATGTGGCCATAAGGCTCGCTCCTTAATCTTCCCGCACTCGATACGCTTGACCATGCAGCTGACGGGCAAAAATCAGGCCGCAGCTCATTAGTTCCGGACTCAAGCCCGGATGCCGTCTATATGTGTAAGTGTACGCTATTTTGCCGCAATGGCGATTGCTTTAGCGCGATAGCGGCTCCCCGCCGGCGCATCATATTTTCGCGAGCGGCCGGCCACACGTCCCTCTACACTAGAGCTAACCATGGCGAAGGAAAGGCAGAGCGTCGCGAATGGGCTCGAAGGCATTGCGGGCGCGGTAACACCCGCTGCCCGCAAAGGACCGCCCCCGGTGCATCTTTGGAATCCGGCCTATTGCGGGGAAATCGACATGCGGATCGCGGCCGATGGTACTTGGTTCTACCAAGGAACGCCGATCGGCCGGCCCGCCCTGGTCAAATTGTTTGCTTCCATTCTCAAGCGAGAAGGCGAAAAATACTACCTTGTGACTCCCGTGGAGAAGTGCGGCATCGCGGTGGATGACGCGCCATTCACGGCGGTGGAGTTGCAAATCGAGGACGGCGCGGCGGGGCGGCAGCTTTGCTTCCGCACCAATGTGGACGACTGGATCGTGTGCGGTCCGGACCATCCGTTGCGGTTCGAAGCCGAGATTGCGACGGCTGGCCTCAAACCCTATCTCCACATCCGCCGCGATTTGTGGGCCAAGGTTGTTCGCGCGGTATTCTACAATCTCGTGGACCTCGGCGAAACGCGCGAGGTCGCCGGCACGCTGATGTTCGGTGTCGCGTCCGCCGGTAAATTTTATGCTATGGCCCGGGCCGACAGCCTTGAGGACATCATCCGATGACGGATATGGGGCCGGCTCGCGCCGACGACACGCATGGGTTCTTCGACCGTGCGCGCCAGCGGCTCTCGCTCGACGTGCCCGCCGCGCTGCGCGACGTTACCGCCCCCGCCATACGGGGCGATCTCGATCTTGACCCGGAGTCCTGGAAGAAGGCGGGCGTGATCGCCGAGAAGCCGGCAGCAGTGCTCGTTCCCGTGGTCGATCGGTCGATCCCGACAGTGATCCTCACTCAGCGTACCGCCGATCTGCCAAACCACGCCGGCCAAATCGCTTTTCCGGGCGGAAAGATCGACACGGATGACGAGACGCCAGCCGGTGCGGCATTGCGCGAGGCCGAGGAGGAGATCGGCTTGGAGCCGGCACTGGTGGAGCCGCTCGGATATCTCGACCTCTACCTGACTTTCAGCGGCTTTCGCATCCTGCCCACGGTTGCACGGATCGCGCCGGATTTTACGCTGGCGCTCAACCGGTCCGAAGTCGCCGAAGTTTTCGAGGTGCCGCTCGAATTCCTGATGACGCCGGAAAATCATCGGCGCAAGAGTCGTCACTGGAACGGCATCGTCCGCCACTATTATGAAATTCCTTACGAGAACCGTTATATCTGGGGCGTCACGGCAGGTATCCTGCGCAACCTCTATGAGCGAATCTATTCACGATGATCCGCCAGGTCGCCACCGAGGTCGCGCTCTTTCTCGTGCCTTTCATCGCCTATGTTTTGTTTCTGTGGGCGACGCGCACGGGTGTGCTCGCGGTTGGCGCGTGGTCGCCACCGCGCGTCATGTGGCTCACCATTGCGGCGCTGGTGCTGGTGATCGCCAGCTTCGTGATGCTGGCGCAATTTGGCGGGGCACCGCCGGGTTCGACCTATATACCGGCCCACCTGGAAAACGGGCGGCTGGTGCCCGGCACTCAAAGATGACCACGACCTTCCGGTTGCCCGACGCAAGCTGGCTCGGCGCGCCGGCACTCGCGCGCGTACTTGCAATCCTCAACAGCGGCAGCGAGGAAGCGCGCGTGGTCGGCGGGGCGGCGCGCAATGCGCTGATGGGGTTGCCCTTAAGCGATATCGACATCGCTACTACGGCGCCGCCCGATGAGGTGGTGCGCCGCGCGACGGCGGACGGCTTGAAAGCGGTGCCGACCGGCATCGAACATGGCACCGTGACGCTGGTGGTTGACGGCACGCCGTTCGAGGTCACCACCTTACGCCAGGACGTTGAAACCTTTGGCCGCAAGGCCAAGGTGGCATTCGGGCGCGATTGGAAAATCGACGCTGAGCGGCGCGATTTCACGATGAACGCGCTGTCGATCTCACCCGACGGCACTGTGCATGACTATGTCGACGGCCTCGCCGATGTGCGGGCGCGGCGGGTCCGCTTTATCGGCGATCCGGCGCGGCGAATTAGTGAGGATTATCTGCGAATCTTAAGGTTCTTCCGCTTCCATGCGTCCTATGCACACGGGCCTCCTGACCCGGCCGGGCTGCATGCCTGCATCGTGGCGCGGGACGGGCTGCGCACCTTGTCGCGCGAGCGGGTCCGAGCCGAGTTGATGAAGCTATTGGTTGCGCCGTTCACGGTGCCGACTCTCGCCGTGATGGCGGAAGCGGGTTTTGCTCCACTGCTGCTTGGCGGCGTGCCGCTGCTTGCGAGTTTCGCCAACATGATCGAGGTCGAGGAAGCGGTGGGGGCCGCGCCGGATGCGGTGCGCCGGCTCGGCGCGCTCGGCGTTTTCATCGCCGAGGATGCCGAACGGCTGCGAGAGAGGCTGCGCCTGTTCAATGCCGAGCATTTGCGCCTCGCCGCCATGGCCGACCGGTGGTGGCGCGTATCGCCGGCGCTCGGCGAGGCCAGCGCACGGTCACTTTTGTACCGGCTCGGGCCGACCTCTTATGTCGATCGCGTGCTGATCGCCTGGACGCGCGCGCCGCAAGGCGCCGCCGGCCCGGCGTGGGTCAACCTCGCCGCGCTGCCAATGCGCTGGACGGCGCCGCGCTTTCCGCTCAAATCCGCCGATCTGGTTGCGCGCGGCGTTGCCAAGGGGCCGGTGCTCGGCGCGGCCTTGCGCGCCGCCGAAGAGGCCTGGATCGCGGCGGATTTCCCGCGCGATAAGATCGCCTTGGATCGCATCGCGGATGATGCGGCGCGGCGCGCCGCGGTGCTATAGGCTCAAACGCATGCGCCCTGGCTGGCGGCGTCTGCGGCCGCAAACTCGCCGCAAGCAAGGCACCCCCTGTTCCCCTTCGACGATATTTCGATCCCGCAGCTCCTGCTGATCGCAGCGGTGGCCGTGTTCACCTCGCTGATCGGGGGCATTGCCGGCTACGGCACGGGAGCGTTGATGCCCCTGGTGCTGGTACCGATCGTCGGGCCAGAGCCGGTGGTGCCGATTATCGCGATTTCCGCAACGCTCACTAATCTGAGCCGCTCGCTGGCGTTTCGCGGCGCGATCGACTGGCGGCGGGCCAAACTCGTCGTTCTCGCCGCTTTCCCGACCTGCATCCTCGGCGCCTGGGGCTACACCCTGCTGTCCGGTCCCGGCGCCATGCTGCTGATCGGCTCCATGCTGGTTGCGGTGGTGGTGCTGCGCCGCCTGGTCGGGCGTCACGGGTTCCAGGTGGGCGATCGGGGGCTCGCGGTGGGCGCTTGCGGTTGGGGCCTCGTGGTCGGCGGCACCAACGGGGCTGGTGTCATCATCATCATGCTGCTGGTTGCCGCAGGTCTCACCGGCGCGGCAGTGATTGCAACCGACGCTGTGCTCTCGGTCGTCATCGGCCTTGTGCGGCTGGCGGTGTTCGGGGTTGCCGGCGTCGCCACCGCCAAGGTCATTGCGGTGGCGCTCCTCATCGGTGTGGTGACGCTTCCGGGCGCATTCCTGGCGCGGCTGGTGGTCGAGCACCTGCCGATCCACGTGCACACGGCGGTGCTCGACGTGGTCGTCCTGATCGGTGGGGTGGTGATGATTGTGGGGGCGGTGGGGAAGATGGGGTAGGGGCTCGTCGTAAAGGAGATTTGGCAAGGAGGGCCAATCGGCTCAAGGCGGTTGGGACGAGGTCCTCGGTCTCGGCCGCCAGCGTTTGTGCCATATGGCCACGAGGAGATATTGGCGCAGGTGCGCCACGCAAAGCCATCTTTTCCGCGCAAACCAAACCGCGTTACACTTGGCCGAGCTTACAGAGGGGCAGTTTGTGCTCAGGGGGAATTTCGTTGCAGTAACGCACTGCAAGGCAAAAGGAGATCATCATGCGCGACCGTTTCTCAGGCTCGATGGTAACCGTCGCGATTGCTGCCACTCTCAGCGCCGTCATTTCGGTGGCCGTCACGCGGACCTTGGCTCAGGCGCCCCCACCCTACCCTCAAGCGGGAGAGGGTAGGGTGGCGCTAAAGACACCCTGGGGCGAACCCGATTTACAAGGCATTTGGACCGACGAATTTGATACGCCCTTACAGCGCCCTCCCAGGTATGCGAACCAGGAATTGTTCACCGCGGCGCAGCGGCAAGAACTAGACAAGGAGCGATCGGCGCTCTACGGCGAGGAAAGACCCGCGGAGCATGGGACTGAACTCGACGTCGCCCGTGCGTACAACCACGCGGTATTCTTGTCGAACAAGCACGTCGGGGCGCGCACGTCGCTGGTTGTCGATCCGCCCAACGGCCGGATTCCACCGCTGGCGCCGGAGGCTCAGAAAGCTGCCGCCGCCGACCGGGAATTCCGTCTCGCCCTGTTGCAATCGACCGAGACGTGCAAGAGCAAGTCGGCGCGCTGCAGCGGCGGGAAGTATGACCCGACGCCCTCGCCGCGACGCGCAGACCTCCCTCCTCGCTACAACGCCGTGCGTATGAACCGCTATGATGGTCCGGAGGACAGCGGTTTGACGGAGCGCTGTTTGACGGGCGGGCTGCCGGAGTTTGGAACCGCATTCGGCGGGAGCTTTCGCCGGATCGTGCAGACGCCGGGCGGCGTCACGATGTTCTATGACGTGGGTCAGGGGCAAAGCTGGCAGCGGAATATCGTCATGGACGGGAGCCCCCATTTGCCGGCCAACATCCGGCAGTGGTTTGGCGACTCGCGCGGCCATTGGGAGGGCCATACGCTCGTCATCGACGTAACGAACTTCAGCGAGAAGACCGATTATCGGGGCTCGCGCCAAAACCTGCACCTGACTGAGCGCTGGACCCGGACCGGGCCTACCGCGCTCGAATACGTGGTGACCATCGAAGATCCGACGGTGTGGACTAAGGGCTGGACGGTCAAGCAGGAGTTCACCAGGCAGAGCGACCAGGAGAACCGGATTTATTATGAGCCGCGCTGCGTGGAAGGAAATTATGGCCTGCCGGGGCTTTTGCGTGGAGCGCGCATGGAAGACCGCGCCTTTGCGGAGGGGCGCGGCCCTGATCCGGCAACCAAGGACAGGGCCACAGCTTTTGTGGGCTTTCCCGAAGAAGATCCGCTGTTGAACGACCGTTAGTCACGAGCTTAAAAATCCGCATAGACGGTCTTCTTCCGCCTTCGCGTCGACGCCACCGCTGCAACCCGCTGCGGATGCCGTCATTTCTGATATCCAGCAGACGGACGCCGCACGCTGGGTGATTGTCGGCCGCACGCATCCTGGCATCGAAAAAAGTATGGTGGCAAAAATTGACGGTCAGATTTACGGTCGGGGCTTTCATCTCGTGGACATCTCCAGTTGTTTCGCACGGGGCGCCGTCGATGACGCGATCTTTGATTTCAACGAAGCCATCGCACTGGATCCGAGGTCGGCCTCATCCTTTTTAAGCCGTGGTCGCGCACATCGCGCAAAAGGTGACCTCAGTCGAGCAATCGCGGACTATGACGAGGCTCTCCGGCTCGACCCGAAGAACGCTTTGATTTTCAACAACCGCGGCGCAGCGATGATCTATATGCAGAATTACGGTCGCGCAGTCGAAGACTTAGACAATGCGATCCGGCTCAATCCCAGCTACTCGGAAGCATTCGTCAATCGTGGCCTTGCATATGCCCATCAGAGGGAATACGAGCGCGCCATTGCGGACTTTACCGAAGCGATCCGCCTTGATCCGCAAAATGTCGCTGCATATACGAATCGCGGCAGCGCGTATACGGCGAAGGGAGAGCGCGCGCGAGCGAAGGCCGACTTCGATCAGGCAGAAATCCTGACAAGACGATAGCCGAGATTTGGTCCCGAAACTGGCCTCCTGCGCCCCAAGGCGCGTCCCGCTACGGCCACTTCACCACCGGCGGCATCGACGACAAAATCGACTCTACATTGCCACCCGTCTTCAGCCCGAACACCGTGCCGCGGTCGTAGAGCAGGTTGAACTCCGCATAGCGGCCGCGGCGTACGAGCTGTTCCTCGCGTTCCGCGTCGTTCCACGGTGTCGCGAAATTGCGCTGCACCAGCTCGGGATAGATATTCAAGAACGCGCGGCCGACGTCTTGGGTAAAGGCAAACGCCGCCTCCCAGTCGGTTTCCAGATAGTCGTAGAAGATGCCGCCGATGCCGCGCATTTCGTTGCGGTGTTTCAGAAAGAAATACTCGTCGCACCACTTCTTATACTTTTCATAGGGCGCGACCGCCGCATGGGCATCGCAGGCCGCTTTCATGGCGGCGTGGAACGCGACCGTGTCGGCATCGCCCTGGGTGCGGCGGGCGTCGAGAACCGGCGTCAGATCGGCGCCGCCGCCGAACCACGCCTTGCTGGTGACGACGAAGCGGGTGTTCATGTGCACGGCCGGCACATGCGGACTCCACAGATGGGCAATCAGCGAAATGCCCGAGGCCCAGAACCGCGGGTCGGCGTCGGCGCCGGGAATCTGGTTGCGGAATTCCGGTGCGAACGCGCCGAACACGGTCGAGACGTGGACGCCCACCTTCTCGAATACGCGCCCCTTCATCATCGTCATGACGCCGCCGCCGCCGGGCGCGCCGGTGTGATCGTCGCGCGACCACGGCGTACGCACGAAGCGGCCGGCACTGCTCCCGTAAAGCGAGGCCGGTGCATTCGCTTCAAGTCGTTCGAACGCCGCGCAGATATCGTCGCGCAACGCCTCGAACCAAATTTTGGCGCGTGCCTTGCGCCCTTCGAGCTGGCCTGCGTCCATTTCAGTCAAACCTTGCATCACGCGTGGGCTTGGGGTCGATGATGATACTCGTCTATGGTGTTGATTGTCTCATGTCACGTTCCGAAAAGGACGAATGCCAATGGCCTCGAAACGGAATGATTTACTCGTCGATCGTCGCCGGCTGGTCGGCGGGATCGGCGCCAGCTGTCTCGGCTTGGTGGCAGGGCCGGCTGTAATCGGCCGTGCAGCGGCGCAAACCAGGCGCTGGCCGAACGGCGATCCGTTCAGCCTCGGCGTAGCGTCCGGCGCGCCGCGTCCGGACGGCTTCATATTGTGGACGCGGCTTGCGCCCGAGCCGCTCTCGGCCAATCCGGCGGCCCCCGGCGGCATGACCGGCGGCGACGTGCCGGTCACCTACGAAATCGCCGGCGACGAGGCGATGCGCGACATCGTTCGCCGCGGCGTCGCCGATGCTGAGGCGGCCTATGGTTGGTCGGTCCATGCCGACGTTTCCGGCCTGCAGGCAGCGCGGCACTATTGGTACCGCTTCCAGTGCGGCGATGCGGTGAGCGCGGTGGGCCGCGCCGTGACGGCCGTTGCTGCCGCAACGCCCGTGGAGCGCATGCGGTTCGGATTCGTATCGTGCGCCAATTACGAACACGGATATTTTGCCGCCTACCGCCACCTCGCCGACGAGAACCCCGATATGGTGCTGTTTCTCGGCGATTATCTCTATGAATCTGTCGAGCAGGTCCGCCCGACCATTCGCCTCCATAGCGACGGCATCGAGGCCGCGACGCTACCGACCTATCGCAATCGCTATGCGCAATACCGGCTCGATGCCGACCTGCAGCGGCTGCACGCGGCGGCACCGGCGCTCGTCACCTGGGACGACCACGAGGTCGGCAACGACTACGCCGACAGATGGTCGCAATATTACGATGACCCTGACCTGTTCCTGCGGCGCCGCGCCGCCGCCTATCAGGCATTCTACGAGCACATGCCGGTGCGCCCGATCCTGTCGCGTCCCGAAGGGCCGGTGATGCGCATCTATGACCGGTTCACGTTCGGCGACCTGCTGGAAATCTCGATGATCGACGGCCGGCAGTATCGCTCTCGCCCCGCTTGTTACGCGCCGCCGGACCGGCTGCGCGGGCACCTGGAATCCGACGCAAACTGTCCCGAGCGCCGCGCCGAGGGCCGAACGATGATCGGATTTGCCCAGGAAAACTGGCTTGGCCTCGGACTCGCCAATTCCAAGGCGAAGTGGAACGTGATCGCCCAGGACGTGCTGATGGCGCAATTGCGCCAGAAGATGCTGGACGGGAATTTCGGTTTCTGGACCGACGACTGGGATGGCTTCCCGGCAAGCCGCCGGCGGTTGCTGCAACGGATTGCCCAGACCCGGGTCTCAAATCCCGTCGTGGTCGGGGGCGACATCCACGCCTTCTTTGCCAACGACCTGCGGGTCGATTTCGACGATCCGAAATCGCCCGTGGTGGCGACCGAATTCGTCGGCACCTCGATATCGTCGTTCGGACCTTCCTATGATACGTTTGCGGGGTTTCTGCCGGACAATCCGCATGTTCACTTCTTCGAAAGCCGCAAGCGCGGCTATGTGAGCGTTGACATCGACGCCCGGCAGATGACGACGCGCTTGCGCGCCATCTCCGATGTCACAGACCCGAAAGCGAGTGTATCGACGCTGAAGACTTTCGCGATCGAGAACGGCAAGCCGGGTGTGGTGGAGGCGTAGCGGTAATCTCAGCTCAGATGGGTTCCTCTCAACCCATCCTGCAATACTCAAGCTGCGCGGAGCAGGCTTGCGACTGCATTGGTCGCCCCCACGGCGACATACGATTTACGCCACCGCCTTAACGTCCTCATTGCAGGCCGACCCTACCGCTCTGCCTCAATGCTTCCCCCACCGCCATGGCGCATGTCATGGCGACATTGAGTGAGCGCTTGCCGGCGCGCATCGGGATGCGCAGCCGGACCGCGGCAGTTTCTGCACATGATCGGGAACGCCCGCCGATTCGCGGCCAAACAAGAGAATATCGCGCATACCGTATCGATGATCGAGGTAGGAGACGGTGGCCTTGGTGGTGAACAGCACCAGCCGCAGGCCGTGCGCCGCGCGCCAGCGCTCGAAATCCGGCCATGACGGATGCCGCATCAGAGAAACGTTGTCGAGGTAGTCCATGCCGGCGCGCCGGAAGGCACGGTCGCTGACCGGAAATCCGGCCGGCTCGATAAGATGGGCCTCAAGCCCCAGGCAGGCGGCCAAGCGCAGCACCGTACCGGTGTTTTGG
>Ga0126369_10003283_pt1 | contig 11682 bp, 9 predicted proteins | sample PanSoiMetaPlot_1_FD_109646 | JGI IMG/M metagenome (GOLD analysis project Ga0126369, IMG submission 109646) | Tropical forest soil microbial communities from Panama - MetaG Plot_1 | ecosystem: Environmental > Terrestrial > Soil > Tropical forest > Bulk soil | place: Panama | collected 2016-02-17 | reverse complement strand
TAGCCGCGCGAGAGCTCTTCGGAGACGACGCACATCGATTCCTTGCCCAGACCCATGCCCTCGTAATCCTCGGGGATGGTCAGGCTGAAAACGCCGAGTTCCGCCATCTGCGCGATGACATCGAGCGGAATATATTCGTTGCGCAAATGCCAGGCTTGCGCGTAGGGCGCGACGCGATCCTCGGCGAACTTGCGCATTTCCTCGCGGATCGAATCCAGCGTCTCGTCGAGCCCGCAGGCGCCGACCGTGGCATCGTGCTGCTCGCGCATCAATTCCACCAGGCGCGCGCGACGGGCCGGCGTATTCCCGGTGGCAATGAGATGCTCGACCGCCGGATTAAGCCGCGCGGCGACCGCCGCCGCGCTCAGCCCGAGATCGGAAAGGCGCACAATCTCGCTCTGGCTCATCGCAATACCGCCGAGCACTTGCGCGAGATATTCGCCGGTTCCGATCCGCACCAGCAATTCCTCGATTTCGCCGAAACCGCCGCGATCGGCGAGGCGCTGCGCGTAATGGGCGAGCTGGCGAACGGCTTCAACATAGGTCGCAAGCCAAGCGAGGCCGTGGGTCGCGCGCTGCTCGCTGTCGAACCGGCGCGACACCAGCCGGCCTTCGACCATCACGCGCTCGCTCACCGCGCGACGCGCGTCGCTGAGCAGCGCGTCGATCGCCGCCACCGCCTCGCCAAGCATGGCGACCACTTCACGGCGCGGCGGTTTTTCGGTCACGGCAGCGGTCATGGTTCACCGGTTCCTTGATGGCATGCGAGACCCTGTCGAAAACCTTATGCGTGCAGTGCACAAAAGCCAATCAAGATGCGACGGGCATGGCCGCGGTTCGCCGTTGCGGAACCTTCTGCAAACGATGGTATGAAGCGAGCCCCTATTCGGTGCGGAGCTTGTCTGCCGTTGAACGCGATCCGCCGGTGCAGCCGCGTCATTTGGGACGCGTTTTATCGCTTCAACGCCGATGACGGCTGGGCGATAGCGAGCCACATCGCGCTGTCGGTCCTGATGTCGATGTTTCCGTTTCTGATCCTGGTGACGGCGCTGGCCGGCTTTATCGGCTCGCAGAATCTTGCCGCCGAAGTGGCGAGCCTGATCGTCGCGGCTTGGCCGCCGGAGGTTTCCGGCGGCATCGGTGGGGAAATTCACAAAGTCCTGACCACCGCGCGCGGCGACATTCTCACGATCGGCGCGGTATTTGCGGTCTACTTCTCCTCGAGCGGCATCGAGAGCCTGCGCATCGGGCTCAATCGCGCCTACGGATTGACGGAAACGCGGCCGTGGTGGCTGCTGCGGCTGGAATCGATCGGCTATGTGCTGGTCGCCGCGGTCGCGCTGCTCGCGCTCGCTTTTCTGGTCGTGCTTGGTCCTTTGCTGTTTCGCGCTGCGCTCGCTTACTTCGATTGGCTCGCGCCGCTTGAGGGCCATTACAACGTCGCGCGTTTTTCCGTCGCCGCCTTCGTGCTCACGGTGTCGCTGTTGATCCTGCACATGTGGCTGCCCGCCGGGCGGCGGCAAATCGAGGAAGTGTGGCCCGGTATTGCCGCCACGCTCCTGCTGTGGCTCCTCTGCGGTATCATATTCGGCCGCTATCTCTCGGATTTCCGTTACACCTATGTCACCTATTACGCGGGCCTGGCCTCGGCGATGGTGGCGCTGGTGTTTCTCTATTTCAGCGCGTGGATTTTCATCTATGGCGGCGAACTCAATGCCGCGATCGCGCGCGAACGCGCGATCCGACGCGGCACGCCGGATCACGTGGCCTGATTGCAAACGCTGCCGGCTGAGCGTGTCTCGGTTTGTCAGGCGCGTTGCGCCTCCAGCACGTCTTCGAAATTGCGCAAGCCCTGCCGCGGTGTATTGACCAGCACCGCCATGTTGCCCGGCTTATGGCGGTTGGTGCGCATCAGCTCGTGCGCATGGGGAATCTTCTCCCACGGAAATACGTCGCTCATGCACGGATCGACGCGCCGGTCGATGACGAACTGATTGGCGGCGCTGGCCTGCTTGAGATGAGCGAAATGCGAGCCCTGCACGCGCTTTTGCCGCATCCAGACATAGCGCGCGTCGAAGGTGATGTTGTAGCCCGACGTGCCGGCGCAGAACACCACCATGCCGCCGCGCTTAACCACCAGGCAGGACACCGGAAAGGTCGCTTCGCCCGGATGCTCGAAGATGATGTCGACGTCGCGTTTGCCGGTAATGTCCCAGATTGCCTTGCCGAACCGCCGCGCTTCTTTGACCCAGGAGTCGTAATCGGGCGTGCCCACCTTCGGCATCGCGCCCCAGCACTTGAAATCGTTTCGGTTGACCACGCCCTTAGCGCCGAGATCGAGCACGTATTGGATCTTGGCCTGATCGGACACGATGCCGATCGCGTTGGCGCCGGACGCAGCGACGAGCTGCACGCCGAACACGCCGAGCCCGCCCGAGGCGCCCCAAACCAGCACATTATCGCCTGGTTTGAGCGTGTGCGGCGGATGTCCGAACAGCATGCGATAGGCGGTCGCCAGCGTGAGCGTGTAACAACCCGCTTCCTCCCATGTCAGATGCGCCGGCTTGGGCATAAGCTGCCGCGACTGCACGCGGCAGAACTGTGCGAACGAGCCGTCCGGCGTCTCGTAACCCCAGATGCGCTGCGAGGGGGAGAGCAGCGGATCGCCGCCATTGCATTCTTCGTCGTCGCCGTCGTCCTGATTGCAGTGGACGATGACTTCATCGCCGACCTTCCAGCGCCTGACTTTCGGGCCGACCGCCCACACCACGCCGGACGCATCCGAGCCGGCAATGTGGAAGGGGTGCTTGTGTCCGTCCAACGGCGAGACCGGAACGCCAAGGCCGGCCCAGACGCCGTTGTAATTGACGCCGCCGGCCATCACATAGACCAGCACCTCATCATCGGCGATCGGCCAGGTTGGAACGACCTCGCATTGCATCGCCGTTTCCGGCGGACCGTGGCGCTCCTTGCGGATCGCCCAGGCATACATCCTTTCGGGAACGTGGCCGAGCGGCGGGACCTCGCCGATCTCATAGAGGTCTTTCAACGGCGCAGCCGAGGGTTTTTTCTGCGCTACGGCCATGGTTGGAATTCTCCCATGCACCGGCACGGCCGGCTCCGACGTTAGATAAACCAAGGAGCGCGGCTGCGGTCCCAACTATAACACTCTGCAGCAGTTTATGTTGCATTGCAACAATAACGGCGTCAAACTGCCGCCGCGCTCAAAGTTTGCAGGCGATGGCGCGATCAATGCAGCGCAATGAAACAGCAACGGATTCGGCATCCGGAGGTACCCGCTCCAATCAAGGGGCGGGCAGCAAAGCCGCACGCGATAAGCCGTGGATATTCCGCACCTATGCCGGACATTCCACCGCCGCGGCGTCGAACGCGCTCTATCGGACCAATCTGAGCAAGGGCCAGACTGGGCTTTCGGTCGCCTTCGACCTGCCAACGCAGACCGGCTACGACAGCGATCACCCGCTGGCCAAAGGCGAGGTCGGCAAAGTCGGCGTGCCGATCTGCCACCTCGGCGACATGCGCGCGCTGTTCGACGGCATCCCGCTCGGCGAGATGAACACGTCGATGACCATCAACGCGACCGCTGCCTGGCTGCTCGCGCTTTACATCGCGCTCGCCGACGAACAGGGCGTGCCGCGCGGCAAACTGCAAGGCACGACGCAGAACGACATCATCAAGGAATATCTGTCGCGCGGCACGTATGTGTTTCCGCCGTCGCCGTCGATGCGGCTGACCAAGGACGTGATCCTGTTCACGACCAAGGAAATGCCGAAGTGGAATCCGATCAATGTCTGCTCCTATCACCTGCAGGAAGCCGGCGCGACGCCGGTGCAGGAAATCGCCTTTGCGCTGGCGACCGCGATCAGCGTGCTCAATACGGTGAAGGCGCAATGCGCCGAGGAGGAATTCGGCGAGGTGGTCGGACGCATTTCGTTTTTCGTCAATGCCGGACTGCGTTTCGTCACCGAAATCTGCAAGATGCGCGCGTTTACCGAATTGTGGGACGAAATCACCCGCAGCCGTTACGGCGTGCGCGATCCCAAGCAGCGGCTGTTTCGCTATGGCGTGCAGGTCAATTCGCTCGGGCTGACGGAGCAGCAGCCGGAAAACAACGTCACGCGCATCTTGCTCGAAATGCTGGCGGTGACGCTGTCGAAGGACGCCCGCGCCCGCGCGGTCCAGCTGCCGGCCTGGAACGAAGCGCTCGGCCTGCCGCGGCCGTGGGATCAGCAATGGTCGCTGCGCATGCAGCAAATACTCGCCTATGAGACCGACTTGTTGGATTACGGCGACATTTTCAACGGCTCGCCGGTCATCGCCGCCAAGGTTGCCGAACTGAAAGCCGCCGCGCGCGAAGAGCTTAATCAAATCGAAGCGCTGGGCGGCACGGTGGCGGCGGTCGAGTCCGGTTATCTCAAGCAGCAGCTCGTCGAGTCTAATTCCCGCCGCGTCGAGGCGATCGAGCGCGGCGAGCAGACCGTGATCGGAGTCAATCGCTTTACCGAGACCGAGTCCTCGCCGCTTGCCGCCGCCGCCGCCGCTGTGCTCACGGTGGCGGCAGAAGCGGAAGCCGACCAGATCGCTCGGCTTAATGCGTGGCGGCAGAGCCGCGACGCCCGCGCCGTCGCGGCGGCGCTCGATCAATTGCGCAAAGCGGCTAAAAGCGGCGTCAACATCATGCCGGCATCGATCGCCTGCGCGAAGGCCGGCGTCACTACCGGCGAATGGGGCACGGCGCTGCGCGCAGCCTTCGGCGAATATCGCGCGCCGACCGGGGTCGGCACCGCGATGCGCAACGACGCCGAGGGTCTCGACGACATTCGCGCCGAGGTCGATCGCATCTCGAAAAAACTCGGCCGCCGGCTGAAACTTCTGGTCGGCAAGCCGGGGCTCGACGGCCATTCCAACGGCGCCGAACAGATCGCCGCCCGCGCCCGCGATGCCGGCATGGATGTGGTCTATGACGGCATTCGCCTGACCGCCGATGCCATCGCCGCTGCGGCGCGAGACCAGGCCGTGCATGTCGTCGGGCTGTCGATCCTCTCGGGCTCGCATCTGCCGCTGGTGCACGAAGTGATGGCGCGGCTGAAGGACAACGGCGCGGCCGAGGTGCCGGTCGTGGTTGGCGGCATCATCCCGCCGCACGATGCCCGCGCGCTGAAGAATGCCGGCGTTGCCGAGGTCTATACGCCGAAGGATTTCGCGCTGAACCGGATCATGGCCGACCTGGTACGCATCGTCGAAGGCGCCGTCGATCGCAGCGCATGACCGTTCACGGATCGCTATTTTTTCGAGCTAGGGCCGGCAAATTACAAAATCGATTTGTTAGAGCCGATCAGCGGCGTCGCGAGGCGGGCGCCGTGCTCCGGATGGGGCTACGGCATAGGGCGTAGGACTGCTCGGCTTCCTTCGCATGAGCAAAGACTTCAGCGGCGAGCCAAGTCAGCAGCCGAGCAAAATCGTGGTGCTGCTCACAATAGGCCCTGGCCGCCAGTTCCAGCATGCGCGTGCCGCGGATTCGTAATTGTTGCGCGGCGTCCGCTGATTCACTCGATTGATACGTCATTTGAGCCATTTGAGTAAGAAACACATTTTGCGGCGTCTCGTTCCCAGCATTTCGGCGTCCGTTTTCCCATCATGGGGATGTGGATCATGGGCGCGCGCCCGCAAAAAAAGCGCATTGGTAAAGCAAGCATATTGCAACAAATGAGTAAGTGTTGCATTAGTAGTTATGATCGTATTAGCCGTGATAGACTAATTTATGTTCTTTTTCGGAGACCTGTTGAGGAGGCCTTGCCTATGAAAAACGGAAAAGGTGCTGCCGGCCTGATGCGGGAAGAGCGTTTGCAAATCATGCTCTCTCCCGAAGAATTGAGGGTGGTCGATACTTTCAGATTTGTCCATCGCATGCCGAGCCGGGCCGCGGCGGTCCGGGAGTTACTCCGCCATGGGCTCGGAGCGGTCGGAGCGATCGCCGAGAATGCAGGCGTCAAATCGGGCGACTATGGCGTGCTGAAAGCCCCCAAAGGAGTTGGCCCGAGCCGCGGTTCGTAGAGTGATTTCTCCAACGAAGCCAAACGGCACGGCACAAGCGTGCCGCCGCCCGGATAGGCCGAGCGATGAGCGCGCGGCATCGCCTCCCACCGGCATAGCCGCGCCGGCACGCTGCTAGTCCGCCCTCCCCGGGCATGGCATAGTTGGAGAGGATCGGCGCAAGACCGGTCAGGGGAGGATCACATGCAAAAGTTTCTCGGCGCGGCGGCGCTCGCCGCCGCAATGAGCTTCACCGCGGCGGCGCAAGCTCAATTTCTGATTATCGGCAATGACGAGAAGGTCAGCTTCGACGAGGGCAAGCAAGTGCTTGGCCCGCCGGGCAAGGACACGGTGACGATCGTCGATATCAGCGACCGCACCAAGCCGCGCATCGTCACTAACCTGCAGCTCGAAAATTCCATCGTCGGCCCGCCCACCAATCTCGCAATCACGCCGGACAACAAACTGGCGCTGGTTGCCAATTCGCTCGACGTGGTCAAGGACGGCGACGCCTTGAAAGCCGTGCCCGACAACAAAGTCTATGTCATCGATCTGACCGCTTCGCCGCCGGCCATGATCGCCACCGTGCAAACCGGCAAGCAGCCTTCCGGTATGGCCATCAATCGTGCCGGAAACCTGGCATTGGTCGCCAACCGCGCCGAGAACACCGTGAGCGTGTTGTCGATTTCCGGAAAAAACGTCAGCGGCGTCGGTACGGTCGCAGTGGCGCCGCCGGACGCTCCGTCCCAGCAGGCCTCAGGCGTGGCGATCTCGCCCGACGGCAAGCACGCGCTGGTCATCAAGGCCCTGGCCAACAAGGTGTCGCTCTTGGAGATCAACGGCACCACGGTCACCTACAAAGGCTATGACATGATCACCGGCGTATTTCCCTACAACGTCCAAATCACCTCGGACGGCAAGCTCGGCATCGTCAATAACAATGGCGCCGCCGGCTCGGCGGATGGTCAAGTCGATACCGTTGCCGTCATCGACATGACACTCGACCCGCCGCGCGTCACCGATCAGGTCACCGTGGGCGATGCGCCGGAAGGTTTGGCGATCAGCCCGACCGCCGGGTATGCCGTTCCGCTTCTGACCAACGGCGCCGGCAACGTGCCGAAGAACGCCTTCTTCCACCACGACCATGCCATCGCGGTGCTGCTAAAGAGCGACGGCAAGACCATGCGCAAGGTCGGGCAAACCGAAGTCGGCACGCTCTCCGAAGGCATCGCCTTCAGTCCGGACGGTCGCTACGTCTATGTCGCCAATTGGGGCGAGGAGAACCTGGTCCCCTACCGGCTCGAAGGCGACAAACTGGTCGCGGTGGGTACGCCGCTCAAACTCCCCGGCCATCCGGTTTCGATGCGCAGCAGCACGCCGTAGCCTATGAGCCTCAGCGGCGCTGCGAGGCCGGCGCTGCTGCAACTTTCTCGTCGCGCGCGACCGGCAGCACGGCCGTGAACTGAAAAACCGAGCCGCGGCCGGGCGTGCTGGTGACGGTCAGATCGCCGCCCATGCCTTTGGCCAAGATTTTGACGATGCTCAGGCCAAGACCCGCGCCGCCGTAGCGCCGCGCGATTTCGCCACTGGCCTGGGCGAACGGCCGGAACAGCCGCTTGATCTCGGCGCGGGTGAGCCCGATGCCGCTGTCGCGCACGATGCAGCGCAGCCGGACGCGCCCGGGCGCGACCGGTTCGGCGCGCAGCTCCAATTCGACCGCGCCTTGGTCGGTGAATTTCACCGCATTGTCGAGAAGGTTTTCCAGCGCCGCCCGCAGCCGGATCGGATCGCCGATCAACCAATCGGGGACGTTATCGGCGACCGCAATCGCGGCGCGCAAACCTTTGGTCTCGGTGCGCACCGTCAACGCCGCTTCGAGCGCGGCGACCAGCGCGTGCGGTCGGAAGGCCTGCCGCTGCAAGATCAGCGGGCCGGCATCGGCTTTGGCGGCGTCGATGACAAGGCTGGTGAGGGCGGCGAGATATTCCGCGCTGGTTTTGATATCGGAGGCCCAACGCCGTTCACGCTCGCCAAGATTGGACCGTGCCAGCATTTCACCGAGCGCGAGCACGCCGGTGAGCGCGGTGCGCACGTCGTGGGCGAAAACCGGCAGCGTGTCGGCGTCGAGGCGCGGCGCCGATTTGGACGCGGATTTGCGCATCCCCTTGCGCCGGCGTGCGCCCGATCGCAATGGTTTGCGCCGTCGTCTGGTCTTCAGCCGCGCCATCCCGTCCCCCTCGGCGCCGGACGCAGCATGCCATGACCGAGCTGGGTAAAAAACAATTCGGACGCGTTTCGGTGCGATGTGCACCGTTTTTCAGATCAGCGCCCCAGCCCGACCATGCGCTTGATGTCGAACGGCTTGACGCCCGCCGCGCGCAATTCACGCAAACCCGTGGCGTTGGTCGATTTCGCCAATTTCTGGCCGGCTTCGTCGAGAATGAGCTTGTGATGGTGGTAGCTCGGCTCCGGCAGGCCGAGCAGCGCCTGCAACAGCCGGTGAATGCCGGTCGACCAGAATAGATCCTGACCGCGTACGATATCGGTCACGCCTTGCAAGGCGTCGTCGACCACGGCGGCGAGATGATAGCTCGCCGGCGAATCCTTGCGCGCCAGGATGACGTCGCCCCATATTTGCGGCGCGGCGGTGATACGAGCGGTCTGGCCGGATGGCCCGGCGCCGGTCTCGGTCCACGTCAGCACGCCGGCGCGCGCCATGGCCTTATCCATGGCGAGCCGCAGCGCGAACGGTTCTCCGGCCGCACGCCAGCGCTGAGATTCGGCCGCCGACAATCGGCGGGCGCGGCCGGCATAGATCGGCACGCCATCGGGATCGCGCGGCCAGCCGCCCTTGCGATCGAGCTCCGCCGCCAGCGCGGCAAGTTCGCGCCGGGTTTCGAAGCTTGGATAGAGCAGGCCCTCGGCATCGAGCCGGTCAATCGCCATTTGATAATCGGCAAAATGATCGCTCTGCCTGCGCACCGGCTCCTGCCAGGACATGCCGAGCCAGCGCAGATCCTCGTGGATTGCGTCTTCGTATTCGGGGCGGCAGCGCTCGGTATCGATATCTTCGATACGCAGCAGCAGGCGCCCGCCAAATCCGCGCGCCATATCGGCGTTGAGCAATGCGGAATAGGCATGGCCCAGATGCAGATAGCCATTCGGCGACGGTGCGAAACGCAAAACGCGACTGTACATCGACGCTACGCTTCCCGACACTGGACTCGATATTTCGCGATGCAGTCTAACATGCTCACGCACATTCGCACCGAGAGCGATCTCGATGCCGCGCTTGCGGCCTTGACCAGCGCCGACGCGCGCTTTGCCGCATTGATGGCGAGCGCCGGCCGCCCAGCGCTGCGCCGCCGACCGGATGGATTTGCCGGATTGGCTGCGACCGTCGTGTCACAACAGCTCTCGACGGCGAGCGCAGCCGCGATCTGGGGGCGGCTTGCCGCCGCCTTCGATCCGTTCGAACCGCAGGTCATCATGCGGGCACGGGCGCCGAAGCTGGCGCGGCTTGGCCTCTCGGCGCCGAAGATCCGCGCGCTCAAGGCAATCGCACGCGCGGTGGCGAGCGAGCGACTGGCGCTGGCCTCGCTTGCCGCCATCGAGGCGGAAGCGGCGCATGCCGCGCTCACCGCAGTGCACGGAATCGGGCCGTGGACCGCCGACATTTATCTGCTTTCGTGTCTTGGCCATGCCGATGCCTGGCCGGCCGGCGATCTGGCGCTGCAGGAAGCGGCCCGGCTCGCTTTTGCGCTGCCGGAGCGGCCGAACGCGAAGCAGATGGTTGCGCTCGCCGAAATGTGGCGGCCGCTGCGCGCGGTGGCAGCGCGCGTGTTGTGGACCTACTATCGCGCCGTCAAAGGCCGCGAAGGAGCGCCCGTCCCGACCACGGCGAGGCTCATACAGAAAATTTCACCCAAACCAGGCCGCGGCAAACAAGATCGCAATAAAGAACCCCGCGGCAAACGAGGGCGGAATGGCCGCCGAGCTTAATGGTCCGCGGCTTGCGCCCCGCTCGGGCGCGCCGCAGCAGCTCATCGTGTTCCTGCACGGCTACGGCGCCGACGGCAACGACCTCATCGAGATCGGCCGCGCCTGGCAGGAGTTCTTGCCGCACGCCGCTTTCGTCTCGCCGCACGCGCCCGAGCCGTGCAGCCAAGCGCCGGTCGGCCGGCAATGGTTCGCGCTGACGTTCCGAGACCCGAACGAGCGCTGGGTGGGCGTCAATAAAGCCGCGCCCGGTCTCCAAACCTTTCTCGATGCCGAGCTCGCCCGGCACAACCTGCCGCCGTCGGCGCTGGCGCTGGTCGGCTTCAGCCAGGGCACGATGATGGCGCTGCATGTCGGCTTGCGACGCGTGAGCGCGCCGGCGGCGATCGTCGGCTATTCCGGATTGCTCGTGCTGCCGCCTGACCTCAATGCAGAAAAGTTCGCCGCCGAGATCAAATCGCGCCCGCCGATTCTTTTGGTGCACGGCGATCGCGACGATCTCATTCCGGCGCAGGCTCTGTTCCAGGCGGCGCAAGGCTTGGCCGCGCTCGACATTCCGGTCGAGTGGCATCTCTCCGCCGGCATCGGCCACGGCATCGACGGAGAGGGTCTGCGTCACGGCGGCGAATTTCTGGCGCGACGGTTTAAGGGGAAGCGGTGAAATCTTTTTCCCCTCTTCCCACAAGCGGGGGAGGGAAAGGACCGCGCGGCGGTAACCGCGTTGGAGATCGGCTCAGAACATCGAAAAGTCGATCGGCTTGTGCCGATCGAGCGTGCGGCGGATCGGCGGCAGCGGGTATTTCAGCCCGGTGGCGCAATTAAACAAGAGTGCCTGTTCGCTGTTCTTGACGCGGCCGTCGGCGAGGCTCTGCTTGTAGGCCGCATAGGTCGCCGCGCCTTCCGGGCACAGCAGAAAACCTTCTTCGCGCGCGGCCTCGTCCAAGGCTTGCGTGATTGCCTCGTCGGACACCGCGATAGCAAAGCCGCCGCTTTCGCGCACCGCGCGCAGAATCAAAAAATCGCCGATCGCCTGCGGCACGCGAATACCCGATGCGATCGTATGCGCGTTGTCCCAACGTTGCGCATGTTCGACGCCGGCCTCGTAGGCGCGCACCATCGGCGCGCAGCCGGACGCCTGCACCGCGATCATGCGCGGACGCTTCTTACCGATGAAACCGATCGCCTCAAGCTCGGCGAACGCCTTCCACATGCCGATCAGTCCGGTGCCGCCGCCGGTCGGATAGAAGATCACGTCCGGCACCGCCCAGCCGAATTGTTCGGCAAGCTCGAGCCCCATCGTCTTCTTGCCTTCGATCCGGTACGGCTCTTTGAGCGTCGACACGTCGAACCAGCCGACTTTTTCCTTCCCCTCGCCGATGATCTTGCCGCAATCGTCGATCAGCCCGTTGACGCGGTACACCGTGGCGCCTTGAAGCCCGATCTCGCTGACATTCACTTCCGGCGTGTCCTCGGGGCAGAAGATCGTGGTCTTGATGCCGGCGTGACTGGCGTAAGCGGCAAGCGCGGCGCCGGCATTGCCGTTGGTCGGCATCGCCATGTGCTTGATGCCAAGCGCCTTTGCCATCGATAACGCCATGACCAGGCCGCGCGCCTTGAACGAGCCGGTCG
>Ga0126369_10003281_pt1 | contig 11684 bp, 10 predicted proteins | sample PanSoiMetaPlot_1_FD_109646 | JGI IMG/M metagenome (GOLD analysis project Ga0126369, IMG submission 109646) | Tropical forest soil microbial communities from Panama - MetaG Plot_1 | ecosystem: Environmental > Terrestrial > Soil > Tropical forest > Bulk soil | place: Panama | collected 2016-02-17 | reverse complement strand
CCGGCTCGCGCGCGTTTCGCCGCATTACGGTTACCTCGCCAACTCGTCCACAATTGCGAGTGCGCTCGCGCGAGGGCTATTATCCGAAGAGTCAATAACGCGGCTTTGGACAATTTTTGTAGCGCCAGCTGTTAGCTTGTGTTATCTCGCGGAGCCCAGCCGCCGCGAGAGGGAAATAGCGGACTTGAAGTGGGTACTCTGACAGCTCTAAACATGGATAATACCAAGCCCGAACAGCTTCGGGTCGGTCTGGCGCTGTCCGGTGGCGCGGCGCGCGGTATTGCTCACGTCGGAGTGCTGAAGGCGCTGGTTGAAAACAACATCCCGATCCATGCCGTGGCTGGGGCCTCGGCCGGAGCCCTGATCGGCGGGTGCTTTGCTGCGGGTGTTTCGATTCAGCAGCTCGAAGAGATGGCTGCCACCTTTCGCTGGCGTCACACGCAACGTCCTTCATTTTCCCGGCTCGGTCTGCAAACCAATGCCCGGATGGAAAAATTTCTGCGCGCGCGCCTGCCCGTCACGCGTTTCGAGGATTTGCCGATTCCTTTCGCGGCGATGGTCACAGATTTACGCAAGGGCGCGCTGCTGGTAATGCGCGACCAGGGTGACCTGCCGTTAGCGATTCGCGCCAGTTGTTGCATCCCTTTCTTTATGGCCCCCATTGAAGATGAGCAAGGCCGGTTGCTGATTGACGGCGGAATCGTGCAGAACCTGCCGATCAGTCAGACGCGGGCGCTGGGCGTCGATATCGTGGTGGCGGTCGATGTGAACTTTGATGGCATTCGCTTCTTCGATCGGCCCCGCACGGCACTGGGCGTGCTTGCTCATGTCTTCATTGCGGTGGAGCGCATTGTTTCAGATCAGGAGCGCGCGGATGCCGATGTGTTGATTGTCCCGAAAGTGGGCCATATCCGCTGGGATCAAACGCGCCGCTCAAAAGAACTGATGGCCTGCGGTTATCAGGCGGGATTGGAAGCGATCGATAAAATTCGTGACGCGCTTGCGCGAACTGAGACGATCGATCAGGCGAATCAGTACCAGTCAGCCGGCGGGATAATGTGATTCCTCCGCGCAGGCGGTAATGAGCAACGGAACTCAAGAATTTCGCCCCCATTAACAGTTTCATAAGAGCAACGGATTAAACTGAAGGATCGCTCGACGCTTTCTCTGGGCAGAGGCGTATCGCCTGACCCGGAGATTCAAGAGTAACCAAGCCTCCCTTCAAGGAGGCTTTGGTTCTTTACGCGTCTACCTTTCACGAATGCGGAACACGCGAAAAAATCGCTTACGCATCTCGCCACTTAAGGGCCGGCCCGGAAGACATTTGCGTCTGTTGTTCCGGCTCACGGGCGCGGCGCTCGTGCTGGTCGTAATCGCCGTCACACTTTTTCTGGTGCATTCCTATCGCGGCTATGCGGCCTTAGTCGATGACCGGCTGGCGCGCGGATATCAAACCAGCCGGGCCGGGGTCTATGCGGCGCCGCGCACGCTGCGCGTCGGGCAGAAGTATTCCCCGCAGTCGCTGGCGGAAGCATTGCGCCGCGCGGGTTACCGCGAGGGCGACTCCACCAGCGAGATTTGGAACGGCAGCTTCTTTGCAAACGGCGCCAGTCTCGAGATTCGCTCGAACTATGGCGCCGCGCCGCCGGTAGTCGACGTTTCATTCAGCTCAGATGGTCATATCGCCGGATTAACCGCCAACGGGGTGGATATCGAGAGCTTGACGCTGGCTCCCGAATCGCTGACTGACGGGGCCACCAAGGGCGGCGCCCGGCGACAGCTCGCGTTTAGCGATGTCCCCACGGTGCTGGTGCAGGCCATCACCTCAATCGAAGATCGGAGATTCTTCGATCACCACGGTGTCGACCTGTTTGGCATTGCCCGGGCGGTCATGCGTAACGCCGGCGATGAAAGAATTGGTCAGGGCGGCTCGACCATCACCCAGCAACTGGTAAAGAACACATATCTCACGCCCGAGCGCACTTTTCGCCGCAAATTCGCGGAAGCCATGTTGGCGTTCACTATCGAGCGCCGGCTCTCGAAGCAGGATATCTTCGCGCTCTATTGCAACGAAGTTTTCCTCGGCCAGAGAGGCGTCTTTGCCGTGCGGGGGGTCGATCAGGCGGCGCGGGTTTATTTTGGCAAGGAGCTGAAGGACCTGACGCTCGCGGAAGCGGCGACCATCGCCGGGATGATTCAAAGTCCCACCCGCTATTCGCCCCTGCGGCAAGGGGAAGCGGCGCGAGCGCGGCGAAATACCGTGCTGGGCACAATGGTGCGCGACAAATTTATAACTCTTGAGCAGGCATCGGCCGCCGCGCAGGAACCGATAACTCTCGCAGACTTCGATCCGGCAAAAGAATCAGTGGCGCCGTACTTCATTGATTATGTAAACCGCGCCAGGAACGTGGGCGAAGTCGAACGGCAGAGCGCCGGCAGTGAGGCCGGCGGATCACAGATCGGGACGCCGGCGCTCCCGGCAGTGGTGACGACCATCGATCTCGATTTGCAGCGCGCGGCTTCCGAAGCAATCTCGCATCAGATCGATCGTCTCGATCCAATCTACAAAAACCACGGCCAAACTCCGCAAGCCGCGCTGGTTGCCCTGGATCCCCGAACCGGAAAGGTGCTGGCGATGATTGGCGGTCGCGATTATGGCGAATCGCAATTGAACCGGGCCACGGATGCCGAGCGCCAGCCGGGATCAGTTTTCAAACCATTCGTGTACGCAGCGGCCCTGGAGACCGGCATGTCGCCTTTGCGCATGTTCAGTGACTCGCCCAAAGAATTCACCTATGCGAAGACGCAGAAATACCGGCCTTCAAATTACGGCGGCGGATTTTCAATGCGTGACGTGCCGATGCGCGATGCGTTGATCAAGTCGCTTAACGTCGTGACGGTCGACGTGGCGATGCAAACAGGTCTGGCGCGCGTGGCGAATATTGCTTCGACCTTTGGTTTGCCGCGCCCCACTCCGTTTCCGGCGTTGGCGTTGGGGACTACCGAAGCAACTCCATTGCAAATGGCCACTGCCTACGCGGCCTTTGCCAACGGCGGAAGACGGATTCGGCCGGCGGTCATTTCATCTGACGCGGTCGAGAGTGACAACCAGGTAATTGCGCCGACCACGGCTTACATGATCACGGACATGCTGCAGGGTGTGATCGATCGGGGCACGGCCCGCGCGGCTCGTCATCAAATCGCCCGCACTGCCGTTGCCGGAAAGACGGGAACCTCGCGCGATGGCTGGTTCGTCGGGTATACGCCGAATTTGGTTTGCGCTGTTTGGATCGGGTTCGACGATAATCGCCAACTGGGATTGACGGGAGCAGAGGCTGCTTTGCCGGCCTGGGTTGAATTCATGAAGAGCGCGATCGACTTGCGGCCCGAGCTGGGCGGCCGAGCATTCGATCAGCCGGCAGGGATTACGATTGCCGACATTGATCCCGAGACGGATGAACTAGCCTCGGGCAAATGCCCGATGCATGAGCAGGTGGCGATGCTGACTGAGCAGGCGCCCAAATCAGAGTGCTTCCGCCATAATTTCTATTTTGATCCGCGCGACGATCAACCGAATGTTGAAAATGTTCGCCTCGCAAAAACTGCGAATGCACCGGCGGCGAAACCCCAGCCAAAATTACAGACCAAAGAATTCGCACTCCTCAGGGACACTCAGGTGGTGACGGACAGAAGCGGCCGTAGAAGCCTGGTCAGTGATATGAAAGTGGGCCGATAGGGCCTGGGCGGGGGTAAGCCCGCCTTCCCGACCTGAGGTTGCTGAGTGCTTCTATACGCCGAGCGCCTTGCTTCAAAGAGAGCCGATCACAACCTCGGGGGTTGCTCGCGCTCAACCTTTTTCCAAAATTACTTCGGCAATCGCGTGCTGACTCGTATGCGCAATTGAGATATGCGCTGACGTCGCTCCGCTCGCTTCGTACAATTCGCGCGCGCGGCCATGAAAGAGAATCAGCGGCGCGCCCGAATCTTTCGCGGCCACTTCCACGTCCTGCCAGCTGATCCCGCCGCTCCAGCCGGTCTGCAAAGCTTTCAGCGCGGCTTCTTTTGCCGCGAAGCGCGCGGCATAATGTTGCGCGGCCACCGCGCCCCGCGATTCACAATAAGCGCGTTCGGCCTCGGTAAACACGCGCTCGGCAAAGCGCGGCGTGCGCGAGATGGTTTCGCGGACGCGGGCCACTTCGATAATGTCAACTCCGATGGAAATAATCACAGATACTGCGCTCCAAACCTCCGGCTTCTACTGGCGTGAACGTGACGGCGTGCGCGCCCTGGTTTGCGGCGCGCTGGAGCAAGATGGTTTCACAAATGCGTTCTCAACGCGAGTCGGCGGCGTCAGTCCCATGCCCGCGGCGGCTCTAAACCTGGCCGGTTTCAACGAAGACGACGCGCAAAATATTTATGAGAATCGCCGTCGCTTCCTCAACCTTTTCGAAGGTGAATGGCTGCTGACCGGATGCTGGCAGGTTCACGGCGCCGAGGTGCGCGTAGTTCATAATCGGACCGAAGCGAACCAAAAGCCGGGTGTCCTCGGCGATGATCAATACTGCGATGCGCTGATCAGCCAGACGCCGAATGTGCTGCTGGGCGTCAAGACTGCTGACTGTGTTCCGGTTCTGCTGGGCGATCCGGTTACGCGCGCTTTCGCCGCAGTTCATGCCGGCTGGCGCGGCACGTCGTCATCGATCGTCAAACAGGCGATCGAACAGTTAGCCGCCGAATACGGGGCGCAGGCCGCCGATCTGCGGGTCGCGATTGGGCCGGCAGCCAACGCGTGCTGCTATGAAGTCGGGAGCGACGTCATCGGCATCTTCAAAGAGCGCTTTCCGCATGCCGGCGAGTTGTTTGCCTCGACGCGAGAAGGCCATGCGCGGATCGATCTGCACCGGGCCAACCGCGAACAGTTGCTTAGCGCCGGCGTTTCCGCCGATCGAATTCACCTGGCGCCTTTCTGCACCATGGACCGCAACGATCTGTTCTTTTCTTACCGGCAGGAAAAGAAATTACACGGGCGAGTCGGCCGGCTGATGTCGGTGATTGGAACCCGCAGCTGATGCCGGCCCCAACCATTAGATATTCAATGGACCACCACCGCGATAATTGAAATCGGGCGGAGGTGGCGGCGCCACGTAGTTTGGAACGGCCGGACCTTTCAAGACCAGGGTGTTGGCCATGATGTCATGCAGGCCCTGTTTCTTTTCCGTGAAGGCGACCATGATCAAGCCTACATAGCAGATGATTACGGACAGGATCATGCCGAAGTGCCTTCCGGTCGCCCGGCCAAAACTGATGCGATTGCCCGCCAGATCCGTCACCCGCAAGCCGCAGACTTTCTTGCCGACGGTTCCTTGCCAGGATGAGCTTTCCAGGATCGCGCAATAGAGCCAGGAAACGAGTATCTGGAATCCGTTGAGGCCGAGATTAACAGCCGGCATCCACACCGAGTCCGGATCGGCCCCGCTAGCGCCGATACCGAAACCAAGCCCTATCCCGAGCGGCAGGAAGACGGCGCCGATGATCACGCCGTCGATCAGAGACGCAAGCACGCGCCACCAGAATCCCGCGTAACTAACCTGGTAGTCTTGAAACATGATGGGGGCTAAGCAGTCAGAGATTTACCGGTCACCGAACAACACCTCACCGGCGCGCGATTCGCGATCGCCGGCCCGCACCACCTTAATACCGAAGTCGATGTCCTGGGTCCTGGGCGGGAAACATACGTCGTCGTTGCAGCTTTGATAGCGCACGTGAGCTCTGAGATTCATCCATCCGTCGCCGTAGGTGGCCGGGATAGTGACATTGAAGCGAAACAGCGCGCGGCCTTCATAGACCGCGAGCCGCTCGTTATTGACTGCTTTCAGGGTCCGCACCAGCGCTCGCGGATACATTATCTGGCCGACGGTAACACCTTCCGGCGCCTCGATCTTGATGGTGGTGGGAACCGCATACTTGCCCAGCGGCTTATTTGCGTTCACGTGATAACCGCCCGGGATGTCCATGGCAATCGTCGCCCGCACGACTCGGCCACGCTGAGTTTTGTCGGCGGCGTACGAGCCTTTGATGTCGATGTTGGGTTGCGGCGGCGCCGGGTGAACTGTTGACGGCTTCGCCATGAAGTTGTGCGGCGCGAGACCGATGATAACGATCAAAAGGACTCTGATTGTTGATGTCATAGTAAGCCTCTAACTGATGTGCTTCGTCAGTTCAGTATTACGGTAAATCTCCTTCAACAGCAATGCACATTCGATTGATCTGAGCGTGAGCAAACCATCCTCGCCATCAATTTCGTCGTGATTCCACGTCTCTGTCCCACGGTGAAAGACTTCAACGTGGATCCTATCCTGCGAAACCATCACGTATTGGGCCAGGCTTTCGATCTGCGTCCGGTAGCGACGAAACTTCTCGCCGCGGTCATATCTCTCGGTTGATGGTGAAAGGACTTCGAAGATCACCGTAGGGTTGAGTAGTACGTCGCCCTTCTTGTCATGGAACTTCGGTTCCCCGCAAATGATCATTAGGTCGGGATAAGCATAAAGGTCGCCGATATTGGTCCGGACTTTCATGTTTGGCGAGAATCCGCGGCAAGGTTTGTCAGTCAATTGAGCGTGGGTAATGCCCGCGAGGTTGTAACAGATAGTGCTATGGTCCGGACTCTCTCCGGCCATCGCGTACACAATCCCGTCAACAAATTCATGCCGATCCTCGGAAGCTCTCTCCAGGCGCAAGTATTGTTCGGCGCTCATGGTCGGCAGGAATTGTTGTGGCAAGGCCATGGCGATTAGAGTTACGGCGGCTCGTATTCTACACGCCAAGGTGACCCAACGCCACGCAAGTTACATTCACGCAATTTGCCGGTGTGAAGATCTTTGGGTGTCAGAAATCCGTTCGTCACCGCCGGCGCTGCGGGCCGCCAGTTGTCCGCAGGCGGCCAGGATATCGCGACCACGTGGGCGGCGGATGAACGCGTGGACCCCTTTCCGCTCCAGGACTTTCTTGAACGCTTCGACGCGTTCGCGGGGAGAAGGCTGATAAGGCAAGGGCTCCGCCGGATTGTGCGGAATCAAATTCACCTTGGCCCGCAGATCGTGACGATTCATTAAATTTGCCAGCTGGCGCGCCTGCTCATCCGCATCATTCACGCCGCGGAGCATCACGTATTCGAAGGTAAATCGCTCGGCCGGTTTCAGCGAACGCTCGAACTCCTTGCAGGCCGACATTAGTTCATCGATTGGCCACTTCTTGTTGATCGGCATCAACTCGTCGCGCAGTTCGTCAGTGGGCGCGGCCAGAGAGATCGCCAGATGCGGCCGATCGGGAATCGCGGCCAGTTCGCGAATACGCGGCACGATGCCCGCGGTGGATATGGTTATGCGGTTCGGAACGATATGCAGACCCGCGGGATCGTTCATGATGCGAATCGCTTTGAGCAGATTCTCGAAGTTCAAAAACGGCTCGCCGGCGCCCATCCCGACCAGGTTCGTTCCGCGCGGGGTGGCCACACCCGGACCGTATGCGTCATTCAACGAGTAAATGATCTGTTCGACAATTTCCCCGGGGGTGAGATTTCGCAGCAAGCCAAGCTGCGCCGTCAAACAAAAGGTGCACTGCAGCGGGCAGCCGGACTGCGATGAAAAGCAGATTGTGTCGCGGCGCTCTTCAGGAATAAAGACCGTTTCCACCGGATAATTGTCATGCGTCTTGAACAGATAACGGCGAGTGCCATCGCTGGAAACATACCGCGACTCGAGTTGCAGCGTCGAAATTACAGCTTCCTGCTGAAGTCTGGCGCGCAGTTCCCGCGGCAGGTCGGTCATCCCGGCGAACGACGTTAGCCGCCGTTCGTGTATGCCGGCAAAAATTTGTCGCGCCCGGTATGCCGGGAGTTCAAGCGAGGAGATCCACTCGGATAGTTCAGACTGATCGAGTGCGGTGAGATGACTGGGCTGCATATTTATGAGACGTACCGGAGACTAGCTGTAGCGGCCCGACTCGGTCAGATCGTCATAGATCATTCCGCGCCGGTCCTTCCTGGCCTTGGTCACCGCCGTATAGCCGCCTTCTTCGTTCCGGCTGATCTTATTTTCGGCATACAGCCCTTCGAGGACCAGTTCGCAGGCAGCGACAGTCTCGGCGTCATCGCGCTTTGAGTCGAAAGGTATGAGCGCCGTCTCGATCAACTCGGGCACGGCCTCCAGCAGCAACATACATTCTGGTACCGAGGCGGTATCAGCCAGCCTCACGTTATTGCCCTGGTCGAACCAGGCCACGGTTTTCGCGAAGTCGATACCCACAAAATAACCCTCGAAAATTTCGCCGGCGGCGCGCTTGATCAAATCCTTCGCAATCCGCTGGGCGCCGACTTGTTCGCCTTCGTACTCCAATTCCATCTTGCCGGTCATTGACGGCAGGGCGGCGTAGATATCTGCGATGCGCGGCACGACCATTTGTTCCTCGGTAATCAAGGAACGGCGTTCGGCATTCGACACGACCGACTCCATCACTGTGATCGGCAAGCGCTGTGAAACTCCGGAATGTTTGTCGATCCGCTGATCGTCGCGCGCTTCAAAGGCAATCTGCTCGACGGTTTCGCGAATGAACTCGGGAATCCAGAGACGCTCCTGCAAACCCTCGCGCGTAAGCCAGGCTTCCTGCTTGGTTATTTCGACCGCGAGTGAAATCTCCTTCGGATAATGCGTCGTGATTTCCGCCCCGATGCGATCTTTCAGCGGCGAAATGATCTTGCCGCGCGCTGTGTAGTCTTCGGGATTGGCGGAAAAGACCAGCATCACATCCAGGGGCAAACGCACCGGGTAACCCTTAATTTGCACGTCGCCTTCCTGCATGATGTTGAAAAGACCAACCTGGATCTTACCGGCCAGATCAGGCAATTCGTTGATGGCGAAGATTCCGCGGTTCGCGCGCGGCAGCAGACCGTAGTGAATCGTCAGCTCATCGCTGAGCAGATGGCCGCCCTTCGCGGCTTTGATGGGATCGACATCGCCGATGATGTCGGCGATGGTAACGTCCGGAGTGGCCAGCTTCTCAACAAAGCGCGCGTCGCGATCGACCCACGCAATTGGCGTCGAGTCCTGGTGCAGCTCAAGTGTCTGCCGTCCGTAAGCGCTGATCGGGAGAAAAGGATCATCGTTGATTTCCGAGCCGGCAATCACCGGGATTTGCGAATCGAGCAGATTCGTGAGCTGGCGAATGATGCGGCTCTTGGCCTGACCGCGCAGCCCGAGCAAAATCAAATTGTGGCGCGAGAGAATTGCGTTGATAAGCTGCGGCACGACCGTCTCGTCATAGCCGACAATTCCGGGAAAAAGTTTTTCGCGCCGTTTGAGTTTGCAGATCAGGTTTGCGCGCAACTCGTCTTTGACCGAGACGCTCTGGTATCCGCCTGCCTTCAGTTCGCCAAAAGTCCTTGCTCGTTCCATGTGTGGATTGTAACTGATTTGGAGGGTGGTGGCAGAATCCCGATTTTATCAGGACGGCGACGCCGCTTTGGATGGTGCGGCCGCCGGAAATGGTAGGTTAAGCCAAAGCGCCGTCAAGGCCGGCGCACTCCAAATTTGTTCCGCTCTTAAAGGGGCAGGTAACTTTCGGAGGAGTTGGTGACCAGGCCATCGGCAATCAACTTTTCCAGATGCGCCAGCACTGCTCGTTCGGCCATCGCATGCGCCTTCGGCGGGACATCAGCGTAAGCGCGAGCCACGATTTCTTTAGGAGTCGACGCGCCGTTACGCACCGCATCGAGAATCATTTGTTCGCGGCGCCGCCGGTGAGAGATATATTCGTCAATCTTTTCCACCGGATTGGCGACCGGTGGTCCGTGGCCGCCAAACAAAACAGATAACTTTGGCAATGCCCGCATTCGTTCCAGCGAAGCGAGATACTCGCGCATGTTTCCATCCGTTGGATCGATAAGCACTGAGCCAAATCCGACCACGTTGTCGCCGGAGAGCAACGCGCCGGTGCGCGACTCGTACAAGCACAAATGACCGCGGGCATGGCCGGGGGTGTAGAGCGCGCGCAAGGAAATCGCCGGCTCGCCGGCGAGCGCGATGGTTTCGTCATCTTCGATGAAGCGATCAACCGGGAACTGCCCTTTCGCAGACTCGGCCGTCAATCGATGCGCCGCTACCGGGACCCTGCGGCCGTTGACCTTGGCCAGGTGATCGTTCAGAGCATTCACTCCCGCAACATGATCGGGGTGAACGTGCGTGAGTACGATTTCCCGGGGGCGGCTTCCGGCCGCGATCAAATCGTCGACACAGTTTGCCAGCGCGGCCTGTTCGTCTTCATAGGGCGATCCCGGATCGACGATCAGCAACTCCTGCGACGTGTAGACGAGATAGGAATTGGTGTGGGTTGCGGGCGGCTTGGTGGGCGTGCGCACCGGAAAACAGATGTAGTGCGGCGCGAACTCCATGCGCCGGTTGGGCTCGCGATGCGCCTCAGGAACAGAAAGAAATCTGGCGACCAGAGTTTCATTCAAACCGCCGGCGAGGCTCTTCATCGCATGAAGCACGGGCGGCACGACGATGATTTCGCTGCGTTGCCATGTCGCATAGGCTCCATGCGCCGTGATCCATTCGCCGCTTTCCAGCTCTGCGTCTCCGGTGACGTGCGGCTCTTGTTTCAGCGGGCAGTGCGCGAGAAAAAACCAGGTGTCGAAGCGTCGCGGAGCAAACGGCGGCGTCACCCAGCGACCCGCGAAAGTGAAATCGTTGGCGTCCAGCCGCAGCCCATAATGCGCCAGCATTTGCGGCCACGTCATGCGGCCTGATTCCAGATCGTCCAGGAGCGATGCGCGTTGACCGATAGTCAGCGTCTCGGCCCCTCGCGCCAGTAATACGCCGGCCTCTTCGAATAATTCACGGGCCGCGCACGCGATCATCGCCGCCCGTTCCGGGCCATCGCAGTTTTCCACCGGCGCCTCGGCATCGCACGCTTCACGTTGTCCGCCCGGAAAGGCGCGATAACCACCGAGGAACGCGAGCCGGGTGCTGCGCTTCACCCAGAAGACTTCGGGATTGTTGGAATCAGTATTAGGTCGCAGCAGGATGACGGCCGCGGCGTCTTTGGGCGTTGGAGCAGACATATCCACAGATTACACACATCGTGTCAGGAGCGGCGAGCGATAAGTCAGCGAACATTTGGAGTGCGCCGGCAACGACGGCGCTTTGGATCATTGCCCGCGACTAGGCGAGCCGATCCAAAGCACCGCGCTCCAAATTACCACCGGAACCGTTCGCCATCACGTTCGGTCCAAGGGTCGCCGCGCATGTGATAGCCACCCTCTTCCCAGAAGCCGGCCTGGTCCTCTGCCAGGAACCGCACGCCTCTAATCCACTTGGCCGACTTCCACGCGTAGAGTTGCGGAATGATCAGACGCACCGGGCCGCCATGTTCAGGCGGAATCGGCTGGCCGTCATGAAGAAAGGCAAACAGTGAATCTTCTTTGAGGAAAAATTCGATCGGAACATTGGTGGTCCAGCCGTAATCGTAAGCCAGCGCCAGCACGAATTGTGCTTCCGGTTTGACGCCGGCGCGCTCCGCCAGTTCACGCGTGGAAACACCGGTCCAGACGTTGTCGAGACGCGACCAGCGCGTCACACAATGAAAATCCGCATAGACCTTGACGGGCGGCAATTGCATGAATTCTT
>Ga0126369_10003280_pt1 | contig 11684 bp, 7 predicted proteins | sample PanSoiMetaPlot_1_FD_109646 | JGI IMG/M metagenome (GOLD analysis project Ga0126369, IMG submission 109646) | Tropical forest soil microbial communities from Panama - MetaG Plot_1 | ecosystem: Environmental > Terrestrial > Soil > Tropical forest > Bulk soil | place: Panama | collected 2016-02-17 | reverse complement strand
TTGGCGCCAAAAGGAATGGCTTACGAGCACTACGGGAGCGGCGCCGAATTTCTGATCTTCTGTAGCGAATGAACGCCCGAAAACGGGATGGACGCCAAAAACGTCAAAGAAATCCTTGGAAACGTTGGAAGCGTTCAGGCGGGCGGGCTCGATCGCGCCAGCAACAGTCGCGACGAGGGAATTGTATTCTGCGACGGCAACTAGAGATTTATTTTGTGAGCGAATGTCTTCAAAATTCGGATCAGCGAAATTCATGTGACCGCCAGAGGCGGCCTGCTCCCAGAGACGAACGATGCGATCGGGTTGTGGATAAGGAAGCGGACGAAGAAGGACGCCGTAGACGACGCTGAAGATCGCCGTGGTTGCGCCAATGCCCAAAGCAAGGGTGAGCACGGCGGACACGGAATATGCGGGATTTTTGAAAAATAGGCGAAGTGCAAAAAGAAGATCCTGGAAAACAGACTCTAGAACAGGAAAGCCGCGGGAGTCGCGATGGCTTTCCTTGGACTGTTGAGGGCCGCCGAAGCTGATGCGGGCCTGGCGTTCGGCTTCTTGCGCCGACATTCCTTTTGAAGTGTTTTCTTCAATGGCGAACTGAAGATGGGAGGCCATCTCCGCATCGAGATCACGATCGAGTAGCGCGGGGCGAAAGAGATTTCGCACGCGTGAAAAAAGATTATGAAGGTTAGAAAACATTGGCAACCTTTCACTCGTAGCGCAGCGCGACGAGCGGATCGACGCGGGCTGCGCGTTGCGCGGGAATAAAGCCGGCGAGGAGCGCAACGCAGATAAAGATGATGAACATGGCGACGAAGGTCATAGGGTCGCCGGGTTCGGTCTGGAAAAGAAGAGAAGATATGTATTTTCCGGCGGCGAAGGAAACGATAGCCCCGATGAAGATGCCGACCAAGGCTAGACGAAGAGTGCGATTGATGACCCCGAACAGAACGTCAGCGCGGCTGGCTCCGAGCGCCATGCGAATGCCGATTTCCTGGCGCTGGCGCGTGATCATGTACGAGATGACGCCATAGATTCCAAGGGAGGCGAGGATCAAGCCGAGCGTGGCAAAGGATCCGACAAGGATAACGAAAAAGCGACGAGGTGAAGTGGAAGTGTCCACAATTTGTCTGAGCGGGCGAAATTCGCCAACGGGCTGATTTGGACTGAACTCGCGCATGGTCTTGAGGAGGACGGGGCTGAGAACTTCCGGTCGCATTTTGGAACGAACTATGAGTTCGGAGCCTTCTGGGCCGAACTGTGAGTAGGAGAGAAACATTTCCGGAGTGGCAGTATCTTCCAGGCTATTCTGGCGAACATCAGAGATTACGCCGATGACTCTTGCAGTTTTGCCCTGTTCAGTAAAGTTCTCAGCTTCTTTCCCGAGAGCGTCCATGCCCGGCCAGTGAAATTTTGCGGCAGCTTCATTGATAACGACGGCGGCTTGGGTATCGGGACGATCAAGAGACCAATCGAAATCGCGGCCCTCGCGAAGATGCATGCCCATGGCACTCATATAACCCGGTGTCACAATGCGGACATAAATGCCGTTGTCTTCGTCTTTTTGATAGGCACGCCCGATGGCGTTAAAGCCCCAACTGCGATTGCGGCCAAGCGGGAGCATGTCGGAGATGCCGGCGACCTCAACTCCTGGGATTGCCTGAACTCGGCGCAGAATTTCCTGAAGGATCGCTGTCCGGTGCTCCTTAATGCCGTTCTCGTCGTAACTGATGGTCAGGGCCGCGGCTTGAGAAGGCTGAAAACCGAGATTGACATCGAGCACGCGAAGGAAGCTACGGAGAAGTAGACCGGCTCCTACGAGTAGGACGCAGGCAAGGGCGATTTCGCTGACAACGAGAAGGGAACGAAGTCTGTGGTAATGGCGGCCCTCGGTGGAACCGCGGCTGGAGGTGTGAAGGCCATCGCCGAGATTTGTTGCGGCGACGAACATTCCGGGCGCAAGACCAAAGAGAACCGCGGCAATGGCGGTAATGAGCAGCGCCCAAAGCAGAGTGGCGCCGTCAATTTTCATCGAGCTAAGAAGAGGGAGAGCAAGCGATCCTTGACGTGCGACGAAGCTCACAATGCCATATGCAAAAGCGAGGCCAAGGAGAGCACCTGCGCCGGAGAGAATGAAACTTTCCGTGAGTAACTGGCTAACAATGCGCGAGCGACCGGCGCCGAGTGCGGTGCGCGTGGCGAACTCCTTGGAGCGCGCGACAGAACGGGCGAAAAGAAGATTCGCGAGGTTGACGCAGACGATTAGAAGAATCAGTCCGACGGCGGACCAGAGAACGATAAGTGAAGCGCGGAGTTTGCCGCGAACGTGATCGCTGAGGCTTGAGACACGGGTCAAGTAATCGTTCCACCAGTCGGTGTGGGCGGCGCGCATTTGCGGAAAGAGAAGATCGGCTTCGCTCTGCGCGCTTTGGACGGTAGCTCCGGGTTTGAGCCTGCCGATGATGAAGATGGTGTTACCCCAGTGACGGATATCGTCCCAAGAATACGGTTCGAAGAGATCGATGCGCTGGCCAGGAGCGAAAGCGGCGCCGAAATCGAACGAAGGCGGCATGATGCCGACGATGGTGTACGCCTGTTTATTGATGGTCACGGACTGGTTTAGGACCGACAGATCGGAGTTGAAATGCTGGCGCCAGAAATTGTTGTCGAGAATCGCTACCTTTGCCGCCCCTTTGGCGGTTTCGCCCGGGAGAAATGGACGACCATATTGCGGTTGAATGCCCAGAGTCTGAAAGAAATTCCAATCAACCATTACACCCGTTAGGGCAAGCGGTTCGCCGCTGCCCGTGAGGGAATAACCGCCTTGACCGAAGAAGGGCATATAAGCCGTAACTTGATCGAACGATCGATTCTGCTTGGCGTATTCGTCGTATACGGCGATGGTGTAAGTGATTGCAGACATTCCGCCAACGCCGCGATTGGAGTCGAGCCAGGCAAGCTGTCTTGAATTTACGAAGGGAAGCGGCCGAAGCAGAAGTGTGTTAACAATGCTGAAGACGGCGATGTTTGCACCGATACCGAGCGCGAGAATAAGAATGGCGATTGTGGCGAAGGCGCGCTCGCGCCAGAGAGTGCGAAACGTGTAGCGGATGTCGCGCAGTAGCGTGTCGAGCCAAGGCAGACCGCGCGATTCGCGGTGGGTTTCTTTCGATTGTTGCGGACCGCCGAAGCTGATGCGGGCTTGGCGTTCTGCTTCCTGCGAGCACATTCCTTTTGAAAGGTTTTCTTCGACTGCGAACTGTAGATGAGTGGCCATCTCTTCATCCAAGTCGGAATCGAGAGGCTTTTTGCGCGCGAAGGATTGAATGCGCAAGAGCGATTCTCGGAAGGAGAATTTCATTCGTTGTCACCTTCGTTTTGAAGGGCGAGTACGCGGCCCATGACTCCAGTGAGCCGCTGCCAATAGGAGACGTCGTCTGAAAGTCGCTTTCGACCGCGTTTGGTGATGGCGTAGAACTTGGCTTTGCGGTTGTTGTCCGAAGTGCCCCATTCGGAGGAGATCCATCCGCGCTGTTGGAGGCGCACGAGGGACGCGTAGATCGTTCCCTGATTCAGGAGGATGGCGTCGCCGGAAACCTGCTCGATGCGGCGAGCAATACCGTAGCCATGCTGGGGGCCGAGCGTGGCCAAGGTTTGGAGGACCATCAAGTCGAGCGTGCCTTGAAGAAGGTCGAGTTTTGCTTCGGAAGATGCCATTTAGTGTCGCTCCTGTGGGATTGCCACAGAAAGATACCAGAACTCCTGTGTGAATACCACAGGTACAGGTAAAGACGAGAGTAAGCAAGGAAAAGTTCGACCGTAATTTTGAAAATTGTTTTCGAGGGCCGACTTGGGTTGGACTCCCCGAGTCACTATCCGCCAACTATTCATAACGGAGGGCGACCATGGGGTCGACTTTGGAGGCGCGGCGAGCGGGGAGGTAGGAGGCGAGGAGTGTGACGGCGACTAAAAGGATAGCGACGCCCGAGAAGGTGAGTGGGTCAAGGGCGCTGACGCGGAAAAGGAGCGAAGACATGGTTTGCGTGAGTGCCAGAGAACCAAGAATTCCGATGGAGATACCGACAGCGGCAATGCGAAGGCCCTGAAGGAGCACGAGTTTGAGGACGTCTGCAGGGCGAGCGCCAAGCGCCATGCGGACTCCAAGTTCGGCGGTGCGTTGCGTGACGGAATAAGAGATGACGCCGAAGATTCCGACGACGGCCAGGATGAGCGCAATTCCGGCGAGAGAACCGAGAAGCACCATATTGAAGCTGCGATCGCTGAGTGAGCGCAAACGAATGACTTGTTCCATGGTGCGGGGACTGTCCAAGGCTTGCTCGGAATCCATTTCGGAAACTACATGGCGAATGGAATTTGTGAGAGAAACGGGATCAACAGAAGAGCGAACCACAAAAGAACGAGGGGTATTTTGCCACGGGTACTGCCGATAGGGAACGAAGAGTTCGGGATCGGGGTCAGCATCGAGGCCGTGACGGCGAACATCGCCCACGATTCCCACGATAGTCATCCATGGAAAGGACTTCGGATCTGGATTGAGGGTCATGCCGAGAGGATCTTTGCCGGGCCAATAGGTGCGGGCAGTTATCTGGCTGATGATGGCGACGGGAGCGGAACCCTTTTGGTCAGACGGAAGAAATGCGCGGCCTTCAATCAAGGGAATCTGCAAGACGCGGAAGTAGTCCGGCGAGATGACTTGATAACTGGCGTCGGGCTCTTGATCAGGAGGTGGAGAAGGATTTTCGGAAGTGACGAAGCCCCAGCCGTTGTATCCGGCAAACGGAGGGCGGGTGACAAGGCTGGCAAATTCCACGCCTGGGAGGGCGGAGATGCGTTCGAGGAAATGATCATAGAAATTCACGCGAGTGGCGTTGTCTTTGTAGCGTGAACCGGAAAGAGAGAGTTCAAAAGTCAGGACGTTGTGCGGATTGAGGCCCGGATTGACTTGGTTGAGGGCAACAAAGGTGCGGGTGAGAAGTCCTGCGCCGACGAGCAATAGCATGGCGAGACCACATTCGGCTGCGACAAGACCGCTACGAATGCGCCGCGCTCTGCCGGAAATACCGGAGCTTCGGCTGCTTTCGCGGAGAGCGGATTCGAGTTTGACCCTGGAAGTCAAAAAGGCGGGGGCGAGTCCAGAAAGAAAAACGGTTACCACTGAAATGGCGATAGCAAAAATAAGCACGCGCGCGTCGAGATGTACGCCGTCGTAGGCAGGATCTTCGGAGAAATAGAGTCTGATGAGGAGATTCACACAGAAATTGGCGAGGAGTGCGCCGAGCGCTCCGGCTACCAGGGCGAGTAGAAAGCTTTCGGCAAGAAGCTGGCGCACGAGGCGAGGGCGACCGGCGCCAAGGGCTCCGCGCAAAGCGATTTCGCGCTGACGAGTACTGCCACGAGAGAGCTGGAGGTTGGCGACGTTGACGCAAGCGATGAGCAGAACGCAAGCAACCGCGCCGGTGAGAACGAAAAGGACAGGACGCAAAGTGCCTACGAGCGAATCGCGAAGTGACTCGGCCAGTACTGTCCAACCTTTGTTGGACTTCGGATACTGCCTTTCGAGGTCGGAGGCGAGCAGCGTCATTTCTTGTTGAGCTTGGGTGATGGGAATTCCGGGAGCGAGACGGCCGATAACGTACATGGCGTGAATGCCGCGCTCGAGCGTAGGGTCAATGGTGTAAGGAGTCCAGAATTGCGCGGTGGCGGCGCCTTCCAACTGGAGCACGGACGAAGATGGCATGACGCCGAGAATGGTGTAACTTGCGGAATCGAGGCGAATGGATTTGCCGACGATAAGAGGGTCAGAAGCGAAACGCTGTTTCCACAGCCCTTCGCTGATGATGGCAACTGGCGGTGCGCCGGGTAGATCGTCGCCGCCTCGGAAAGATTGGCCAAGCCGAGGAGTGACGCCGAGCAGAGAGAAGAAATTTGGAGTGACGCTGAGGCCGGGAATGACAGCTGCTCCGTGGCCGTCGGAAAGATTTGCGGTGACGTCGATGTAACCGGCGAGATCTTCGAAGGAGCGATTGAATTTTTTCCAATCGTAAAAATCAGAAGGAGAGACGATGTTACGAATCCAGCCGCGCTGCGGCTGAGACGACCAGAGCTGGACGAGGCGGTCAGGCTCACGGTACGGAAACGGTCGCAGAAGTGTTCCGGCGACGAAACTGAAGATGGCTGTGTTGGCGCCGATTCCGAGAGCGAGCGTAAGGATGGCGACGCAGGTGAAGCCGGGACTTTTTGCGAGTTGGCGAACTCCGTAAGAGAAATCGCGCCAAAGGGATTCGAGAAACGCGGCGGTGCGCTGATCGCGATAGTTTTCGGTAGTTTGTTGCAGACCACCGAGCTTGAGGAGAGCTTGACGGCGGGCTTCCGAAGGGGACATACCGGCGCGAAGATTGTCGTCAATGTGGAACTGGAGATGGGATTCGAGTTCGGCGGAGAGATCGCCATCGAGTTTTCGCTTGCGAAACAGGTTCGCAAAACGCAGAAGCACGGCGCGGATGGAAGATGTAGACGACATTACGGTTTCTCGGTGGCCTCAAGGAAGCGTGCGAGGATGGCGGTGGTTTCATGCCATTCGCGGGTTTCGCGTTCGAGATGGCGATGGCCGGAGCGGGTGAGTTTGTAGAATTTCGCCTTGCGATTATTGTCCGAAACACCCCATTCGGACGAGATGAAGCCTTCTTGCTCAAGCTTGAGAAGGGCGGGGTAGAGCGTGCCGTAGTTGAGGGAAAGGAGGTCACCGCTGGTTTGTTCGATGCGGCGTGCGATGCCGTAACCATGCATTTGGCCGAGAAGCTCAAGGGTTCTAAGAACCATAAGGGCGAGAGTGCCCTGCCATACTTCTTTCTTTTCACCCATTTGCGGATCTCCGCGGCATTCCTATTGGAAACCAATAGGACGGTGGCAGATTTCCTATGGGAAGACAATAGGAAAGCTGTCTTGGATAGAGACGAAACCAGAGGAGAAAAAGTTTGATCGATTTCAATCTGCAATGACAAGTTTTTTTGCTGAACGCGGAGCTACCAAATGGCATCCAAAGGAAGACGTATTAAGGGAGAACTCAGTAGGATGTGATTTTTACATGCCGCGAATCAGGAAAATGACAAGGAATCGCTTTTGACCGTGGTTTGGAGCGCATGGGATAATTTAAGTTTAAGGACGATATGGGAAACAAACAGAAACGAGTGGTTTTGGTTGTTGCGGGAGGATTTTGGGCGTTGGCCAGCCTGGCGCCGATGACGGGAGCACAGGCATTTGCCAACGCATGGCAGGCACAGGGCTCGCAAGAAAGTTCAACGCAAAGCGGCGGCGAGACTAAAGCCGCCACGAGCTCGCGAGGGGATGCCTACTTTAACTACACGATGGGCCATATCGCGGAGCAACAGTTTGAACAGACAAGCCGCAGCGAATACGCGACGCAGGCGATTGAATACTACAAAAAAGCCTATGCTCTGGACCCGAAGTCGCCTGTGATCGGTGAGCGCTTGGCGGAGATGTACTGGAAAGCGCAGAGGATTCGCGAAGCGGAAGCCGAAGCAAAAGGAATTTTGCAGCGCGATCCGAATGATGTGCAGACGCGGCGCCTGCTTGGCCACATTTACCTGCGCAGCCTGGGCGAGGCCAATGGAAACGGACAAAGCGAAGTTGTGACGCGAGCCGTGGAGCAATTCAAGGAAGTGGTGCGGCTTGACCCGGCGGATACCGAGTCGGCGTTGTGGCTGGCGCGGTTATACCGACTGCAAAACAAGCACGATCAAGCGGAAAACGTGCTGCGCGGGATTTTGAAGGCCGATCCGGACAACGAGGCCGGTGTAGAGCAGTTGACGCAGCTTTTGCTGGATGAAGGTAAATCAAGCGAAGCAGTGGCTTTGCTGGAAGGAGTTACGTCGAAATCGAGCTCACCGACGCTACTGGATTTGCTGGGCGATGCATACACGCAGACGAAGGATTTGGCGAAAGCGGAGGCGGCATACCGGAGAGCGACGGAGATCGATCCGAGTGAGCTGAGTCATCAGCGCGGGCTTGGGCAGACGCTGCTGGCGGAAGAAAAATATACGGAAGCGTTGAAGGTGTATCAGCGCTTGGCCGATTTGATGCCGGATGACGCGGATGTTTATCTGCGGATTGCGCAGATCTATCGCGAACTGCATCAGCTGGACAAGGCGGAAGAAACACTTACGAAGGCTCGGCAATACTCGCCGGGCAGCCTGGATGTAATGTACAACGAAGCCATGATTTACCAGGCACAAGGGCGCACCGACGACGCGATTCGCGTGCTGAGCGAGGCCGTAACGGGCGTCAAGAATCAGTCAGAAGTGCTGCCAACGCGGCGGCGTTCGCTGGCGGTGCTGTATCAACAGCTGGGCCAACTCTATCGCGATACGGAGAATTACACGGCCGCAGTAAATACTTACGGAGAGCTGGGACGGCTGGGAGAAGACGAAGACCGGCGCGCGCGGTTGCTGCTGATGGAGACTTATCGCACGGCAAAGGATTTACCGAAAGCGCTGCAAGCAGGGAAAGATGCGGTGGCGAAATATCCATCGGATGCGCCGATCAAGAGCAGCTATGCGCTGCTTCTGGGCGAAGCCGGAAAAACGGACGATGCGCTTGCGTTGCTCAAACCCCAGCTTAAGGGCGGCGACGGCGACCGCGACGTTTATTTGAACATTTCGCAGGTGTATGAGCGAGCCCGGAAGTACAAAGAAGCCGAGCAAGCGGCGCGGACAGCGGAAGCATTGCCTGGAGCGCCGCGAGACAATGAAATGACATGGTTCCTGCTCGGCGCGATTTACGAGCGGCAAAAACTGTTTGACCGCGCCGAAGTGGAGTTCAAGAAAGTACTGGCGGTGGATCCGCAAAATGCGGCGGCGCTCAACTACTACGGCTACATGCTTGGCGACTTGGGGATACGTTTGGACGAAGCGGAAACGATGGTGAAGAAGGCGCTGGAGCAAGACGCATACAACGGCGCGTATCTCGATAGTCTCGGCTGGATTTACTACAAGCAGGGGAAGTTTGCTGAGGCGGAAGCACAACTGCGCAAAGCGGTCGAGAGAGAGAGTCACGACCCGACAATCCACTCGCATCTGGGCGACATATACGCGAAGACTGGACGCGCTGAGTTGGCCGCCGCGCAGTGGGAAAAATCGCTCGAGGAATGGCATCGTGTGCTGCCGGCGGACGTCGAAACGGACAAGATTGCTGAAGTCGAGAAGAAAGTGAACCAATCGAAGCATCGCGTAGCACAGAAGGCGGCACCCAACGCCGCGCAACCGAAGTAAACGTGATGGCGGAAGTTTGGATTCCTGCCTTTGCAAAGATAAATCTGCGGTTGGAGATTTTGGGCAAACGTCCTGACGGGTATCACGAACTGCGGACGATTTTTCAGACGGTTTCCCTACACGATGAGCTCAGATTGCGGCGTTCGAAGAGTGCGAGGATATCGTTGCGGGTGGAGGGAAACGCGGCTCTTTCGAATGAGGCAGTCGAAAAGAATCTGGTGTATCGGGCCGTTGCGTTGATGCAGGCGGAATGGAAGGACGGGAGCGGCGTTGAGATTGAGCTCAAAAAGAAGATACCGGCGGGGCGCGGCTTGGGTGGCGGTTCGAGCGATGCGGCCGCGGCGATGCTTGGGTATTTGCGGCTGACGGGCAAGAAAATCGAGATGGAGCGGCTGATGCGGATTGGCTCATCGCTAGGAGCCGATGTGCCGTTTTTTTTGCAAGGAGGGCGCGCGGTGGGAGTCGGCCGGGGAGACGAGATTTATCCGCTACCGGACGTTGAGACGATGAGCGTCTTGATTGTTTCGCCCGCGGAGATTCGTGTACCGACGCCGGATGCCTATCGCTGGCTGAACGCTCCCGAATTGACAAAAACGCCAGATGACTCTAAACTTTGGAAGTTCTGTGCTCTAGCTTGCAGCGTGCAGGGAGCCGGCCTTTTGAACGATTTCGAAGGCGCCGTTTTCGGGCACTATCCCCGATTGAGTGAAATCAAGCGGGATTTGCTGCAAAAAGGGGCAACAGAGGCCTTGCTGGCGGGTAGCGGTTCGGCGGTGATTGGAGTTTTCCCGAGCCCAGCGAAGGCGCGCCGAGCCGCTGTCGGGTTTCCTCAAGACGAGACGTTCGTTTGCGAGACACTCTCGCGTTCGAAGTATGTTCGTCTGATGCATGGGCGTACCGGGAAAGGTGCGCGCAGGGCGTAAACCGCAGCGACTCAGCAGAAAACAAGTCATCAGTTTCCAGTTAGCAGTCTTTTGTACGTGCAAATTCCTAAAACAAGGGATTTGTGAGGGTGCAGAGAACTGTGGAGAAAGTAAGTTTCAGTTTGGCGGGCCAGATTGGGTTTAGGGGCCATTGGATGAAAATTCTCTAATCGCGACGAGAGCACAAAGGTGAACGACGAGCGATTCAAGATTTTTTCAGGGACCGCGAATCCGGCGCTGGCCGAATCGATCTGCAGGCATTTGGACGTGCCACTCGGCAAATGCGTGCTGGGGCGCTTCAGCGACGGAGAGATTTACTTTCAGATTTCGGAAAATGTGCGTGGCGCGGACGTGTTTGTAGTGCAGCCATGCCACAATCCGGTGGATAACCACCTGCTGGAATTGCTGTTGATGATCGACGCGTTCAAACGCGCGTCGGCGTGGCGAATCACCGCGGTGCTGCCGTACTACTGCTACGCAAGGCAAGATCGCAAGGACAAGCCGCGCGTCCCGATATCGGCGAAGCTTGTGGCGGACCTGCTGGAAACCGCGGGCGCAAGCCGGGCGCTGACGCTCGATTTGCATGCGCCCCAGATTCAGGGCTATTTCGACGTGCCCGTGGATCACTTGTTTGCGTCGCCAGTGCTTGTGGACTACTTCAAGCACAAGAATCTGCCGAACGTGACGGTGGTTTCTCCGGATGCGGGCGGCGTGGAGAGGGCGAGGTTCTTTGCGAAGAAGCTAGACGCGCCGCTGGCCATTGTGGACAAACGTCGCGTGGATGTGGATGTAAGCGAAGTGATGCACCTGATCGGCGACGTGCGAGGACGTACAGCGCTGATTTTGGATGACATCATCGATACGGCGGGGACGCTGGTAAAGACGGCGGATGCCCTGCTGAAGGAAGGCGCCGCGCAGGTATATGCGGCGTGTACGCATCCGGTGCTATCGGGACCGGCGGTTGAGCGCATCGCGAATTCCAAGATCGCGGAAGTGGTGGCGACGGATTCCGTGCCGTTGACGGAAGCCGGAAAAAAGATGGGCAAGATTAAGGTTTTGAGCGTGGCCGATTTGTTGGCGCGCGCGATTCGTTCGATTCATGAAGAGTCGTCGATCAGTGAGTTGTTTATTTGAGTTTGGTCGGTGGCAAGTCTGGAAAAGTTTGCGTTGGAATTAGGAGAAGGGAAGAAGGCAATGGCAGAGAAGATTGTTGTTGAAGCAGCGCCCCGAGAGAGTCGGGGCAAGAATGAGGCGAGGCGCTTGCGCGTTAGCGGCAAGGTTCCCGCGGTGTTGTATGGCGCGAAGGGCGATGCGGTGACGCTCGAGGTTAGTGCCAAGCAAGTGGGACAGATTTTGCGCTCGGCAACCGGACACAACACGCTGTTCCAGGTGGCGTTGGGTGGCAAAGAACAACCGGCCATCGTGAAGGATTGGCAAGTGGATCCGGTGACGGGAA
>Ga0126369_10003279_pt1 | contig 11686 bp, 10 predicted proteins | sample PanSoiMetaPlot_1_FD_109646 | JGI IMG/M metagenome (GOLD analysis project Ga0126369, IMG submission 109646) | Tropical forest soil microbial communities from Panama - MetaG Plot_1 | ecosystem: Environmental > Terrestrial > Soil > Tropical forest > Bulk soil | place: Panama | collected 2016-02-17 | reverse complement strand
TGCCCCGCTGGATCGCCTGGCGGATCCACCACGTCGCGTAGGTGGAGAACTTGAAGCCCTTGCGCCAGTCGAACTTCTCGACCGCGTGCATGAGGCCGAGGTTGCCCTCCTGCACGAGATCCAGCAGCGGGAGCCCCGACGCCTGGTACTTCTTGGCAATCGACACCACCAGCCGCAGGTTCGACTGGATGAACTCGCGGCGGGCCTGCTCGCCCCGCTCGACGTCGGCCTCGAGGGCGCGGCGCTCGCTGCGCTTCGTGCGCCCGGGCTCGTCGAGCTTGACGCGCGCGGCCCGGCCCGCGTCGATGTCCTGGGCGAGGCGGGCCTCGTCGTCCTTGGTGAGGAGCTCGTGGCGGCCGATCTCGTCGAGATAGACGCGGACGAGGTCCTCGTCGTGGCGCTCGGTGCGCTGTGTGACCTGAGTCACGTACCGTCCTTCATTCCTTGTGCTGCGGCGATCTTGTGGGGGTCTCCGGGCGTCTCGCCGAGTATCGCCTCGAAGCACAGGTACAACCATCTCGGGTTCCGGCGTGTTCCGCCAATCGTTTACGGATCCGGGGTGCCGCGCGGTTCACGGGGCGACGGAATACAGGTGCTCTGCGAGGTCGGGGGAGTGATCACCTGGCCCGTAGCCGGGCGTCGCCGGAGCGGGCCGGGACCGTCCGAGCGGCCCTGCCACCGGGACGGCGGCGCTGCCGTCCCCGGCGGCGTCGAGCAGCCAGACGCTTCCGTCGCGCACGAAGACGAGGTGGCGCCCGTCCGGGAGCCAGCGGGGCGCGGCAACGCCCTCGCCCGCTGCCGCGATCGGGCGGGCGTCGTCGCCGTCGGGGTTCGCGACCCACAGCTGGCGGCGGTCGGTGCGCACGTAGGCCATGGCCCCCGAACGGGACCACGCCGGGTCGGTGACCGCCACGTCGCCGCCGGCGACCGGGCGGCACTGCGACGTGTTCGTGCACAGCAGCAGCGCACGGGGTGCGCCCGGCCCGCGCGCGGTCCCTTCGACGACGAGGAGCCGGTCGAGGTTCCTCGACCACTGGACCCAGGATCGGCGCACGAGCGTGCCCGCGATGGGAGTGACGTCGCCGCCGTGGGGCGACACGACCCCGAGCGTCCCGCCGTCCGACGGCGCCGTCCACAGCGCGATCGCCTGGACGTCAGGCGACCAGCCGGCCAGCAGCGGGCCCGATGCCGACCCGGGCTGCGAGACCGGGACCGGCAACGGCGTCTCGGGACACAAGGCGGGGCAGTCGTTGCCGTACGGTCCGGGCACCTCGAGCATGAACAGCTCCGCCGCTCCGGTGCCGGCACGGGCGTTTCCGGGGACGGCCGACACCGCGATGCGGCGTCCGTACCCGGCCCACGACATGTCGAGGACCCGATGGCCGGCGAGGAGCGTCGCCCGGATGCGCGAGTCGTCGGCGCCGACGAACTCGATGCCCGTCCCGTGCTCCCTGACGACGGCGAGCGCCTGGCCGTCGGGTGCCCATTCCCACCGGCCGACCGACCGGACGACGCGATGCAACTCCGTGCCGTCGTGCTCGGCCACCCACAGGTCGCCGCCGCGCTGGAACGCGACGTAGGAGCTGTCGGGCGAGAACGCGACACAGCACGCGTCGTCCACACTGGGCACCCGGATCGGCGCACCGCCACGGCCGTCGAGGATCTGCACGCGCCCGGCGGAGACGAACGCGAGCGGCGGCTGGTCGCGATAGGCGCCCGGATCGGTCCGCGGTGGCGCATCGGCAGCGGCGGGAGCGGAGACGGCGACCGCCAGGGCCAGCGCCAGGACGAAGGCACCCAGCCGAGCGGTCATGCTCCCGTCAGCATGCGCCGATCAGGCGGCCTCGTCCACCTCCCCCTGCGGTCGGCGCACGCACGGGTCCTGGCACGCGACCGCCAGGGACTGGACCGGCGTGGAGACCCGCGCCGCCGACCGGATCGTGATCCACGAGTTGAGCGCGCCGACCGCGGCGAGCGCGGCAGAGATGTAGAGAGCCCGGGCCACGCCGTCGCTGAACTGGGCCCCCGCGGACGCCGACTCGAGACCGGCGAGCGCGGGCAGCACCGCCACCGCGAGCAGCCCGGCGACGCGGGCGACGGCGTTGTTGACCCCCGATCCCACGCCGACGTGGTTCTCCTCCACCGATCCCATGACCGCGGCCGTGAGCGGGGCCACGGTCAGTGACAACCCCAGCCCGAACACGATCAGGCCGGGCAGGATCCCCGTGGCGTAGCTCGTTCCCGGGCCGATCCCGGCGAGGAGCACCAGACCCGCGGCCACAACGAGTGGCCCGACCGTCATCGGGATGCGGGGGCCGATGCGCTGCGCGAGACGTCCGGCGCGCGGAGACAGGAACAGCATCAGCACGGTGATCGGCAGGGTGGCGACGCCGGCCTGGAGGGCCGAGTAGTCGAGCACGGTCTGGAGCTCGACGACGACGAGGAAGAGCGCCACCCCGAGCGCTGCATACACGACGAACGTCGTGCCGTTGGCCCCGCTGAACTGGCGCGATCTGAAGATGTCGAGCGGGACGAGCGGCGAGCTCACGCGTTGTTCGACGAACGGGAACGCGACCAGCCCCGCCGCGCCCACTACGCCCGCGATGATCACGAACGGCGACCACCCGTGCGCCGGGCCTTGGATCAGCGCGAACACGACACCGGCAAGCCCGATGGTCACGGTCGCCGCGCCCGCGAAGTCGGGACGTGTGCCGGCCTGCGGATCGCGGCTCTCCGGCACGTGGCGCATCGTCACCCACAGAGCAACCGCGGCGAGCGGGACGTTGATGAGGAAGACCAGCCGCCACGACACGGCATCGACGAGCCAGCCGCCCAGGAACGGACCGAGCGCGGTCGCCACGCCGGTGAGCCCCGACCATGCGCCGATCGCGGAGCCGTGGTCCTGGGAGCGGAAGCTGGCGGTGATGAGCGCGAGGCTGCCGGGCACCAGGAGCGCGCCGCCCACGCCCTGGAGCGCGCGGGCGGCGATCAACGCGCCGATGCTCGGCGCGAAGCCGCAGAGCACCGACGCGGCCGTGAACCACACGAGGCCGATGACGAACATGCGCTTGCGGCCGTACTCGTCGCCGAGCGCCCCGCCCAGCAGGAGCAGCGCGCTCAGGGTCAGCAGGTACCCGTCGAGCGTCCACTGCAGGCCCGACAAGCCGCCGCCGAGGTCGTCGCCGATATGGGGCAGGGCGACATTGACGACGGTCGAGTCGAGGAACGCGATCCCCGACCCGAGGATGGCGGCGAAGATCACCCACCGCCCGCGCGGCGTTCCGAACTCGACGTGCGGTAGCGCCGCGGGGGAGCCGGCCGCCTGCGTCACGACGCCGCGTCTCGATCGAGGTCGAGCGAGAGCGAGTTGATGCAGTAGCGCTGACCCGTCGGGGCGGGGCCGTCGTCGAAGACGTGGCCCAGGTGGCCGCCGCACCGGCGGCACACGACCTCCGTGCGAGTCATCCCGTGGCTGTGGTCGGGCCGCAGCTCGACCGCGTCGGCGACTGCCGGCTCGGTGAAGCTGGGCCAGCCCGTGCCCGACTCGAACTTCGTGTCCGAGCTGAACAGCTCGGCTCCGCACGCCGCGCAGCGGTACACGCCGTCGTCGTGGCAGTCCCAGTAGTCACCCGTGAACGCGGGCTCGGTCCCGGCGCGGCGGAGCACCTGGTACTGGGCGGGCGTCAGCTCCTGTTGCCACTCCTCGTCCGTCTTCGTGACTTCGGGGCTCATGCTGCTCCTTCCCCCCGTCGATGCTCCAGCGCCAACGCCGAGTCGCCCGACGAGTGTTCCCTGGAGCGTGCCCGGGCGCGAGGTTCGCACAGAGGGCCCGGTCTTCGTGCTCGATCTCGCCAGTGGGCGCCACGGGCTCGAGCCCGGCTCGCCGAGCTGGGTTGCGACCTCGTGCAGGGCTACCGCGTCGGCGTACCCATGCAGCCGCTGTTCAGTTCCTGTCAACCTGGGTGTCAATCCCGCCCCGTACGATGCCGCGCCGCAGGGAGGACCGGTGGACGAATACGAGGTCCTGGTCATCGGATCGGGCCCGGCAGGCCAGAAGGCGGCGATCGCGGCGTCGAAGCTCGGGCGCCGCGCCGCCATCGTGGAGCGGGCCGACATGCTCGGCGGCGTCTGCGTCAACACGGGGACGATCCCGTCCAAGACGATGCGGGAAGCCGTGTTGCACCTCACGGGGCTCCGGCATCGCGAGCACTACGGGACCAGCTACCGCGTCAAGGAGGACATCACGGTCCAGGACCTCGGCTCGGAGACTCGGCAGGTCGTCGCCAGGGAGATGGACGTCGTGCGCGACCAGCTGGCTCGGAATCACGTGGCGCTCCTGACCGGCACGGCACGCTTCGTCGACCCGCACACGGTGGCCGTCACAGGCGTCACCAACCGCGAGTGGCTGGCCCATTTCGACAAGGCGATCATCGCAGTGGGAACCCGCCCGGCGCGCCCGCCGAGCGTGAATTTCGACGGCCGGACCGTCGTGGACTCCGACGGGGTGCTGTCGCTCGAGCGCATACCGGGGTCGCTGATCGTCGTCGGCGCCGGCGTCATCGGCATCGAGTACGCGTCGGTCTTCGCGGCGCTGGGTACGAAGGTCACCGTCGTCGAGACCCGCCCGAGCATGCTCGACTTCTGTGACGAGCAGGTGGTCGAGGCGCTGCGGTACCACCTGCGCGATCTCTCGGTGACGTTCCGGTTCGGCGACACGGTCGCGGGCGTCGACACCCACGCCGACGGAACGCTGACCACCTTGGCGAGCGGCAAGAAGATCGCAACCGACACTGTCGTGTACTCGGCCGGCCGCCAGGGCGCGACCGACGCCCTCGACCTCGAGGCGGCGGGGCTCTCGGCCGACGACCGCGGGCGCATCAAGGTCGACGACTCGTTCCGCACCGAGGCCGCGCACATCTACGCGGTCGGTGACGTCATCGGGTTCCCCGCCCTCGCGGCCACCTCGATGGAGCAGGGGCGCCGCGCCGCGTACAACGCCTGCGGCGAGCCGACGCACCAGTTGGACGAGCTCTATCCGATCGGCATCTACACGATTCCCGAGATCAGCTTCGTCGGCCGCACCGAGCGCGACCTCACGGACGCGCAGGTTCCGTACGAGGTCGGGCTGGCGCGCTACCGCGAGCTGGCGCGGGGGCAGATCGTGGGCGACTCGTACGGGCTGCTGAAGCTCCTCGTGGCGCCGGAGGACCGCCGCATCCTCGGGGTGCACGTGTTCGGCACCGCCGCGACCGAGATCGTGCACCTCGGGCAGACCCTGATGGCAACGGGAGCGACGGTCGACTACCTCGTCGACGCTGTCTTCAACTACCCCACGCTCACCGAGGCGTACAAGGTCGCCGCTCTGGACGCCACGAACAAGCTACGAGCGTTGTCGCGCCTCACGAGCGATGCCGCGCCGGGCGCGGTGTAGCCGCTACTGCTGGTAGCCCTCGACAGTCGACTCGTCGCGCGCCCGCGCCTTCGACGGGTCGTCCCCGAACTCTCGTCGGGCCCGGCGCTGGCGGAGCAGGTCCCAGCACTGGTCGAGATGCACCTGCAGCTCCTGCATGCGCTGCTCCTCGTCGTCGGAGAGCGGCGATCCGGCGCGGTGGCGTTCGTAGAGCTCGTGCTCCTCGTCGGCGAGCTGCCGGATGTTCGCCAACACGTCGTCGTCTGCCATCGCGACCCCTCTCTCCCGTATCAGGCCGGCACGTACGCCCAGACCTCGATCTCGATCGACGCACCGGCAGGGAGGCCGGCGACGCCGATCGTGCTCCGAGCCGGCCGGTGATCGCCGAACGCCTCCGAGTAGACGTCGTTGATCTCCGCCATGTTCCCGATGGCCGTCGTGAAGACCGTGACCTTGGCGACGTCGGTGAGCGCGGCGCCGCAGTCGGCGAGGACCGTGGCGATGTTCGCCAGTGTCTGGCGAGCCTGGTCGCCGACCCCCTCCGGTATCCGGCCGGACGCGGGATCGAAGCCGATCTGACCCGCGAGCACGAGCCAGTCCCCGGCCCGCACTGCCGGCGAGTAATGCCCCGCAACGGGCGGGGCGTTCGGCGTGGGGACGGGGGCCGCCGGCACGACAGTCTGCCTAGCCGACCTCACACGAGCGGTTCCAGCCCCGGATCACGCGCGCCTCGCGCTCGTACCCGAGGGTGCTCAGCGACGCCGTGCCGAGCGACAGCAGGCGCCCGCCTTCGGGCTGGAGGCCCAGCCACGTCGCGCCGAGGATGCGCAGGAAGTGGCCGTGGGAGAACAGCGCCGCGTCTCCGCCCGCGGCGCAGGCGCGCTCGATGACGCGCCGGGCGCGCCCGGCGGCGTGCTCCAAGGGCTCGCCGCTCGGAGATCCCGCCCACACCGTCCACCCGGGCCGCTCCTGCCGGATCTCCGCCGTTGTGCGGCCCTCGTAGTCGCCGTAGTCCCACTCCTTGAGGTCGTCGTCCACCTCGAGGCGGTCGCCGTACCCCGCCAGCCGGCACGTGTCGATCGAGCGCGTCATCGGTGACGAGAGCACGACGGCGAACGGCCGTCCGGCGAGGACCCCGCCGACGGACGTCGCCTGCTCGCGGCCCCTCGCCGTCAACGCCACGTCGGTGCGACTGGTGTGCTTGCCCGTCTCGGTCCACTCCGTCTCGCCGTGGCGGACGAGCCAGAGCTCGCCCGGCTCCCCACCGTCGCTCACGGCGCGCTCACGGCTTCGGGTCGTGCCAGAACTCGCCCTTCGGGAGCAGAGCCCCGGCCTCGGCCGGGCCCCACGTCTTGCGCTCGTAGGGATGGGCCGCGCCGTGATCGGTCAGCACGGGATCGACGACGCGCCACGCCTCCTCGACACCGTCCTCCCGTGCGAACAGCAGTGCCTCCCCCGCGAGCGCGTCACCGATCAGGCGCTGGTACGCCGACATCTCGTCGCCGGCCTGGTTGCACAGGTAGAGCTCGACGGGCGCGCCACTGAACGACTCGCCGGGGATCTTCGCCCGGCAGCCGAGCGCGATCGCGACCTTGTCGGGGCCAAGACGGAACCGCAGGTAGTTCTGGTCGTCGGGATCGATCTCCTCCTCGTCGAACACCTGCTGGGGCGGCTTGTGGAGCCGCGCGAGCACCTCGGTCGCGGTGATCGGCAGGTCCTTGCCGGCGCGGATGAAGAACGGCACGCCGTTCCACCGCCACGAGTCCACGAACACACGGACAGCCGCGTACGTCTCCACGTCCGAGTCGGGCGCGACGCCGTCCTCGTCGCGGTAGCCGTTGAACTGGCCCCGCACGAGGTCGCGCGGCTTCAGGGTCCGCATGGCGCTGAACACCTTCTCCTTCTCGTCGCGCAGCGCCTCGACCTCGCCGCCCACCGGCGGCTCCATCGCCAGGATTGCCGCCGTCTGCAGCATGTGGTTCTGGACGACGTCGCGCAGCGCGCCGACCTCCTCGTAGAAGCGGCCCCGGCCTTGCACCCCGAAGTTCTCGGCCATCGTGATCTGGATGCTCTCGACGTAGTTGCGGTTCCAGATCGGCTCGAGGAACGAGTTCGCGAACCGGAAGTACAACAGGTTCTCCACCGCCTCCTTGCCGAGGTAGTGGTCGATGCGGAAGATCATCGGCTCCGCGAAGACCGAGTGGAGGACGCGGTTGAGCTCCTGCGCCGACGCCAGGTCGCGCCCGAAGGGCTTCTCGACGATGACGCGGGCGTGCTGGGCGCAACCGGCCTTGCCGAGCCCCTCGACCACGGTCGGGAAGAGGCTCGGCGGGATAGCGAGGTAGTGCGACGGACGTTTCGACTTCACGTCGTGGAGGGCCGAGCCGATCGACGTGTACGTGTTCGAGTCGCGGTAGTCGCCGTCGACGTAGCTCATGGACTGGGAGAGCTTCTCGAAGGCGTTCTTGTCGTCGACTCCTCCGCCGTGTTCCTCGATGCTGTCGTGGGCGCGCTTGCGGAGGTCCTCGACGCTCCAGCTCGACGACGCCACGCCAATCACGGGGATCCCCAGATGACCGCGCCTCGTCATCGCGTAGAGCGCCGGGAAGATCTTCTTGTACGCGAGGTTCCCGGTCGCGCCGAAGAACACCAGCGCGTCCGAGTGCTCCGGGACCGTGCTCATCGCTGCCCTTTCTCTGCGTGACCGCCGAACTCGCTGCGCATGGCCGAGAGCAGCTTGTCGGCGAAGTCGGCCTCGCCGCGCGAGCTGAAGCGCTCGAACAGCGAAGCCGTGATGACGTGCGCGGGGACGCTCTCGTCGATCGCGGCCGTGACCGTCCAGCGGCCCTCGCCGGAATCGGAGACGCGCCCCTCGAACTCGGCCAGCTCGGGGGACCTGTGCAGCGCATCCGCCGTCAGATCGAGCAGCCAGGACGCGATCACGCTGCCCCGCCGCCAGACCTCGGCCACCTCCGGGATGTTCAGGTCGTACTGGTAGAACTCCGGATGCTCGAGTGGCGCGGTCTCGGCGTCGCTCGCCTGCTTCCGGGTCCCGGCGTCGGCCTTCTCGAGCACGGCGAGACCCTCGGCGTACGCGGCCATCACCCCGTACTCGATCCCGTTGTGGACCATCTTCACGAAGTGCCCGGCGCCGTTCGGCCCGCAGTGCAGGTACCCCTGCTCCGACGGGCTGGGCGCGCCCGTTCGGCCGGGCGTCCGGGGCGCGGCGTCGACGCCCGGGGCGATCGTGGCGAAGATCGGGTCGAGGTGCTGCACAACCGGCCCCTCGCCGCCGATCATCAGGCAGAAGCCGCGCCTCAGCCCGTACACGCCTCCACTCGTGCCGACGTCCACGTAGTGGACGCTCTTGGCCGCAAGCTGCTTCGCCCGGGCGATGTCGTCGCGGTAGTACGAGTTGCCCCCGTCGATGATGATGTCGTCCGCTTCGAACTCGTCCGCCAGCTGCATCACCGTCTGGCCCGTGAACGCCGCCGGCACCATCACCCACGCCGCGCGTGGCTTCGTGAGCTTCGACGCGAAGTCCTTCAGCGACGACGAGCCCGTCGCGCCGGCGTCCGCGAGCTCCTTCACCGCGGTCTCGTTGACGTCGTACACGACGCAGTCGTGGCCGTCCTGCATGAGTCGGCGTACCAGCCCGTTCCCCATGCGCCCCAGTCCGATCATCCCGAGCTGCATGTCCGTCTCCTCTCGATGCGCGACACGCTACCGGCGCGTGGCGAATCGGCGCCCCGTCGCGTCACAGGGGCAATTCGTGCCCGGGCCACGCTCCGGATCGGTCAGCGCGCGCTTCGCACCTCGCTGGACTTCGCGCTGATGCGGGCGAGGACGTCGTCCCACGACTTCACGAAGGCGTCGGCGCCGTCGGTCTGCAGGGTCGCCGCCAATGCGTCGACGTCGATCCCCGCCTTGCCGATGCGTGCGAGCACGTCATCAGCGTCCCCGCCGTCGGCCGGGAGCAGCTCGCCGACCGTGCCGTGCGCACCGAAGGCCAGCAGGGTCTTCTCCGGCATCGTGTTGATCGTCTGCTCCGACGCCAGCGCCTGGATGTAATAGGTGTCTGGCAGCGTCGGGTCCTTGGTACCGGTGCTGGCCCACAGCAGCCGCTGCGGCTTCGCACCCGCGGCCGCCAGCTTCTGCCAGCGATCCGATGCCAGCAGGTCTCGGTACGCCTTGTAGGTCCGCTGGGCGACGGCCACGCCGAGCCGGCCGCGCAGCTCGTCGGGCAGCTTGCCGGCGACGGCGGCGTCCCAGCGGGAGATGAACACGGACGCGACCGACTCCACGTCGAGGTCGGCCCCGCTCTCCCTCCGGCGCTCGAGGCCGCGTAGGTACGCCTCCGCCGCAGCCTCGTAGTGCTCGGTCGAGAACAGCAGCGTCACGTTCACCGACACGCCCGCCGAGATGAGCTCCTCGATGGCGGGTACGCCTTCCGGCGTGCCGGGCACCTTGATGAAGAGGTTGGGGGTTGCGGCCCGTTCGTGGAGTGCCTTCGCCTGTTCGACGGTGCTCGCCGTGTCGTGTGCGAGCTTGGGCGACACCTCGAGCGACACCCAACCGTCGACGCCGCGCGTCGCGTCCCAGATCGCGCGGAACAAGCTTGCCGCCTTCCTCAGATCGAACAGCGCGAGCTCGAAGAACAGCTTCTCGCCCTCGGTGCCGGCACTCAGCAGCGACCGGATCTGGTCGTCGTAGTCGGCGCTGCCCACCAGTGCCTTGTCGTAGATCGTCGGGTTCGACGTGAGACCGGTGACGGCGAGGTCGGAGACGTAGCGCGCCAGCGTCCCGCTCGTGAGCAGGCCGCGCGTGATGTTGTCGAGCCACAGGCTCTGGCCGGCGTCGTGCAGTCGCGTCGCCGCGTTCAAGCTCCGGTCCCGCTCGAGGTCGAGGATCTCTCCGAGCCGGCGCAGATGTCGCTCCTCCGTGCTCGGCACCGCGTTCACGAAGGCGTTCACGATCTCGGCCGCGACCTCGGGGCCCATCACCCGGGCGCCGAGCGTGAGCACGTTCACGTGGTCGTGCTCGACCATCTGGTGGCCGGTGTAGTGGTCGGCGGCGTACGCGGCCCGGATGCCGGGCAGCTTGTTGGCGGCGATCGTGACGCCCGCGCCGCTGCCGCACACGAGCACACCGCGCTCGGCGTCGGTCGCCTCGAGCGCGTCGGCGACGGCCGCGGCGACCAGCGGGTAGTCGATGCCCTCCGGCGGCGCGGTGTCCGGCCCGTACAGGACGGGCTCGTGGCCCGCAGCGCGGACGGCGTCGGCGACGGTGGGCCGCAGCGGCAACCCGGCGTGATCGGCGGCGATCGCGACCTTCACCGTCTCAGGCCACTACCGCTCGTTCGCGCAGGTCAGGCCGGCTGCGAGTGCGACGTCCCGGGGCACGTTCCCGAGGTCCATGAGCGGCGTGGGATCGCCGTGGGAAGCCAGGAAGCCGTTGGCGGCCGGACCCAATTGCGCAGGGTCGATCTTCTTCTTCTGGAGCTGCTTCTCGATCTGCTTCAGCTCCTTGTCGCGCACTGTCGCTCCGTCGGGCTTGTCGGGGCCGAGGAGCGCGTCGGACGTCGAGTTCGCGATCTTCTTGATGTCGCGGTCCTTGAGGCCGAGGGCGCGCAAGCTCGCTACGGCGTCGTTCGCCCGGTCGAAGATCGGCTGGGCTTTCGCCTGGAGCTCCTGCGGCGCGGCGCGAAGGTACGAAGGAAGATCCTGTGTGAGGAGCGGCCCGTACGCGAGGTCGCTGCGGCCTGCGTCCGCGGGATCCCCCTGCAGGACCGCGACGGCCCACCCGGTGACGCTCAGCCTCGTCGACGGGATTGCTCGACAGAACGCGACGGGATCGCCACCGGTCAGCGTCGTGATCGGGGTCGGGTCGGGCAGCGCGGCGATCGAACCCGTGTCGGGTGAGCTCGGTGCGGTTTCGTCGGGGGAAGGCTGAGTCGGGATCTGGGCCTCGGCCGCGTTCGCGCGTTGTTCCTTCAAACGGTTGTCATTGAGCGATTTGACGACGGACATCAGGTCGCCGCGCTCGGCGAACTGGACCTGCAGGATGTTGGGCGCGAGGCCCCGCTCACGGAGGCACTGTTGGATCCGCTTGTCGAGGACGGCGCGCGAGTTCACGACCGCCTCCTCCCCCGGGTTCGGCGGAGACACGGTGATCCAGTGGTTGATGAGGAACAGCGGCGCGTCGGGCCTGCCGCGGTTCGGCTGGCAGTTGAACTGGTTCTTGTTGGTGAACGAGAACTGCGTTTCCTGGAACCAG
>Ga0126369_10003278_pt1 | contig 11686 bp, 7 predicted proteins | sample PanSoiMetaPlot_1_FD_109646 | JGI IMG/M metagenome (GOLD analysis project Ga0126369, IMG submission 109646) | Tropical forest soil microbial communities from Panama - MetaG Plot_1 | ecosystem: Environmental > Terrestrial > Soil > Tropical forest > Bulk soil | place: Panama | collected 2016-02-17 | reverse complement strand
CCGCGGCGACGAGGCCCTTTCCCCCGTTCCATAGGACTACTTGCGGCTTGCTTGGTGGCGTCTTGCTTGGTGGCTTCTTGCACCTCGCTGGTGACCGCTACCGCCGATTCCAATGCTTCGGGATTCTTCTCAAACGGCAATTCTCTTTCTTCCGGGGCGGATTCCGGCGGGAGCAATTGAAATTCCCCGCCGGCTTCGACAGATTCATCCGCAACGCCCTCCGTGGAACTTCCGCCCAACCGCACCGCAGCTTCTTGCGCCTTCTTCTTCCACTCGGAGCGCCGGAATTTTGCGGCTGCCATGGCATACCACTTGGCGGCGTCGGAGTTCTGCCCCGAACTCTCGAACAATTTTGCAAGCTCGAACGCCACCATGGCGTCGCTCGTCTTTTGATACAGATTGGCGAGTTGTCCCAGGGGGTCCTTGCCGGACCGCGCGCGGCGGATGCGCGCGGTGATTTGCTTCCAATCAGCCATACTCTAAGCGGCATTGTATCAGCGGATGACCTTAACGGCCAAGAAACTCCCCGGCAATTGGGGCACCAGGATTTGACCCGACGTTACGTTCTTTTGGTTTTTGATTGACCTTGTCTTTGCCGCTGAGTATTCTTTCTGTGTCCCTCTTGGAGGCGTTGATGGCGCGCTCGCGCGGGGTCTTAAGCCTTTCAACAGCTCGCGCCTTGGTTGCGACTTTGCTCTCGCTCGCCTTTTTGATTTCACCCCTTTGGGCCACGCCCTCGGCAGCATTTGGAACCGTAGTCTTTGTCAATCGCGCGCGTGTGGGTAATGCGAACGCTTCCGTTGGTGCAACTGTTTTCAGCGGTGATCGTCTAAGCACGGACGACGTTGGCAGCGTACAAATACGAGCTGGAGCCGCACGCCTGCTGCTCGCCAGTTCGAGCACTGCAACCTTATCGCAGGATGAAGCGAGCCCTGCTGCTACGCTTACAGCGGGTGCGGCCACTTTTTCCACGGCCAATTCAAAGGCGTTCGTCCTGCACGTTGCTTCCGCGATCATTCGCCCGAATACGGACCAGCCCACGATCGGAAAAGTAACGGTAATGGGCCCCAAAGAACTCGTCGTCAAGAGCGTTCGCGGCTCCCTGCAAATTGCTGTCGAAGACGACGTGCGTGAGATCCCTGAAGGCGAAGCCTACCGCGTGGTTCTCGATCCGAATGCTGATCCTCAAGGCCCGCGCGGCGCCGGGACAAAGGGCATGGGTGGTCCTCCTATCAAGGCCGCAAAGAGCCGGTTCATCTGGTACGCAGTCGCCATCACCGCGGGAGTAACGTTTTACGTATTGCATGAAGCCTTTGAAAGCGAAGACAAGCCGTAAACAAGGCCTGCAAATAGATCTTTGCCTTCTTGCCGCTTAAGCAAAAGCTTTCTTCCCTCAACTATCGATCAACGCGTGGTCGGTGTGGATTGGCTGGCCATGCACCGCCATTAGCCGTTTTGGTCCAACAAACACACACGGATTCTTGGAGGAGAAAAATCGGCGAAGCGCCCGAAGCGCCTGTTTCGTGAATGTAACCAGTTCTGCCGAATTGCTACATCAGTTCTTCGATGAAGCTGCGCGCTGCGTCGGCGGGCACTCGCGGATCGAGACGCACGAGCGGACCTTCGTTCAAAACAGGCTCGGCCGCGTGCAGACTAGGCACATCGGTGCGCTCGAAGAATTTGCCAATGGGGATCTCGTCGCCCCAGAGCAGCGATTTCTCCATCGCCATGGTCCAGTCGGATGCGTCGTAGGCTGAGTCGTCTTCGAGCTTCTTCACGCGCGGACGGTACCATTGGTAAGTGTTGTCGTGATTGTAGGTTACACAGGGGCTGAACACGTCGAGGAACGAGAAGCCTTTGTGCTCGATCCCCTGCTTGAGGAGCTCGGTAAGATGTTTTTGATCACCGCTGAAACCGCGCGCCACGAACGTAGCGCCTGCCGCCAGCGCCAGCGAAATCGGATTCACCGGAGCTTCGATGTTTCCGAACGGCATGCTCTTCGTCTTCATACCAACACGGCTGGTAGGCGAAGTCTGGCCGGTCGTGAGGCCGTAAATTTGATTGTCCATGACGACGTATAGCAGGTCCACGTTGCGGCGCATGGTGTGCACAAAGTGGTTGCCGCCGATGCCGAATCCGTCCCCATCGCCACCGGTCACGAGCACAGTTAACTCGTGGTTGGCCAACTTCAGGCCAGTGGCCACGGCCAAAGCCCGCCCATGCAAGGTGTGCATCCCATAGGTATTGATGAATCCCGGAAGATTCGAGGAGCAGCCGATGCCGCTGATAGCGACGACGTTGTGGTTGAGGATTTGCAGCTCGACCAAGGCCTTTTGAATGGCCGCCAGCACGCCGAAATCGCCGCAACCGGGACACCAGTCCGGATCGACTCTGCCCTTCAAATCGGCCATCGTCAGTTGACTCGCTCGTTGTACGCTAGTGGCCATGTGTTCTCCCTTGGACTTAGACCATAATCTCGTGCATCGGAACGGAAAGATGGGTCTTGCCGGCGAGTTGCTCCTTCACGGCTTCGACGATGTGGTGCGGCATAAAGGGCTCGCCGTCGTATTTGCGAATATTTCCATCCGGAACAAAGCTCGTTTCGCTACGCAGGTAACGCGCAAACTGCCCGCTGTAATTGTTTTCGACAATGATGGTGTGCCGCGCGCCCTTCAAAAGCTCCAGAATCGCTTCGCCATGCAGCGGTACCAGCCAGCGAATCTGCAATTGATTGGCGGTGATTCCCTCGTCATTGAGCATTTCGCAGGCTTCTTCGATGACGCCCTTCGTCGAGCCCCAGCCAATTAACGTTACATCGGCGTCGCGCGGGCCCCAAAGCGTTGGCGGCGGAACGGCTGCTTCGATACCTGCCACTTTGCGCATGCGCTTTTCCATCATGGCGCGGCGCTTGACGGGATTCGTGAACTCATCGCTGATCAACACTCCGTCTTCCATGTGCTCATCCGTGGCCACGGTGTGAACATGGCCTGGTACGCCGGGAACGGCACGCGGCGAGATTCCGCTTTCGGTAAACTTGTAGCGCTTGTAGCCGCCGTTCATGCCCATCGCGGCACCGGTACCATTGCCGTTGTCTCCATGGTCATCGAGGGGAAGGATGATTTCGCCGCGATCGATGACCGGGTTGAAGTCGAGAGCGCTCTCTTCGACGCCAAGTCGGCCCTCGGAAAGAAGCAAATCGCAAAGCACCAGCCCCGGGCATTGAAAGCGATCCACAATATTGAACATCTCAGGAATCAGCTTGAAGCAGTCAGCGATGTCCAGCGGCGCAGCAATAACACGCGGATAATCGCCAAAAGCCGCACCCAGCATTTGCCAAAGATCGCCCTGCTCAGTCTTGGTGGGAACTCCCGTGGACGGTCCCGCGCGTTGGCAATCGATGACCACGACCGGAGTTTCGATCATGGCCGACATGCCCAGGCCCTCGCTCATCAGCGCGAACCCGCCGCCGGATGTGGCGCACATCGAGCGCACTCCCGCGTGCGCCGCCCCAATCGCCATATTGATGACCCCGATCTCGTCTTCCACTTGCCGGACCATGATTCCGGCTTTGCGCGCATGCGCGGCCATCCAGTGCAGCACGCCCGTCGAGGGACTCATCGGATACGCACAGTAGAACTTGACACCAGCGGCCGCGCCTCCCATGGCCATGGCGATGTTCCCGCTCAGCACGGCGTAGCGCTTTTCCGTTTTAGAAAGCGGATTCGGGAACGCTGTGAAGTGCGCTGCGGCATAATCGTAGCCGGCCCGAGCCACGCCGACGTTTTCGGCCACGACAGCTTCGCCCTTCTTCTTGAACTGCTCGTGCAGGGCCTCCTCGAGCGCCGCGAAGCCGATGCCCATCATGTTTAGGCCCGCACCCATGGCCAGCGTGTTCTGCGCCACCTTGTTCCGCGTGATGTCAGCGAGCCCGGAAACGGGCAGCGGACAAAGCTGCACACCTTCCGCCGCCTCGCCGGGCTTGATGGTGTCTGCGTTGAAAATGCAGGCAGCACCGCTCTTGAGCAGCTTCAGGTGGCGGTCCATGGTGTCCTGGTTCAGGGGTATCAGCAGGTCAATGCGGTCACCCATGTTGGTGACCGGCTCCGGCCCCGTGCGGATCGTCAGCAGCGTGTGCCCGCCCCGAATGATGGACTGGTAGGCGTTGTAGGCATTCAGGCTGAGGCCCCTCCGGCTGAAGATCTTGGCAAAAATGTCGCCCGGCGTAGCCACACCTTGGCCCGCCGCGCCACCAATGGCGACCGCAAAGGTCTGTTTCATGACACCCTCTCCGGTTGAGAGCCAGCCGCTATGGTACGGAGTGCATTTCGGGCATAGCTCGAAGGAAGGATCGGATTCCCGGGAACAAAGTACTGCATGGGAATCTCCTAGTGCTCGTCTTGGAGCGCGAGTATACACCTAATCCCGCCCCGTGCCACGTCTTTTGGGAGCCAGACAGCATGGCGCCTGGTTTGCGTTATGGCAGCTGTTCTGCGGTCCATTTCTTTACTTAGCAGGCTGTGTAGTGAGAGCGCTGGCATTTTTTGTTGAGCTAAGGCTCTCTCTGCGTGGGCGAAGACGCCCGGCCTTTGGTGAGCCCACCAGCAAGATTTCCTGAGTTATAATCCCGCCCCTATGGCGCTTGCCCAGGGCACGAAACTTGGCCCTTATGAAATCACCGCAACGCTTGGAGCGGGGGGCATGGGTGAAGTGTATCGCGCCAGGGATGTGCGCCTGGATCGCACGGTCGCTGTGAAAATTCTGCCCGCGCATCTCTCCTCAGACCCTGTGCGCAAGCAACGGTTCGAACGGGAGGCCAAGGCGATCTCCGGATTGAATCATCCACACATCTGCGTGCTTTATGACGTTGGTCAACAGGACGGCGTCGATTTTCTGGTGATGGAGTGTGTGGAAGGAGAGTCGCTGGCAAAGCGATTGGAAAAGGGGCCGCTTCCGCTGGACCAGGTATTGAAATATAGCGCGCAAATCGCCGATGCGCTGGATAAGGCTCATCGCAGCAGCATCGTCCATCGCGACTTGAAGCCGGGTAACATCATGCTTACTCCCACGGGAGCAAAGCTACTTGACTTTGGACTTGCCAAATCCGCCGCACCGCCGACGAGCGGCGCTACGCTTACGGCGGCATCAGCGAATTCTCCGGCTACCGAGCAAGGAACCATTGTCGGCACCTTTCAATACATGTCGCCTGAACAAGTGGAAGGCAAGGAACTCGATGGCCGCAGCGACATTTTTTCGCTGGGCGCCGTGTTGTATGAAATGCTGACGGGCCGGCGCGCCTTCGAAGGGAAGAGCCAGCTCAGTGTGGCATCGGCGATTCTAGAAAAAGAACCAACCCCGATTAGTTCCATCAAACCGATGACGCCGCCTGCTTTGGACCATGCCATCCGCCGATGCTTGGCCAAGGACCCAGAACAACGTTGGCAGACCGGTCGCGATCTCCAGTGGGAGTTGAGCTGGATCGGCGAAAGTGCGTCTGAAGCAGCGCAGCGGGGGCCGAGAGACACGCATGAAAAGCGGGAGCGTGTGGCGTGGCTAGCCGCCGCCGTATTTGCGGCGACAGCAGTGGCAGTGCTCTTGTTGCTCTGGCCTCGACCGCTGAAGGAAGAACGCGCACTGCTATTCAAGATCGACCCTCCTCCGGGGACTGAGTTTCTCCTCGAGAGTGGCGGCGGCAACATCATCTCGCCAGATGGACGCACCATCGTTTTCGTAGCTGCTTCCAGCGCAGGCTCGAAGCTTTGGACCCGGCCGCTGGACTCGACCAGCGCGCGCGAATTGCCCGGCACAGAGAACGCTCAGTACCCATTCTGGTCCCCTGATTCCAAGTCAATCGGCTTTTTCGCCAATGGCAGGCTCCAGCGACTCGACGTCGCAGGTGGTCCCATAGTGGCTCTTGCCCCAGCGTCTAATCCGCGTGGCGGGAGCTGGAACGCCCAAGGAATCATCATTTTTGCTCCCATTGCCAGTACCGGGCTCTGGAAGATCGCGGCATCCGGAGGGCCGCCCACGCATCTGACAACCGTGGACTCAGCCCGGGGCGAATTCACCCACCGCTGGCCTTTGTTCCTGCCGGATGGGAATCGACTTATTTACTTGTCTCGCGGCGAAGGTGCGGACGTCACCTCGTCAATCTACCTAACTTCTTTGGAAAGGCCACAAGAAAGGGCTTTGCTCGTCAAAGACACTTCGGCTGCACCGGCCTACTCGCCCGCTCGCGGGAAACACCCAGAGTACCTGTACTGGCTTCGTCAGCCGGCCTTGTTGGCGCAGCCCTTCGACAGCAAGAACGCACGGCTATTAGGGGACAGTGTACCTGTGCCGGGCGCAGAGGTCGTGGCCATGACGCCGGCTATTGGCCATTCGAGTGTTTCGGTTTCCAATGAAGGCACAATTCTCTTTGGCACGGGGAGCGGCCGCTATCAATTGACTTGGCTTAGCCGAGAGGGCAAGGCGCTGGGCACGTTGGCCCAGCCCGACCGCTATGGGTCACTGCGCATTTCTCCGGATGGCACGCGGCTTGCTGCGGGGCTCGCTGATTCCTCGTCGCTTTCGGACCTCTGGCTTTTGGAATTGTCCCGCGCCATCCCAAGTCGCCTTACCTTCACGGGCATGTTCGGAACGGGTGCCTGGTCGCCCGATGGCCAGTTGGTTGGCTATCACCTTCTCGGTGGCAGGAGACTCATGCTGAAGAATGCGAATGGCACGGGACAGGAGGAAACGGCGTTGCAGTCTCAGTATACGGTCTATTTGAACGATTGGTCGCCCGACGGCCGCTACTTGGTTTATACACAGCAGAGTGTTGAAGGACGGTTCGAGCTTTGGCTGCTTCCCTTGACTGGGGAACGCAAGCCCCAGCCATTCCTGAGAACTGCGTTTAATGATTCTCAAGGGCAGGTTTCTCCTGACAGCAAATGGATTGCCTACACTTCGGACGAATCGGGAGGCTTCAATGAAGTTTATGCCACGAGCTTTCCGACAGGAGGTACCAGGTGGAGAGTCTCCGGAAGTGGCGGGAGTTTCCCACGGTGGAGCCGGGACGGTAAGGAGCTGTTCTATCGAGCGCTCGATGGAACCTTGATGGTGGCGTCAGTCCGAAGCGGCTCGCACGGTTTGGAATTTGGGACCCCGGCCGCCCTCTTTCGTCTTCCCGAGCCGGTCGGAGCGTTTGCCTATCCGTACGACTTGGCTCCCGATGGAAAGAAGATTCTCGCGCTTGTGCCCAGCAAAGCAGGCGTTGATAGTCCGTCCCTGACTGTGCTAGTCAACTGGGATGCAGAGAAAAAACCTTAAGCTAATACGACTCTCCCCCTCCTTGTCTGGCCATTTGTCTGCAACTGGTTTCTAGGCGCCAGCGTTTTCGTTTTCCTACGAAGCAGCAATCACTTCAATCTCCACCAGTGCGTCCTTCGGCAGTCGCGCTACTTGCACGGTGGATCGCGCTGGCGGCGCCTGGTTAAAGAAGGTGCCGTAAACTTCGTTCATCGCCCCGAAATCATTGATGTCCTTCAAAAAGACAGTCGTCTTCACCACGTGATGCAGATTCGAGCCCGCGGCCTCAAGAATTCCTTTGATGTTCTCGAGCGTCTTCTCGGTCTGCTGGCGAATGTCCATGCCAACGAACTCGCCAGTCTTCGGATCCAGCGCCACCTGTCCGGATATATATAAAAACCCGTTCGCGCGGATACCTTGCGAATACGGTCCAATGGGTTTTGGGCCGCGGTCAGTCAACACAACGTCTTTCATGGTTTCGTCTCCTTGATGGGACTTCCTGTCTCAGCGGTGGTGAATTCATACCGCGAGCGAAATTCTTCCGGCACCCCCGGGTGCTTCATCCACATTCTTACAAATTCCGCAACGTTCTGGTGCGTTTCCTGCTCGAACGCGGCAATCAAGTCCTCCAAATTGAACCCTCTCCCCCGCCGCAGATACAGCATAGTCTGCGTGGCCTTTCGAAAGGTTTCCGGCCCGTAGCGGTCCTGCAACGCATAGAAAAACAAAAAGCTCTTCACGCTCAGAGCGCGGGGATCATCTTTTTCTTGCAGCCTCTCGCCGTGGGGAACCAGCAGAAGCGCCCGCCTAATCGTTTCTCCGCGCGAATTCCCGCCTTCCGCTGCATCGTGGCCAATCGCCGCTGCAAACGCGGGCAACATCGTCAGCGGAGGACTCTGCTCATAAAACGCCGGATTCTGCCCGTATCCCAACCAGCTCGCAGCCAGTGAAGGCGCCGCGCCAGCCGCCAGGCCCGGCGCGCCCTCGCTCAAATCCACCAGCATCGCGTCCTGCGAGATCATTTCTGCGGTCGTGCGTTCGTTTTCCGCTTGCCCGAGGAGTCTCGCTCGCAACGGATTGAGGGTCGTGAAGCAGCCCGCGGTCACCGGGCATTCCACGATCCAGGTTTGCGAAGACGCCTTGTTGCGCGCGCCAAACGCGGCATCGTACGCCGCCATCACGCGCCCGAGCGCATCGCTGGCTTCACGAAGCTTCGCTGAGTCTTGCGGCTTGCTCGTCCACAAATGCAACTTCTCGCCGCTGTTGTCGACTTCCGCAGTATGGTATCGCCCGGCAATCACAAAAGGGTACGGATCCTTCTTTCCCTGCTCTGCCAGGACAACCGCCTCTCCGTTTTTCCGCGAAGTTTTCTTTTGCATGCCGCTGGTGTGAATCTGAAACCCGTCCGGCGCGGACACCAGCAGATTCCATTTCTTCGGCGGCTCGCCGCCCGTCCCGAAGAGCCCGTCAGGAGGAAGCAACTCTGCGCTCCACGCGGCAGCCGGCAGGAAAAATGCATCGCTCGAGAAACTCACCGAACCATCTGCCTGTTGCGGGGGCAAAAACTCCATCGTCAAATGAAGCGTGTGCCGCGCGGAGACTTTCCACGGCTCCCCGAACTTGGCGGACGTGTTTCGAGGGGTGTCGGGATCTGGCGCCAGCGTCAGCTCTGCCGAATCCCAGGTTGCATGCGGCCCACTCGAACGGAATCGCCTTCCCGGCAAACGCAATTCCAATTCCTGCAGCGGACGCGTTCCCCGGTTCTTCAGTTGGTAGTCGGCTGCGACTTCAATCCGCGGCTCAGGCTTGGCCACAAAACGTACGCGAATTTGCTGCTTTTCAATAACGTAGCCGGGCCCCAGCGCCACGGCACACGAAGCCGCCCAAAACGAAAACGCTGCCGTGGGAATCGCCCATAAAAGGCGTGACATAGGTTGGACTTTCACAACGCAAAGATTGTAACGGGGAAAACGCAGAAGAAAAAGCAGGTCCGGTAAAGGTCAGAACTTCACCCTGAGAGACCCGTCTCGCCCCTGGACATGATTCGCCATGGTTTGGAATCCACGGCGCTGGCTTGCTTTTGGTTTGCTGCTGTTGAAGCGATGTCCCGCGCGCTTAGTAGTGGCGCCGTCCGCGGACGCGTGTAAACCCAGTGTTTGCATGATTTCTATTCGCTTCGCGCACCGCCGCTTCCTTGTCCGCCTCCGCATCGGTCATGCCCCGGTTGATGCGCTCCATGATCTGGGCTTCAGTGAGCCCGGTGTTTTTCAGCCGCCCGATCTCCGCGCTGCTCAGCGTACGCTGGCCCTTCATCCTTTTGTGCAGAATCGTATTGACCGCCGAATCCGACAACCCAATCAGGCGCAGCATGACGGCGTCTCCGCTCAGGTTATCGAGCTGATCCGCCTTGGTCATTTCCAGAATCACCGATTCGTTGTACCCCGCGTTCATCAAATTAACCGCGGGATCGGCGCTCGCAAACGGATGCTGATGGCTGTGTGCATCCGAAATCACCTGCACGCAAGCGTCGTCGCTGACTCCCGCCTGCTTCATCTTCGTGAGCTGTACCACTTCCGTGTCCGAAGTATTCAGCTTCTTGAGCTGCTCCACGCTGCTCGACCACATGCCGGATTGGTCGAGCGGACGGTAATCGGTAAACAGATGCTGGTTGCATCCGTAGAATCGCAGCAGCAAAACCGCGGCTGGAATGAGCTTGTACTTCATAATTCCATTTTATCGGGGGCAAGGGCAGCGGCGCGGAAGTGTGCCGTGCGAGATACCCGGCGAAAGTACAGGAGAAACGGAAAAAAACTCAGATGGAACGCTGAGGGCTGACTCTAGTTCGCGGCTTGGTAGATACGTTCCACGCCGTAAACGCCGGGAATCTTCTTGATGTTGGCGAGGATAGTTTCAAGCTGGCGCCGGTCCGCAATTTCCACGTTGGCGTCAATCCGCGCATTGGTGCGGTCTGGGCGGCTTTCGAGATTGTGAATGTTGGAGCCCGCCCCGCTGATCACGGCGGTGATTTCCGCAAGCAATCCGGCGCGGTCCCGCGCGCGAATGGTGAGTTGCACGGGGAACGTCACGCCGCTCGCCCCGCCCCACTCGACAGCGATGCGCCGCTCGGTCTGATACATCAGGTTTTGCACGTTTGGACAAGCGCGGGTATGCACCGCCACGCCGCGGCCGCGCGTGATGTAGCCCACAATTTCATCACCGGGAATTGGGTTGCAGCACTTGGCGCGATACACCAGTAAATCGCCATGGCCCTTGACGACCAGCGGCGCTTCGCCAAGCCCCAGCATGCGCTTGACGGTCTTGACCAGCGTCGGCGCGGAATCGGCCGGCGCTGGCTCCTCCACTCTCGCTGGCTCCCCAAACAGGCGAGCAAGCACTTGCCGCGCGGAGTATTTCCCAAATCCCACGGCTGCATAAACATCATCGAATTTCGCAAAACCATAATCTGCCAGCACTTTGGCGATTTCCGCTTCGGAGATTTTTTTCAGGCTTTTGCCAAAATGCCGCGCTTCGTTTTCGATCAGGCGCTTCCCCATTTCCATAGCTTCTTCGCGTTCTTGCTCGTTGATCCAATGGCGAATCTTGCTCTTCGCGGACGACGACTTCACGAAGCTAAGCCAGTCCCGGCTCGGGTGATGGCCCTTTTGCGTGAGAATCTCGACCACGTCGCCAGTCTGGACTTCATGCCGCAGCGGAACCATTTGCCCGTTCACCTTGGCGCCCACGCATTGGTGCCCCACTTCCGTGTGCACCATGTAAGCGAAATCCACGGGCGTGGCACCGCGCGGCAGCTCCAGCACGCGGCCTTTTGGTGTAAACGCGTAAACTTCCACGGGAGCGAGGTCCACTTTCAGCGTGGAAAGGAACTCGCTCGGCTCTTGCATCTCCTGCGACCACTCGATGAGCTGCCGCATCCACGAAATGCGCTGATCGTCTTGCGCGCCTTTGCCGACCTTGTACTTCCAATGAGCCGCAACCCCTTCTTCCGCCACCCGATGCATGTCCTGCGTGCGGATTTGGACCTCAAACGGCTGTCCGCTGTGCAGAAGCGTGGTGTGCAGCGACTGATACAAATTGGGGCGCGGAATAGCGATGTAATCCTTGAACCGCCCCGGTACAGGCCGCCAGATGTGATGCACCACACCCAGCGCCGCGTAACAATTGCGCTCCAGGTCGGTGATGACGCGCACGGCCAGCAGGTCGTAAACCTGTTCGAAGCCGGATTCCTGGCGCAACATCTTGCGGTGCAACGAATACAGCGTCTTCACGCGAGCTTCGAGCTCTGCGGGAATGCTCGCTTCCACCAGCTTCGACCGGATGGTCGCTTGCACTTCATCCAAAAATTCTTTGTGAAACGCCGCCTTGTCGCTGATTTCTTTTT
>Ga0126369_10003275_pt1 | contig 11690 bp, 12 predicted proteins | sample PanSoiMetaPlot_1_FD_109646 | JGI IMG/M metagenome (GOLD analysis project Ga0126369, IMG submission 109646) | Tropical forest soil microbial communities from Panama - MetaG Plot_1 | ecosystem: Environmental > Terrestrial > Soil > Tropical forest > Bulk soil | place: Panama | collected 2016-02-17 | reverse complement strand
CCAGGCCACGACATTGTCCCCGAACTGTATCCGATCGCCGGCGAGGTCGTCCTGGACAAGCCCGGCAAGGGTGCGTTCTACGCAACCGACCTGGAACCCATGCTACGCAACAAGCGCATTCGCACCCTGATCGTGTGCGGCGTGACCACCGAGGTCTGCGTCAACACGACGGTGCGCGAGGCCAACGATCGTGGCTACGAATGTGTCGTGCTATCGGACTGCGTCGGCTCGTACTTCCCCGAATTCCAGCGCGTCGCGCTCGAGATGATCAAGGCGCAGGGCGGCATCTTCGGCTGGGTGTCGGACTCCAAGCGCGCGCTGGCGTCGCTGCGCGCGTAGTTCGACGGGGCGCCGCAGCGAGCTGCGGCGCCTTCGAACGTCAGGCCGCGGCCGGCTTGGCCGGCTGCGAGCGATCGAGCAGCAGACAGATCGCGCCGAACATCACATAGCCCAGCGCCACCAGCGGCGACACCGCCCAGCCGAGTTGCGGGCCGTGGATCAGCCCGATGTACGCGAACACTGCGCCGGCGAACGCCGCGATCGCCGCGTGCTTGAGCTTGTGGTCGATGATGAACGCGGCCATCGCGCCGAGCACCATCCCCGCCAGCACCGAGCCGCTGCCCAGCGTCGCCATGCCCTGGTACACAACGCCCACCTGCGCCAGCGCCGCGAAGCCGACCTTGTCCGCGCTGGTGCCGCCGGCCTGCAGCGCGCTATCCATGCTGATCTTGGCCCACTCCGCGACATTGGGGATGATGGCCAGCACCACCGCCGGTGCGTGGTTCGACGGGCTGGCCTGGAATGCCTGTGCGCCGATCACGAGGCCGATGTACAGCAGGATCGGCAGGATCGCGACCAGCGGAATCAGGTTGAGCAGCAGCGCCGTCAGGCCGAGGAAGCACACCAGCGCGATCACGATGCCGGTGGCCAGCGAGTAGCCGATGCGCCCGCCCACCGACTTCCAGCCCGGGTGGCCGATGTACACCGCCGGCGGGAACGGGCTGCCGAGCATCGAGCCGACGATCGCGCCGATGCCGTCGGCCAGCAGGATCTTGCGCAGGTTGTAGTTGTCGCCCGCGGCCGAGGCGCTCTCGACGTTGTTCATCGCCTCGGTGAAGTTGTAGATCCCGAGCGGGATCGCGGTGGCCAGCAGCGGCCCGATGCCCGCCAGCCCCGAGAACACCGCGCCCGAGAACCACGGCAAGTGCAGCCCGAACGACGAGAACGCCTTGCCGACCTCGGCGCCCTTCATGTAGTCGCTCCAGCCGACGGCCGATGCGATCCAGCCGATGATCGCGCCGACGATCACTGCGGCCAGGACACCTGGCACGCCGCCGGGCAGGCGGATGTTGCCGGTCCAGGCGATCAGCACGATCGCGATGCACGCCATGCCGATCCACGGCAGCTCCCACATCTGGAACGCCGGGCGCATCGAGATGAACGCGATCGAGATGCCGGCCAAGGTGCCGAGCATCGCCGCGCGCGGCGTGACCTTGCGGATCCACGGCCCGACGAACGCGCCGAGCAGCACGATCACGCCGATGATGAAGGCCCACGCGAGCCCGGCCTGGTAGGCGAGCATCGGGTCCTTGGTCGCCAGGTACGTCGGCAGCATGATCACCAGCACGACGATGAACATGTGCGGCACGCTCGGGCCGTAGGGCATCGCCGTGACGTCGGTGCGCCCCTCTCGCTGCGCGAGCTTGTGGGCGAGATAGGCGTAATACAGGTTGCCGATCGGCAGCGCGATGCCGAGCGCCGGCAGGATGCGCCCAAACACGATGTCGTCCGGCAGCTGCACAACGCCGAGACACAGCCCGGTCAGCACGATCACGTTGAGAACGACGTTCGTGAACAGCCCGAAGAAGCCGTTCCAGTCTCCAGGCACCCACCACCGCACTACAGTTCCGCTGGTCATGATTCTCCCCTTGACGAATACCGCAGTGAACAAAGGATAACGAGCAACCTTGCATCCCCGATTGTTCTTGATTGGAACGCCGGGGAAGGCGCGATACGATACTCTCGTAACCCGGCAGTCGGCAAACCTTGGATCGCTCGCGCGTTACTGCGCCGCTTCGAGCGCACGGCGAAAGCGCGGCAGGTATTCAAGCCCGGCGATCGCGCGGCTGCCGTACCACGACGTCATCTCGCCGTCGATAAGCGAGATGGTCTTCTGTTCGAGCCCTGGCGTCGCGCGCAGTTCGCCGACGTGCCGCTCGCGAAACATGTACGGCTCGCTCGAGGGCAGCACGACATCTACGCCGGCGAGTGTCGCGCGATCGAGCACAATTCTCGGATAACGCTCGGCGGAAGTCTCGGGGACGGTCAGCCAGTTCACAAGCCCGAGCATGCGAGAGATGTACGTGCCGCGCGAAACCGTCATCCACGGGTTTCGCCAGATCAAGTACACGACTCCTTGCGGCGCAAAGGATGCGGCCGCTGCGGTCGTTTCGGCATACGCACGCTCGAATCGTTCCGCCAGCACGCTGGCCTCTCGATCGCGGCCGAAGACGCCGCCGATCAGCTGGTAGAGGTCGAGGTTATCGCGCGGCGCGAGCGGGTGCGTCACGATGACATGCGGAACGAGGCGCGCGATCTCGTCGACAGTCTCCTTGCGGTTTTCGTCGATGTTGACGACGACGTGCGTGGGCGCGAGGGCGCCCAGCTTGGCAAGATCGACGTCCTTTGTCCCGCCGACCTTGGGGATGCTTTTCAAGGTCGCGCGCGGGCGGACGCAGAAGCCGGTGCGGCCGACGAGATGGCCGGCGAGCCCCAGGTCGCAGAGGAGCTCGGTGACGCTCGGTACGAGTGAGACGATGCGGAAGTCGCCGCGCGCGGATTCGTGCACTGCGCCGACCGCGTCGTGGAGTTTCACCTTCTAGGACAATGGCCGACGCGGCTTGCGCGGCGAACGGGCGGCGAGAATGTCGTAGAGGCGGTTCGGCAGCCGCCGTAGCAAGTAGCCGACGATCGCCATTTGCCACGGAATCACGACTTGCGATTGCCGTGTGTCGATCGCTCGCGCAATGCGCCGAGCGGCTTCTTCCACCGGCAACAGGAACGGCATGCGGTAGCGGTTGGCGCGCGTCATCGGCGTGTCGATATAGCCGGGGCACACGGCGACGACCGCTACACCGGTTCCGTGCATTTCAACCCGCAGGCTTTCGAGCCATGTGATCGCTGCGGCCTTCGACGCCGAGTAGGCGCCGGAGCCTGGCAGGCCGCGGAAGCCAGCGACGCTCGCAATTCCGACGAGCGTGCCGCTGCCGCGTTCGCGCATCGGCCCGGCGAACGGCGCGAGCGTTGCGGCGAGCCCGACTACGTTGGTCCGCAGCACGCGCTCGAGCACCGGGATGTCCTCTGGTTCGGTCTCGGCAGTGCCGATCGAAATGCCGGCATTGGCGATGACGATATCCGGCACGGCGCAGCGAGCGATGAAATCCTGTGCGACGTTACGCATTGCCGCGCCGTCGGCAACGTCTGCCGTGTAAGTGAGTGCCTTCGTCCCGAGCCGGGCGGCCAGGGTTTCGAGCATGTCGCTACGGCGAGCGACGAACCCGAGCGCAGCGCCCTGCGCCGCGTAGTGCGCGGCGAGCGCGGCGCCAATTCCACTCGAGGCGCCGGTAATGAACACGCACCTCGGCATCGCTCAACGCGGTACCTGAATGGAGGGCCTACTGGGCGGGGCGACAGCGAAAGGGACTCGGCTCTACCTTGGCCCCGGTTCGATCAGTTCTTCTTCGACGGCGCCGTCGACGCAAGCTGCTTGCGCGTCTGTTCGATAACCGTGTCGGCGTAGGTGAGCATGTCTTGCTCGCCGCCGCCAGCGGTAATGAGGTAGCGCCCTTGGATCATGAGCGCCGGCACGCCGTCGATTTTGGACGCTTGAGTCAGCTCGGACGCGCGCTTGAGCTTGCTCTCAACCGAGAAGGACTTGAATGCGGCATTGAACTTGGCGACATCGGCTTTCTGTTGTGCGAGCCAATCCGTGACCTGCTTCTCATCGGTGACACGCAGACCACCCTTGTGGATCGCATCGAAAAGCGGCTTGTGCAGCCGGTTGAGTTCGCCGATCGCATCGAGCGTGTAGTAGACCCGCGCCGCGAGCGCCCAACGCTGGTTGAACATCGCCGGGATGCGCTTGAATTCGGTGTCGTTAGGAAGTTTCTTGACCCAGGCCTCGAGTGAGGGCTCGAGCGCATAGCAGTGCGGGCATTCGTACCAGAAGAACTCGACGACCTCGACTTTGCCCTTGCTGTCGGTGGGTATCGGCGGGTTGATCTCCAGGATGGCCGGCGTCTGCTGTGCGACGGCGAACGGAGCTAGCGCAAGCGCGGAGGCGGTGAGCGCGAGCGCAGCGAGAATGTTTCGAATCATGTCAACTCCAGACTAGTTGGTCTTCAATTTGACGAGCGAGGCGTCGACCCCGTTCTGTACCAGCGTTTGGCGAATGCGATTAATTTCCTCAAGCTCGGTATACGGTCCCAGACGTACGCGATACCAAGTGCCCCGGTCCGGAAGATTTGCTGGTTCCACGGTCGCTTGCAGGCCGAGCAGCGCGAGCCGGGCCTTCATGCTGTCCGCTTCGGCTGGGTTTTGGAATGCGCCCGCCTGAACGACATAGATGTCCTTCGGGGCGCCGGCCTTGGGAGGTTCCTTGGCCGCGGCCCGTAGATCGCGCTCGGTGATCGGCTCCTCCTGCCCAGGAAGGATCTTGTAGAAATCAAACCGCGGTCGCTCGGATTGCTGACCCTTCGCGTCGGCCGTCTTCGCCGTCTCGGCGAGATTGCGGTCCGATTGGGGCGTCGAGCCGCGATTCGTCTTGCTGATGAACGGCACCGGCGTATTCGTCAGGTAGATCGCGATCGCGGCGGCGATTGCGAGACCGAGCAGGAGACCGATGAAGATGCCGATCAGCATCCCCCCGGTGAGCTTCGAGCGACCGCGATGCGTGTGGGGCTTGTAGTCTTTCATCAGTCAGAGCGGGCGGCGGCCGAGTTAAGGCGGCAGGAAGTGACTCTTGTCCTCAGCACCGAGTAGATCTTCCAGTTCACCTAGAGTTCCTCAACGCGTAACAGAACGCGCCACTTCAGCGCGCTCGGTCAAGCGCTCTTAAGCATTCTCTCCGGGGCGCTGACGCCGAGCAGCCGCAGACCGCTGGCGATCACTTGCCGTACGGCAGCCGAGAGCGCGAGCCGGGCACGCCGAGTTGCCGCATCCGGAACGAGGACCCGCACGGCATTATAGTAACGGTGGAATTCGCCAGCCAACTCGCGCAGATAAAACGCCATCAGGTGCGGTGCGAGCTCGTCGGCGGCGGCGGCCGTGACATCCGGGAAATCACCCAGGCGCGCCGCGAGATCCAGCTCGCGCGGGTCGGCGAGCGGCGCGAGATCGACCTTCGCAAGCGCTGCTGCTTCGCCGTCGTCTGCAAAAGTCGTGCGCCACTGCTCGAACATGCTGCAGATCCGCGCATGTGCGTACTGCACGTAGTAGACGGGATTTTCCTCCGACTGCGATTTGGCGAGGTCGATGTCGAAGGTGAATTCGGTGTCACTCTTCCTCGAGGCGAGGAAAAAGCGCACCGCGTCGCGGCCCGCTTCGTCGATCAGGTCGCGCACGGTCACGTAAGCGCCTGCGCGCTTGGAGATTTTCATTTCCTCCCCGCCCTTCATGACCGTCACCATTTTATGCAGCACGTAGTCGGGATAGCCCTGCGGGATGCCGATGTCCAGGGCTTGGAGCCCGGCTCGCACCCGCACCACTGCGCTTTGATGGTCCATGCCCTGCACGTTGATGACCTTGCCGAATCCACGCTCCCACTTGGTCACATGGTAGGCGACGTCGGGCACGAAGTAGGTGTAGCCGCCGTCGGACTTGCGCATCACCCGGTCCTTATCGTCGCCGTAATCGGTGGTGCGCAACCACAGGGCGCCTTCCTTTTCGTAGGCCTTCCCAGATTCGAGCAGACGTTTGACCGTCGCCGCGACGCGGCCGTCGCTGTAGAGCGAGCTTTCCAGATAGTAGTTGTCGAACCTGACGCCGAACGCCTTGAGGTCTTCGTCCTGCTCTCTACGCAGCGCGGCGACTGCGAAGCTGCGAATCGACTCGATGTCGCCGAGGTCGTGACCGATTTCGTCGAGGTACGCGCGCGCGACCTCGCGGATGTATTCGCCGTGATAGCCCTCCTCGGGAAACGAGTGGTGTTCCCCGAGCAGCTCTTGAGCGCGCGCGCGAACCGAGATCGCTAGATTCTCGATTTGCTGGCCCGCGTCGTTGTAGTAGAACTCGCGCGTGACACGCGAGCCCTGTGACTCGAGGAGACTTGCGATCGCATCGCCGAGCGCTGCCTGCCGGCCGTGGCCGACGTGCAGCGGCCCGGTAGGATTCGCCGAAACGAATTCGACCATTACCGGGCGACCTTGGCCGCGATCTGAACGCCCGTAGTGGTCGCCACTCGCGAGCACATTGCCGACAATGCGCTGCTTCGCCGCGGGTTTGAGGTGAAAGTTGATGAATCCCGGCCCTGCGATTTCTGGACGCTCGATCCAGTCCGACGCCGGCAGTGCGGCGATCAATGCTTCGGCGATCTGACGCGGCGGCCGCTTGAGGGCGCGTGCAAGGAGCATTGCGACGTTCACCGCGTAGTCGCCGTGGGATCGCTCGCGCGGCCGCTCGATCTCGAGGATTGTCGGCAGTTCGGTCGGTGCGACCGCGGCGAGCGCGCGCGCGAGCAAATGGGTGATGTGATCGCGGATTTCGGCGGACATCGGGCGGGGGCGCCATCTTGCGGCGCGCCGCGGGAAGGCGGCCGATTATACCCGCGCGCAGCGCGCTTAAGCGCGCTCAAGAATCGAGCGGCAAGAAGGCCCGCTCTAGGGGAGCGGCGTCACCGCCGTCGAAATAGCGACCGACTTGGCGGCGCCTAGCCCTGCGACATCACCGGTGATCTCGCCGCCATCCTCGACGACGATTTTGCCGTAACGAATCTTTCCCGAAACTCGGCCGCCGGGACGGACGATCAGTTGCTTGCGCGCCGTCAGTTCACCTTCGAAACGCCCGCGGACTTCGGCGACGTCGACGCCGACCGTGCCTTGGTACGAGCCGGTGTCGGTGATCTGGATCACCCGCGCATCCATCGACGCCTCAACACGCCCTTCGACGATCAACGTGTCGCAGTCAGTGATTTCGGCGCCCTTGAGCTTGATGTCGGGTCCGACGATCAATCGGCTGCCCTTCTCCGCATCGGCACGCGGCTTCGCGGGCTCCGGGTGTGTTTTAGGGTGATCGTCGGGTCGGAGCGGCTCGACTGGAGAAGGCGCGAGGCCATTGTGTCCCACACTCGTTCCCGGCAATGCGGGATCGCGCCGGTAGCGCTCGTTCGGGCCAAAGGTTCCTTGCTTGTTGAGCATGTCTCCTCCTCGCCCAGAGGGCGTAAGCGCAACGCTGAGCAAGGGCCGTGCCCGAGTGCTTTCCCAGGCATCGACATGGCGTAGTGTCGCTGTAGAGCGACATCACTGCGTGCGCGGTTTGCCAACAACATGATTCGCAGGCAAACTCGTTGTCGCCGGCAAACGACATTGGCATACGAGGAAGCAGAGTGCTCCCGACCAACATGACCGTACGGCTTGCGACGCTCGATGACGCGGGAGAGATCGCGGAGATGTCGCGCACGCTGATCGAAACCGATCTCGGCTGGACTTGGACGGTGGCAAGGGTCGCTCGCAACATCGCGAGCCGCAACTCGGTGACCATCGTTGCTTGTGACGATGAACGGCTGATCGGCTTCGCGATCATGTACTTCGGCGACGAGCATGCTCATCTCAATCTGCTCGCTGTGCGTGCTGGGTTTCAGCGCCTCGGCATCGGTAAGCATCTTGTTCGCTGGTTAGAAGAGTCGGCGTTGGTCGCCGGCATCGGCATCATTCGCCTCGAGCTGCGCGAATCGAACCGCAGCGCGCGCCGCTTTTATGAGCATCTTGGATTTACGGAGATCGGTCGCATCGCCGGCTATTACGCCGGCGTGGAGGCAGCGATTCGCATGGGGTGCGATATCCGACGGGCCGCCAGCGGGCCGGTGCCGGACGTGCGGTCGCTACTGCGCTAAACACCGCCTGCGCGACGCACTAGCCTGCGTTGGACGATGCGGTCACTTCCGGAATAGCCAAAGCAGGAGCGACAGTACGATCGAGATGACGATAGCAGTAGTGATGGGGAAGTAGAACGAGAACCCGTCGCGCTCGATGCGTATATCCCCCGGCAGGCGCCCCAAGCCCAGCTTGGTGATGAGCGGCCAGGCAAGCCCAAGCAGGACCAAGAGAACGCCGACGATCATTAGCCAGCGGCCCATGGCACCAATCTCACGGACACGAGAAACGTCGGCTTGCGGACTCAGGCTTTGCGCCTGGCCCGCCGTGCCGGCTAAAACGGCTTCTTGACCGGCTTGTTGGTCTTCTTTGACCGGCTCTTGCCATGCGAGTTACGGAAGAGCTTGCCGCGGCGCGTGCGCTTGTCGCCTTTGCCCATAAAGACTCCCTTCGTCGATTGGATGCGCCGATTCTAGCGATTCGCAGCGGATACAGCCGTCCCGCCGCTCAGTCTTTCGGCTGGGTATGCTCCGGCACAGTCCAAAGGTAAAGCACATGCCGCTCGCCGTCCACGACCATGGCCTCGGTGTGATCCGGCGGCCAATCGCCGAGGCCATACTCGTGCGAGACGATGCGCGTGCCCGGTCGTAATTCGCGCCAGAGCTTCGGCGCGAGTTTGAGATTGACCTCCGGAAGCAAATAGAAGATCACGACAGTCGCGTCGCGCAGGTCGGTCTGGAACAGATCAGCGACGCGGAACGTCACGCGGTCGGTCACACCCGCCGCATCGGCGTATCGGCGCGCGTCCCTCACCCAGACCGGGTTGATCTCGACGCCCACCGAACGAGCGCCGTATTGACGTGCGGCGGTGATCACGACGCGCCCTTCGCCCGATCCGAGATCGTAAACGACGTCGTCCTTCGTCACCTTGGCGAGACTGAGCATCCGTTCGACGACCGGCATCGGCGTCGGGACGAACGGCACATCAGGCGCCTTTTCTTGCCCGATCGCCCAAGGGGCAACGAGCGCGGCCGCGATCGCTGCGCACGCGATCACGCGGTCAAAATTCGATGGGGTCGACATCCAAGTGCCAGCGTACTTTGCTGGCCTTTAAATTGTAAAGAGCGTGCGACCAGTCGGCTAGAAAACTCTGGAGGGCACGCCGCGACGAAGACTGCGCCAGGACTTGCGCTCGTTCGCGTCCCGAGAGTCTAGCGAGCGTCATCGGCACCGGGTCGTACAGCGCCACGCCGTCGCGCTGCTCCGGCGCGATCGCACGCGCCTCGCCCAGAAAACCAAGCGAACGGCGCATGTCGTCGCTCTCCGCGCGCAGCACCGCCTCGTGCACGAACGGCGGGAAACCGGCGTTGCGGCGCTCGGCGAGCAGCGTCTCGGCGTACGACGCGAACTCATGGCGGATCAGCGCTTGATACAGGGGGTGTTCGGGGAAACGCGTCTGCACGAGGACTTCGCCCGGCGCTTGGGCGCGTCCGGCACGGCCGGCAACTTGGTAAAGCTGCGCGAAGAGTCGCTCCGGCGCGCGATAGTCAGCGGCAACGAGCGCCGCATCGGCGTTCAACACGCCGACAAGGGTGACGCCGGGAAAATCGTGCCCCTTCGCGAGGATCTGGGTACCCACCAGGATGTCCGCAGCGCCGGATGCGATGCTCTCTCTTATGCGCTCCCACTGCCCCTTGCGCCGCGTCGAGTCGCTGTCGATGCGTACCACTCGGGCCGTTGGAAAGCGCGCCGCCAGCGTCTGCTCGAGCCGCTGGGTACCGCGGCCGAATGGAGCGAGATCGACATTGCCGCATGTCGGGCAGTGACGCGGAATCGCTGTTTCATAACCGCAGTGGTGGCAGCGCAGTCGACGGTCGGCGGTATGCAGGACGAGATGCGCGGCGCAGCGAGTGCAACCGCTTGCCCAACCACAAGCACCGCAAGCGAGCACCGGAGCGTAGCCGCGCCGATTCAGAAAGATGAGCGACTGCTCCCCACGCGCCAGACATTGATCGATCGCCGAGGCGAGCGTCGATGTAAGACCTTCGACCGGCACATCGGTGCGTGTGTCGACGACTCGGACCGTGGGTAAACGGCTACCCGGACGCGCGCGCTGCGGCAGGTGAAGCAATTGGTACCGCCCTGCTCGCGCGTGCGCCCAGGTTTCAAGCGAAGGCGTGGCCGAGCAGAGGACCGCGGGCACCCCGGCCGCGCGCGCTCGGTAGACCGCGAGATCGCGTGCCGAATAGCGAACGCCTTCTTGCTGCTTGAAAGAAAGGTCATGCTCCTCGTCGACGACGACCAGCGCAAGCCGCGGAAGAGGGGCAAAAACCGCGAGGCGTGTGCCGAGCACGATCGATGCGGCGCCTGATTGGGCCGCGAGCCAGGCCTCGGCGCGCTCGTTGGCGGCGAGCGCGCTGGTGAGCGTCACCATTCGCACACCGGGAAGGCGATGGGCAATCGCCTGCTGGAGCTGAGGCGTGAGATTGATCTCCGGGACGAGCAAGAGCGCCTGGCCGCCGCGAGCGAGCGCCTGCGCGACGCAGCGCAAATAGACCTCGGTTTTGCCGCTTCCGGTGACACCCGCTAGCAAGAACGGCTGATAGCGCCCTAGTGACGCAGTGATTTCGGCAACCGCAACCACCTGATCCGGCGTAAGCGGGTGGTCCTCAACGAGAGTTGGCACCGGATCGGGAGAGGACTCCGGTACGACCATGCCCTCGCGAATCAGCGCTCGCAGCGGCGCGGACGGAGGGAACACGCTCGCCGACTGCGGGCCGTCGACGAGCAGTTCGAGGATCGCACGTCTAGCCCGAGCCCGCGTTCCGAGCGTTGCGAGCGCGGCGCGGCCGGCGTCTGAGATCGCGTACGCTTCGGGCGGGCCTTGCAACGATCGAGGGCGCCGCAAACGTGGCGGCAGCGCCGTGTGAATGACCTCGCCGAGAGGGCGCTGATAGTACTGCGCGGCGAATTGCGCGAGCTGCAACCAATCGCGTGTGAGCGGCAACATGTCGTCAAGGATTCGCCCGGCGGGGCGCAGTCGCTCCAGCGGCACATCGGTATCTACACCCACGTCGACGATGACCCCGACGAGCGATCGTGCACCGAACGGCACTACGACGCGCTTGCCGATGTCAGCTTGGCTGGCCGCATCGCTGCGGTAGTCAAAGAGTCGCGGAAGCGGCACATCGAGCGCGAGACGTAGGACTTTCATTGCAGAGTCTCGACGAGTGGCCGGCTGGGATGAGTCAATTCGTGCGATTTCGAGAAAGGGCGCGTAAGTCCGTAGAACCAAAAAGCAAACCTAAGTTTGGGCGATTCTGTGGACAAATCTGTGGGTAACGCTGTTGCCTTTTAGTAACCTGTTTGCGATAAAGGGAAAAAAACCATGAACGCAGGGCGGCTAAGCGATGGAGTTTCGCTTACGGATCATCGGATTGTTCGAGACTAGGGTCATCCACAGGGAGTGCTCCTTGTTTCACCAGTAGCGACGCCCAACACACAACGCTGTGCATAAGTCAAGTCCGTGCGCCAATTATTGGTTGGCGGCCTCGAACTCGTTCAGCCGGCTGCCGAAACCGACGGCGAGTGATAACGAGGACT
>Ga0126369_10003274_pt1 | contig 11692 bp, 10 predicted proteins | sample PanSoiMetaPlot_1_FD_109646 | JGI IMG/M metagenome (GOLD analysis project Ga0126369, IMG submission 109646) | Tropical forest soil microbial communities from Panama - MetaG Plot_1 | ecosystem: Environmental > Terrestrial > Soil > Tropical forest > Bulk soil | place: Panama | collected 2016-02-17 | reverse complement strand
CCTGCACCTTGCAGGCGAGCAGGCCGATTTCGCTGATGAAGTGCTGGGCGCACGAGTGATGGCAGCCGGTAAGATGGATATTCACCGGCGTATCGATCGTAACTCGCGTCTCGCACCAGGCGGCGATCTCTGCCGCATGGCGCTTGGTGTCGGAAGCCGCAAACTTGCATCCGGTATTGCCGGTGCACGCGACGAGACCGGCGCGCACGGCGTTCGCCTGCGTGCCTAAACCGAGCTCCTCGATTCTTGCACAAGCCGGCGCCACTGCGGCGTCCGGCACGCCGGAGATCAGAAAATTCTGCCACACCGTAAGGCGGACATCGCCATCGCCATACTGCCGCGCGACTGCCGCGATGCCGCGCATCTGGGCCGCGGTCATGCGGCCGACCGGCAGCGCGACACCGATCCAATTGAGACCGGCCTGCTTCTGCGGATGCACCCCGATATGGGACAACCGATCTATCGGCGGTCGCGGCGGCAATGCCTCGACCGGCACCCGCACGAGTTTGCGGCCGAGCTTCTCTTCCATCGCGGTGAGGAATTTGTCGATGCCCCAGGCGTCGAGCACATATTTGAGCCGCGCCTTGGTCCGGTTGGTGCGATCGCCGTGGTCGATGAAGACCCGCACCACTGCATCTGCCACCAGCGTTGCCTCGGACGGCTTTACGATCACGCCGGTCGGGCGGGCGAAATCCTTGTGACCCGTAATGCCGCCGATGGCGAGGCGAAACCAGATCCCAGGCTCGACCCCAAGCCCGTCCTTTACGGCGACGGCAGAAAAGCCGATGTCGTTGGTTTCCTCCAGCACTGGAATGACGCCGCCGCCGTCAAAGCCCACGTTGAACTTGCGCGGAATACCGTAAAGGGTGCGGTCGTTGAGGATGTGGAAATGCCAGTCGCGCGCGTAAGGCCGCGTGTCGAGAAGCTCCTGCGGATCGATCCCTGCGGTCGGCGTGCCGGTCACATTTCGGATATTGTCGGCGCCCGAACCGCGCGAGCACAAGCCGATGTCCTGGATGAACTCGACCAGTGCAACGGCGTTCTTGGGCTCGACTTCGCGGATTTGGAGGTTGGCCCGCGTCGTCACATGGGCATATCCGCCGCCGTAGCGCTCCGCGGCTTCAGCCACACCTTCGAACTGCGGGGCCTTGAGAATCCCATTGGGGATGCGAAGCCGGCACATGTAGGTGTTTTGGGCCGGGGCGCAGTAGAAGAGGCCGAAGAACCTCCAGCGAAAATTGTCGTCCGGCTTGGGTGGCGTGTTGGCGGCGGCCTGGCCCTTGAGCTTTTCGTAGCCGTCGAAGGGGTGCAGCTCGCGCTTGAATTTCTCCTGGTCGGAGAGTTTGCCGCCCGCTTTCGTCACACGGTCCTGAGCCCGCCAGTGCGGAGAGTCGGGACCGGTGGGCTCAGGCTCAGGCGCAGCCACGGCCCCGGCCGGGCCAGCGGCAGTGCGGCCCGCAATGTTGCTCGCAGTCCTCGCAATCTGCAGGCCGGCCACGAAGCCCTCCAGATAGCGTTTCTGCTCGGGCTCAAAATCACCGGCCATGACCTCTCCCCGAACCGCATTCATTCGGCTGGAACGGTTGCGGTCGCGCGCAGCGGCTCCGCTGCCGGCTTGTAGGTCGAGTAGAGCGCCAAGCCCGTGAAGCAGAAGCCGCCGACCAGATTGCCCAGCGTCACCGGAATCTGGTTCCAAAGCCACCAATCGGCGACCGTAACCTTGGCGCCGAGCATCATCCCGGTCGGGATCAGAAACATGTTAACGACCGAATGCTCGAAGCCCTGGGCGAAGAACACAAACACCGGCATCCAGGCGGTCGCAATCTTCCCGATGGCCGATCTCGAGCACATGGCGAGCACGACGGCGAGGCAGACCATCCAGTTGCACAGCATGGCCTTCACGAACACGGTCACAAGCCCGGCGAAGCTGTAGGCGGCATATCCGGTGGTCTTCGCCTCGGCCGCCGCGACGATGCGCGCCGCCACGCCCGCCGGTTCGATCGCGCCCATGTCGGTGAGGGCAATCGCAATCAGCACCCCGTACGCCACGCTCCCGATCAGGTTGCCAAGGAAGACCCAACCCCAATTGGCGATCACGGCGCCGCCACTTGCTTCGCCTCTGAGGAAGGGCAACGGCACCAACGCGAAACTGCCCGTGACAAGTTCGAGGCCGAGCAGCACGATCATGATCAGTCCGACCGGAAAGATGACGGCGCCGACCAGCGGCTGGCCGGTCGTGAACGTGCCGTTAAACGCTAGGCTCGTCGCCACCCCGAGGATGGCGCCAGACAGGATCCCGCGGACCAGCAGGCTCGAAATCGGGAGCGCAAGTTTTTTGCCGCCCGCCTCCACCATCGATTTCGCCACTTCTGCGGGCGCGACGTAGTCCATCTCTTCACTCCTTGGCTCTCGAGATCGGCAGGCGATTACTGGCGCCGCGTAACCTAAGTGGCGCAGGTCGACCGCAAACGCGGAGAGAAGCAGCATCGCTGCGACGCGATAACCTCGGCGTCTCGCCGCAATGCGCCCCCGTTCCGACTTTTCTTGAAAGCAAGCGCTATGCCAAGGAAGTCAATGATAACACTAGTTATTTCAGTGGCTTATGGGGTCAACCCAGCGGGCAAACGAATTGGGCAGCTGTTGTTGCCGTCGTTTTCTGCGGTATGCCCATGATTTATGCACCGCAGCAATCCGGAAATCAGATGAGCTTCTCCGCCATCCAGTCGGCACTTTGGGAACGCCAAGCATAGGCACGGTTGTTAGCGACATGTCCGCCGTCCGGTATAACCAGAAGCTCCACGGGACCGCCTGCTTCTTTCGCAAGTCGTTCGGCATGCTGCCACGGAATGACGCGGTCCTGCTTTCCAGCCACGATGAACAGTGGGCAAGTGACGCGGTTTGCGATTCCTTTCAGCGACAGCGTCGCCGCGTTTCGCCTGGCATCCTCGGCAGTGGCGCAGTGGCTGCGCACTCGAAAAGCCTCTCGCGTAAGCTCCGGCAGAAATTCCCACGCGCCCGCCAAGTCGAACGGTCCCGACAGCGCGATGCAGGCCTTCACGCGTTTTTCGAACGCCGCCGCGCGTGGCGCATAGTAACCGCCCAGGCTTACGCCCCATAATCCGATACGCGAGGCGTCGATATCGTGGCGGGTTTCCACGTGGTCGATGACGGCCCTCACGGCCATCTCATAATCGCCGCGGATGGGAAAGTCGTATTCGGCCTCACCTTGTCCCGGTCCGTCGAATGCCAGCGTCGCGATACCGCGCGCGAGGTACGGTTGCTCGTAGGCGTCGGTCTCCTCTTTGCAGGAGTCGAGCCCGCAGATCATAACCATCACAGGGGGGCAGGCTGTTCCAGGTGGTTTCCGCAGGATGCCGTAGAGGAGTTTGCCAGCAAATGGAATCGCAACACGCTCGCCGGGCGGCGTCAGGTACGGCTGCGCCGTCCTGCGGCACGCGACCGCCTTGGCGTGAGCCTCCTTCATTTGCGTCAGGTCATGCACAAACAGAAATTTGGCAAAGTGATAGTAGACGCCGGCGCGCTGCAGATGCTCGCCGGCGCTGAGATATTTGCCGTGTGCGAGGGCGGCGCGTCCCACGGCCTCATGGACGGCAGCTCGCGCCGACCAGGCCCGACACCAGTCATCCCACGACGCAATCGAGGCAGTGACATCTTGAAAATCCGCAAGTGCCACGCCATTGGCGACGAAACGCTGCGCCCAATGGGCAATTGCCGAGGCGAGGAGAGCGTCAGTCATGGAGATTGCTTCTCGGGAGCGGAAAATTCTGCCGACGGGAAGCCTCAGTAAAGCATATCGCTCCGACGTGATGCCAGCAGTGTCGTTCCCGGCTTGAAACCGAGCTACGATGGCGCAGCGGCTTCAAAAACCCTCGGTATATAGAAGTCTCATTTCCCCGGTTCGCCAATCAAACCTTCATGTCGACAGGATCGGCTGCGGCGTTTTGACGGTTGCGGCCGGACCTCATGGGGCGTCATCAGAGGCATGCGGACCGGCGGCGGAAAGTTCCTAAACAAATTCTTAATAATCAGCGCTACTCATTCATTTTGCGAGGGAATTTGGATAGCGGCGCAGCTCGGGCTAAACCGCGCGCAGCCCGCCGTTGAAAACATCGTCGTTTTGCAAGATGAAAGCGCCGAAGGCCCAAGTCCGTCCGGCGAATCTTGCCCAAGCCGCTTGTCAGAGGCAGGCAGGAGCGGCCATAAGGTCTCCGATAGGTCGGACGCCGGACATATTCACACCTTGAGAGAACTGAGTTGGGCTGCCATGCTTGAAAAAGTCAGACGGCTGTTCGCCGATTTGCACGGGGGAGGCAAACATTCCAGTCATTTCGACGCCGATGACTACCGGGTCGCGGCAGCGGCTTTGCTGGTCCACGTAGCGACGCTTGACCATGATCTCACCGGCCCTGACCGGCAAAGGCTAGGCGCCCTTCTCACGGCGCAATTCTCCTTGACGGATGCGCTCACCGATGAACTCATCGAGGCCGCCGTGGCTGCCGATCGTGAAGCGGTCGATTTCTATCATTTTACCCATCTGCTCATGCGCACCCTCGACGAACAAGGCCGATTACGCGTTGTCGAAATGCTATGGAAGATGGCTTTCGCCGATGGCTCCATCAGTGAATTCGAGGATAACGTGATGTGGCGCGTTGCAGATTTGCTCGCCGTATCGCCGCGCGACCGCATTACGCTGCGCCAACAGGTCGTCGGCGGCCGGTCCCACAAGGGGGGCACATGAGCGGGGCGGCGCCAGTTCGGCAGCCGGTGACGTTGATTACCGGGGCATCGGCGGGTATCGGCGCCGAATTTGCGCGCGTGTTCGCACGGCACGGCCATCTCGCGGTCTTGGTGGCCCGGCGGGAGCAAAGGCTCAGTGAGCTTGCCGATCAGATAGCCGCCGAGGGTCACCCGCGGCCGCAGGTGGTGGCGATCGATCTCGGTTGCCGTGAGGCGTCGAAACAACTGGCTACGAGGCTCGAGGCGTTGGGTGTCGAACCCCAGTATGTCGTCAACAATGCGGGTTTCGGTCTGTTCGGGCCTGCGGTTGAACTCGATCACGCCGAGCAGCTCGCAATGATCGACCTCAACGTTCGGGTTCTGACGGAGTTGTCGCTGGCATTCATCGACAGTCTCAGCCGCAACCACGGCGGCATCCTCAACGTTGGATCGGTAGCGAGCTTCCTGCCCGGTCCTGGAATGGCGGTGTACTATGCGACAAAAGCGTTCGTGCTTTCTTTCAGCGAATCGTTGCACCAGGAACTGGCGGAGCAGGGAGTTCGCGTGACTGCTTTGTGCCCGGGCGTGGTGCCGACTGAGTTCCAGGCACGAGCCGGCATGAAGAGCGTTCCGGGGTGGAAGCAGTTGCACGCTTCGTCCGCTGACGTCGCCGCGGCCGGATATGCTGCCCTGATGAAGGGGCAAAGGGTGGTGATCCCAGGTCTTGCCAACAAATTCGTAACGTTCCTCACCCGGGTCCTGCCACGTGGGTTTTTTCTTCGCGAGGTGGCGCGGTCGCAACTTAAGCGACAAAAGCCTTCGCCGTCGTCATAGGTGCTGCGCGCAGAGACCGCTTGCTAACGGCTTCGCGACAGGTTGAGCTGTCAACGATTGCAGCCGACACTCCGGAACTTCCAGCAGCCCATGACACTCCCCGTTCTGATCGTGCTGCACCACGAGTTATCGACGCCCGGCCGTGTCGGCCACTACTTACAGGCCCGTGGCATTCGGTTGGACATTCGTCGGCCGCGGTGTGGCGATCCGCTCCCCGACACGCTGGCGGCGCATTCGGGAGCGATCATTTTCGGCGGTCCGATGAGCGCGAACGATCCGGATGGCTTTATTCGCACGGAGATCGAATGGATTAAGGTGCCGCTCGGCGAGAGCAAGCCCTTTCTTGGGATTTGTCTCGGCGCCCAGATGCTGGCGCGTCACCTTGGCGCGACCGTTGCGTTTCACCCCGGCGGCAAGGTCGAGGTCGGCTATTATCCGATACGGGTCACGCCCGCCGGGCGATCCATGATGCAGACTTGGCCTGACGCCGTGTATCAATGGCACCGGGAGGGTTTCGACCTCCCGGCCGGCGCCGAGCTGCTCGCCGAGGGCGAGATCTTCAAGGTTCAGGCATTTCGCTACGGGCGCGCCGCCTACGGCATCCAATTTCATGCGGAAGTCACCCACGCCATGATGTGCCGCTGGACAACACGCGGCCACGAGCGGCTGGCCCTGCCGGGCGCCAAACCCCGTAATCAGCATTTCATCGATCGTCCGGTCTACGACCTCGCAATCCGCACCTGGCTGTGCGACTTCCTGGATCGCTGGCGCGCGTTCGACGGTGATGGCACCGTGCAGGCGGTGACGGCGGAGTAGCGGATTCTTGTGGGCTGTGCAGGGTGGCAAAGCGTAGCGCGCCCACTCGACAAGCCACGCCTCCTTGAGTGTTATTACACCGGTTGCGATGCGGCGAGGCCCGCAATCACCTGCGCGGTGAACGCCTTCGTCCCCAGCTGACCGCCGAGGTCGCGGGTGCGATGATGAGGCGCCGCGATGGCGGTGTCGACAGCGCTCATGATTTGCCGGCCCGCCGCAGCAAATTTCTCCCCGCGTCCGCGCTCCTCCAGCCATGCCAGCAGCATCGCGGCCGACTCGATCAGCGACGCGGGATTGGCAAGATCGCGTCCCGCAATATCCGGCGCCGACCCGTGCTGTGCCTGGGCTACCGCGAAATGATGCCCGGCATTGAGCGAGGCGCCAATGCCAAGACTGCCGGCAATCTCGGAGGCTTCGTCCGACAGGATGTCGCCGAACATATTGGTTGTGACGATCACGTCGAATTGGCCTGCATCGCGGATCAGCAACGCCGCCACCGCATCGACCAGGCGCTCTTCGCAGTCGATGCCGGGATGTCGCGCCGCCACCCGTCGCGCGCAATCGAGGAAGAAGCCGTCGGACAGACGCAGCACATTGGCCTTGTGAACGACCGTGACCTTGCGGCGGCGGCGCGCCGCAATCGAGAACGCCGCCTCGACGATGCGCTCCGAGCCTGCGCGGGTGACCTTGCGGACCGAAACGGCAAGGTCGGGCGTCGGCTTGAATTCGCCGGGACCCATCTGCATCGAGCGGTCGGCGTAAAAGCCCTCGGTATTCTCGCGGACGATTACGAGGTCAATCTCGCGCCCGCATCTCGGCGGCAATCCGGCCCGCGAGCGCGCCGGCCTGATATTGGCGAACAGGTCGAGCCTTTTGCGGAGCTCGCCCGACGGGTTGAGCCCGCCCTGCGCGACCGGCGGGTATTCGTTGTGCGACACCGGCCCCAGAATGACGCCGTCCGCGCGCTTTGCCTGCGCGACTACGTCATCCGTGACGGTCATCCCAGCCGTCTTGAGCGAATCGAATCCAATCGCGGCCGTCTCGAAGGTCAGATCGAGCCCGAATATGCGATCCGCTTCGCGCAGCACATCAAGGGTGGCGCTGACGATCTCCGGCCCGATCCCATCGCCCGGAAGCACGAGGATATGGGTCGCTCCGGCGTGAAGACTGTCGCGGCTTGTTTCAGCTTGATCGGCCAACATCGTCTCCTGTGTCAGGGACATCGCAATCCTTAAAACGTGTACGGGCGCCGTGCCGGAGGAGCAAAGCACATACCACGACGAGAGCGCTCGTCGATCCGTAATTCATCCGATACGCGTCCGGCTTCCTCCCAAACCGGAGATGGCGCAGATTCACAACCGATTTGCGGTCACGCGAGGACGTCTATAAATGAGTCGGTGTAGCTCCCGCCTTACGAAAATCGACTTTTTCCTCTACAATAGCGCTGAGGAGATTGCCCTATGAACGTCGAGCTTCGACAGCCTGCCCGCGCCCAAAAAGCCCGCTTCGAAATCGTGGACGTCGACATCCACCCGAAGAACACGCTTGAAGATTTTCGCCCATACCTGAGCAATCAGTGGTGGGACTATCTACAGGCCTACGGCCGGCGCTCGCGCCATGGCTTTGTCGATGGCTATCCGTTTCCCAAGATGACGCCGATCGCGTCGCGACGTGATGCGTGGCCGCCCGGCGGAGGTGGGCCGGGGAGCGACCTTGGCTTCATGCAGGGGCAGCATCTCGATCACTATGGCATCGACTTCGGCGTCCTCAATCCGCTGGCGCCGTCCGGGCAAGGCGACCAGAATGCCGGTCTCTCCGCTGCGCTCGCTTTCGCCGCCAATGAGTGCCAGTTGGAGCGCTGGACGCTGCGCGACAAGCGCCTCAAGGCGTCGGTGGTGGTGCCATATGAGGACGCCGAGGCCTCTGCGCAGGAAATCCGCCGCCGCGCCGCCGATCGTAATTTCGTGCAGGTGCTGATGCTTAGCCGCACCGCAGAAGCGCTCGGCCGCAAGCGCTACTGGCCGATCTATGAGGCCGCCGTCGAGGCCGGCCTCCCGGTCGGCATACACGCGTTCGGCTATAGCGGCTGGGCCATGACCAATACCGGATGGCCGTCGTTCTATATTGAGGAGGTGACCGAGCACGCGACGTCCGCCCAGACGGTGGTCACCAGCATGGTCATGGAAGGCCTGTTCGAGCGCTATCGCGATCTTAAGGTCGTCATGATCGAATGTGGGTTCGGCTGGCTGCCGGCGCTCGGCTGGCGCCTCGACAAGCTATGGCAGAAAATGCGCGACGAGGTTCCGCACGTGACACGTCCGCCCTCAGAATATATCCGCGAGCATTTCTATGCCTCGACGCAGCCGATGGAGGAGCCGGAGGAGCCGAGCCATGTGCTCGACGCCATGCGCTGGATCGGTCTCGACCGCATTCTGTTCGCAAGCGATTACCCGCACTGGGATTTTGACGACCCCGTCATGGCGATTCCGCCAAGTCTCACGGAGGAGCAGCGTCGGATGATTTTTGCCGGCAATGCGCGGACCGTGTACCGGCTAGATTAATTTACTTGGCGCATTCATAAACTACCGCGTGTCATCACCCCGACTTCACCGGGCGATCCAGTCACCACCGCGCTTCGACCAAACTGGCGACGCTGCGGTGTACTGGATGCCCCGCTTGAAGCGGGGCATGACAATCAGGGAATGATGACGACCTATCTGATATCGCCAAGATCAGCCCGATGCCGTTAGCAGTCTGATCGCAGGCGTGCGCGTCGGACGTGAGATCAAAGGCTGAGCAACCATGGCAACGGCCATCATCGACGGTATTGCGACTCGCTACGAGGTCATCGGCGCCGGCCCGCCGCTGCTGATGTACGCGCCAGGCGGCTTCAATGCGACCATTGAGACCTGGCGCACGCAGGGCGTCTATCCCAAGATCAGGCTGCTTGATCATTTGCCCCAGAAATATACGTGCATCGTGTTCGACCGGCGCGAATGCGGCCAGTCCGGCGGCCGGGTCGAACGGGTGACCTGGGCTGACTATGCGGCACAAGGCAAAGGGCTGCTCGACCATTTGGACATTGCGCGTGCCCACATCATGGGCGGGTGCATGGGGTGCTGCCCGGTGCTGGCTTTTGCCGTTGGGTATCCTGCGGCGACGATGAGCATGGTCCTGTTCTGGCCTGTTGGTGGCGCCAAATACCGGATCGCCGGCCATCAACGCTTCGCGGAACACATGGCGTTCGTGCAGCAGCACGGCCTTGCCGAGGTGGTGGCACTGGTAACTCGTGAGGGAAAGCCGTTCGGTGCCGATCCACGGGGCGGGCCCTGGGCGTCGGTGATTCGTCACGACCGCGCTTTCGCGGATGCCTACACAAAGCTCAACGTCGATCAGTACAAGCTTATTGTCACCGGCGTCGCGCGCACATTGTTCGACCGTGATACGGCCCCCGGTGCCGAGCCTGAAGACTTGCTGCGCCTCGACATCCCGGCGTTCATTGTCCCGGGCCGCGACGCCGCCCACGCAACCTCAGCGGCACGCTACCTGGAAGAATGCCTGCCGCGTGCGCAATATTGGGATGTTCCCGTCGCTGAGCAAACGGAGGAGACAGTGCCGGGGCAGATTTTGGCGTTCCTTGACGCCGCGACTACGACAGCGTCGTAGCTATTCCCACGCCCGGTTATCGACCGTGTTCTCATAAGTGGCGCCCGGCACCGTCATGTTCCACTTGACGGTCCAGTTATAGGTGTCGTCGAACCGCTCGCGGGTGTAGGGCTGGGGCGCAGCATGAAGGAGGCGCCAGCTCTGGAACTCGTGAGGCTCCAGCAGGCCACCGGTCTCCGCAATGAAATAATGGACGAAAGGCGTCGGGTCCTTTTCGATGAGCTCGACTGCTCTCGCCTGGGCGCGAAACATCTTCGCCAGCGTCGCTCCGTCGAGATCATCTCCGGCCGCCTCGCTGCGGGTCGAATGGGATTCGATGAGGACGCGCATGCCCTGTTTCTGCGCCACGCTGATCCACGGCTCCATGACGCTCGCGGCCGCGATCTTCCCTTGGCGCACCGCCTCGAGCCGCTTCTGCATCGAGCCCGCATGGGTCGTCTTGACGTGCTCCGGCGCCAAGAAGCCTTCCATCATCTTCAGAGTGGTGAAGTGGGAGCCGTTGTTCGGCGTCACCGCGATTTCCTTGTTCTTGAGCATCTCAGGCTCGTAGGCCATGGAATCGCGACCGACCACGATGGCGAATTTCGACATGGAAGCACCCAGCGCCACGATTTTCCGCCCGCGCAGGTGCTGGGCGTTGGCCTCGACGGCGCGCTTCATGATCCCCCATTCGCACATGCGGTACTGGTCGATGCCGCCTTCGTTGTAGACCGAGTCGAGCGGGCGATCGAAGATCGAGTCGAACTTGACGATATGGGAGGTCGTGATCTGCGCCATTCCGGGCGTGGTCACAAACTCGAGGTCGAGGCCCTCGTCCCTGAAAAATCCCTTGTCGCGGGCAACCAGCACGGGCAGGTCGTGGACCGCGTTCATCACCGCGACCACCGGCTTCTTGGCATTTTGAATATTCACGATACTTCCTCCCCGTGGGCCTCTCCCTTCCCTCCAAGCGGGGGAGGGAACAGAAGGAGGCAAGCAATGATCGGTCCAGAGGTTCTCGCTGTCAACGGCCCGACGACGCGCGTTCGAACACTGTCCGCGCCACCGCTTCGGCCTTGCGTGCCGAGCGGATCATCAGGAACTTGCCAGACCAGTTTCTCGGAACGGTCCAGCGCCCCTCGATCTCGGTCCCGTCGGCGCTGAGCGCGCCTTCATATGCCACGGTTCCGTAAAGCGGGTTCGCGCTGTCATAGGTCTTCACGAACGCGACCGCGGTGTGCCGGCGGCTACCCAGCAGTGTTGCGTACAAGACTTCGTTCGGGCTGCCGCCGAGGGTACACGACTCATGGGTGGTGCCGCTGACCGCACTTGCGGTCTCAATCAGCGTTGCCACGAACGATACAGGCGCACGGGCAATCGGATAGGAGTAGATGCCGTGCCAGATGCCGGTCAGGCTTTGTGCGCTTAGTTCTATTGTCATGTCGGAGCCCCACCGGCGGATCTGCGACCGCATAATAGCGAAAATCGCTTGCAGGGCCAAAGCGTCCATCAATCGGATTGACTTCGTCTTGAACCTCGGAATGTGGCAGGCGCCTGGTCCCAAAAGCATCAGATCAGGGTGCAACCGCGATGCCGACCATCGCTGGGTTTTATGACATCACTCAGCCCACGAGCCCGTGGGTATTCCGTGGGAACAGCT
>Ga0126369_10003273_pt1 | contig 11693 bp, 10 predicted proteins | sample PanSoiMetaPlot_1_FD_109646 | JGI IMG/M metagenome (GOLD analysis project Ga0126369, IMG submission 109646) | Tropical forest soil microbial communities from Panama - MetaG Plot_1 | ecosystem: Environmental > Terrestrial > Soil > Tropical forest > Bulk soil | place: Panama | collected 2016-02-17 | reverse complement strand
GCCCTTCTTGTACCCGATGCGCTCCATCAAGCGACCCGCCACGAGCGCCGCAAGAAAATAGCCGCCGAAGAAGGCGACTTGAATGAACGAGGACTGAAAGTCGCTGAGGCTGAAAGCGGATTTGAAGTGGGGAATGAGGACATCGTTCAAATTGACGCCAAAGGCCCAAAGGAAAAACAGGCTGGTAATCAGGACAGAGGGCAGAATGTATTTTCGTTCGGTAAGCGGCGCAGATTGCGAGGCCAAGTTTCCTCCGTACAGGGGATATGCTTAAGTTCGAGAGCTTACGTCAGCGCGCGGTCGAGGTGCACGTAGCCGCCATCCACGAGAACGTGCTGCCCGGTGACGTGGCTCGCCTGCGGTGAAATCAGGAACAGCACCATCGCAGCGATTTCCTCCGGCTGGGTCATGCGCTTGCCGAGCGGAATTTTGGAGACGATGTGTTGGAGCTTTTCTTCGGGGTTGGGAAATGTGCTGAGCCACCACTTGTAAAGAGGCGTCATGACTTCGGCGGGAACCAGGGCGTTGACCCGCATGCCGTAAGGTAGCAATTCGCAAGCCCAGTCGCGCGTGAGCGACAAGATCGCGCCCTTGGCTGAGGTATAGCCGGAAGTCTTGCCCTGTCCCGTCATGGCGACTTTCGAGGCGATGTTCACGATGTTGCCCTGCGTTTTTTTGAGCGCGGGCAGAGCGTAATGAGCCATGTTGTAGTAATGGAGCAGATTGAGTTGCAGCGACTGGACGTATTTTTCCGGCGATCCCGCTTCCAAGCCAACGTTGTCGTTCACACCGACGTTGTTGACCAGCACATCCAGATGGCCAAATTCCCGGAGCGTTTGCTCGACGATCGAGGCGCAGGCTTCCGGAGTGATGACGTCGGCAATAATGAGGCCGCACTTCGCGCCCCGGTCACCAAGCTCTTTTTTGAGCTGCTTTGCAGCCTCCACGTCTTTATCCACGAACACGGGGACCGCGCCTTCGCGCGCGCAGCCGCGCACGATAGCCGCGCCAATTCCCTTCCCGCCCCCGGTGACGAGCACAACCTTGTCCCTAAGCTGCAAGTCCACGTTTCGTCGCCCTCAGCTGATAAAATTCCGCCGCGTTGCCGCCGAAGACTTTTTCCTTGATGTCCGGCGCGCAATCCTGGACGTAGTCTCCGATGATCTCCAGCACCTGCTGATAGTTCGCCGCCAGCAGGCACACCGGCCAGTCCGAACCGAACATCAAACGCTTCGGTCCGAAGGCACCAAAGACTACATCCAAATAGGGTCGAAAATCCTCTTTCTTCCAGTTTTTCCAGTCCCCTTCGGTGACCAGGCCGGAAAGTTTGCAATACACGTTCGGCTTTGCGGCGATGTTTTGTATGAGCACCGCCCAGCCAGCGCGGCTGCGGGCTTTGATTTCGGGCTTGGCGATATGGTCGACGACAAACTTTTGTTCGGGAAAATGGGCCACAAGCTCCACGGCGGCCGGCAACTGTTCCGGATAAATCAGAATGTCGTAAGTGAAACCGTGTTCGCGGAGGAGGGCGACGCCGCGGAGGAAATCGGGGCGGACCAGGAAGTGGTCGTCGGGCTCGTCCTGGGCGATGTGGCGGAAGCCGCAGAGCTTGTCGAACTGCGAAAAGTGTTTCAATCGCTTCGCAGCATGAGGAGAACATAGGTCGACCCAGCCGACGACTCCGGCGATGCTGGAATGGCGCTGGGCGAGCTGGAGAAGAAACAGCGTTTCCTCTTCGGATTGGTCGGCCTGCACGGCAATGGTGGCTTCGATATTGTTGGCGTTGCGGTCTTCGTCGAGATCTTCCGGCATGAAATCCCGCTTCAGAAAAGACATTTCGTCAGTGATCCACGAATGGCGGACAGCGTTGTATTGCCAAAAATGCTGGTGCGAATCGATTCTCATTTTCCACCGAAACACAAATCCCCGCCGGCTCATCCGTGGAGATTGAAGAATCCGCCGTCCATCGGATAATCCGAACCGGTGATGAAGGCCGCTTCGTCGGAACACAAAAACAGGGCCAGGGCGGCGACTTCTTTTGGATCGGCCATGCGGCCAATAGGCTGCGTTTCGGAAAGCTTTTGAAACATTTCCTTTTCGCGGCCGGGATAATTCTTCTTCAAATAGCCGTCCACAAACGCCGTGTGAACGCGCGCGGGCGAGATACAGTTGCAGCGAATTTTGTGCGGCAGGTAATCTCGCGCGACGGAAAGGGTCATGGATAGAACTGCGCCTTTGCTCATGGAGTAGGCAAAACGATCGGCGAGACCGGCGGTGGCGGCGATCGAAGCCATATTCACGATAGCGCCACCGCCGTTGGCTTTCATGGACTCGATGGCTGCATACATGCCGTTGTAGGTGCCTTTCACGTTGACAAGGAAAATGCGGTCAAAGTCGGCTTCCGTGGTGGATTCAAGCTTGCCGATATGGGAAATGCCCGCGCAGTTCACAAGAATATTGAGAGGTTTCTGCGTGGCCAGTTTTTGAAATAGCTCGGTCACGCTGCGCTGATTTCCAACGTCGCACACGTGGGCCGTGGCGCACGCGCCGGTTGCAGTGATTTCCTGAGCGGCGCCGTTGGCGTCTTTTTCGTTGAGGTCAACGACGCGCACGACGGCGCCTTCTTGAGCAAACCGCCGCGCGATGGCCCGTCCGATACCGCTGGCGGCTCCGGTTACGACGGCGACTTTGCCGTCAAGGCGAAACGCGTTTGCAGATAGCTCGGCGTGTGTCAGAGGGAGACTCCTCTCTTCCAGGGAATAAAATCATCTTGCGAAAGCGTTTCCGCTTTCGTGCGCGCTTCGCCGCTGGCGATTTGAATCACTCGGTCGAGAATCGTGGCGCCCATTTCCTCGATGGTCGCCTCCCCAGAGACGATGCCGCCACAGTCGATATCAATAATATCCGGCATGCGTTGGGCAAGATTCGAATTGGTCGAGATTTTAAGGACTGGCGCGATGGGATTGCCCGTGGGCGTGCCGAGGCCGGTGGTGAACAGGACCACATTTGCGCCCGCGCCAACCTGAGCCGTCACACACTCGACGTCATTTCCCGGCGTGCATTGCAGATTGAGGCCCGGCACGGTCGAATATTCGGGGTAATCCAGAACGGCGGTGACGGGAGAAGTGCCACCCTTCCTGGCGGCGCCAGCCGACTTCATGGCGTCGGTCAGAAGACCGTCGCGGATGTTTCCGGGCGAGGGATTCATTTCGAATCCGGAGAGGACGGCTTTGGCGCGGGCCGCGTAGTCGCGCATGAGTTGCGCGAAGCGATCGCCTACCTCTTTGTGAACGCAGCGGTCAATCAATTCCTGCTCAGCGCCACAGAGCTCTGGAAACTCCGAAAGAATGCCGCGGCCACCGAGCGCGGCGAGCAAATCCGAGGTGTGCCCGATGGCGGGATTGGCGGAAAGGCCGGAAAAACCATCCGAACCGCCACATTTCAGGCCAAGAGTAAGTCGCGAAAGAGGGGCGGGCTCGCGACCGGCGTTGTCGGCTTCGACGAGACCAAGAAAGGTATCGCGGATGGCCTGAGAAATCATCGAGACTTCCGAAGCGCTCTTCTGCTGCTCAAAGATGAGTAGGGGCTTGTTGAAATGGGGGTCGCGGCGGTTGATTTGTTCCTGCAGGATTTGGACCTGGGCATGTTGACAGCCGAGGCTCAAAACGGTGGCGCCAGCCACGTTGGGGTGATGAATGTAACCGGCGAGCAAGCCGCACAGATTGTTGGAATCCTCACGCGTGCCGCCGCAACCGCCTTCATGCACAAGGAATTTAATGCCGTCGACGTTGCGAAACACTCGGGGAGAAGGTTTTCCCGGTTGCACGGCGCTGAAGGAGAACGATTTCAGTGCGTCGGACTTCCCTTCGCGATGGAGGCGCGAGAGTTCAGCAACTTGGCGTCGGTAAACTTGAGGTGCGACAAAGCCGAGTTCTTCTTCGAAGGCTTGCTTCAGAACAGCGAGATTGCGGTTCTCGCAGAAGACCAGCGGAAGAAACAGCCAGTAATTGCGAGAGCCGACTTGGCCGTCTGCACGATGAAAGCCGGAGAAAGTTTTGTTGCGCCAGGCCGAAATATCTGGCGGAGTCCAGGCTCGACCGGCCTTTTCGGATTCCTGAAAAGCCGCAGCCGCATGGCGAATGTTGCCCGTGGATAGCAAATCGCCGGCTCGAAGAGCCCCGACCGCCTTACCAACGAGAACTCCATACATGGTGACGTCCCCATCCGCGGCGAGGTCTTGGGTAACGAATTTATGTTTGGCAGGAACGTCCGAGGACAAGACGTAGTCTTTCCCCAAAAAGCTGACGTGCTCCCCCCGGCGCAGGTCCGTGAGGGCCACAAGAACGTTGTCTCGCGGATCTAGCCGCAATACCCGGCCTTCCCTTGTTCGGTTACCTGACATCGCACCCTGGCCCCTCTCAGTTGCAGCTCGCTCATTCTAACGCAGCGTTTCGCGTAACCGGCAGACGAGCTTAGGCAGGTGCCAAGCTCCAGATCAATTCCGACCGCAGACACGATTTGTAAGAGTTCCGATGCCTTCAATCGTGACACTGACTTCGTCGCCATCCTTCAGCCACAACGGCGGGTCCTGGGCCATGCCCACACCGCTCGGAGTGCCCGTGAAAAGGATCGTGCCCGGCAGAAGCGTGGTGCTTTGGCTGAGAAAAGCAATTAGCGCCGGCACGTCACGGATCATGTCCCGCGTATTCGCGTCCTGCATCGTCCGGCCGCTCACAACCGTTCGAATCCAAAGGTTGCCAGGATCGCGGATGGAACCAGGCGTCACCAGGCACGGCCCGATGGGTGCAAAGGTGTCAAAGCTCTTTCCGCGACACCACTGACTCCCGCCCATTTTCAATTGCCAGTCGCGTGCGCTGACGTCGTTTCCGCAGGTGTAGCCGGCCACATAGTCGAGGGCGTGTTCGCGGGAAACGTCTTTGCATTTCTTGCCGATAACGACGACAAGCTCACCCTCGTAATCGACCTGACTGCTTTTTGCGCTCATGGGGAGGCGGATGGCCTCCCCGGGGTGGTTGACGGTGTTCGGGCCTTTCGCGAATACGACCGGATATTCAGTAACCCCCATGCCGACCTCATCCGCGTGGCGGCGGTAATTCTGGCCAATACACCAGATCATGGCCGGGACTACCGGAGCGAGGATTCTGTGGACTTTTGCAGGTTCCTTCGTAACCTGGTGCGAATCGAACAGATCGCCCTCGATACGCAAGTAGGAATCGCCCTGCTGTTGCGAGGCGTAATGAATCTTTCCCGACGCGTCTTCGTAGCGGATGATTTTCATGCTGGTCTCAAGGCGTTGAATCTTAGCAAGAACGGCTCCTTCTGAAAAATGAGCATTCTATTCTATTATTTGAAACGTCGTTTTGGGCCAAGTTTTGGGCGAAGTCCCGCGCGCGAGTCGCAACCGCTTCCCGGGGAGTGCTGATGGACGTCCACCAATTAGAGTTGTTTCTTGCCGTGCTGGACTCACCCAGCATGACGAAGGCCGCGGAGAAGAGCCATTTATCTCCGGGTGCTGTAAGCCTCCAACTTCATAACCTTGCCGAGGAGCTGCACACCGAGCTATTTGTGCGGCGCGGCAAACGGCTGATTCCTACGCCGGCGGCGCTGCGACTGGCGGAGCGCGCCAAAGAAGTTGTGAAGCTCATGGGGCATATCCAGCAAGAGTTCGAGAATGATGTGACGAAAGACAGCCGCCCCTTTCACTTCGCTACGGGTGTGACGACGCTTATCTACCAGCTAGGCGGGCCGCTGCGCCAACTACGCGGCCGCTTTCCGAATGCCGAGATCCGCGTAACGGTAAGCGTGACAGAGGAGATGATTGCGGGGTTGCACGACAGGCGGTTCGACCTGGCCCTGATTTCGCTGCCCGTCGCGGAAGACAATCTCGAAATCATTCCGCTCTTTGATGAGGAACTGCTCATTGTCCGGCCGTCGGCGAAGAAAGCGGCCAACAACCATATCCGTTCAGTGCGAGCGGCCGATTTGGCCGGTGTGCCGTTTTTGCTTTATCCAAAGAGAAGCAATGTGCGGCATGCAATCGACGAGTTTTTCCGGGAGATTGGCGTCCAACCTTGCGTACAATTGGAAGCGGAAGATACCGAAGCCATCAAGAGGCTCGTGGAGTCCGGTTTCGGCTATTCCATCCTTCCCGAACACGCTTTGCGCGGACGCTCGGACTTCTTCCAAAAGCTACGCGTGGATGGACGTCGTTTGACGAGAAAGCTGGCACTGGCAATGGTTCGGACGGAGAGTCCACGGAAGCTAACCGAGTCGATTGCGAATTTTCTTCGCGACACGCTGCTCCAGGAAGCATGAGGAGCGGAAGATTTCGTCGCGATCTCGCCTGCGGCAGGCAGGCTGCGGCGGCAAACAACGCGCCCTTAGGATGACGGCTTCCCGGTCACACGGCCTCAACCCGCGCGCAGACCAGTCCACTTCTCAAAGTTGGTGCGGAAGAGGCGGTTCACATCGCGCTGAATCTTCTGGCGAGTTATTTCGGCGCCGTCGGCCGCCAGCAATTGATAGGAATTTGCGAGGATGGGCGCGAGCGTGCGACGCGTATTGTGCCATTTGTAGATGACCTGCTCGAGAACACGGGCATCGGAATGTTGAGGAATGAAGCTCGTCCCCAGCAATTCGATGCGCTCCCTGGTGACTTCCTCGACGATAGAAGGATTGTTGAGGAACCACCAGCATCCAAACGGCATCAGGTTATTGAACTTGCGGGCGTACACGGCGAGTTCGTGTTGATTTTCGCGGCTGAGGACGCTCACGAGAAACCGGTTGTCAGGAAATTCGCGGCACAGGTTCTCGATGGAACGCATATCGGCTCTGCCAACGGCGTCGCCCCCCAATCGCAGCCGGGGATTGACTTGGCGCCGCACGCCAATCATCAACGACATCGGAATTCCGAATTCGCGGCAAGAGGGCAGCACCGCTTCGCCCAGGATCTTGCTGGTCATGCTGTTCTCGTCCGGGAATTGAAACGTGTCGGGCAGCGAAACGGCCATGTACAAGGGCCGCATGCGTTTGTGCCAGTCGGCGAGAAATCTGCGGACTTCGGCGATGGATTTTCCCGACGCGTGCTCGTCGACGGCGTAACCTTCGCTTGCTAACTGCTGCCAATGCTGCGGCCAGCCCCAAAGGATGCGGTCCAAGCGCAAAACCGGATGAAACTGCGGATGATTTTGGCCGCCACTGAACCAAACCGCGCGCTCTTCCCGATCGAGCGGATCGTTGGTCATCACGACGTCGCTCACACCAGCGATCTGAAGCACTTCTTGAATGAGGCTCTCTATCGATTGCGCAGCGAAGAATCGCCGCGCCTCCCGCAACCCCGAAGCATCGGTCGGAATCCCAAACGCGTTCAAGACGGCGACAACGCCGCGGGTGGATTCGGAAATGGGGCTGTTTTCGACAAACAATGCCTGCCAGATAGCTTCGGCGCGCTCGCTTTTTGAGAGCTGCCAATACTCCTCGGGAGTTCTATCCGAGGAGCGGAAGAATTCGGCCTCGAGGTAGTGATAGGTGAGAAGTTCGTCGATGCCCCATAGACCGATTTTGCCAAAGGCAGGCGAAAACAGATGCGTGTGAATATCAATGACCTGTGTGGAGGCGAGAACATCCTGCACTTCGCCGGGAATTTGCTCAGGCTTCAGACGCCGGGCTGAAGCTACGGAGGGACCACCCTTACGTGTTGGTGATTTGACGGACGTGGCAGCCATTGAATCGAAAATATAGAAGGGATGGCGAGGGTGTCAAACCGAAAAAACTGAAATTCGTTTTAAGCCACGCTTAACGTCAGACCTCGGCTTTCCATCTCCGCAAACCTACGATCCATCTTAAACATTTACTTTAAGAAGTCTAAACATGCGAGTTCGCTAAATTTGGATTACCATTGGCGCGTCGAAAATGTAGCTTGTCGTGATCTCATGGTTTTTCTTGGAGGCCGTATGAGCACTTCAATCGCTTCTCGTCGCGACTTTTTGAAAATAACGGGCGCCGGAATGGCTGGGGCCGCGCTAGGGACTGCAACATCCGGTTACTCCCGAATTCTGGGCGCAAACGACCGAGTTCGCGTCGCCGTTTGCGGAGTGCGAGGCCGAGGCCACGACCACATCCGAGGCTTCTCGCACGTTCCAAACACGGACCTTGCGGCCCTGTGCGACGTGGATGAAAACGTATTGAGCCAGCGCCTGGGCGATGTGGAGAAGATGGGACGGCCAAGACCCACGTCCTATGTGGATGTTCGCAAGCTGCTCGAAGACAAGGAGATCGACGCGGTTTCCATCGCGACCCCCAACCATTGGCACTCGCTGATCGCCATCTGGGCGTGCCAGGCCGGAAAAGACGTTTACGTGGAAAAACCTTGTTCGCACAACTGTTTTGAAGGACGCCAACTGGTGCGCGCGGTGAAGAAATACAACCGCATTTGTCAACATGGAAGCCAGTCGCGCTCGAATCCCGGGATGATTGAGGGGATTGGCCATCTGAAAGACGGCACGATCGGCGACGTCTATTTGGCTCGGGCGATTTGCTATAAGTGGCGGCCAACGATTGGGCATGCCACGGAGGAGCCCGTTCCGGCCGGCGTGCACTACGATTTGTGGACCGGTCCCGCGCCAATGAAGCCTTTTACCAAGAACCGCTTTCACTACAACTGGCATTGGATCTGGGATACGGGAAACGGTGAAGTCGGCAATCAGGCGATTCATGAAATCGACATCGCGCGCTGGGGCCTGGGAGTTGGATTCCCCGTGCATGTGTCGGCGATGGGCGGGCACTTCATGTTTAACGACGACCAGGAGACGCCGAATACGCTGCACGCCACGTTCTGTTTCGAGCCGGATGGTAAACGCAAGATGCTGGAGCTGGAGGTGCGGCATTGGATCACCAATCACGAGGCGGAGATTGGAACAGGCGCTTACGGAGCAGGTGGTGTGCCGGCTGCCGGGCTGAATGTCGCTGCCAACAAGAAACCCGCCAGCAGCCCCAATAACCAGGCCGTCGCATCTCTGGGACCCAAAGACGCGAAGACCAACACCATCGGGAATATTTTTTACGGATCGAACGGCTATCTGGCCGCCGATGGATACGATTCTTATAAGACGTGGATTACCGACCAGTGCGAATCCGGGCCGTCCGGCAAAGGTTCGGGCGATCATTACGCAAACTTCGTTGACTGCATTCGCAGCCGGAAGGCCGAAGACATCCATGCGCCAATAGAGGAGGGCCACATCTCGGTAACGCTCGTGCATTTGGCGAACGCGTCCTACCGGCTGGGACGCGCGCTGCGATTCGATCCGGAGAAAGAGACCGTCATTGGAGATGACGAAGCGAACCGTATGCTACGAGGCAACTACCGCGCGCCTTATGTGGTACCCGAAGAAGTTTGAGCCGGGGCGAGGGACCGGACGCTGATGGTGCGGTGCGGAATATACGTCTCGCTGGCTTGCGCCGCTCTCGTAGCATTGTTTCCGTTTGCCTCACCGCGCCTTGGTGACCGCATCGCGGTCGCGGTTAACGTAGGCCAGCGTCGCGTGGACGTTTCGATCGACGGCCAGCCGTTCACGTCGTATATCTGGCCCACCAAGCTTGCGAAGCCCGTCCTCTATCCCCTGCGTACCGCAAAGGGCACGATCATCACGAGAGGTTATCCGCTTGAACCTCGAGCCGGCGAGCGAACCGACCATCCACATCAAGCCGGTCTATGGCTTACTTACGAGAGCGTCAATGGAATTGATTTCTGGAACAACTCGGCAGTCATCAAACCTCAAGATGCGCCTAAGATGGGGGCCATTCAGCAGCGCGCCATCCTTTCCGCCAAAGGTGGAGTGGACCAGGGCGAGTTGGAAGTCGAAGCGGACTGGCTGACCTATGACAAAAGAGTCTTATTGAAGGAGCATACGCGGTTCGGTTTTCGCGGCGGGCAGAACTTTCGGAGCGTCGATCGCATCACCACGCTCGAAGCTCAGGGCGAAACGGTGGTTTTTGCCGACGCCAAAGACGGCATGTTCGGCTTGCGGGTGGGGCGCGCGCTCGAAGCGCCCTCCGATAAGCCCGAGGTGTTCACCGACGCGAGCGGGCGCGCAACGACGGTGGCAAAGCTCGACAACACTGGCGTGAACGGTGTCTATCTGACCAGTGAAGGCGAGAAAGGCGAAGCGGCGTGGGGTACGCGGGGACGCTGGTGCAATCTGACCGGGAAGGTCTCTGAGGAGCCGGTCACGATTTCCATTTTTGACCATCCTTCGAATCCGGGGTTCCCTACCTACTGGCACGCGCGCGGCTACGGACTGTTTGCCGCCAATCCGCTTGGCGAGAAAGTCTTTAGCCATGGTAAAGAAGAATTGAACCTTACGCTGGCTCCTCATCAGAGCGTTACGTTTCGCTACCGCGTGCTGATTTCCTCGGAAATCCTCACGCCGGAAAGCACCGAAGCCGCCTACAAAGCGTTTGTCGCGGCGTATCACTAGTGCTTTAATGCGCTGACTCCCATGACCATTCACGTGGGCTTGATTGGCGGCGGCAATATCTCCGAGACGCATGCGCGTGCGGCACGAGCTATCCCCGGCGTAGAAATTGCCGGGGTTTACGGTACCAATTCGGAAAAAGTGCACAAGCTGTGCCGCGAGCACGGTGGCGCACCCCATACAGACTTTGCTGCATTTCTGGCACAGCGCCCGATGGAGTTGGTCATTATCGGAAGTCCCTCAGGAATGCATGCGTCCCAAGGTATCGCCGCTGCAAAACACGGCTTGCACGTTTTGACGGAAAAGCCGATCGACATCAGCACAAGTCACGCCGACGAACTCATTGATGCGGCTAAACAATCGGGAGTGAAGCTCGGCGTGATTTTTCAGGACCGGATGAAGCCGCACATTCGCCAGTTGAAGGATTGGATCGACCGAGGCTTGCTCGGAAAACCCTTGCTGGTCGATGCGCGCGTGAAATGGTACCGGCCTCCGGAATACTACGCGCAATCGCGATGGCGGGGCACCCTGGCGCTCGATGGCGGTGGGGCTTTGATGAACCAAGGCATACACACGATTGATTTGCTTCTCTGGCTACTTGGGGATGTGTCGCGCGTCCAAGCGCGCGTGGCCACGCAGCTTCACGCGATCGAGTCTGAAGACACGGCTACCGCTCTTCTCGAGTTTGCCAGCGGGGCAATCGGCATGTTTCACGCCACGACGGCGGCTTATCCCGGCTATCCGCGCCGAGTGGAGATTTCCGGCTCCGAAGGCACCGTCGCACTAGAGCACGACCGTATCGCTGCCGTTGATTTGCGCAACGCTCCTCCGCAGGGCACGAAGTTCGCCGAGCGCGATGAGAATCAAAGCGCTTCTTCTGCCGTGGTCAGCGATTTTCGCGGGCATCAGGCGGTGATTGAAGACTTTCTCGGTGCCATCCAAAAAGACTCGACTCCTGCTTGTGACGGGCGGGAAGGACGCCGCAGCCTGGCGCTGGTCGAAGCCATTTACCGCGCCGCGCGCAGTCCACAGAAAACGGCGGGCGTTTAGCGGAAGCCTGTTCCAACTGACTCAGCTGAAGACGACAATTTTTCAGAGTTGACGGACCGTTCCGCGAACCACGAACTCGGTTGGCAGAATTCGCTGGCTAAATGCCATTTGAGGGTGATGGAGCCGTTCCAAGAGCATCTTCATGCAAGT
>Ga0126369_10003271_pt1 | contig 11695 bp, 10 predicted proteins | sample PanSoiMetaPlot_1_FD_109646 | JGI IMG/M metagenome (GOLD analysis project Ga0126369, IMG submission 109646) | Tropical forest soil microbial communities from Panama - MetaG Plot_1 | ecosystem: Environmental > Terrestrial > Soil > Tropical forest > Bulk soil | place: Panama | collected 2016-02-17 | reverse complement strand
CGGCGACGTTGTTGCGAAACTCTGCAAGCCTAGAAGGCTCGAGCATTTGCCTCACTCCACGAACCACATCCTTGAAGCTTTGCAGCACAATGCCGACGTTTTTCTCTTTTACCCATTCCGCGTTGTAGCGTTCTTGCGGAAGCGTCCACGCATTGCATTCGATCAGTACGGGCAACCGCCGGATCATGGCTTCCGCGATGCTTCCTGGCCCGGGCTTGCCGACCAGAAAATCCGCCGCACGCATCAGGCGATGCACCTCTTTTGTAAATCCCACAACGTGCACCGGCATTTTCCACTTCCGCGAGCGCAGTTTCGCCGCCAGCGCTTCGTTCCGCCCGCAAATCAGAATCAGTTGCACTGGCAGGTCTTCCGCCTCCAAACGCTCGGCGATGTCCAGCATCACTTTCGAGCCATGCCCGCCGAAGAGAACCATCGCGGTCGTACGATCATTCCGTAAACCCATTTGCTGCCGCAATTCGCCAGGATCCGAATTGTCCACAGCGTAAAAGTCCGGGCGCACAATCATCCCCGATGTCTGAAAGATATGGGCCGAATCATGGCCCATCGCGCGCGCCTGCTCGGCAGCCTTTTCCGTGCCCGCAACGATATATTGTTCCCGGATTGGTTCAATCCAAAAACGCGGCGGAAAATCCGCGAGGTCTGTAATGATGGTCACGAAAGGCCGCCCCGAATTCACACGCGCCCAGCTCTCGCTAATCTGCCGGTTGAAATGAGGAATCACCGAAACAAGCAGGTCCGCCGGTTTCGCGCGCCAAACCTTCTCGAGAGAATTCACCAGCTTCTTGTGATACAGCCGAATCGTCGTTTGCAGGACGCGCAGGAGATACCTGCTGCCCAAAGTCCAGCCATTTTGCAAAAGAGTGTTGTACTGCTGTTGGATGCGAATCCCCGTCAGCTTCCGGAGAACGTCGAGCTGGTCCGCAATGTCTTGAAACTGAACCAGTTCCACCTGCCAATCGCGTGGTTGCTCGGAAATTACCGTTTGTAAAGCGACGGCTGCGTTGCGATGTCCTCCCCCTGCGTCATGGTAGACGATCAAGATCCTCTTCATTGATGAGATTGTGCCACAAAGCTGTGGCTAAGGAGTGGAGCACTCCACATGCCATGTGGATAAGACTGTAACCTTTTTGTGCTCAATGAGTTCCATGGACACATTCACGCAGATTTTGCTCCCTCTTCACAGGTTGTTCATATTCAAATCCGACAATTGCTGCATGCGTTGCGACCTCCATGTGCATTCGAAAGCTTCCGGAATGTTCAACCTCGCCGGGCTCAAGCACTTGTGCCAGGAGTGCTACAGCGAGCCCCTTGAAGTTTACGACCTCCTGAAGCGTCGGGGGATGACGGCTATTACCATCACCGACCATGACTCGGTTGCAGGGTCGGAAGGCCTGCGTTCCCGTCAGGACTTTTTTCTCAGCGAGGAAGTGACCGTACGCATGCCCAGCGGCACCGAAGCGCACATTGGCGTCTACAACATCACCGAGCGCGACCATGTCGAAATCCAGCGCCGCGCCAAAGATTTCATTTCCCTCCTGATGTACCTGACCGAGCGCAAACTCTTCTTCAGCGTCAATCACGTTTTTTCAGGACTCACCGGCCGCCGCGAGGCCGAAGATTTCGCGTGGTTCGAGTCCTATGTTCCCGCCTACGAGGCTCGCAACGGCCAGATGTGGCGGAAGAGCAATGAATCCGCGGCGTACCTGGCTAAGCGTCTCGGCAAAATCGCAGTCGCGGGCAGCGATGCCCATGCCCTTGCTGGCGTCGGACTCACTTACACCGAAGTTCCGGGAGCCAGAAACGCCGACGAATTTTTTTCTGGACTGCGCAACGGCATGGGCCGCGTGGCGGGAAACCACGGCAGCTTCGGCAGAATCACTGCCGACGTTTTCACCATCATTGGATCGCTTTTTTTGGACAAGCGATGGACGTCCGTATTTGCTCCCATCGTTCCGTTAGTGCCCGTTTTCTCCGCTGGCCACTGGCTAAACGAAATTCGCTTTTGCAAGGAATGGACTGCGGCCATCGAAAACGGCGGAGCCAGGAAACGGATGCTTTGGGACATCGATCCCGGTTTCGAGGCAAATTTGGCAAATTGAAGCGGCTCCAGGCGGTCCATGAAACAACGCTCTCAAAGGTCTGATGCAGTTCTCCAGGCGGCAATCTCTTGCATCCTTCGGATGCGAGAAATCCTGTGTGCCTATTTCTGCATCCTTCTTACTGAGAGTGTTTGTCTGTTTCCGGGTATGGTGTTGAGGTAGTCACAATCTTGTAGTTGGCGGGTCATCAGACCCGTGCAATTTTTCGGTTCGAGGTAACAAATGGCAGTGGCACGCAGTCTCTGGACACGCATCGAGCGCCGCGATCACCGGGTGATGCAGCGGATGAACCGGTGGCGCGCGCCTCGCTGGGTCCGTATCTGGACCATCACCGTGACCCGCCTGGGTGACGGCTGGATTTGGTACGCGCTGGGCTTCTTGCTCCTCGGCTTCGGCGGTCCGCAACGGTTTGCGGCAGTCAGCGCTGCCGGCGCCGCCGCCATCTTTGGAATTTTTGTGTTCAAGGCGCTGAAGCACTTGAGCCAGCGGCAGCGCCCCTGCCAGATCGAGCCGCATTGCTGGTCGAAAATCCTTCCGCCCGACAAGTTCTCGTTTCCCTCGGGCCACACCATGACGGCCTTTTCCATCGCGCTGGTCATCAGCTACTTCTATCCGTCTCTCGAAGGCGTGCTCCTGTTCCTGGCGCTGAACATTGCGGTTTCGCGCATCGTACTGGGCATGCATTTCCTAAGCGACGTTCTTGCGGGAATGGTCCTCGGCGTCGGGTTAGGCGTCGCCTCAATTACGGCGTTTGCCTCATTGGGCTTAGCCTAAGCCAGGCGGCGTATCTTCGCAGACCCTCATCCGATGGCACGCCGGCGCCTGCCGAACAAGAATGCTCCGGAATCTCGCGTCGCGCCGCCCACGATCCGGGAACAAATTCTCTTCTTCTCGAACTTAGAACGAACAACTTATAACAAAGAACTCTCCTCAGATTGGCGGCTTTGAGTGGCTCGCCATCGCGTCGCGAAACGCCGCAAGATTATTCTTATCGATAACCGCCGTTCCCGTGTCGACCCAAGCCGGCATCGGTGAAGCCGGTGCCGTCCTCCAATCCTTGAAGTCGTGCACCGCATTGTGATGGAGGTCGTCCAAGAACTTTAGCCCGTAGTAGGCCATCACATACGGCTTCTGAACGACAGTCGCGGTAATGGCCCCGCGCTGAATCCAGTCCAGCGTCTCTGGATCCTTGTCAAACGCCACGATGGGAATCTTGCCGTCCAGGTCCACGCGGTGCAGCGCATCGGCCGCACCTTCCCCTCCCGAGGCCTCGAGTCCAATGATGCCGTCGGGTTTGTCCTTGCCCTGGAGCAGCGCTGAAACCTCGTCGTAGGCGTTGCGCGAATCGCCTTTGTCGTCGAGCGTTTTGGTGATCTTGATTCCCGGATACTTCTTAAGCGCGTCTTCCACACCGCGAACGCGCTCGCCAAGATTGTATTGCGCCGGAATGGTAATGATCACTACGTTGCCTTTGCCCTTCAACAACTCGCCCATGCGCTTCCCGCTCTCCTGGCCCGCGCGGAAGTTGTCTGTACCCACAAAGGTGATGCGCTTCGACTCCGGCGAATCCGCATCCACGCAAATCACAGGGATGCCCTGCGCGATCGCGGAATTAATGCCATCTCGAAAGGCTTCCGGATTCGATGCCGAAAGCAAAATCCCTGCCGGTTTTTGCCCCACGGCTTGCTGAAACGCGGTGACTTCTTCGTTCGTGGAGAAACTCGCCGGTCCCGTCAGCTCGGCTTTGACGCCCAATTGTTTCGCCGAATCTTCCAATCCCGATGCCGCTTCCTGCCAGTACGGCAAGCTTGTGTTGAAGGCCACAAATACGTAACGTTCGTCCGGCTGGTGATAAGCCGGGGCGCAAGACATCAGAAAGGCAGTCACGAGAATCGCAGGAAGAATCTTGCCGAACCGAATCTTCATGAGCGGGCCTCCGTGCGGAAAGATTTTGGGAACGTGGACCCAAACGCGGACGCGAATCCGGGTACAATCCTGACTTCTTCGGTGCGTAGCCTACCACAGCTGCAGCCCGAAGGAGCATCTTCCGAATCGCGCCGGCGGAGAGGCTTAGGCCAATGACAGAAGCAAACGCGGCAGTCGAAACTTTGACAAACCAGCGAAGACTGGTTGCCGACCTGAAATTTCTCATCCAAGTGTCTCGGCCAGGCCTTTGGAGCACCACCGCGCTGTTTTATCTTCTGCCGCTTGGTCGCGCGGACTTTTTTCATTCAGGTCGTCTGTGGCTCGGACTTGTTTTCATTCTCTTCCCCCTGGGAGTACTGCTCTATGGGGTCAACGACCTCGCCGATGCCGAAGCCGATCAGCTGAATCCGCGCAAAGGAACCTACCTGTTTGGTTCGCGCGGAGCCCGCGGGCAGCTCGACGCGTTGAAATGGCAAATCGCCGTCGCGCAACTTCCCTTCCTCCTCGCGTTCTATTGGCTCGTGGGGCCGCGCATTTTGTGGTGGTACGCCATTCTGCTCCTGGCGGTCGGTGTCTACAACGCGCCGCGCTTCGGCTGGAAAGGCCATCCGCCCTTCGACGTGGCGATCCAGGCAAGCTACTTGCTCGTGTTTGTGCTGAGCAGTTGGCTCAACAATGCGCCGCAACTTCCCTGGCAAACGTTCCTGTTCGGCGCGCTCTTTGCCATGCATTCGCACGTCTTCGGCGAAGTCATGGACATCGAGCCGGATAAATTGAGCCGCAGGCAAACCACGGCCACGGTGATCGGACGAGTGCCGGCAAAACTTTTGATTACCGTCTTTCTCGCAATCGAAACGACGCTGGTGTGGTTCTATTTCCACGATTGGATGGTCGCCGGATTCCTCGCACTCGGGGCCGTCTGGTTTGTTCTGGACGCCACGCTACTCTGGCGGGATCGCAAGTATCTTCCCAACGAGATGCGGCTGTTTCTCTGGGGCTGGAACCTCGCCTCCCTCCTCGGCATCCTCTGGAACTGGGCGCAAGCCCCGCTCACGCACCTCAATCCCCTTCGCACTCTCTAGCCAATGACGCGAAAATACCTTCTCGAAATCAGCGTGGATGGCATCGAGAAAGCCGCCGCCGCCGAGCGCGGCGGCGCTGACCGCATCGAGCTCTGCGCCGACCTGTCCGTCGGCGGACTCACGCCGAGCCGCGAACTGCTCCGCAGCGTCCGCAATCGTGTTCACATCCCCATTTACTCCATGGTCCGTCCGCGCGCGGGAGATTTTGTCTACTCGGACGCCGAGTTCGCCGAGATGGCACGCTCCATTGCCGTCGCCACCGAATGCGGCATGGATGGCGTTGTGCTCGGCGCTTTGAAAAAAAGTCGTTGCATCGACATGGCGCGAACGCGAAAACTTGTGGATCTCGTGCGGCCTTTGCCGGTGACATTCCACCGCGCGTTTGACGAAGTGCCGGACTTTGCGCGGGCGCTTGAAGCTGTGATCCAAACCGGCGCCGCAAGAATCCTCACGTCGGCTGGGGCGAAAACCGCTCTGCAAGGAGCCGCAAAGCTTGCCGAACTCGTCGCCGCCGCGCGGGACCGCGTCTCCGGGGTCGGAAGCCCGCGGCAACCGGACCGCATCATTATTGTCCCCGGAGCCGGCATCACCGCCTCCACCATTGCCCAAGTTGTGCAGAAGACCGGCGCTGCCGAATTTCACGCCGGCCTCGGCTCCGTCCTCCCCTACCCGACTCTCGACTTCGCCACCTTTGAAGCCGAAGTCCGCAGGTTGGCGGCGGCGCTCAAGGGGCATGAAGATGCTTAGCCGTCAGCCGTTGGCCGTTCACCGTTTGCAGTAAGCGACAAATGGAAGAATCCCCAGGCTGACGGCATGGCCTTTGTTCGGGCGCAAACCAGGAGTGCTTCATTGCCGACCACGCGTTGTTGTGGAAATTGACATTTCGGCGTGCAGCATTTCTAATCGAATCTTTTGAAATTCTTGGACACTCGGTTCCCGTCGCTCGTGACTCGCTCTGGACAGAAAAACACACATCCTGGAACTTCCGGCCGCTTTGCCTTTCTCGTAGCGGCGGGAATCTTTCTGAGCCGGATCTTCGGTCTGATCCGCGACCGAGTTTTTGCTCACTTCTTTGGCAACTCAGCTGCCGCGGACGCGTTCCGCGCGGCTTTCCGCATTCCCAATTTTCTGCAAAATCTTTTCGGCGAAGGCGTTCTCTCGGCTTCTTTTATTCCCGTTTACGCAAGCTTGCTCGCGCACAAAGAAGAGGAAGAGGCCCGCCGTACCGCCGGCGCGGTAGCGGCACTCCTGGCGTTGACCATTTCCGTGCTCGTTCTCATCGGCGTGCTCGCAACTCCTTTTCTCATTGAGGTCATCGCACCCGGTTTTTCGGGAGAAAAGCGCGAATTGACCATTCAGATTGTGCGCATTCTTTTTCCCGGCGCGGGCTTATTGGTCTTCTCCGCCTGGTGCCTCGGCATTCTCAACAGCCATCACCGCTTTTTTCTTCCTTACGTGGCGCCGGTGATCTGGAACGGGGCCATGATCACTACTTTGTGGTGGTTTGGGCGCAATCATACGCAGAACCAACTGGCGGTCATCTTAGCTTGGGGATCGGTGGCGGGCAGCGCGCTTCAGGTAGGCGTGCAATTGCCCGCCGTGCTGCGCCTGCTTCAAGGCCTTCATCTGTCCATCGCCGATCCTCAAGGAAATGTCGCTATCGTAGTGCGAAATTTCATCCCCGTTTTTGTCGGACGCGGCGTGCTGCAAATCAGCGCATACATTGACGCGCTTCTCGCTAGCCTTCTGCCAACCGGAGCCGTCGCAGCGCTTTCCTACGCACAGACCCTCTACACGCTTCCGGTGAGTTTGTTTGGGATGTCCATCTCCGCGGCAGAGCTGCCGGTAATGTCCGGCACTCTCGGCGAACAAAGCGTTGTCGCTGAGACGCTGCGTCTCCGGCTCAATTCCGGTTTGCGGCGCATTGCTTTCTTTGTCGTACCCTCGGTCGCCGGGTTTCTTGTCTTGGGTGACGTGATTGTAGGAGCCATCTACCAGACCGGGAAATTCCAGCGCGCGGACACGATGTATGTTTGGGGCATTCTTGCCGGCTCGAGCGTGGGCCTGGTGGCCTCAACGTTTGGTCGCTTGTATTCCTCGACCTACTACGCACTGCGAGATACACGCACGCCGCTTCGGTACGCCGTGGTGCGCGTCGTGCTGACCACAATTCTCGGCTACCTTTTTGCGGTGCCCTTGCCGCCCGCACTGGGCGTCGAACCTCGTTGGGGAGTCGTCGGACTGACCATCTCCGCCGGGATTGCCTCGTGGTTGGAATTTGTGCTCCTTCGACGCACGCTGAACCGCAGAATCGGGGCTTCCGGAGCGCCGCCGGCGTATCTCCTGAGTCTGTGGGCGGCGGCATTGATGGCCGCGGCGGCGGGTTTCGGGATTCACCACTTCCTGGCCGTTCGTTCGACGCTGCAGCACGTGCCAGCGCAATTCAGGCAGATTTTTCATGCGGTCTTTGTGCTGGGGCCCTATGGCGTGCTTTATTTTGTATTTACGATGGTTTTCGGTTTGACCGAGGCCCGCGAAGGCCTGCAGCGAGTCAACCGATTACTTCGCCGCCGAGGGTAAGCTCGTGGCGAACGGGGTTACGGAGTGGGAATTAGGCGACGAATTCGAGGAGGAAGAAAAAAGCACGGCTCCGAAGACCCGCCCCTACCAAGGCCGCACCCTCCCGGTCGACAGGCCAACACCCCACGCTTTTAGGCAAAGCAAGGCCGGCTAGCCAAAAAGAAAGAAGCCGCCGGCGGGAAGCCGGTGCTACAAAATGGTCAGGCCTTCTGGGCTTGGCGGCGGAGGAACGTCGGGACATCCAAATCGTCCGCAGCGGGAACTTCCTGGCTGACTTCGCGAACGTCTTGCTGTACCTGATGCACCACGTTCGCGGGCTGCATGGGCTGCTCCATGATTTCGCGCCCCGCTTTCCAGGTTTTTGGCAGGAACGACTGCTTCGGCAGCGCGTTTTTCTTGTTGGCGTCCTTGAAGCCAGCGGCAATCACGGTGATCTTGACGGAGTCCTTCATCGAGTCATCCTGCACGGCGCCAAAAATAATGTTCGCGTTTTCGTGCGCAGCTTTCTGGATGACCGTAGAAGCCTCGTGAACCTCGTGTAGCGTCAGACTGGAGCTCCCGGAAACATTGATGAGGATGCCCTGCGCGCCCTGGATGGAATTGTCTTCGAGAAGCGGGCTGGCGATGGCGCGGTTCGCGGCGTCAATCGCGCGATTTGTGCCTGTGCCAACCGCCGTGCCCATCACCGCGTAGCCCTGGCCGTGCATGATGGCTTTCACGTCGGCAAAGTCGCGATTGATGATCCCGGGGACGGTGATGATGTCGGAGATGCCTTGCACCGCCTGGCGAAGAATGTCGTCGGCGATGCGGAACGCGTCGAAGAAGCTGGTACCGCGCTCGACGGTGTCCATCAGCCGCTCGTTGGGAATGACGATGACCGTGTCCACAGCACCGATCAATTCCTGAAGCGCTTGCTCGGCCTGCATCATGCGGCGCTTGCCTTCAAACACGAAAGGTTTGGTGACCACGGCGACGCTGAGCGCGCCGAGTTCGCTCGCGAGCGAAGCGACCACCGGGGCAGCGCCGCTGCCGGTTCCGCCGCCGAGGCCGGAGGTGATGAAAATCATGTCCGCGCCTTCGAGCTGTTCGATGATTTTGTCCGTGTCTTCCAGCGCGGCTTTGCGGCCAACCTCGGGATTGGCGCCCGCGCCGAGTCCCTTGGTGAGCTTCGCGCCGAGCTGCAATTTCGCCGGTGCCTGCGAAAGCTTTAGCGCCTGCAAGTCGGTGTTCGCGGCGATGAATTCAACGCCTTCCAGCTTCGCGCGAATCATGCGGTTGACCGCGTTGCATCCGCCCCCGCCCACGCCAATGACTTTGATTTTTGCCGGCTGCAATTCTTCGCTGAAGCTCATGCGAATTCCCGCGTCTTTTCCCGTCATGTTTTGTCGGCCTCCTTCACGTTCGCCGCGCCCGGTGGGCAGGGTCACGAGACACCCGCGAACATGGCTTTCAATTTGGATACCAGTGTCCCGGACCGTTGCGGGCCGGAACGGCGCGCCTTCGCACCGGACAACACCAGTCCCACAACCGTGGCGTACTCCGGTTGAGCTACTTGTTCCGGGAGGTCCGCCAGACCTTTAGGCTCCGCGATGCGCACAGGCAAATGGAACGAGTGCTCGATGAGGTCATCGAGGCCGCGCAAGCGCGCGCCGCCGCCCGCGAGAACAAATCCGGCGGGCATCTGGCCGTCGAGGCCGGCGCGCTGGAGGTCGTCGCGAATGAGCGAGAGCAATTCCATGGCGCGAGGCTCGATAATATCGGTCAGCATGTGGGGGAAGATTTGGCGAGGCGGACGGTCACCAACGCTGGCGATTTCGAGCGCGCCATTGTCCCTGAGGAACGCCGAAGCCGCCCAGCCGTGGCCGCGCTTGATGCGCTCGGCTTCGGGAATGGGTGTGCGCAAGCCTACCGCAAGGTCGTTGGTGAAATGGTCGCCGCCAATGGGGACAACGCCGATATGGCGAACCACACCGCCGCCATAGGCGATGATTTCGGTCGTCCCGCCGCCAATGTCGAGCAGGCAGCAGCCCAGGTCTCGCTCGTCCTGCATGAGGCAGGCTTCGGCGGAAGCGAGCGGCTCGAGCACCGTGTCGCTGATGAGGATTCCCGCCTTATTTGCGGCAGTGACGAGATTCTGCGACGCCGCGATGGAAGAAGTGACGACGTAAACGTTGGCGACCAGACGCTGGCCGACCATGCCGATGGGATCGCGAATGTTGTCCTGCAGGTCCACGATGAATTCGTGGGGAAGAACATGTAGAACTTCGCGGTCTTCGGGAAGCGAAATGCTGCGCGCGGCATCCACGGCGCGGCGTACGTCTTCGCGTTCGATGTCACGCGACCGCTGACCGAGCGTGATGCCGCCGCGGCTATTCACCCCGCGCACGTGATGACCAGCGACGCCGATGAGCGCTTCTTCAACGGGTACGTTGGCAACGCCTTCGGCTTCTTCAGCGGCGCGCCGGATGGAACTGACCGTGGAATCGAGATTAACGATGAGTCCTTTGCGCAAACCCTTGGATTCGGCCGCGCCAAGAGACAAGAACTTTACGATTTCGCCTTCGATTTCGGCGATGAGAATAGAGGTTTTTGTGCTGCCTATGTCGAGCCCAACCAGGTATTTGTCTTTCTTCGCCAATCCGCCGCCCCCCCCCAGAAACCTTCTTTTTCCCTAGCGCCAGCTTCTTGGTTCTGAACTTGGCAAATGCCGCGCAAGCCAAAGCCGGTGCTACTGGTTCGATTTTCTTGCGGCTATCGTGCCCGCGCTGGTGTCGGGATTCACGACCACTTGCCGCGTGTACTGCAAATCAATGGATTGCACCCGGCCGGTATGGGCCTGCCATTGAGAAAAGTTGTCCACCAGCATCTTGAACTTGCCGGAAAAATCGCTTGAGCCGAAATGGACGGTGACGGCTTGCGCGTCGGTGGGGCTGGCGAGTCCCGTCAGGACCACCCGCAGATCTTTAGGAATCGAGAGGTCCACTTCGCTGACAGCCTGCGACGCGCCTCCGCGCACGAGTTCGATGTCCTTCATAAATTCCTGAAACAACTGCATCCGCTTTTCGCGTTGCTCGCGAGGCAGGTCGTCCGAGACTCCTGTGACGACTGGAAATTGATAATCCGTGTCTTGGGGACGTTCGAGGATCACGCCGTGAGGATCAATCAGCTCCACTTCATTGCCGTTGCGGGCGAAGGCTACAGGCGTGCGTTCCGTAAGTTCGATGCGAATGCGATTGGGAAGAATGCGGTGTACCGAGGCGGACTCAACCCAGGGAATTTGCTCGAGCTGGTTGCGGCGCGCGTCTAGCGGAATTTGCAAGACGCTGCGATTGCGGTCTTGCGCGAAAGGTCTCAGCACCGCTTCTCGAGTGACGACGCGATTGCCTGTAAGTTCAATCTGCTCGGGCTTTAGCAAAAGCATCGACGGCGAATACAGAAGAAATTGCGCTCCGTAGTAAGCGCCAACCGTTAAGACCGCGCCCGTGGCCGTGAAAACCAGGATTCGGCGGTAGAACGTCCAGCTACGACCGCTCAACTTTTTGCGGCGGATCTCGACGGGCTTTTGGCGGCGCAAGTAGCGCGGCTCTTCGTCGGTGACCAGCTCCGGCCGGTAACGCTCCGCTGCTTCCGAAGCCGCGGTGGCGTTCCGCTGAATGGGCTTCAGGCGCTCCAAACGACCACCTCGTTTTCCAAGGCCACGCCGTAGGCTTTCTGGACACGCTGGCGGACGTCGGCAATTAGCGTCAACATGTCTTTGGCGGAAGCGCGACCTGCGTTCACAAAAAAATTGGCGTGACGGTCGCTTATGCGGGCGTCGCCGACCGACAGACCCTTGAGTCCCAATTCGTCAATCATGCGGCCGGCGGACGCGCCCGGAGGGTTTTTGAAGATGCAGCCGGCACTTTTTTGCCCAAGCGGCTGACTGGAGCGCCGTTTTTCGTTGCAGATACGAATGCCTTTTAGAATTTCGTTGTACGGTTTGGAGGG
>Ga0126369_10003269_pt1 | contig 11696 bp, 5 predicted proteins | sample PanSoiMetaPlot_1_FD_109646 | JGI IMG/M metagenome (GOLD analysis project Ga0126369, IMG submission 109646) | Tropical forest soil microbial communities from Panama - MetaG Plot_1 | ecosystem: Environmental > Terrestrial > Soil > Tropical forest > Bulk soil | place: Panama | collected 2016-02-17 | reverse complement strand
GTCATTGTAGGGATAGAGTGCCGGGCCACTCAGAGGAACGTAGTTGGTATTGGAAAAGTTGAACTCCTTGAACTGCTTCTCCTGGTACCGGCCGAAGAAGCTCCAGCGCAGGCCCAGGTTCAAGGTAAGTTTTCTAGTTACTCGCCAATCATCCTGAAAAAAGGGCTCAAAGATCTTGTAGCGGTCATAGAAGTATGGCTGTGCGCTGGTCTGCGCATAGGAACTCACCTGGCCAGTTTGCAGATCCGCAAAGGGATTCCCTGTAGTATTCGGATTATTAATGTCAAAAACCAGTTGGCCCTGGATATCCGCGGAGGATTGCTGGTTTTTCTGCGCAAACGCTACATAGCCGCCAAAGAACATCGTGTGGTTGCCATGGATGTACGTCATGATGTCCCTGTACGTGTAGGTGGGGTTAGCGTTCTTCCAGGGAAAGTAGCCCGTGTCCACCGCAAAACCGCCCGTGCCGTACGCTGTGCCATTCGTGTTGCCAACAGAAATAGCCGGGATCTTGTTCGCCTGAGTGAATTGTGTTGGGAACAACGGCTGCAGATCGATACCCCCGGAAGGCAGGGCCACGTTGGTGATGTTCGACAGGATGATATGGTCGGCCGTGTAGCTGGCGACAAATTCGTTCAGCAGGTTTGGTTTGATTGTCGAAGTCAGACGAACGACGAAGCTGGTCGTCGGCCCCACGAAATTCGTGTTGGTATTGTCAAACGTATTGTTGTATACGCCCCACAGGGGGCCTTGATTGATGGTCGACCAGGAGTCGTGAATATACCGAACCGTTAGCCGCTCGTTCTCGGAAAAATTTTGATCTACACGGATCAGTTCTTCCCGCCAATTCGTCGGATAGCTCGGGTTCGCTATGTAAGCCGGTAACGGACTGCCGGCTGCTTGCCCTGGGCCATATGTACCCAGCGTGTTATTCGCTTTGGGAATCATCGACAAGAGCGCGGGAACTGTTGTCGAGGTCGTTGCAGGCAAAGTGTTGTTCACGAACGGTGTGCCTGGGTTCCCCGACTGGTAAGGACAGTCTGGAAAGGCCGTTGGATCAAATGTCGCGCCGGTATATGCCGGGCATACGTCGTTGAAGTTACCGCTGCGCTCCGCGTCCGACGGCACGTTTTGGCTGATGGTACTGCCGGGAACGATCTCTCGGCGCCACTCTTGTGACCAGAAGAAGAACGTCTTCTTCCTATCCTTGTTGTAGTGATTCGGAATAAAGATTGGTCCGCCAAGGGTGTATCCAAAATCATTCTTTTTGTAGTCCGGTCGCGCCACCCCTTGCCCGTTGTTTTCCCAGGAGTTTGCGTTGAATATCTGGTTGCGCACATACTCAAACGCACTTCCATGAAACTGCGTGGTTCCTGACTTCGTCTCCACTTCCACCGAGCCGGAGCCGTTCTTGCCATACTGTGCCCCGTATGTCGAAGTTAGCACCTTAAACTCCGAAATCGCCTCCAGATTGGGATACACATTCAATGTAGAGTTGGACCCGTTGTCCATGTTGTCGCCGCCGTCGATCTCCCAGTTGTTGTATTCCGTGCGGCCCCCATTGATGCTGTAGGCCACGTTTCCTGCTACGCCTACAAGACCTTCATCCTGGCCCGTTTGGTTCACCACCCCGGGCGCCAACGTCACAAGTTGCGTAAAGTTCCGCCCGTTCAACTCCAGCTGCTGCACCTGCTTCCCGGTAATAGTGCTTGCGATTTCCGCCGACTGCGTATCTACCTGCGCCACGCTTTCGCCGGTCACAATTACTTCTTCCGTCACTGCTCCGACCGTGAGCGTTATGTCCACGCGCGACTTCTGCGCTACATCCAGCACCACGCCTTTCGCCTGGAATTTCTGGAATCCTTTGGCAGTCACCGTCACATCGTAGCCGCCTGACGGCAGCGCTGGGACCACATAAGCCCCGTTTTCATTCGTCTGTGTGGTCCGTGTCAGATTACCCGACGCGTTGGTCACCACCACCGTCGCGCCTACCACTGCTGCGCCCGATTTATCCGTTACCGTTCCGCTGATCACGCTGATGTCTTGCGCTGACGCGTGAAATGGAATCAATAGCAGAAATGCAAGTACCCCCAGCCAGTTTCCCAACCTCCCCGCCAAAATTGCATTTAAGGAATTGCGATGTCGCTCCACGATGAGACCTCCAGACGTCCACAAATTTTTGGCTAGACTTTCACGGACATGAAGGAGGAAATACAGACGCGGCGACAATCTGCCTTTGGTCGCCAACTCGCGGCCACTCGCCTGAAATCCCTCGGTCCTCGACGGGACCTAGACCGCCCCGAAAAGCACTTATTAAATCGGATTAATAGCGGATAGTTGCTACCCTGTCAAGCCCTAAATCGAAGCCCGCTCGCGACCGCTACGTGTTGAACTCGACGCTTCCCGATGTTCCTCCACTCTCGCTTGATCCTTCCGCCCGCACTGTCGCAAACTAGCTCTGCATGTCTCAGCCGCGTGACTTCCGTTCTCTCATCATCCTCGTCGCCGCTTCACTCCTTTTGTATCCTTTTGATCCATTATTGCCCGCGCCTCTTTCCCCTTCCCAAACCAAACAATCCTCAAGTATTGCCGATCCTCAGGCTTGGTTTCAGAAGGGCCAGACCGCCCTGCAGTCTGGAGATCTCGACGCCGCTGAAAAAGCGTTCCGTCAGGTTCTCGTCGCTGATCCCAACGCCGGCGCTGCCTATGCCAACCTCGGTGTAATCTCCATGCGCCGCAAGGACTGGGGCGCGGCCCTCAGATATTTGAAGAAAGCAGAGAGGCTCTCCCCGAAGACCCCGGGTATTCGTTTGAATATTGCTCTTGTGGAATTCCATCGGCAGAACTACCGCGAAGCCATCCCTTACCTGCAATCTGTCGTGCGCGATGATCCTAACTCCACGCAAGCCCACTATCTTCTCGGACTCTGCCAGGTCTTCACCTTGGACTACGCCGCCGCGGCCGACACGCTTGATTCCCTGTGGCCGCAACTGTCGTCCGACGTTATGTACCTCTACGTCCTCGACATGGCCGCAAACCGTGCTGGAGACAAAACTCTCGATGACAAAGCCATGAAGCAGCTCGTCACCGTTGGTGGCGATTCTCCGGAATTCCACCTCATCCTCGGCAAATCTTATCTGCAGCACCAGGAGTACGACACTGCGCTCGTCCAGCTCCAGAAGACTCTCGCCGCCAACCCTACTCTCCCTTTCCTGCATTTCAATCTTGGCTTGGTCTATCTCCAACTCGGCCAACTCGATAGAAGTGAACAGGAATTTCGCCAGGACATTGCCATCCAGCCGGATCTCGCCGACAACTATGTCCAGCTCGGCAACCTCTACCTTCGCAGGCAAAAAGAAGCCGACGCCGAGCGCGAATTTCGCGAAGCCCTCAAACGCGACCCTGGCCAGGTCAGTGCGCTCTTCAATCTTGCCAAGCTTTATCAGGAGCAGCAGAAATTTGAACAAGCGCTAGGGGAAATTGACGCCGCCGTGAAGTCCGCTCCCGACAGCGGTAAGGTTCATTTCCTCCGCGCCCAGATCCTGCAGCATCTCGGCAAAAAGGACGATGCCAAACTCGAGTTCGCTACCGCCAAAAAGCTCATGGATCTTCAGGCGAACAAGGATCGCGAAGAACTAGAAGAACGCTATCTACCCAGCCCCGAATTAAAACAGTCGTCTCCCAACTAAACGTAGCAGTCTCCAAATTGAATGAATCGGTGTCCAACCGAACGACTCGGTCTCGCAACCCCAATCGGTCTCCCAAGGATCGGTATCCCCCAAAATCGGTCTCCCAAATGAATCGTGCCAGGACAATTTGTCATTTCGACCGAAGCGAGAAATCTGTTTCTGGCACTACGCCACTACTGCTTCCTGGAAACTGGGGACTGAAAGCTAATTCCTCGGCCCTTTCCACGCCCCGCGCACCAGTTCCAACCTCTCCGCCACACTCACCAGAATCTCCTCCTCGTACGGCCGCCCAATCAACTGCACATTGATTGGCAATCCGTCCGCCGACTGCCCCATCGGCAACGACATGACCGGAAAACCCGTCAGGTTCATCCATTGGCAAAACCGCATCGTTTCCCGGTAATTGTGTGCGTTTCCTGCCTGATAATTTCCCACGCCGTGCCGGAATGCAGGCTCCGACGACACCGGCGAAAGCAAAAGCCCCAGTCCGCCCATCTGTCGCAGAATATCTTCGCGCACCAGGTCCCGCTCCGTGCACGATTCCATAAACGATTCCAGCGTCACCGCAGGCTCTTTGGCGACAACTCCCAGATATTCCCGCAGCATCGGGCTCAGCAATTCCTCCTGCCCCTTCGTCCCTTCGATCAACAGTTTTCCAATCACCGGCCCGAAGAAAAACCACCACAGTTCCAGCGCCCGATCCAATTTCTGCAAAGGGAAGCGCTCCACGTGGAATTCTTGCTCCTCCAGGAGTTTTCCCGCCCTGTCTACCGCCGCCAGTGTTTCCGACGTCGCCGTCCCCAGCGCCGGACTCTCCAGTATCCCCACACGTAGTCCCCGCAACTCCAGGGGCACAATTTCGCGAACCGGCACCGGCGCACTCAACGCATCACCCGGATCCGCTCCTGCCATCACCGCGAACAACGCCCGCACGTCCGCCGCAGTCCGCGCCATTGGCCCCACCACGCCAATCCATCCAAACGCGCCTGCGCCTGGCGGATAATGCCCGGTCGCCGCGATCCGTCCCGGCGTTGGCTTCAGTCCGCAAATTCCGCAGAAGTGCGCGGGCAAGCGAATCGACCCGCCTCCGTCGCTTCCCACTCCGCCCATCGAGCATCCACTCGCAATCGCTGCCGCCTCCCCGCCGCTCGAACCTCCCGACGAATACTCCAGATTCCATGGATTCGACGTTTTCCCATTCACCCGATTATTTGTTTCGTACGCCATCAGAAATTCCGGCGTATTCGTGTTCCCCAGCAAAATGGCCCCTGCGGTCTCCAGCCTCGCCACCGCGATGGCGTCTTTCACCGGCACATAATCTTTCCGCAAAAGCGATCCCGCAGGACACGGCCAGCCCGCCACGTCCATGCTCGACTTGACCGTCAGCGGAATCCCCTGCAGTGGCAGCAATGCCTCTCCGCGCTGGATGGCCGCCTCAGCGGCGCGCGCTTTCGCGATTGCCGACTCTTCATCGAGATGCACAAACGCGTTCAGTTTCGGTTGCAATTCGCGCGCGCGCTTCAAATGTGCCGCCACCACTTGCACCGGCGACAGTTCTTTCTTGCAGTAGCTCTTCAACACTTCCGCAATCGAAAATTCGTGAAGGTCTCTCATGGGTCACGCGAGGAAGGTACCGGGAGCAACAGTCGCCGTCAATGCGAATTCCGCATCCCCCTTCCATCTGAACACGCCAGCCTTCAAATTCCCGCTATAAAAACGGTTGACGACTCGCTTTGTAGCCAAGACAATCAATGGTGTGCTGGGTCGGCGCTTTGCCAGCTGCTTGTCGCGCATCCAGAAAGAATTTCCGCTGATGCCTCTCAAAATTTCTGCTTCCCGTGCTTTTCTGCTCGCTCTTTCCGGCATGTTCCTCGTCGCCAGCCCCGGTTGCTTCTCAGCGTTGCATTCGAACGCCACCCAAGCTCCGCCCGCCTCTCGCCCCACCGCCTCCGCGGAAGCTCTGCGGCTCAACACTCTCGGTGTCGCTTTCCTCAACCAGCAAAAAGGCGCGGAGGCCCAAAAATATTTTGAGAAGGCTCTCGCTCTCGATTCGCAATTCGCCGTCGCTCGCGTGAATCTTGGCATCGCACTGCTCAGCCAACAGCAACTGGAGCAAGGCCGCGCCGCTCTCGAACAGGCTGCTGCCGAACTTCCCAACGATCCATACGCCTCGTACAACCTCGGTCTCGCCTATAAAGATCTCAACGAACCGCAAAAGGGAATTGCGGCCTTCGAGCACGTCACGCAAATTGCTTCCGATGAGCCCGACCCCTATTACTTCATCGGCTTTCTCGATTCACAACTCCAGAAGTACGACGACGCCATCGCCGCATTCAAGAAGGCTCTCTCCCTCGCTCCCTATCATGCCTCCGCTCAATTTGGTCTTGCCCGCGCCTACCAGCGCAAAGGAGAGACCGACGCCGCTCGCGATGCCATGAAGCTTTTCCAGAGAAACAAGGAAGCCCACCTCGGTGATCCCTTCGGCGCTGGCTACGGCGAACAGGGCAAATTCTCTCTCGGCGAATTTGTGCATGGCGCGGAAGCCAATGCTCCGCCGGAGATTCCCATTCACTATGTTCAGGACTCACTATTGAAGAGCGTTTCCGGCGCCGCCGAGCCGCTCCCCGCCAGCCGCGGTGCATGCTTCATCGATTTCGATGGCGACGGCAAGCCCGATCTTTTTCTCGACGCGGCGCAGAAAGGCAAGGGCCGCCTGCTCCACAATCTCGGTGATGGAAAGTTTGAGGACCTCACCGATAAAGCGGGTTTCGCCGATGTAGCTGAGGGCTACGGCTGTGCGGCTGGCGATTTCGACAACGATGGCAAAGCCGATCTTGCCGTTTGCGAACCCTCCGGCATTCGCCTTTTCCACAATGAGGGCAAAGGCAAGTTCGTTGACGTTACCGAAAAGGTCGGTCTGCGTCGCGAGCCCGGCTGTGTTGCCGCCACTTTCGTTGACTATGACCACGACGGCGACCTGGATCTCTACCTCACCATGTCCCCCGCGCCTCCCGAAAAACGCACCAACCGCTTGTGGCGCAACAATGGCAATTCCACTTTCACCAACATCTCCGACGCAACCGGTCTTGGCGTCCCCGCTACCGGCGCCAGCGTCGCTATCACCGATTTCAATAACGATCGCGCCGTCGATTTCGTCCTCGCGGGCGGCCCTGAAGGCGCAGGCATCTATCTAAACCCTCGCGAAGGCAAATTCATTCCGCTTCCGGCCGTCGACTTCTCAAAAGAAAAGCTCCCTCCGGCAGTCGGCGTCACCGTTTTCGATTTTGACAAAGACGGTTTCATGGATATCGCCTTCACCCACACGGGTGCGCCTGGCCTTTCTCTCTGGCGCAATATCCAGGGAAAAAAGCTCGAGCGCGTTCCACTTCCGGACTTCGGCTGGAGAAAAGGTTGGGGTCTCACTTGGGTTGACTATGACAACGACGGCTGGCTCGATCTCGTCGCCGTTGGCGAATCCGCCAGTGGCGCCGGTGAAATTCGCCTGCTGCGCAATCTCGGCGACGCCGGTTGGGCCGATGTCACCAAAAAAGTTCAGCTCGACACTCTGAAGCTCTCTCAGCCTCGCGCTGTAGCCTTCGCCGATCTGAAAGCCAATGGCAGCCCGGACCTGGTTATCACTCAGGACGGCGCTCCTCCTCTCCTCCTCCAGAACATCGGCGCCAACAAAAATAATTGGATCGCCGTTGACCTCAAGGGCCTCAACGACAACAAGAGTGGCGTCGGCACCAAGGTTGAACTCTTCGCCGGCGCTCTCTATCAAAAATTTGAGATTTCTTCCGCCTCCGGCTATCTCAGCCAGAACGCCACTCCGCTCCTCGTTGGTCTCGGCTCGCAAAAAGTCGCCGATGCCATCCGTCTCCTATGGCCCACGGGCGTTCCGCAGGATGAAGTCAACCTCGCGGCCATGAAAACCGTTCCTGTCGGCGAACTTGACCGACGCGGCAGTTCTTGCCCCATTCTCTTTTCCTGGAATGGTAAGGGATACGAATTCATCGCTGACATGATTGGCCCGGGGGTAGTCGGTCACTGGATCGCCCCCGGCGAGCGTGACATCCCCGACCCTAACGAATATCTGAAAATTCCCGCCAAAAGTGTTCGCACGAAAAACGGTCTCCTTAGCTTTCGTTTCATGGAGCCCATGGAAGAAACCGTGTACCTCGATCATGTGCGCTTGCTCGCCATCGATCATCCGGCCAACGTCGAAGTCAATCCCAACGAGCGCTTCGTCAGCAATCCTCCTTTCCCCGAATTTCGCGTTGTCGCCACTCAAGATTCGCGCATCCCTTCCGGCGCATGGGATGATCGCGGCGACAACGTTCTTCCTCTACTGGCCAAAAAGGATCGCAAGTACGTTACCGGCTTTTCCGACGTACGTTTCACCGGCTTCGCCAAGCTCCATTGGATCGAACTCGACCTCGGCCCTTGGGATGCCGCCAGACCTCTGCGCCTCATCATGGATGGCTACACCGATTACTTCACCGCAACCTCCATGTACGCAGCCGATCAAGCCGGCATCAAGGTCGTCGCTCCCTATGTTGAAGCGCAAGACCCGCAAGGCAATTGGGTTCGCGTCATTGAAGACATGGGCTTCCCGGCTGGCCTCGCCCGCACCATGGTCGCTGATCTTTCCGGGAAAATCGCTCCTGGAACGAAGCGCATCCGCCTCGTCACCAACCTAAAAATCTATTGGGATTCGATTCGCATCGATCAAACTCCCGACTTGCGCGATATTCGTGTCAACGAAGTTCCGCTAGCCACTGCGCAGCTCGCTTATTTCGGCTATCCGCGCGAAATTCGCCTCAAACCCGCCAGTGACACTGTCTACTCCTACTCGCATTTAAGCCCCACAGGCCCGTACGCGCGTGCCGCTGGCAACTACACTCGTTACGGTGACGTGAAGCCCCTCTTGACCGCTTCCGACGACAAGTTCGCGATCTTCAGCTCCGGCGAAGGCGTCAAGCTCGATTTCGATCCGCGCAATCTCCCGGTTCTTTCTACCGGCTGGGTGCGTGACTACTTTTTCTATGCCGATGGTTTCGAGAAGGATCTCGATTTCTACGCCGCGCACGCCTTCACCGTTGAACCGCTTCCCAAGCATGGCTTGCTCTCTTACCCTTATCCCGCCGGCAACGAATACCCGGCGGACAACGATCATCTCGGTTACGAGTTGGAATACAACATCCGCACGCGCTCCGATCGTCTCCCGGAGAATCTGCGCTATGACTATTCAGCGCCGAAATGAGGAAAATCAAATGGCGAGAGCCGGAGTCATCACCATTCGGGATGTCGCCCGGGAAAGTGGATACTCCGCGTCCACCGTCTCCATCGTTCTGAACGCCGCGCCTCTTTCGCGCTATATCCCGTCGGACACCAAGGGGCGCATCGAAGTGGTCGCTAAGCGTCTCGGCTACCGTCCCAATCCCCTCGCTCGTTCCTTGCGCAGCCAGCGTTCCAACATCGTTGGCGTCATGGTTTTTGATATTACCGATCCTTTTTGCACGCCGATTCTTCGCGGCCTCGAAAATTCGCTCTACCAAGCCAACTATCTTTCCTTCCTCGCCGACGCTCACAACGAAACTCATCGTTTCGAACGCTACCTCGAAATGCTCCTCGATCGCCGTGTCGAAGGCCTCATCATCGTTGCCAACTGGCTGGTTACAGACATCAAGCTCCTCGGTGATCTCACCGAACGCCAGATCCCCACAGTCGTCGCTGGCCGCGAAGTCGAAAGCGAACTGGGCAGCACCGTTTCTGTCGACAATGAAGCCGGCGCCGCCGTTGCTCTCGAACATCTCTACAAACTCGGCCACCGCGAAATCGCCTTTCTCCGCGGCCCTAAAGCCCTCACCAGCAGTGGCCAGCGTTGGAAGGGAATTAAGAATTTCGCTCAATCCGTCGGCCTGGCTCTCGACTCTAAGCGCATCGCCGAACTCCCCGAATCCCTCGACGCCAACTCCAGCTTCGAAGCTGGCTCGCAACTTACCGCGGAATTGTTACGCCGCGGCAAGCCCTTCACCGCTTTGTTGGCATATGACGACGTCACCGCGCTCGGTGCTTTGCGCGCGCTCAAGAACAAGGGCCTACGCGTTCCTGACGATTGTTCCGTAATTGGTTTCGACGACGTCGCTCAGGCCGGACTTTCCGTGCCTTCGCTCACCACCGTCCGTCAGCCCATGGAAGCCATGGGTGCCTTGAGCGCCGGAATTGTTCTCGAAGCCATCAAAGCCGTTGACCAGAACCGCGAATTCTTCGCAGTCCGCCGCAAAATCCCCGCCGAACTAGTCGTCCGCGAGTCTACCCGACCCCCCATCTGATGGTGTGTGTTTTTCGTGGGTGCCCCACACACCGCTTTAGCGCTTGGGTTCCTAGGGTTCGCCCTTGTAGGGGCCGCCTTCTGAGGCGGTCCGCCAACACAAATGCTCGGCTAACGCGTCACTCCCCCACCGCCACCCACCTCTTCTTTTGAGCGCTCTCCGCAATCGCTTCGCACATCACCAATTCATGATACCCCGTCTCAAATGTCGGAAAAGTCCTCGGCGCCTTAAAATCTCCCGCCGCCACATACGCATAGAAATCCTTGAACAACTGCACGAAGGTGTCGGGATACCCTTCCGCATGGCCCGCCGGATACGCCGCATACCCGCGTGATTCCGGCGACTGCAGCGACGGATCCTTCGGCATTGTCTCGCTGGCCTGCTCTCGCCTCCCAACCCATAGGGTGTTCGGTGCCTCCGAATCAAATACCAATGACGCTTTGCTCCCATCAATCTCGAACCATAGCCGAGCCTTCCGTCCGGGACTCACCTGCGACACGGTCACCACCCCGTGCGCGTCGTTGTCAAAATGCAGCAGCACCGACGCGTAATCATCCGTCGTGATCAGCACTTCTTCCGTCTGCCCCTCGGCCTTTTGAAACGACTCCACTCGTCCCTTCGGTTTCCGCCGCGTGGGCAGCACCGTCGCCAGGTCCGCGCACAATTCCGAAACCTTGCTCCCAGTCATCCACATGGTCAGATCCAGCCAGTGCGTCCCGATGTCTGACACCGCGCGCAAGTCACCGCCCAACTTCGACTCCAACCGCCAGTTCCAGTCCGTCGGAAACAGCAGCCAGTCCTGCAGAAAACTTCCATGCACCAGCCGGACCTCTCCGATCGTTCCCTTCCGAATCAGCGCACGCGCTTCTTGGCACAATGGGTAGTAGCGCAAATTGTAGGCCACGCCGCCCACGCGATTTGTCTCCTTCGCCAGCGACACCAGGGCCGCAGACTCCCGCGAATCCATCGTCAGCGGTTTCTCGCACAGCACGTGTTTTTTCGCCCGTAGCAATTGGCTCGATTCCTGAAAATGCAGATGATTCGGCGTGCACAAATGCACCACCTGCACACTCTCGTCCGCCGCCAATTCTTCCAGCGATCCATACGCCCGCGGCAAACCCAGCGATTCCGCTGCTGCCTTCGTTCGTTCCCCCGAACTGCCCAGGATCCCTTGCACCGAAATTCCCAGCCGCCGCAACGCGTCCAGGTGCGCTCGACCTACAAATCCCAATCCCACAATCGCTGCATTTGGTTTCTTCATGCGAGTTCCTTATGACCTCTCACGGCCGCCGCCTCGCGGATGCACCGCCCGAACGAACTTTGCGCACCGGCGCCGGAAACTCATCGCGTAGCATGCGCACATCGCCAGGCAAACAACCGTTCCCGCTCGCCAACAACCGCTTCGCATTTGCATCCGACTGATCATTTCAAGTTTCTGCCGTCTCTTTGTTAACCCCAAATCTTCTTCTCTGTCAAATCGCTCGTCATTTCCACCGACTTTTCATCGGTACCGTAACGGGCTCATGCACAATTTTTTTGATTCATGCAGAAAATCTCCTGTATTTCTGTTTTCTGCCGGAGTAGCATCTTCCCCGGTTCAGGGACTGAAGACTCGGCCACCCTTTCTTGACGGAGAAAGGGTGGCTCGGTTTGTGGAGCACAGTTACCGCAG
>Ga0126369_10003267_pt1 | contig 11698 bp, 9 predicted proteins | sample PanSoiMetaPlot_1_FD_109646 | JGI IMG/M metagenome (GOLD analysis project Ga0126369, IMG submission 109646) | Tropical forest soil microbial communities from Panama - MetaG Plot_1 | ecosystem: Environmental > Terrestrial > Soil > Tropical forest > Bulk soil | place: Panama | collected 2016-02-17 | reverse complement strand
GGCCAGCCAGATCGCGCATTTGTGGCCGAACGTGATCGGCAGCGCCTGGACGCCGTGGGTGCGGCCGGCCATCGGCGTCGCGCGGTGCGCCTCGGCGAGGCGACAGAGCTCGCGCCCGACCGCCTTGAGATCGCGCAGCACGATCGCGTGCGCCTCCTTGAGCTGGAGCACCATGCCGGTGTCGAGCACGTCCTGGGTGGTAGGGCCGAAATGCAGGTACTCGCCGTGCCCGCCGGCGCACGCCGCCTGCAGCGCGCGCAGCGCCGGCACCAGCGGATGCTTGATGCGGCGGATCTCCGCCGCCACGGCGGCGAGGTCGACGTTGGCGACCCTGGCCTTGGCGGCGATCTCGTCGGCGGCGGCCTTGGGGACGATGCCGAGGTCGGCCTGCGCGAGCGCGAGCGCCGCCTCGTAGTCGAACCATTTCTGCACGCGGTTCTCGTCGCTGAAGATCGCGCGCAGCTCGTCGGTGCCCCACACGTGGCCGAGCAGGAGGGAGTCGAAGACGCCGGTCGGCATGGGAATTTCCTTATGAGGGGATCAGATCGGGGAAGTGGATTGTAGCCCGGCTGGAGCGGAGCGACAGCCGGGACGGCTGCCCCGCATTTCGCTCCGCTCGATGCGGGCTACAGGCGGGTCAGTTGCTCACCTCGATGGCGCGCAGCCCGGCGGCGTCGAGGTCGTGCGCGAGCCGCTCGACGATGTCCTTGGCCGGGATCAGGCGCCCGAGCTCGCCGCGGGCGTCGTCGCGCCAGGCCGGGCGCAGGCCGACGAGAAGCCGCAAGGCGTGCTGCTGGCGGACGCGGTCGCCGCTGTGCCAGGCGACGAGCGCGCGGGCGACGAGCCCGTGCGGGTAGGCATCGTTGGCCATCTGATCGGCGTGAAAGCCCGCCTCGGCGAAGTGGCCGCCGACATAGTTTCCCAGAAACAGGTAGAAATGATGCCACGAGGGACGCACCGTGCCGAACTCGGCGGACTGCGCCAGGATCTTCAGGCCGCGGTCTATCTCTCCCGCCGTCACCAGCCGGCCGCCGTATTCTCCCAGGATGATCAGGTCGTACTGGTTGAGCGCGATCGCGCGCTCGAGCGCGGCGAACGCCTCCTTGATTTCGGCGCGGCTGAACAGAACGCTGCTCAACACCTGGTAGGCGCGCGCGCTCGCCGGGCTGAGCTCGATCCCGTGCCGGGCGAGCGCAAGCGCCTGGTCGAGCGCACGGGCGTCGGCCGCATCGGGGCCGAAGCCGTAGAGAAACTCGCGATTGAGCACCACCGCGAGATAGGAGAAGCCGTCGGCAAAGCCCTTGTCGATCGCGGTGAGGCGTTCGAGGCACGCGCGCGCGGCCGTGTGCTCGGCGAGGTCGAAGGAGCGGAACGAATCCGCGGCCAGCAGCAGACAGCGCGCACGCGGATCGCCGCCCGTATTCGCCAGGTACTTGTTGTGCTCGCGCGAGCGCACGATGCCGAACGGCTGGAGCAGCGACGAGGCGAGCTCCAGCACCAGGGCGTTTTCCGCCGCCGCGCGGGCCTGCCCGGCGGCGATCCGGTCGAACGTCCGGGACCAGGCCTCGACGCCTTCGGCCACGTCGCGCAACCGGAAGCTCACCGTCGCGCCGCCGTCGCCGTGGTACTCGACGAGGCTGCTCAGCGCGTAGTCGGCCATCTGGCCCGGCTGCAGCTCCGACGTGACGTTGATCGAATCGAAACGCGAAAACGCATCGATGAGCTTCGCCCGCAGTGCGGCCGACGCGAGCGACTGGGCGCCGGGCGTGCCCGCCGCGTCGAACCTATTCACCAGCAGCGTCGGCATTCCGTTGCCGCGCATCGCCGCGACTGCGTCGTCGCGCGCCGGCAGCGACTCGGCCACCAGCGGACGATTCGAGCCGCCGCGCCAGAGGGAAACCGCCGCCAGCACGGCCGCCGCGACGAGCAGCGCCGCAGCGCCGATCCGGGGCGACGGCGGCGCGTCGCGCCATCCGCGCATCCACCCGGCGAAGCGGCGCGGCGCCTCGGTCGTCTGCGTACGAGAGGGCAGTCGCCGGCTGAACGCCGGCACATAGCCGCCGAGCGGGATCTCGATGAGCACGTCGTCGCCGGCGCCCGGCCCGGAATAATAGCGCGCCAGCGCGCGGCGAAGCCGCGTCGCTTCCACCCGCACGATCGGATCGAGCTGCGGGTCGAAGCTCGCGGCGCGCCGCAGCACCTCGACGGCGATCACATAGCCCTTGAGCCGGTCGCTCTTGCCGTTGAGCGCCGCCTCGACGATGAAGCTCAGGAACGAGACCAGCTGGGGCGAATTGTTGAAGACGTCGCTCGCCGTGATCCGCGTCAGCTCGGCACGGATCTCGTCCGCAGTCGGATCGGTGCTCGCCACAGTCGCTGCCGACGTCATGTGTCGCACCTCGGCGGCAGCAGCCAGATCAGCCGCGTGCCGCCGCTGCGGATCCGCCGGCTCGCGCATTACGCCTTGCACGTCACCAAAAGAGGCCGATCGAGGAAGGGCACCACGATTTCGTTTCAGTGCCCCCTTACTGAAAGACCGCGGTCCTTGCCGCGCCAGATAAAGGTACCATGTAACAAATTTGCGCCCTTCGGGCGAGTCTCGAACGCGCCGGACGCAGATGACGGCAGCATCAACGCGCGCGCTCTTGCTCGGCTCGAGCCGGTGCGAGGCCTCGACGACGCCGCGGAGTTGCGTCACCCGCGAGGCGATCCGGCCAAGTGTTCTTGGCTCATTTTTCAGAATACTTTGGACCGTTTGAGTATATTGTCGCTGATTTACTTACGAACTCAAGTGGCCTTTAGAAACATTTTAATAATGCCATGCGAATGTCGGGGCCTCCGGCCGCGCGAACGCAAGCCTCCCACCGCACGATCGTGCGGCCGGCTATCTTCACCGGCGGCCGCCGCCGATCGCGACGGCGGCGGCCGCCGGAGCGCGCCCCCTTATTGGCAGCAGAGGGAGGTGTGGATCCGCCGCAACTCCGCCACGGCCTCGAGCGCGTCGCTGATCCGCCGCTCGAGCATCGCGATCTGCTCGATGCACTTCTGCCGCGTCAGTCGCAGCGCCTGGCGCGAGGCGCGGCCGTTCCTGGCGTCGATCATCTGGGCAATCTCCGCCAGCGTGAACCCGAGCCGCTGTCCCTTGAGGATGAGCGCGAGGTGCTGCTGATCCATCGGGCCGTACACGCGGGCCCCATGGTCGCGGGTCGGGCTGAGCAGTCCCTTGGTTTCGTAAAAGCGCAGCGCACGCGGCGTGACATCGAACTGCTCCGCCATCTCGCGGATCGAAAGGATGCTGGGCGCGGAAACGGGAGCGGGCGTCTCGACGTCGATCCACACGACGTCGGTGTCGTCGAATGCAGGGACCTGAAGAACGCTGGATTTCATAATGACGTGCCTCGGTTGAGCATAGGGCGGCGCAGTTGCCGGTGACGCACGGTCAATTGGGGTGTCGCAGGTTCCCGGGGAAGAAAAATACCGCGCAGCGCCGGCCAGATTACGGTTATCTGGCGCAATGGACGCGTTTCGCGACCTTGACGCAGCGGCAGGGGCTGCTGGAGTCTGGACCCGACCGGCTCTAGACTCCCTCGCCGCCGGCCATCGAGCGCCGGTTGTCGTCAGGAATAGAGGGAGGTCTCGCCATGGATCGACGCAGCTTCATTGCATCAGCGGCGAGTGCCGGCGCGAGCCTCGCAACCGCGGGCTCGGCACTTGCGAAGGAGGAGGGGGCCATGACCAAGCGTTTCGCCGAGCAGCGCTGGGCGCTCGACAACATCATCCGCGCCAACGGCATCGACTGGGATCAGCCGCGCTCGCTCTATCTGTCGGCGCCGTGCGGCGTCGAGGCAAACGCGGATTTCGCGGCGATCCGGGCCCGCGTGCAGAAGATGGCGGACATCGGCCCGGCGTTCGAGCAGACCGCCAAGCGCCGCGAAGCCAATGCGCGCGCCGCCGAGGCCGACGGCCGCACCGTGACGGCGCGCGACAACTGGTTCATGGCGGCGATCCACTACGGCGCCGCCGAATGGCCCTACGACGACTCGGGCGCCAAGCATGTCGAGTTGCACAAGAAGAAGCGCGAGTGCTACGCCAATTTCGCCCGGCTCGCCGACCACGAGGTCGAGGCGGTGTCGATCCCGTTCAAGGGCAAATCGATCCCCGGCTGGTTCCACCTTCCGCCCGGCTACGCCAGCGGCAGGCTGCCGGTGGTGATCTCCATTCCGGGCATGGACAGCTTCAAGGAGACGGGCGTCGCGCTCGCCAACGACCACTGGCTGGCGCGCGGCCTCGCCGTTCTCACGATCGACGGGCCGGGCCAGTACGAAAGCCCGCTCCTGGGCGTCTATGTCTCGATGGAGAACTGGATCGCCGCCGGGCCCGCGGTGGTCGACTGGCTGATCGCGCGGCCCGAGATCGACGCCAAGCGCATCGGCGTGTCCGGCAGGAGCTTCGGCTCGTTCTTCGGCACCATCGTGGCGGCGAACGAGCCCCGCATCGCGGCGACGGCGGTGAGCGCGACATGCCTCGAGCCGGGCTGCCACACGATCTTCGAGGAGGCCTCGCCGACCTTCAAGAAGCGCTTCATGTGGATGTCGAATTTCACCGACGAGGCGAAGTTCGACGAGTTCGTCAAGACGCTCACCTGGGAAGGCCACGTCGAGAAGATCAGGAGTCCCTACCTGGTGGTCGCCGGCGAGGCGGACGAGCTATCTCCGCTCGAGCACACCGAGCGCATGATCAATGCCATGACGGCGCCGCGCCAGCTGGTGATCTATGCCGACAGCCGGCATTCGGTCGGCAACGTGCCGGCCACCAATCTCGGGCCGTTCCCGTCGGTCCTGATCGCCGACTGGATGGCGGCGCGCCTCGCGGGCAAGCCGCTCACCAGCGAGCGCTGGCTCGTGCAGGCGACCGGGCAGGTGGTGAAGACGCCGCTGACGGCGTCGTAACTCGTAGGGTGGGTTACGCCGCTTCGCGGCTTACCCACCCTACTTTTCGGGATCGTACTTTAGTGCGCCAGGTGGAGCGGCACGGCCACCCACTGATGGACGCCGAGGGTGGTGCAGCCGCTCGTCTGCGAGAAGTTCAGGTTGGTGCTGCCGTCGGTGGTGAAGGTGTTGACCACGAACTTGGTGCACTTCGCATTGTTGCTCGCGCCGCTGCCGTGGAAGGTCACATTCGAGCGCGGCAGGTAGACCACGCCATCGGCGTTGAAGATCGCGCCGGGCCCCCAGCTGTCGCCGACGCCCCAGACATTGTCGACGCCGTTGGTCAGGATCGGGTCCTGATAGACCGAGACGCCCTGCCACGGATTGTTCGGATCGGTCGACGGCGAGACCGACAGGGTGCCGCTGTGTCCCTTGCCGTTGGGGAAGTTGATCGCGCTCGGGACCGTATTGTTCCCGGTCAGGATGATCGTGGCGCGCACCGTGCTCACGTCGGCGTCGTTGCCGATGTTGAGGTTGCCGTTTTCGACGACGATGACCGTATCGCTGGTCGGCGCGGCGCCGGTGATCGAGCCGGTGCCGGTGAGCGTCAGGTCGCCGCACACGTGATACTCGGTGCCGTAGCTCCGGGTCACAGTGATCAGCCCGGCGGGCGGCTGCACGGCGCTGCCATCCCAGGTCACGCCGTTCGAGGCCATGCCCGAGCACCTGAACGTGATGTTGTTGGCCGCGAGGTCCCAGTAGATATCCGGCACCACCAGCGCGCGCGCTTGAGCGTTGCTGCAGTTGCTGACGGTCCCGGCCGCGATCGAGGCCGTTGCGTTGCCGCTGTGGCCGTTGCAGTTCATGCTGCTGTTGGAGCGGATGCCGCATCCGGACAGCGACAGGACCGGGGCGCCGTCGAGCGTCAATGAAACGTCCGATGTCGGCTGGGCGTGGTCGAGCGTCAGGATGCAGGAGTTCTCGGTGCCGCTGCCTGGCGCCACGGTCGAGGTCGTGCTGACGGCGATCGACGAGATCGCAAGGGCGTTCATGACGCTGGTCGGCACCGACCCGGTCACGGTCGCGGTGTAGTTGCCGTTGCCGTCGACCGCGAAGCTCGGCGGGTTGACCGTCGCGCCGGTCGTGTGCGGGCTGCCGTTGAACACATTGAGCGCGACCTGGGTCCAATTGCCCGATGCGTCCTTCGCGCCGGCGAGCAGCGCGGAGTCGAGCTGCGCCTGCAGCTGCGTCCGCACGGCAGCGGCGTGCGAGTAGTCGACGGCGGCGCCTACGGCCGCCAGGAGCGGTATGGCGAGCAGGGCGAACAGCGGCAAGACCGAGCCCTGGACGTTGTCGATGAACTGAAGGCGAATGCACTTCCGATTGGTGCGCGTCATGAGGAGACCCCGCGTGCGAACGAGGCCGCTACTGTGCCAACTCCGGATTTGCGAAGTTCCAACGCGACTGCCGAAACCGCGGGGGTGCGGTCAACGAGGTGTTAACCTACCGCTAGTGTCCCGATTCCGAAGTTCGCAAGCATTCGCAGCGACCTCTGAGCGAACTTCGGAATCGAAAGGACACTAGCAACGCTATGATTCTAGTGCCGCTTTTGAACCCGAAGTTCGCAACCGTGCCCGCCGAGAAATCGTGCGAACTTCGGGTTCGCGGCACTAGCGGACGCCGCACGGTGCCGGCGGCGGCCTCCACCCTCCGATCGGAACCCGCGGGCGCTACAACGCCGCGAGATATTTCGCGATCGCGTCGCGCTCCTCCGCGGTCAGCATCTTCATCAGCGCCGTCATGTCGGCGCTGTTGGTGCGCTTGTCGTCGGCGAAGCTGCGCATCGCGCCGACCAAGTACTCGTAGCTCTGCCCGGCGAGCCGCGGCGCCGGCAGGCCGCCTTCGAAGTTCGGCTGATGGCAGATGCGGCAGACGGCGATCTTCTGCTCGGGCGGCGCGGCCGGCGCGGGCGAGGAGGACGCCTGCTTGGCCGGCCACGGCTTGGCGGCGAAGTAGGTCGCGACCTTGCGCCACTCCTCGGGCTTGATCATGCCGGCGAGCGTCGACATCACCGGGTTGGCGCGATCCTCGCTGCGGTAGTCGTGCAGCTGCTTGGTCATGTACGCGGTCGTCTGGCCCCAGATGATCGGGATGGACTTGTCGATCGGCTGGCCATTCTGGCCGTGGCACGCGTTGCAGCTCTGTAGCTTCGCCTCGAGCTCGTCGGCCGCGATGGCCGGGGCAGCGGCGAGCGCGAGCATCGCGGCCGCGCCGCAAGCCGTCGAAACGAAAGCCTTGAACATCGGTCGTCCTCCCCTTGACGCACGTAAGCGGGGCATCAGGCTGCCGTGGACGCGCGCTTGGCGCAAGCCCCCGGAATGGCCGGTCGTCAGGGCACGGTCGGCCGCAGCCGGCGGCGAATGAACGCGCGGAGGACGAAATACTGCGCGAGGAACGCAACGACCTTCGCACCCACGGCGCCGACCGAGATGAACCAGGCCCAGGCCGTGACGCGGAACGTCGCCGCCACGTAGAGATTGATCAGGCCGAGCGCGAACATCAGCGCCGCCCAGGCGTAGCCGCTCATCAGCAGGATATCGCGCGGAACGTTCTCGGTAACGACGGACGGCATGTATCGGCTCATCCAGCCCGGCCGCAGCATGACGACGCGGACCGCGAAGTGGATGACGCTCGGCTTCGCCATCATGAAGCGGCTGTCCTCGGTGATCAGCGCGGCGGCGCCGAACGCGACCACCAGGGCGAGGCTCAGGCCCTGCATCAGGTCGATCGGTCTGTTGCGCCATTTGAGGAGGGCAAATTGCCCGATGCCGACCGCGAGTGCGCAGCCGACCGCGACGACCAAGTTGCCGGTCGCGAGGAAGAGAACCAGGAAGACGATCGTGCTGAGGAAATCCTCGCCGAGCTGGAGAAGGGCGGAGCGCATGCCGGGCTTCCTCCGCGCGTTCCGGGCGCAAGGTGAGGTTGGCAGACTTGCGATTTAGCCGATGCGGCGGGTCGGAACCTTGATCTCGGTCAAAGCGTGTCCGATGCGGGCCGTCGCCGCCGCTCAATCCCGCTTCGGGATGCCGGCCTTCTCGATCACCGCCGCCCACTTGGCGATGTCGCTCTTCATCCGCGCCGTCATGTCCTCCGGCGTGCTGGCGCGCATGTCCATGCCGAGCCGCCGCGATTTCTCCTGCACGTCGGGCAGCGGCAGCACCTCGTTGATGGCGCGGTTGAGCGTGTCGACGACCGGTTTCGGCGTGCCGGCCGGGACCGAGATGCCGTTCCAGCTCGCCACCTCGTAGCCCTTGATGCCGCTCTCCTCGACGGTCGGAACGTCGGGCAGGTAGGCGGTGCGCCTGGCGCCGGTCGAGGCCAGCACGCGCACCTTGTGGTCGAGGATCTGGCCCTGCAGCGCGGCGTAGAACTCGAACGCGATGTCAAGATCGCCGCGCAGGATCGCGCCGGCCATGTCGGGCGAGGTGCGAAACGGGACGATCGTCACGTCGACCCCGGCGGTGCTGCGAAAGAGCTCGGCCGCGAGGTTCTGCGTGCTGCCCGGGTTGATGGTCCCGATGTTGAGCTTGCCGGGGCTCGTCTTCGCGGCCTTGATGACGTCCTGCAGGGATCCGAGCGGCGAGCCCTCGCGCGTCACGATCAGGAGATCGAAGAACGACGTGGTGGAGGTGGAGACGAAATCGGACAGGATGTTGTAGGGCAGCGACTTGAACAGCGCCTCGCTGATCGCATTGTTGTTGCCGGTCATGAGCAGGGTGTAGCCGTCGGGCGCCGCCGAGGATCCTGCCTTGGCGGCGATGATGCCGCCGGCGCCCGGACGGTTGTCGACCACGAACTGCTGGCCGAGCCTGGTGCCGAGCTTGTCGGCGACGATGCGCATGCCGGTGTCGGCGATGCCGCCCGCCCCGTAGGGGACGATGAGCATCACGGGGCGCTGCGGGTAGGGGGACTGCGCGCCGGCCGGCAGGCTCGCCAGGGCGCCGACCGCCATCGATGCCGCGAGGCCGAATGCGACGGCGAAGGACGTGCGGCGCGGCCGACCACGGGCTGCCCCGGCGGTGCGGTCGGTCATGCGAGTCCTCCCTTTGCGATTTTCTTGATGACGGCGGCGATTGTGGCCATTTTTCCACGCGGCCGGGGAGGGTCAAGCGCGCCGTTCCGCCCGGCCTCCCGGCATATTGTCGCCTTTCCGCCGCGCCGCACCATGTGCTAGCAATCGGGGCATCCCAACCCGTGTCCGAGCGAGAGGCGACCATGCGAGCCTTCACCGTCATTGCGGCCCTGCTGTTCGCGCTGGTGACGCTGCCCGTGTATGCCGCCGAACGGCAGACCACGGCGCGGAGCGACTCCCAGAAGAAGGAAGACAAGGAGGTCGACGACGCCTACCGCGCCGCCACCCGGGGCGGGCCGGCGAGCGCCGCCAAGGTCGATCCATGGTCGAAAGTTCGGCCGGCCGACAGCGACAAGAAACCCAAATAAGAAGGCGAAGCAGGGGAAAAGGTCAGGGACGAAGCCCGGACCGGCGGCGCGTCATTATCGTCAGCCTGACGCTGCGTCACAGGCCCATTCGGACGCGCGGATGCGGCGTTTTGGTTCCTTTTAATTGCTTGAAAGGGCACGGATTGCGCTGGCGCCGCCACCCTGCCTATTGCATAACTGCCCAACGCCGCCCAAACACGCGAGCTCAAGAACGGAACGCAGGGAGAGCCCAATGCGAAAACTACCGATCCTCCTTGGCATCGGCCTCATGGCGCTGGCGACGATGGCGGTTCCGGCCGCCGCGCAGCAGCCGATCGTCATCAAGTTCAGCCACGTGGTGGCGAACGACACGCCGAAGGGCAAGGGCGCGCTCAAGTTCAAGGAACTCGCCGAGAAGTACACCAACGGCCGTGTGCGGATCGAGGTCTATCCAAACTCGTCGCTCTACAAGGACAAGGAAGAGATCGAGGCGCTGCAGCTCGGCTCGGTGCAGATGCTGGCGCCTTCGACCGCGAAGTTCGCCCCGCTCGGCGTCAAGGAGTACGAGGCGCTCGATCTGCCCTGGCTGTTCAAGGACGACGCCACCTACGACAAGGCCATGAAGGGGCCGGTCGGCCAGTGGCTGTTCAAGAAGCTCGAGGCCAAGGGCATCACCGGCCTCGCCTACTGGGACAACGGCTTCCACATGACGTCGGCCAACCGGCCGCTGGTCAATCCGACCGACTTCCAGGGCCTCAAGATCCGCATCTCGGGCTCGAAGATCGCCGACCAGTACTTCCGCCAGCTTGGCTCGATCCCGCAGATCATGGCGTTCTCGGAGGTGTATCAGGCGCTGCAGACTGGCGTGGTCGACGGCTGCGAGAACACCCCGTCGAACTACACGACGCAGAAGTTCCACGAGGTGCAGAAGCACATCACGGTGTCGTATCACGCCCACCTGCAATACGCCGTGATCGTCAACTCGAAATTCTGGAGCGGCCTGCCGGCCGATGTGCGCCAGCAGCTCCAGAAGGCGATGGACGAGGCCACCGACTACACCAACTCGATCGCGCAGAAGGAGAACGAGGACGCGCTCGAGGAGATCAAGAAGTCCGGCAAGACCACCTTGCACTACCTGACCGACGAGCAGCGCGCCGCCTGGCAGAAGGCGATGGCGCCGACCTACAAGTGGGCCAAGGGCCGCGTCGGCCAGGAGGTGCTCGACCTCCTCTACAAGGAGCTCAATATCCAGACGAACTGACGGGCTGGCATAACGACAAGAAGAGCGCCGGCATAACGACAAGAAGAACGGCCGGGAGTGTGCGCTCCCGGCCGCATCGTTGACGGGGAGGGGATTGACGTGATCCTGCGTGTGCTCGATCGCCTCGAGGAATGGCTGATCGCCACCCTGATCGCGGCCGCGACCGCGCTCATCTTCTTCGCCGTCCTGCATCGCTACGGCACCGGTCTTTCCATCGACATCGCCAAGTGGGCCGACACGCGCGGCGTGCCGGTGCTGCCCGACGTCTTCCGCGGCATCTACACCTGGCTCGCCGAGCTCGACGTGTCGTGGGCGCAGGAGCTCTGCATCTACATGTTCATCTGGATGGCCAAGTTCGGCGCCGCCTACGGCGTGCGCACCGGCATCCACGTGGGCGTCGACGTGCTGGTGAACACGCTGCAGCCGCGGCATCGCAAGCCGGTGATCATGTTCGCGATCCTGTGCGGCGCGTTCTTCACCGCGATGGTGGCGGCGTTCGGCTTCACCTTCGTCGCGCAGATGTACGAGACCGGCCAGCAGTCGAACGACCTCGAATGGCCGATGTGGGCGATCTACTCGGCGATTCCGCTCGGCTCCGGCCTGATGTGCTTCCGCTTCCTGCAGGTCGCCTGGTGGTACTACTGGACGGGCAATCTGCCGCATCACAGCGAGGCGCAGGTCGAGGGCGTCGCCGGCACCGACGCGCTGCATCCGTCGACCGACGCGCATGGCACGCTGCCGAGCCGCTGGTCGAGCTGGGGCATGGTGGTGCTGATCGGCGCCCCGCTCCTGATCCTGGCGATCTGCCTCGGCGAGAAGACCGGCGTCATCGTGCTGCCGCAGGCGGTGCGGGCGATCACCATCTTCATCCTGCTGATCGCCTTCATGATCACCGGCACGCCGGTGTCGATCGCGCTCGGCCTCACGGTGCTCACCTTCCTGTTTGTGCTCTCCGACGTGCCGATCGAGTCGGTGTCGATGAAGCTGTTCACCGGTCTCGAGAGCTTCGAGATCATGGCGATCCCGTTCT
>Ga0126369_10003266_pt1 | contig 11698 bp, 11 predicted proteins | sample PanSoiMetaPlot_1_FD_109646 | JGI IMG/M metagenome (GOLD analysis project Ga0126369, IMG submission 109646) | Tropical forest soil microbial communities from Panama - MetaG Plot_1 | ecosystem: Environmental > Terrestrial > Soil > Tropical forest > Bulk soil | place: Panama | collected 2016-02-17 | reverse complement strand
CGGGCACGACGAGAGCGACTGAAGGCCAAGCTCAAGGCCGCGAGGGAAAATCCACGCCCCGAGCCGTTGCCACCCACTGTCGCGGAGGCTGGAGTTTTGGCGGTGGAGCGGATTTCAACCCTCCAGATCGAGCTATCGAAAGTTAAGGCGCTGAATCTCAGCTTGACCCAGGACCTGGAGGGAGCACGGCGCCAGTCGGAAAAAGCGACTGAAGAAGCCAGGCTTCGAATGGATGAGGCGCGGCGCCTGGCGAGTGAAATGGAAGCGCGGGTCTCTCTGCTTTCGGAGATGGAAAAGGAGCTGGCAGCGCTCGAATCCGAGCGGGACGAAGCATTGCTCGCGCTCCAGGAAGCTCGGCAGACGATCGAAGCCAATACCCGCGAGCGCGAGGAACTCAAGGGCGAGATTGCAAAGCGGGAGCAAGCGCTTTCGGACAGCCTTTCTGAAGAGGAGCGTCTCGCGGACGAATTGGAGAGCTCGCGCGGCGACGCGGCGGGCCTGCGACGCTCGATCGAGGCGATGACAAGTGAGCGAGACATTCTCGCGCGTCAGGTCTCTGAATTGACGGCGGAACGGATCGAACTGCTTGAAGCCCGAAAAGCGCTCGAAGCAGTCCACCGCGCGCTGAGCCAGGCAGCCGCTCGCTGATTACGCCACTCATTGATGAACGGAGCCTACTCGTGGGTCATCGCCCGAGGCGCACGCTAGGCGCGGTCCTTTTTGCTTTCGGGCGCGCTTCGATGCGCTCGAGCCGCTCTCTCATTGCCCGGGTGTCTTCCTTGAGGCGATCCACCTCTTCTTGGAGGCCGGCGATCTGTTTCGCCTTGGGCTCTTCTTCGCGAAGTGCGCGAATCGCCTCGCGTGCTGCTCGCTTGGCCCTTCCGTCCAGGAACGGCGTCCCCTCGAGTGCAGAAACCATCCGTCGATCGCCCAGCTCGCGGGCCGCCTCAATCGCCGCATATTGAATCCGGAACAAGGGGTCCCGGAGCAGCTCGCCGATCAACTCGACGGCTTCGGTCTTTTTCTGTGCGGGCTCCGCCAACTTGGCCACTGCAATGACCGCCGCGCGGCGTAGGAAAACCGGCTGCCCGTAGCGGGTGAGCGGTTCGACAATGGAATAAGCCTTGGGAATCAGGCTTTCGGCCATGCCGTCTACGGCCCCTGCGGCCACCACCTCCATGAATGAGCGCCGCGAGAGCATTTTCTGTAACACCGGGAGGCTGCTATCGACGCGGAGCTTGCCCAAGGATCTTCCGGCCTCGCCTTCCACGAAGTAGCTCTTGTCGCCCTTCTCGCAGATGCGACGAAGCGCCTCGGCGACATCCCGATCGCGCTTGAATTCGCCCAATGCGGACACCACCGCGCGTCGTGCTTTCGGATGGGGAAGCCAGGTTGCGCCGAGCAATCCGTCCTTGGCAGCCGGCGTACGGGTTTTTCCAAGGGCACGTGCGGCAGCGGCCTGGGTGCCCCAGAAAACGTCGTTCAACAGCGCTTTCTGCAACGCAGCAACTGCCTTCGCGGACCCGATCTTGCCCAAGGCGGTCGCCGCTTCGGAACGGGCCCTTGCCTCGCGAGCCCCCTTCAACTCGCGCAACCAATAATCCACCGGCTTATCCACTTCCAAGGTCCCGAGGATCTCCCGGCGTGGATCAATCACCACCTGCTCCGGCTCCTTTTCGGCAGCGACGAAATAAATGTGCTCTAGTTCAGACACCTCAAAAGTGTGCTCAGAGAATTTTCCGCCGCTCAGCACGACTCGCAGCGGCAGTGGAAAAGCGAAGACAGGAAATCCATCGGGGGCAGCGGTCTTCTGCCTTTGCTGCACCTTGATGCGCAAGCGCTGCTCGTGCGCTTCATAACGGACCTCCACCTTGATGTCCGGATGTCCTGCCGAGAAGACGTACTGGTTGAACATCCGATCGACGTTGTGCCCGGTGGCAGTTTCGATGGCCCGCGCCAGATCCACGGTCTCGACGCTTTGAGCACGGTGTGTGCTGACGTAATGCCGGAGGGCGCGAAAGAACAGCTCGTCACCCAGCCGGCGGCGCAGCTCATGAAGGACCAGCGCGCCCTTCTGGTAGAGGTGCCGATCGAAAAGATCCACGGGTAGGTGGAATTTGCGGGCGAGGATCGGGCGAGCGTAGTGCTCGCGCACCTCCTGAAGATAAGCGTCCAGGAGCACGCCCCGATAGAGGTCCGTCTCGTCGCTGCCCTCGGCTCGCTCCTTCCAGAGAACCTCGCCGTAAGTCGCGAACCCTTCGTTGAGCCAGCCGTGTGGCCATTCTCGGCAGGTGAGCAGATCGCCGAACCACTGATGCGTTAACTCATGCGATACCAGCGTTTCGGCGGTGTAGTCCTGATGGGCACGGGCGTCGTGAAGAACCGAGTCGGTGAGCGTGGTCGCCGAAGTGTTCTCCATTCCTCCGAAGATGAAATCGGTGACGAACACCTGGGAGTAGCTTCCATAGGGGTATTTCTGGCCGGTCTTTTCCTCGAGGAGGCGAATCATCTCCGGAGTGCGGCCCACGCAGCGCTCAGCGTCTTCTCTGCGACCTTTGGGAAACAAGTAGCGCAGCTGCGTGTCGCCCGCGCGGGCCCGTTCCTCCTCGAATTCACCCACCACCAAGGTCACCAAGTACGCGGGGTGGGGAAAATCCAGGCGGTAGTGCATCGTGCGCTGGCTCCCCTTGACCCGGTTCTCCACCAACGCTCCGTTTGAGAGCGCGGTCATCTTCGCCGGAAAAGTGGCCACCACTTCCGTGGTGGCTCGCTGCGACGGCGCGTCCAAGCAGGGAAACCACGCTCGTGAATCCTCGTCTTGTCCTTGAGTCCAAGCCTGAACAGGGCGGTCCCGATACCCCTTGTCGGGCCCCCAGAAGTACAGCCCCCGAACCGGCTGGCATCTATAGCGGATGGCTACCTTGGCGCGGTCGCCATCACCGAGGGGCGTGGGAAGCTGGATGTGGATCTGCCGGCCCGAATTCGAATAGCCGGCCCGTTTGCCATCCACGGTGACGCGCTCGACGTCCATCTCCACGGCATCGAAGGTGACCGCCCGCACCTGCCGCACCGCATGGAGGGTGGTCGTGCAGGTGCCGGAAACCGACTTCGACTTGAAATCCAGCGCCACTTCGATCCGGACGTGCTCGGTTCGGACCGGACGATCCGGAGCATAGTGCTCGGTCGCACCAGGCAAGACGAATGTACGGAGGTCATCCGAAACCGATTCGTTTTCACGCCTCTGTTGCACGACCCAGTCCTGTGTTCTCAGCGCTAGGCTGAGCCGACGAGCCGAATCTCGGTGATCTCGGGTGACGGCCCAACGCGCATCGGCGGTCCCCAATAGCCCGTCCCGCGGTTCGTGTACACCCAGATTCCGTACAATTTTCGCAAACCGCTGACGACCGGCTGCTGCAGGCGGACGAACAACATGAACGGAAAGATCTGGCCGCCGTGGGTGTGACCTGAAAGCTGCAGGTCGACGCCGTGAAGGGCGGCGAGCTCGGCGGTTCGAGGTTGATGGGCGAGGAGAATCCTGGGAGCACCCTCGGGTGCCCCCGCAAAGGCCAAGTCAGGACGCGACTGGTGCGCGGGGTAGAAGTAGCCTCCGTGGTAGTCGGTGACGCCTGCGAACACCAGAGCGTCGTTTCCCCGTCGAATCACCCGATGTTCGTTGTGGAGCACCGTGAACCCGAGCCGGCGAAGCTCTGCCTCCCAGGCGACCGCTCCGTGGTAGTACTCGTGGTTGCCGGTTACGAAGAAAACGCCCTCGCTGGCGCGCAGCTTCGAAAGTGGCGTCACCCGGGACCTCAGATCCTCCACGTCGCCATCGACCAGGTCTCCGGTGATCGCGACAACATCTGGTTGAAGAGCGTTGACTCGTTCGACCAGCTGGTTCAGCGGCTCCTGCCGAGTGTTTTCGTTGATGTGAAGGTCGCTCAATTGGACGATTCGAAAGCCCTCGAATGCGGCTCCTAACTTCGGCAGTGACACCGGAACCCTCTCCAGCTTGGCGGGGCCGTTGGCCGTCCAATAGCCGATCGCTACCGCGGGGCAGACCAACGACAGGACCAAAGCGGCCTGAGCAGCACCAGACAGCGGGAGAAGAAGTCGAGCGAGGTCTGTCAGCGCCACGGCCGTCAACAGCAGCCCAAAGCCACCGATCCAAAAATGGGAGACGGCGCGGATTCCCCTAGCGATCGGAGCAGGAGCGACTCGCCCGGCAAAGAATCCGAGAGGAACCAAAGCCAACAAGACCCAAAGGCTGATCCACGCTGCCCACCAAATTCCGCCCTGCAGTCCAGCTCGGTCGATCAGCCGCGCGCCAATGTAGTAATGAAGGCCGCCGATCAGACCTACGGCGATCCCAAGGCGCGTAAGCGCTCGCCCGACCCGGCGGCGCCTGAGCGTGTCCGAGCGACGGATGTCGGCAGGCCCGGCAACGGATTCGTTGTTGCTCAGGTGCCGCTGTCCAGCTGGCGGCTGCGCTGTCTCATGAGGCATTCGGTCGTCTCGAAGGCAATTCTCTAATCTTCGCTTCCGAAACTTTCAGCCTCAACCGGATGATCAAAAGTAGAAGGTAACCGTTCCGCGCACGTTGATCGGCGCACCCGGAGTGAAGTGGATGTCCGTCGCAGGAGCGGTTTCGTTGTACGGCGGCAACCGAAGTTGGGATTCGTTGGCGAACTGCGCCTCGCGCCAGTTGGCATTGAATAGATTTTCGACAACCAAACCCAATTCCCAGAAGCTGCGCCGGTAGCCCAGCGAGAGGTCGATGACAGTGTATCCCTCGGCGTAAAGCGAGCGATCTTGCGTCGCCGGCCGTTCGCCGACGTACCGAAGGCCGACTCTTCCGCGGTACCCGTCTGGATGCAGCAGCGATAGCCCCAGCGTGGCAGTGCGGGTTGGCGCCAGCGCCACCGCGTTCCCATTGCCGCGATCCTGGGTGTACTGGGCATGGGCGAGACTCAGGTCCCCATCGGCCCAAAGCCAAGGAAAAATTGCGTAGCGAGCCTCAAGATCGAGGCCATATCGCCGGGTGGGATCCGAGGGACTGGTGCCTCCCTCGTCAGCATTGAAGACCTGCTCAGACTGGAGATGCAACAGCCAAAGCGCCGCCGCCAAGTCGAGCTTTCCGAACAGGCGAAGGCGCGTGCCAACCTCGGCACCCCAGGCCCGAGGCAGCGCTCCCGACCCGCCCGACGCAATTATCCCTCGAGCGTCGTTGGAGTGAAACCCACCACCTCCATCCACGTAAATATCCCACCATGGCATCGGCCGCAGGACGATTTGCAACTTGGGGTTCACGATCCCTTTTTGCACTACGCCCGTATTGGGCGCTGTGTCCCCGTTTCCTTCAGTGCGTTTGAGGTTGTCCACGTTGAATTCGAACAAATCTGCGCGCGCGCCGGCCACGACCCGGATCCATGGGGCAATCCGCAAGTCCTCTTCCAGATAGAGGCCGATGTTGGTTTGGGTGATGTCTGCGTCGCTGCACGGGTTTGCTCCCTCGTGAAAACACATCGGCAGGCGGTCTCGCTTGGCGACATGCCAGAGCTGGGTGTGAATGTCGTCGTAGCGAACTTGCGCACCGATGGTTGTGACCGCCTTCATTTGGCCGATGTTCCGCGAAGCGCGAAAGCGGGCGTTTAACCCGGTGTAGAATCGCCCATCATCTTGCTCGATCTCGTCGAAGTTTTGCGGGTCGCGTAACTGAAAAGTGAAATCCGAAAACAGACGCAGCTGGTAGCGGACCGCATAGGCAGTGAGCTGAACCAAGTCCTGCGCGCCGGTCCTTTGCTCCAAACTCGCGATGATCATCTGCCGCTGAGTTTGCCCACCCTCGCTGGGATCAATGGAGCCAAAGCGCGACAACTGGCCCGCCTCAACCGCGCGTAGCGGAATTTGGCCGCTGGCGTTCCACCCCGAGCCGTAGGCGGAAAAAAGAAACGAGACCACGGTGCTCGCATTGAGCGCCAGCGTTTCCTTGACGAAAACGTTGTAGCGCTGCAGGTTTTCCGGCGAGTCGAATGGGCCCTGAGTTCCCGCCACCTCGGCCGCGAGCCAAGGCAGGCCCTCGTTGAACGTAGGGCTGGCAATCCCCAACAACCGGTAGCTGCTGAAGCTCCCGTAGGTCGCTGAGACCGAGCTCTCCCCGAAGGAGCGGCGGGTTCGCAGGTTGATCGCGCCCGCGGTGTCGAAGTCCCCATACTCCGCGAAGTACGGACCCTTGGTGACGTCGATCCGGTCGATGGCCTCCGGAATCAGGAAATGGAGATCCGCAAACCCCTGACCATGGCCGTGGCTGGGCATGTTGATAGGAACACCGTCGATGAACAGGGCCACATCGGTTCCATGGTCCGCATCAAAGCCCCGCAGAAACAGTTGGTCGGCTTTTCCCCCTCCTTGGTGCTGAGCAATGACCAGCCCCGGAACCACGCGCAGGATGTCTTCCGGCGACGCGGGATGACGTAGCACCAGATCGCGATCGCGCACCGTCTCTGCTGAAGCGGTAGACGTCGGAGCCTCCGCCTCCACCCTCGTTTCCAGGACGTGGTGATCCGCCGGCTCGGTCTCGCCCCGCACCGTGGCGCTGAGCCAAACCGCGCAGAGAAACCCCACCGAGCGCCCGAGCCGATCGGGCACCTGCCAGCTTGGAAGGCCCACGCGCAGCCTTTCTATCCGGTGAGCGACAAGCGTCAACGGATTATGGACACTCTTGCCGGTTAATTGACCCGGTGCTGCAATACGGTGGAGAGGTCGCTTCGGTTCTCCGCGCGAAAGAAATCCTCCTTCATCAGTGCGGCGAGCTGGCTTTTGCCCAGGCACCACAGCTGCAGCATCTCGTCCCATTCGCCAAGCACCGCGATCGCGCCAGCGAACGGATCCTCGTGGAACAGCCTGTTCAACTCGCGGATCAAGTCCTGCAGCACAACCACATGCCAGCGGTGGGTCTGTCCGCGATAGGAGACAATCAACTCCGGTATCGGCGAACTCAGCGAATCCAAAACTCGAAGCTCGCGGGCGGAACCGGAAACGAGCGAGAGCAATGGTCCGATCAACTCGTCCGGACGCACTCCGAAGTCGACCGAGATTCCCCCTACCAGCGCCTCACGCGCGCAGAGCCGAAGAAGAAGCACGCTTTCGTCCTCTGGCAACGAGTGTCGAAGCGCGGAGTCCGTCGGACGCAGCAACCTCAACTGCTCCAGCTTGGCTAAAACGCGCTCGCCCGAGTCAAGGGATTTGGAGGGCATTCGAGCATGCACTGGAAACGCCGGTGCGGCTGAACTTGCAAGTCTCCAGAGCGTCGCGGAAGCGCGCTTCCTGGCCGGACGTGCACGCTGGAACTTGCAACAAGCAGTCGACCTGCGCGCTGAGAGCGCGCTGATCCTTCTCGGAGCAGCGGGACAGAGCCACGAGGCAGGTTGATTGCGTGAACGTGGCTTGGCTCACCGCGGAACCGACGGTCGTACACCCTTGTGCCTTGGCTGCGAGGCTGGCGATCACCCCATTGACTTGGTCGCACAATCCACTCCCTCCACAGCCCACCCCAAGCGTCGTAAAGCCAGCGGCGAGAAGTACTAAGCGTAGGCAGAGAGCGCTGCTACACGTTGAACCGAAACTGGATGCAGTCGCCATCTTGGACAACGTAGTCCTTGCCTTCGATCCGAAGGAGTCCTCTTTCGCGTACTGCAGTTTCAGAACCGAGGTCAAGTAAGTCCGTCCAACTCATTACCTCGGCCTTGATGAAGCCGCGCGCGAAATCGGTGTGAATGACACCCGCCGCCTGAACCGCCCTCCAGCCCCGGTGAATAGTCCAGGCGCGGCATTCTTCGGGACTGAGCGTGAAAAAAGTTTGCAGCCCCAAAAGCTGGTAACTGGCCCGGACCACCTTGTAGAGTCCAGGCTCCTCCAATCCGACGCTCGCGAGAAATCCTGGACGCTCGGCAGGAGAGAGTTGCTGGATCTCAGCTTCGATGCGAGCCGCAAGCACAATGGGTTCGGAATGCTCGTCGGCAGCCAATTCGCGCACCGCCTGCACGTTGGGCTCGTCGGGGTTGCCGAGCTGGGCTTCATCGATGTTAGCCACATAGAGCACGGGTTTTTCCGTTAGCAGGAAAAGCTCGCGGACTTTGGCGCGCTCCAAATCCGACAAACTCATTCTTCGCAGCGGTGTGCCTTGGTCCAGTAGGCCCCGAACTCGGTCCAGGATTTCCAATTCCAACTTGGCTTCCTCGCCCGCTTTCCCGGCCGCCTTTGCTGCTTTCGAGGTACGCTCGCAGCGCTTATCGATGCTCTCGATGTCCTTGAGGCACAGTTCGGTGTCGACCACTTCCTTGTCGCGCCTGGGATCGGTTCGCCCCTCCACGTGCACCACGTTGGGATCCTCAAAGCAGCGCAGCACATGTAACAACGCATCGACCTGCCGGATGTTCGCCAAGAACTGATTGCCCAGCCCCTCGCCCTTGGACGCCCCGCGGACCAAACCGGCGATGTCCACGAATTCGAGCGTGGCGTGCGTTGTCCTTTTCGGTCCGATCAGCGCGGCGATTCGATCCAGCCGCGGGTCGGGGACCGAAACGATTCCCACGTTCGGCTCGATGGTGCAAAACGGATAATTCGCCGCCTCGGCGCCAGCGGCCGCCAAGGCGTTGAACAGGGTGGACTTGCCCACATTGGGCAGCCCCACGATACCAATCGAAAGACCCACGTACCTCTAAGCGGGGGAACGCACCCTTCCGTCAGCCTTGGGCAGTTGCTCCACGAACTCCTGCGCCAAGGCTCGCTGCTTGGCGTCGTCGAGCCGCTCGCTCAGCAGCTTGCTCGCAATGTCGATCGCCAGGTCCACGGCGACGGCTCGGACTTCGGCGATCGCTCGCGCCTTCTCCTCCTGAATCACCTTCTGGGCATCGACTCTCAGCTGCTCGGCCTCCTGCCGGCTTCTGGCCATCAACTCTTCGCGGAAGCGCTCGACCTCAGCCTGGTTGCGGCGCATCATCTCAGCAGCTTCCCGCCGTGCTTCAACCGCGGCGGCTTTCTGCTCTGCGAGAAGTTTTTCAGCTTCTGCGCGTTCCCGCTTCGCCGACTCAATGGCTTTTCTGATCGTACTCTCTCGTTCGGCCACCAGGGCCAGGATGGGCTTCCAGGCTTTTGCCCGCAGTACGAGCGCCACAACGATGAAAGTCACCAAGGTCCAAAAGATCAGACCCGGGCGGACTTCGGTAAAGCCGCCGGCGCCAACGATCAGGAAGCTAGTCATTTTGCCGTGCCTTCGTTTTCCGGAATCGGTGCGGTACGGCCTCTCCGCACCGGTTCCAGGTCATTGAACCTTACTTCACCGCAAGAATAATGCAGACCACTATTGCAAACAGAGTCACGCCTTCGATCAGCGCCGCGGCAATAATCATCGTGGTACGAATGTCACCGGTCGCCGCAGGCTGCCGGGCGGTGCCATCCATGGCTGCCGCAGCGAGCCGGCCAATACCAATGCCGGCGCCTACCACTGCCAGCCCGGCGCCGAATCCAGCTGAGAGAAATGCGAGTGCGAAATTCGTCATGACGAATTGAGTACCCCTCGGTCGGATTTTTCCACCGACCGCAAAGACCCATTTGTCGGGCGGGCCGTTGGTCCCATCGAACTACCTCTGGCGGCTACTCGCTCGCCAGGTATCTGACGTGGCGGCATCGGTTGTCTCACGAGGTGTGCATGTGAGCAGGGCCGTGGTCATGGCTGTGGGCCCCTTCCGGTGCATGAGCGTGCTCCTCATGGTGGCCGGTCGCCACGGCCATTCCAATGAAGAGTGAAGAGAGCATGGTGAACACGTAAGCCTGGACCAGCGCCACGAACATCTCGAGAAAATAAATGCCCATCGCGAACAGCACCGAAATCGGCGCGATCACCACAGTGCCGAGCAGGAAAATCAGCGCGAGCAGGAAGAAAATAACGATGTGCCCTGCCAGCATGTTCGCGAACAGTCGGACTGTCAGGGCGAATGGCTTCGTGAAAAGCCCCAGAATCTCCACCGGAAACATGATTGGCCAAAGGCTCCAGTGCACTCCGCTGGTCAGGTGTTTGAGGTAACCGCCCAGACCGGCAGCCCGGATTCCCGCGGCCTGGGTCAAGACGAAGGTGCAGAGCGCAAGCCCGAGCGTGATCGCCAAGTTTGAGGTCGCCGTAGACATCCAGGGGAACAGCCCCAGCAGGTTCATGAAGAGAATGAAAAAAAACACTGTGATTAGGTACGGCGTGTACCGGGGCCCTTCCTCGGGCCCTATGTTCTTGATCGCCAGCTCGTCGCGAACGAAGACCACCGTCATTTCCCAGAGATTGGCGGCCGGGCCTCGTGGGACCAGGTTCCGCTTGTCTCGATTCGAGGTGGCCAAAACCACGACGGTCAGCAGGAGCGCGGCGATCCACATCATCACCGTGTGCTTGGTGATCGACAGGTCCAGACACCCCTTGAAGAGCGACGCATTTTCGCGCGGATTGGCGGGGCAGGCGCCCTTTTGGAGCGCAATTCGAATGACCGGGAGGTGAATGACCGGGTTTTTTCCTCGATTGAGAGGAATGTCGATCTCGATGGTGTTGGAATCGGAGACGTGGTGGAAGATGTACTCGGCGACCGTTTCTTCCTCTTTCTCCTCCGCCTGGTCGGGTCCTTCGGCCGTAACCGCTGCGGCCTGATGCTCGCGGGTTTCCTCGCTGGCAAAGCAAGGAACGGTTAGAAGCAACGCTGCCAGTATCGCCAGCAACGACTTGACCAATTCGGACCTCTCAAGGATGCGGACTCTGTTTCGCCGCCCCTGAGACATAGCTGATTTCCAGCCACTGGAGCACGAAGTAAACGGCGAAAAATCCCACCACGAAGGGAAGGCTATTTGCTCGTCTGAATGTGAGAAACGCAATGCCTAATGCGACCAAGATCAGCCGAATTCCAAACATCGTCCCGACGACTGCCAGCGCTGCCTTCAGGGAGTGTCGCAGAGCCCAACGCTTGAGCAGCAGGCTGAGCAGACCCGACGCGGTGGCGGCGCCGACCCCGAAAGAGGCCGAACGCTGGTCAACTGGAGCTCGCGTGAAGAGGGCTGAAGCGAGAAGCCCGACGAGCCCGGTGGCCGCGATACCGGCGGTGAACCTCCAGCCACGAGGCGCCGCGGAGATCATCGTTTGTTCGTGCGCAACAAGTCGTGTAGGAACCCGTAGAAGCCCGCGGCGATGCCGATGGTGGACAGTACCACCAGTAACCAGGGAGTTGTCCTCAGCCAGCGGTCCAGAAAGTAGCCCCCCAGCACGCCGACGGCCGCTCCTCCCACCAATTTCCAGACCGCCGAGATGTAGGGTTCGGCGGCGCGCAGTTGCTGCGCGGCCCGCCCCAATCCTGGCTCTTCACGATTCGGCACCGAGTGCGCCTCTCAATTGCACCGAGTCTTAGAGTGCCGCATCGCGCCGAATGCTGCGACGCTCGATGGGCTCGGTCAGCGAAGCAGCAGGCGCCCTCGGTAGACGAACAGCGAAGGTGGTCCCGTTCTCCTTGTCTGAGGCGACCTCGATGCTTCCTCCGTGGGCCTGGACGATGTGATGCACGATGTACAGGCCCAAGCCGATGCTCCGGTTCGTCTTGTCGACCTTACCGGCCATCACTTTCATCGGTTTGAACAAGTGCGGCAAAAGCTCGGCCGGAATCGGGTCGCCCCGATT
>Ga0126369_10003265_pt1 | contig 11699 bp, 9 predicted proteins | sample PanSoiMetaPlot_1_FD_109646 | JGI IMG/M metagenome (GOLD analysis project Ga0126369, IMG submission 109646) | Tropical forest soil microbial communities from Panama - MetaG Plot_1 | ecosystem: Environmental > Terrestrial > Soil > Tropical forest > Bulk soil | place: Panama | collected 2016-02-17 | reverse complement strand
TCGAAATGCGAAAAATTCTTTGGGTATTTCAGATCACCGAAAGCGGATATGCCGTGCGATTCGATGTCGTTTGCGGCTTCTGCCTTTGGCAGACGCGCCGCCGCGAAAGCTGCGGCGCCCACGGCCAGGATCTTTCGGCGCGACAACCGCCTGGTGGCCAGGTAGCCCAGGCCGCCTCCCGGCTTCACCGTTGGGTCCCCATCAACTTCGCCGCCTTCTCCGCGTCCCACCACCAAATGTTCGGAAAGGCTGCTGCCGCGTATTCCGGCATGGTGCCGGGACGCGCGAATCGATCCCAGCGTGCTGTTCGTTGCTTGAGATACGTCCATTGCGGCACAACGTAGTTGTTCCACAGCAGCACACGATCGAGTGCGCGGGTGGCAGCCACGAGCTCTTCGCGGCTCTTTGCGAAAATAACGCGGTTGATCAGGGCGTCGATAGCCGGGTTCTTGATGCCGACAATGTTCTCAGATCCCGGTTGATCGGCGGCCTCCGAGCCCCATCTGCCCCTCTGCTCGTTGCCTGGCGAGAGTGATTCGGTCCAACTCTGGATGACGATGTCAAAATCCCACTTTCGCAACCGGTTCTCGTATTGACTGGGATCGACGGTGCGTATGGTGGCGTTGATGCCCAACCTCACGAGCGTGGCCTGATAGGATCCAATGATACGTTCGAAATCCGGCTGTACGTTGAGGAACTCGACGCTCAACTGCTCGCCGGTCCGCGCGTTGGTAAGCTTGGCGCCTCGCAGTTCGTAGCCCGCTTCGCTCAACAGACGTATCGCTTCTCGCAAATTCGATCTCACGGCGTCTGGATTGCCGCCCACTGGATTGGTGTAGGGCGTCGTAAACAAATCCGGCGGGACCTTGTCTCGCACTGTCTCAAGAATCTCGAGCTCCTGTCCGCTCGGTACTCCCGATGATGCAAGTTCCATCCCTTCGAAATAGCTGCCGACGCGCTGGTACTGTCCAAAAAAGAACTGGGCATTCATCGTCTCGAAATCGAGGGCGAAATTGAAGGCGCGTCGGAGCCGGGGATCACCGAATTTCGCGCGCCTGATATTGAATGCAAAGGCCTGCATGCCGCCGCTGCTGCGGATCGGGAACTCTTCCTTGATCACACGTTTGTCGGTCACAGCCGAAAAATCGTATTCGGTCGCCCAACGCTTGGCGCTATTTTCCGTTCTCCAGTCGATGTCGTCCTTCTTGAAGGCTTCGAGCGCGACCGTCGGATCGCGGAAGTACTCGTAGCGCAGCTCGTCGAAATTGTGCTGTCCAAGATTGACATTGAGGTCCTTGCCCCAATAGTCCGCAACGCGTTCATATGTGATCGTACGGCCGGGCACGAAGTCCTTGATGCGATACGCGCCGCTACCAAGCGGCTTCTCCAGCATCGTCGCGGTCACGTCGCGGGCCTTGCCGGATGTGTCCTTTCCTTCCCACCAATGCTTTGGAAGAATTCGGAGCTGCCCCACGATCTGAGGCAGTTCGCGGTTGCCGGGGCCGTCAAAGGTGAAGGTCACTTCTCGCTCGCCGGATTTCTCGACCTTGGTGACGTGCTTGTAATACGCTGCAGCTTGCGGATCATTCTTCTTCAGCACGTCGAGGGTGAAGATCACATCGTCTGGAGTGACCGGCATCCCGTCGTGCCATTTGGCCTGGGGTCGCAATCGATAAGTTACGGATGAGAAATCGGAAGGGTAGGACGCTGCGTCGGCGAGCAGGCCATACTCGGTCGAGATTTCGTCAGATGATGGGGTCATGAGCGTGTCGTAGATCTGAAGGATCCCGCCCTCGATGTTGCCCTTCACGCCAGCGACCACGAAATTCAAGTTGTCGAACGTACCGATCGCGACACGACGCACGGTGCCGCCTTTCGGTGCAGCGGGATTTACGTAGTCAAAATGCTTGAACCCGGCCCGATACTTCACGTCGCCAAAGAGCGACAAACCGTGGCGCCACACCTTGTCGTCGGCGCGTGCGCTTGAACGGGCGAAGGGCAGGAAAGGAACAGCGAAAAATGCTGCGGCCTGAAAAAGCGAACGACGAGTAAACGGCACGCCGCGGTCTCCTTGACGGTGATCTGCACCCGGTTCGATGCGCAATTGCGGCAATTATTCTGCTTTTCGATTGCGGCGCCAGCGTGCCGGGTACTTCTGGTGTCGCCCCCAGCTCACATAGTTGGTATTTCAAATGCATAAAGGCCGGGACAAGCCCGGCCTTTGAGCCATGATGCCGCGCCGGCTATTTCGGAGCTTGCGCGGCCTTGGTGGAACCCGGTCCCTCGGCCTTGGGCAGAGGCTTCGGGTTATCCGACAACGCGTTGAGATAGGCGATCACGTCCGCGCGTGCGCTTCCCTTGGGCAGGCCGGGAAAGGTCATGATCGTACCGGGAACGAACCCCTTGGGACTGGTCAGAAACGCGTTGAGGTCATCGATGTTCCAGTTCCCACCCTTGGCCTTCATCGCGGGCGAGTAGTTGAAGCCTGCTTCAGAAGCCCGCGCACGGCCAACGACGCCCCAGAGATTGGGCCCGATGCGGTTCGGCCCACCCTTCTCGAAGGTGTGGCAGGCCTGGCACGCCTTCGCGGTGTTCTCGCCGCGGGTCTTGTCGGCGCTGGCGAGGAGTTTCTCGATGGGTTCTTCAGGAGCGGGCGTGGCCGCCTTCGCTTCGCTGGGATGCTCTTGGACCGCAATATCGTAGCCGGGTTTGGCCGGCTTCGGCGGTGTAAAGATCGCGCCGGCAGCAATGTTGACAGCGACCAGCAACAGGCAGGTAAACAGGAGTGCGCCGAGAATTTTATTGGTTTCGAAGGAGTCCATCGCGGAACTGCTCACGCAGGTGGGATAAGGAAGAGAGTGAGACGCGCCTATCGGGCGGGGCACAGATAGCCGGTTTGCCACATTCCTGGCAACCCGTATAAGCACCACGGCTCCTGCGACATTCGTTCAGGTTCCAGGCTGCGATCAGAGCCAAGAGATATGACCGAAGGTAGCGTCCTCGTCCTTATTCCGGCGCGCATGGCGGCTAGTCGGCTGCCGGGAAAGCCGCTCGCCGATATCGGGGGCATACCGATGATCGTGCATGTGATGCGTCGGGCGGAGGGAGCGGCGGTGGGTCCGGTCGTGGTTGCGACCGATTCTTCAGAGATCGCTTCCGCTGTGGAAAAGGCCGGCGGCCGCGCGGTCATGACCAGACCTGACCATGTTTCCGGGTCCGATCGGATCTTCGAGGCGCTTGGTGAGGTCGATCCGCAAGGCCGCGCGTCGATCGTGCTCAACGTGCAGGGCGATGAGCCCACGATCAAAGCCGCCGACATCAACGCGGCGCTCGCGCCCTTGGCTGATCCCTCGGTTGACATAGCGACCCTCGCCGCCGAGATCCGCAAGGCCGAGGACCGCACCAATCCCAACGTGGTCAAGGTCGTCGGAACCGAGGTGGCGCGCGGCCGTATGCGGGCTCTTTATTTTACCCGCTCGACCGCTCCCTACGGGGAGGGGCCGCTTTACCATCATATCGGGCTCTATGCGTACCGCCGCGCGGCGTTGACGCGGTTTGTTGGACTTGTGCCGTCGGCCCTGGAGAAGCGGGAGAAGCTGGAGCAATTGCGCGCCCTCGAGGCCGGGATGCGCATAGATGTGGCGATCGTGGACACCGTCCCGCTCGGCGTCGATACGCCGGAAGACCTGGAGATGGCCCGGGCGGTGCTCCGGGACGCGACCGGTCGTTGACTTTGTGCCTCCGCAACGCGTAACGGGACCGCATGAGCGCATCACCCAAGCCACGCAAACCCCAGACGATCGCATTCCAAGGCGAACCAGGCGCCAATTCCCACATTGCCTGCAAGGAAGCCTATCCCGACTGCGAGCCGGTTCCGTGTCCGACGTTTGAGGACGCGCTCAATGCCGTTGCCGCCGGTGAAGTCGACCTCGGGATGATCCCGATCGAGAATTCGCTCGCCGGGCGTGTGGCCGACATTCACCACCTCATGCCAACGGCCGGGCTGCACATCATCGGCGAGTGGTTTCTGCCGATCCGCAATCAACTGATGGCGCCGTCTGGCGCCACGCTCAAGAGCATCAAATTCGTCGAGAGCCATATCATGGCACTCGGCCAGTGCCGTAACTTCGTTCGCAAATTGGGAGTGAAGACGATCGTTGCCGCCGACACGGCCGGCGCCGCGCGCGAAGTGTCCGAACGTGGCGACCAGATGCGGGCCGCGATTGCCTCGCGACTGGCGGCCGAGATCTATGGCCTCGAAATCCTTGCGGAGGACATCGAAGACGAAGCGCATTCGACAACCCGTTTCGTCGTTCTTTCGCGCGACGACAGTCGTGTCGCCCGCGGCAACGGACCGGTGATAACAACGTTTGTGTTCCAGGTGCGCAACATCCCGGCGGCGCTCTACAAGGCGCTTGGCGGATTTGCCACCAATGGCGTGAATATGACCAAGCTCGAAAGCTATATGATCGAAGGCAGTTTTTCCGCCACGCAGTTTTATTCGGACGTTGAGGGGCATCCCGAGGATCGCGGCGTCGCGCTCGCGCTGGAGGAGCTCAAGTTCTTCTCCACGGATCTCAAGATCCTGGGCGTCTATCCCGCGCACCCTCTGCGGGCTACTTTCGGCGCGAGCTAGCCCGCGGTCTTTGCCAAAGCGACATCCTCGAGCCCGCGTTGCCGCGGCTCGACGCCCCAGAGCAAGACGACGATGATCTGAACCACCAACAGCCCGATCATCAGACCGATGACGCCCGGAAGCTTGTAGTTCTGCAATAGCCACCCGACAATGAACGGAGAGACCACGGTGGCGCCGCGGCCGAACGTGTTGCAAATGCCGTTGGCGCGCAAGCGGATCTCGGTTGGAAACAGTTCCGGCGTATAGACCCCGAACAGGATTGCGGTCTGGATATAGATGGCCACGATCAGCACGAAGCCGACGCTCAGGATTTCAGTGGGGTTCGAGTCGGCGGTAAAATTTGCGTAGATCCAACCGGTGATGATGGTGAGGATCGAAGCGCCGATAATGCTCCAGCGCCGGCCGATGAAGTCGGAGGTGAAGGCGCCGATGGCGCAGCCGACGAGCGAGCCGCCGGCGAGCACGACGGTATAGCCGAGCGAACTGGTGATGGTCAGACCCTGGCGCAGGAAGAATTGCGGCAGGAAGATCACGAAACCGAAGATCAAGGTGTTGATGGTGATCAGTACCCAGCTGCCGACGATCATGCGCTGCAGGATCGGCGGCTGCAGCATGGCTGTGGCGCTCAGCAAGGGGACGGCGACCGGGGTCGCGGGCGCAGGCAACGGACCGGCCGTCGCCGCTTCCTTTTCGATCGCTTGCATCAAGGCTTCCGCTTCTTCAGTGCGGCCCTTCGATTCAAGCCAGCGAGGGGACTCCGGCAGATTCTTGCGTAGATACCACACGATCAGCGAGCCAATACCGGCGATGATGAACATCGGCCGCCATCCGAAGTTCGGAATGATCAAGTAGGACAGCAGCGACGTTGCGGGAAAACCGGCGACCACCAAAAACGCCATGAAGGCGAGCCAGCGGCCGCGCGACTGTGGTGGAACGAATTCGGTCAGTGTCGAATAGCCGACGACGATTTCAGCACCGAGCCCGAGCCCCTGCACGAAGCGGCAGGCAATGAGCTGGTTCATGTCCTGTGCGAAGGCTGCCGCGAGCGAGGCAAGGCCGAAGATCAGCAGATTGATCTGGTAGGTAAAGCGCCGGCCGAACCAGTCGCCGAGAAATCCCGTGATCAGGGCACCGAGGGTCATCCCGACGAATGTCAGCGAGATGAATTGCAGGTTTTGCGGCAGGGTGGAGAATTTGCTTTGTATGGTCGACGCGAGCACGCCGCCGGCGACATAAAGGTCATAGCCGTCGAAAAACATGCCGGCGCCGACCAGCCAGAAGATGCGATAGTGGAACGAGCTGATCGGAAGCCGGTCGAGGCGCGCACCGGCGTGGACTAAAGTCGGCATGTAATGATTCCTCCCCGCAAGCCACCCATTGTCCCCCGGACTTTCGAGTCGGGTTGCAAATGATCGTAGTCGAGTTGCGGCACTGGTGCCAGCGCCGCCGCAAGGCTAACAGCCAAATGCCGACACTATTCCGTCAAGACCCGATCATGGCCCTTGCGCCCTCGCGGAAAGAAAACGAAGGTGCCACGCACAACGCCCAGGGATGATCGCGAGATGACGAACGGCAGCCTGACGGTCAAGCGAACCCTTCACTTCAAGTTCAGGCTGCCGGCGGCAGATCCCGCGCAGCTGGCTTCGCTCATGCAGGCTGCCGCTCCGTTTTACGAGTTTTTCGGCGGCGCTCAGATGCGTCTGCTTCAGAATGCGGATGATCCCGGGCAATACATACAGGTCATCGAATACGAGACGCCCGAGCTCATGGAACTTAATCGCCATCGAATCGCAAGCGATCACCGGCTGCAAGGCTATCTGCAGGCCTGGCGTGCATTCCTTCCCGGGGCGGTCGAAGTCGACGTCTATCAGGAGGTCGCGTCGCGATAGGTCTGCGGCGCCCGTCGCTGGAAACGCTGCAGCAGACGATCGAATCGGCGCCGATGCAGGGCGCCGTCAAGCACGTCATAGTGCTGCGGAACCATCAGACGCGGATTGATCTGGCGTGCTCGTTCCAAGCTCTCGGGGATCAGCCTCGGCGCGTCGTTGAGGATCGCGGGCGGAGTGTGCACATTGAAAAAATAGCTTGCGAACAGGTCTCCGCTGAACAGAAGGTCGTGGCGTGCGCTGTAAAAGCCGCAATGGCCAAGCGTGTGGCCGGGGAGGTGGACCACGCGTAGCCCACCCCAGAACGGCAGCTCGTCGCCATCGGCAACCGGCACGTCGATCGGTACTGGTCGGCCGACGCGCAACAAGAACCGACCGGCTCGCTCCAGCCGGTCGCACCAGCGAGTGATCCCGACATAGGGATAGGTGCCGTCGATGTGTGCCTGCTCGAGCCGATGCGCGTAGACGCGGGCGCCCGTCCATGCCTTCGCCCAGGCTAGGTTGCCGACGTGGTCGAGGTGTCCGTGCGTGACCAGGATCGCTTTGACGTCGTCAGGTCGCAGCCCCAGACGCCGCAGCCTCCAGCCAATTTCCAAGGGTTCGCCGATGAGGCCGGTATCGATCAGCACGGCGCCTTCGTCGTCCGCCAGGACGTGGCACACGCCCATGACACCGCGGATCGGATAAAGGCCCGGCGGGCGACTCACGAGTGCCTCAGATGGTTTGGTTATATTCGCCGACCTCCGCGTGGGTCCGGAGCACGGCATCGACCGCTTTGAACATGTCGCGCATGCGCGCCTCCGAGACCGGGCTTTCCACGACAACGACCAGCTCAGGCTTGTTGGAGGAGGCACGCACCAGCCCCCACGTGCCGTCGTCGACAGTGACGCGCACGCCGTTGACGGTCACGAGGTCGCGGATCGGCTGCCCGGCGACCTTGTCGCCGTTCTGCTTCGCAGCCTCGAAGTGCTTCACGACCTGATCGACCACGCCATACTTGGTTTCGTCGGCGCAGTGCGGGGCCATCGTCGGCGAGGACCAGGTCTTGGGCAGCGCGTCTTTCAAATCCGACATCTTCTTTTCCGGATTGCGCTCGAGCATCTCACAAATCGCCAGCGCTGAGATCAATCCATCATCGTAGCCGCGGCCAAACGGCTTGTTGAAGAAGAAATGGCCGGATTTCTCGAATCCGACGACCGCGCCGATCTCGTTGACTCGGCGCTTCATGTAGGAGTGGCCGGTCTTCCAGTAGTCGGCCTTGACGCCATTCTTTTGCAGAACCGGATCGGTCATGAACAAGCCGGTCGACTTCACGTCGACAACGAACAACGCGTCTTTCTGGCGCGCTGAGATGTCGCGTGCGAGCATGACGCCGATCTTGTCAGCAAAGATCTCCTCACCCTCGTCGTCGACGACGCCGCAGCGGTCCCCGTCGCCGTCAAATCCGAACCCAACGTCGGCCTTTTTGGCGCGCACCTCGTCGGCGAGCGCGTGCAGCATCTTCATGTCTTCGGGGTTCGGATTGTATTTGGGAAATGTGTGGTCGAGGTTGCAGTCGAGCGGTACCACCTCGCAACCGATTGCTTCCAGCACGCGCGGCGCGAAAGCGCCGGCCGTTCCGTTGCCGCAGGCGGCAACCACCTTCAATTTGCGTTTGAGCTTCGGTCGTTTGGTCAGGTCGGCGATGTAGCGCTCGGGAAAGTTCTCGATGAACTCGTAGCTGCCGCCGGCTGCCAGAGAAAAACGCGCATCGAGCACGATTTGCTTCAGTCGGGTCATTTCGTCCGGGCCGAAGGTGAGGGGACGATTGGCGCCCATTTTGACGCCGGTCCAACCATTGTCGTTGTGCGAGGCAGTGACCATCGCGACGCAGGGAACGTCGAGATCGAACTGGGCAAAATAGGCCATGGGAGTCATGGCAAGGCCGATGTCCCTAACCTTGCAGCCGCCCGCCATCAGGCCGGAGACCAGAGCCATTTTGATTGACGCGGAATAGCTGCGGAAATCGTGACCGGTCACGATGTCCGGGCGCACGCCCATGTCTCGAATGAGCGTCGCCAGGCCCATGCCCAATGCCTGCACGCCCATCAGGTTGATCTCTTTGCCGAACAGCCAACGCGCGTCGTATTCGCGAAAGCCAGTTGGCTTCACCAGGGGCTCGGACTCGTAGGCATAGGTGTTCGGCGCGAGCGCAGACTTCGGCTTGGGAAACATCGGAAAGAACCTCGGCAATGTGTGACCCAGAGACGAGCACTACGAGGAATGCTCGGGCGGCCTCGGGTTTAGTCTTGGGGGAGGGCCTGTCAATCGTATTGAGTGCAAAACTACGGGCCAAAGGTGACGCAACCGAGGCATTCTGCCAGGCGCTTGCGTGCACGCGATATCGCGGCGCTATTGCTCGAGAATCAGTCTGCCGTGGTCCTGCTGCCAACGCACGCGAGAGAGAAATGACATGCCGAGTAGATTCTGACCAAGCGATTGGTCGGGAAATACGACTGCCGCCACATTGTACAAAACAATGTCCCCGACTTCGACCCGGTTGAGCGTCACAGGCGCGACACGCACGATGCCGTTCGCGGTCGCCGAGCGGACGGTGTAGTCGCGCTCGGCGGGATGAATGCCGAGCCAGGCAGCGTCGCTTTCCCGCAGCGCGACCCCGGTCGCGCCGGTATCGACGAGAAATTCCATCCGCCGTCCGTCGACCATCGCTTCCAGCTGGAAATGTCCGTTTCCACCTTGGCGAACTGTGACGGTCCTTGACGCTGTTGGGGCGGAGTTGGCCGAAACATCCGGCATGGCTGCCGATGCGGCAACCGACGGCGTGGATCTGCTGTCCAAGTAATAGCGCGGAACAATGCTGGCGAGGACTAGGACAACGACGGCAAAGATGACGATCTCGCGCATTCTGCAGAGGCCCAATGAATGATGGGCCATCCCAACACGGAGGCGTCAGCGTGGTCCTAAACCAATCCCGCAAGCTGGGTGGATTTGCGCGATGTGCCGAACGCTTGGTTACGCAGACCACTAGGATTGCTCGTAATCGGTTATCGGCGCGGCTTCGCGCGCCGGGTCGCTGGCGCCGTCGTAGGATCATCGGGCCAGGGATGCCGAGGATATCGGCCTCGCATTTCGGACTTCACGGCCGCGTAGCTGCCGCGCCAAAAACCGGGCAGGTCGCGCGTAATTTGCACCGGCCGGTGCGCGGGCGAGAGAAGCTCGACGACCAGCGGGACACGGCCGGCGGCGATCGTCGGATGGCGACCGAGGCCGAAGAGCTCCTGCACACGAATAGAGATTTTGGGTCCTTCTTCCGCTTCGTAGTCAATGGGCACGTGCGAACCCGATGGCGCGACGAAATGCGTGGGCGCCTCCGTGTCCAGCCGGCGGCGCATCGGAAATGTGAGAAACGCGTGAAGCGCTTGCTCCATGTCGGCCGGCTGGATGTCGCTGATCCCGACCTTGTCCCCGAGCAACGGCGTGAGCCATTCGTCGATCCGCGTCGTCAAGGCTGCGTCCGACACGTCGGGCCATTCCTCGCCTTCGGCGTGGCGCAGAAACATCACGCGATCGCGCCACTGCGCACTCGCCTTCGTCCACGGCAACTGCTCGAGACCGGCTCTTGCCACACCGGCTGCAAGGATGGGTGCCGTCTCCTCGCTCGCGGTGACAGGAAGCGGTTGCTCAGCCAACACGATCGCACCGAGACGGCGGTAACGGCGACCGCGCAGGCCGAGCGCGCCGGGATCGAAAGTGATCTGTTGCTCGGATTCGATCTCGGTCTTGAACATCGCCTCGATCTCCGAGAGTGCGATCGGCGCGGCCAGCACAATACGGCTCTGTGTCGCGGTTCCCGCAAGCTCGGCGACGGCGAGAAACGCCTCGCGCGAGAGGGAGGAAGTCAAGTCGACGGCCGCACCGCGGCCATTAGCGAGCAGGAACGAGCCAGTGCCGCCACCGCGATTTTTGGCGACGCGGTCGGGATAGGCGAGCGCGAGCAACGCGCCGGCGCCGCCGCCCGCGTCCCGACCGTCCGAGCCACACGCTTCGGCCCATCGCTGCGCCATGCGGCGGGCGTCCTCGGCTCGACGCGAGCGATCCCGGCGGAAGCTGTCGATACGATGCTGCAGATCGACGTCGTTGCCGCCCAGGCCGCGTTCCGTCAGGATCACGGCGATGTCGGCGGCGAGGCTGCCCGCGTCCTGGCGTGCCGCATCGACCACCATGCGCGCCAGGCGCGGTGGCAGCGGCAATTGCCGCAGCCGCCGACCTTCCTCGGTGATGCGGCCGTCGGCATCGATGCCGTGAAGCCTCTGCAGCAACGCGCGCGCTTCGGCGAGCGCGGGCTTGGGCGGGGGATCGAAAAAGGCGAGCCGGTCCGGATCGGTCACGCCCCATTGCGCAAGATCGAGCAGCAATGACGACAGATCGGCCGTCAGGATTTCCGGCTTGTTGAACGGCTCGAGCGAGGCTGTTTGCGGCTCGTCCCAAAGACGATAGCAAAGGCCTGGCCCCAAGCGCCCTGCGCGTCCGCGCCGTTGATCGGCGGAAGCACGCGAAACGCGTACGGTTTCGAGCCGGGTGAGGCCGACGTCCGGCTCATAGCGCGGGACCCGGGCGAGACCGGAGTCGATGACGATGGTGACGTCCTCGATCGTCAGTGACGTCTCAGCGATCGCGGTCGCAAGCACGATTTTGCGCCGGCCTGCGCTCAGAGGCGCGATGGCGCGATCCTGGGCGCTGGCGTCGAGGGCGCCGAACAAGGGAACGATATCGATCGCGACCTCGCTGATGCTCTCCTTCAGTCGCGCCTCAGTGCGGCGGATCTCCGCGGCACCCGGGAGAAAGACCAGGATGGATCCGACATCGGATCGGACCGCCTTCCCGATCGTGTCGGCGACCTGAGCTTCGATGGGTGCCCGGGGATCTCGACCCACATAGCGGGTCTCGACTGGAAAGGCGCGGCCTTCGCTGGTAACGACGGGCGCATCGGCAAGCAACGCTGCGATCCGCGCACCGTCGAGCGTCGCCGACATGACCAGGAGCTTCAGGTCGGGGCGTAGACCCTGCTGCACGTCGAAAGCGAGCGCGAGGCCGAGATCGGCGTCGAGAGAGCGTTCATGAAATTCGTCGAACACGATCGCGGCCACACCGGCGAGTTCCGGATCGTCGAGAATGAG
>Ga0126369_10003264_pt1 | contig 11700 bp, 8 predicted proteins | sample PanSoiMetaPlot_1_FD_109646 | JGI IMG/M metagenome (GOLD analysis project Ga0126369, IMG submission 109646) | Tropical forest soil microbial communities from Panama - MetaG Plot_1 | ecosystem: Environmental > Terrestrial > Soil > Tropical forest > Bulk soil | place: Panama | collected 2016-02-17 | reverse complement strand
CGGGCAGCCGCCGCGCCCAGCCGAGCGCTTCACTCGCTGCGGCGGGGCTCGCGACGCTGGGCTGCTCGCTCGCCGGGCCGAGCTGATCGCCGGGCGGACCGGGCTGCTCGGCCACGGCGTCCGCACCACGGCTCTGCATGCGCGTACCCTTCCGGTCGACCTGCCGCAGTCTAGCCACCGAGTATCCGGTCGCAGGCCCGTGCTGCGGCCTTCCCGTCGTCGAGCGGGCAGAACTCGGCGGCGAACGCGGCTTGCGCGGCGCCGTACTCGGCCGCGACTGAGTCGAGGTCGGCGAGGGCGGCGATCACCTCGTCCGAGGTGGCCAGCAAAGGGCCGGGCGCCCTGGCGGCGAAATCGAAGTAGAAGCCACGCACCTCGTCGCGGTATCGCTCCAGGTCATAGGTGAAGAACAGCATCGGCCGCCCGGTCGGCGCAAAATCGAACATGACCGAGGAGTAGTCCGTGATCAGGACATCTGTCACGGCAAGCAGCTCGCTTATATCCGGATACTCGGTCACATCCCGACAGAACGCAGCCGATGCCCCTTCCCCGAGCGCGTCCGCCATCAGGTGATGGCCCCTGATCAGCAGGAAGTAGTCCGCGGCGAGCCGGCGCTGCGCGTCCGCCAGGTCGAGGCGAAGTTCCAGCCGGTACCTCCCGGCGGCGTCATGCTGGTCGTCGCGCCAGGTCGGCACGTACATGGCCACCCGCTTGCCGTCGGGGAGCCCGAGCCGCCCCCTGATGCGGTCCGCCCGTTCCCCGGCCGCTAGCAAGCCGTCGTTGCGGGGGTAGCCGGTCTCGGCGATCTCGCCGCCGAACCCGAACGCCCGCCGCATGATCGGGGTGCTGTACGGGTTCGGCGACAGCAGCAAGTCCCACTGGGCGACATCGGCCTTCATGAAGTCGAGGTAGCGCCTGCCAACGGCGGACTTCGGCTCGCCGATGTCAAGGCCGATGCGCTTGAGCGGCGTGCCGTGCCAGGTCTGGACGTGCCGCTGGCCGTGGCGCTTGCGATAGGGCTGGGGCATGTGGTCGTTGACGATCAGGTACCTGGACCTTGCGAGCGCGGCGAAATACGCGGCGGTACCGACCAGAACAGCGCGCGCGCCCTCCGGGACGGGCACTGCCCAGTCGGCTACCGCCCAGACGTGGTCGCGGCGGTCGCCGCGGCGGCGCAGCTCGTCGGCGATCGCCCGGGGACTATCGCTGCTCTGCCTGCCCGCGTAACTCATGAACAGCATCGCGTCCTGCATGGGCAAGCGCCGCTGCGCGCCATACCAGGCATCCCTGAGCAGGCGCCGCCTCACCCGCCCGCGCTCGGCAAGGCCGAGCGCGGGCCCCACGGTGACCTGCAGCCCGCCTGGCACGCCGGTGCACCTGAACACCTTGCGGTCGATGATCACCGGCCGGGAATCGTGCTCGGCCACCGCGACGCCGACGGGCTGATCACCTCGGCGCAAGCTCACTGCCCAGCGGCCGTCGCGCAGCGGCTGCCGGTTGCCGAATACCTCGACTGCGGCGACCGGAAGGCTCGCCGCGAAGCCACCGTGGCTGGCGGCCATCGGGAAGTCGCGCCGTCCGGGCCCGTCTAGCTGAGCGAGCACGACCCGAAGCGCACCGCCGGTCCCGCCCGTCCCGCGGAGAATCAGCTCGCCGTCGTCGCTCCAGGACTGCACTAGGCGACAGTCCGTGTCCGCGGGGCGTTCGGGCCGCTCGGGGTGTAGCCCAATCCGAAGCCGCCGACCGGCCCAGTAGGCGCCGAGCATCATGCCGGGGCGGACCGGTGTGGCCTCGGGGTTCTCGGCCGCCGGGCCCGGCGAGTGCAGCCTGGCCGCGCGCCAGGTCGATCGGCCCCGGACCAGGATGTAACAATCCCAGTCAGCGGCACGCTGCTCCCCGCGGGGCCGGAACGCGGCCGCAGCCACCTCGCACCTGAAGCCCGCCCAGTCATAGCTATACCGGTCCTGGCCCGAGGCCTCGGTCACGTCTGGCCGGTAGACCGACCTGGTGGTGGCGTTGACCAGCGGCAGGCCCCAGCCGCGCCCTGTGAAGAGCACGATCTTGCTCGCGTTTCGCCGCCTGGGGATGTTGACCGACGGCACGTACGCGCTGCCCTCGATCACGAGCTTGTCGCCAGACCAGCTGACCGCGTCTATCCGGACTTCCGGGTCGAGTTCGCGCCACCTCGGCCGGTACACGCGGTCTGGGATGGCCAGCCCGCGGTCCCGCCGGTAGGGCAGATCCGCGCGACGCCCGCGCAGTGTGCGCACCATCGGCGGAGTCCGGGCCGGATGGGCCGCCAGCCACCGCGCGAAGTCGGCGAGCTCGGCAGTGCGGCCGTCCTCGATCAGCTGGTAGGCGAGCTTGCGGGCCGCTGGCAGCCGGCGGCGCACCGTGCGCGAGACGGTTCGCAGGTAGCCGGCGGCAAGGCTGGTGAACTCGTCACGGTAATCCGCACCAGCCGTCGGCAGGTCGCGCAGGTACAGCCACAAGTCGTTGAGCAGCGCCTTGTGCTGGTGATGACCGAGCAAGGAGGTCGAGCCGCCACGCCGCCATGTCACGCCCGTTACCCGTCGTGCTGGACTTTCCCGTTCGGCGTTCCCGAGATCACGCAGGAAGCCGTCGATCATGGTGAGCGCGGTGATCCGGTCGCGGAGGTTGGCGATGTCAGAGCGGGACTGGGTGATCGAGGGCGCCCCCAGGTCGCGGTCGCGCCAGTGGTACACGGGGTCGGTGATCACGTCTACGGCCGTGGCCAGCACGTGCGCTTTGGTCATCGCGACCAGGTCTTCCCAGACCATGCCCTCGGGGAAGCGCAGGCCCGCGGCGTCCCAAAACGACCGGCGGAACAGCTTGTTGAACACCGAGATGTCGTAGAACAGCTCGGGTGCGGTGCTGATATGCGTTCCGGTGCGGCGCGCCTTGATCGCACGGTCGTGCAGGCCAGAAGGGCAGAGCCCGGCACCGGTCAGCCGGAGCACGCCGCCGCAGGCAAAGTCGGACCCGGACCGCTCGAGTACCGCGAGCAGAGTCGCGTATGCCTGGGGCGGTACCACGTCATCGGCGTCCGCGAAGGCGAGGTACTCGCCGGTGGCCGCGGTCAGGCCGTGGTTGCGCGCCCAGCCGGGACCCCCGTTCGCGACGCTGATCAGCGTGAACCTCTGGTCGGCGGCGGCCTGGGCCTGCGCCACTGCTGCGCTGCCGTCCGTGGAGCCGTCGTCGACCATGACCACCTGAAGGTCGGTCACCGTCTGCGCCGCGATGGAAGCCAGGCATTGGCCGAGCAAACCCGCGTTGTTGTAGAAGGGCACGACGACGCTGATCAGCGGGCCGCCGCCGGCAGTCCGGTCAGCGGTCATCGTCTGCTCCCATCACCGCGCGCCATGCCCGAGCGGCCCTCAGCGCACGCCCGGCCTGCCGGACCCGGCCGGCCTCGATGCTACCCGTCTCGGCAGTTACTCACCGCGCCAGACGGGCGGGCGCTTCTCCGCGAACGCGGCCGCGCCCTCCATCGCGTCCTTCGAGCCGAAGATCGGCGTGATGATCTTGGCTTGCCGGGCGAACGCCTCGCTGGCGGGCCAGTCCGCTGACTCGACAACCACCCGCTTGGACGCCGCGAGGGCCAGGGGCGCGTTTCGGGCGACCTGGGTGGCGAATTCCCTGGCAGCCGGCAACGCCTCGCCCGCCGGGACCAGCCGGTTCACCAGCCCGGCCGCGGCCAGCCTCGCGGCCGGGAAATGCTCGCCGGTCAGCGCGATCTCCATGGCCAGGTGGTACGGGATGCGGCGGGGCAGCCTCAACAGACCGCCCGCCGCTGCGACGAGCCCTCGTCTGGCCTCGGGCAGTCCGAACTTTGCTTCTTCGCTCGCGACGACCAGGTCACAGGCCAGCACCAGCTCGAATCCGCCGGCCAGGGCATAGCCCTCGACGGCCGCGATCACGGGCTTGGCGGGCGGCTGCTCGACGATTCCCCCGAAACCGCGTCCGGAGACGAGAGGGGCGTCGCCGGCCAGGAATCCCTTGAGGTCCATGCCCGAGCTGAACGTCCCCCCGGCGCCGGTGAGGATGATCACGCTGACGTCGCGGCGCTGGTCGAAGTCCTCCACGGCGGCCGCTATGCCGCGCGCGACCTCGCCGTTGACCGCGTTCCGCGCCTGCGGCCGATTGATCGTGATGACCGCGACGCCGTCGGCGACCTCGGTGAGAACCGCGTCATTGTCCGACATACAGTGCCTCCGCACACTCTCTCGACCGGTCCTGCCGACATCGATGCGCCATGGATGCTGCTCTAGCGACACCATTGCCAAATCGATGCGGTCAGTGCGATTACTTGGGCTGGAACCTGATCCCGCCGTCGAAGCGGATGACCTCGGCGTTCATGTAGTCGTTCGCGATCAGCGAGCGTACGAGGTGCGCGAACTCGGCCGCCGTGCCCATTCGCTTCGGGAACACGATCGGGGCGATGAGCTTGGCCTTGAATTCGTCGCTGGCGGGGCCGCTGCCGTAGATCGGCGTATCGATGATCCCGGGGCAGATGGTGTTGACGCGGACGCCGATGGCGGCTAGGTCGCGCGCCGCGGGGACGGTCATGCCGATGATGCCGCCCTTGGACGCGGAGTAGGCGACCTGCCCGGTCTGCCCCTCGATGCCGGCGATCGACGCGGTATTGATGACGACCCCGCGCTGGCCATCGGAGTCGGCGGGAGCGGTCCTGGCGATCGCGGCAGCCCCGATCCGCATGAGGTTGAACGTACCGATCAGGTTCACGTCGATGACCCTGCGATAGGTGCCCAGATCATGCGGCGAGCCGTCGCGGCCGACCGTCCGGGATGCCCAGCCGATGCCGGCGCAGCTCACCACGACCCGCAGTGGCACGCTCAGGGACTCGGCGGCGGCAACGGCCTCGCCCACCGATTGCTCGTCGGCCACGTCGGTCCTGGCGAAGATGCCACCGACCTCGGCGGCGATGGCCTTGCCGCGGTCCTCGTTCAGGTCGGCGACCACCACTTTGCAGCCGGCCGAGGCCAGGTCCCGCACCGTGGCCTCGCCAAGCCCGCTTGCTCCGCCTGACACTATTGCGGCAGTTCCGTTCAGTTCCATGCGCCGGAGCATACTGGGCCGCACTGCCTCGCCTGTCAGTGCCTGGGCCTAACATCGGGTCAGTGGCTCGATACGGACAAGGCCACAATCCCGTAAGTAAACCGAACATGCGAAAAAGGGCAGCACATCGTGACGAAGTACCGCGGCAATCCTTGGGTCGTACTGATCGTCGTCTCGCTCGGGTTCTTCATGACCCTGCTGGATCTCACGATCGTGAATATCGCGATCCCCAACATGATCACCAACCTGCACGCATCGCTGGACGGGATCTTGTGGGTGATCAATTCCTACGCCCTTGTCCTCGCGGTACTTGTGATCACTGCCGGGCGGCTCGGCGACCTGCGCGGCCAGCGCGGCATGTTCATCACCGGGGTCGCGGTCTTCACGGTGGCATCGGCGGCCTGCGGGCTGTCGCCCAATGTCGGCTGGCTTATCGCGTTCCGCTCGGTGCAGGGAGTCGGCGCCGCGCTGCTGATGCCGCAGACGCTGGCGATGCTCACGATGGTGTTCCCGCCAGCCAGGCGCGGCGCTGCGTTCGGCATCTGGGGCGCGGTCGCTGGCCTGGCCACGATCGCCGGCCCGACCCTGGGTGGCCTCCTGGTCACGGCGTTCAACTGGCGGTACATCTTCTTCATCAATGTGCCGGTCGGTGTCGTGGTGATCGCGCTGACCCTCGCGCTGATCCCGGACCTGCGCACAGGTACCGAGCACACTCTCGACCTTCCTGGCGTGCTGCTCGCAAGCCTGGCGCTACTCGCGATCTGTTATGGCCTGGTCGAGGGCCAGCGCTACAACTGGGGGCACATCACGTCGTTCTTCTCGATACCGCTGGTGATCGCCGTAGGCGTGGTCCTGTTCGCCGTGTTCTTGTTCGTCCAGGCCAGGACTCAGGATCGGGAGCCACTCGTGCCGTTCGCGCTGTTCCGCGACCGGAACTTCTCGCTCATGAACGCGGTGATGGGCGCGGTGGCGGTCGGCATCATGGGCATCTTCCTGCCGTTCACCATCTACCTGCAGTCGGCGCTGGGGTTCTCTGCGCTCAAGGCTGGCCTGACCATGGCGCCGGCGTCCTTGGTCTCCATGTTCGTCGCGCCCGTGGCCGGCCGCATGACCGACAAGATCGGCGGCAAGTACATCCTGATGGGCGGCCTGCTGGCCTTCGCCGCTGGTATGGGACTGACCGCCGCGATCGCCAGCGTGTCCTCTTCCTGGCAGGATTTCGTGCCGAGCCTAATCCTGGCCGGGGCGGGAATGGGCTGCACGTTCGCCCCGCTCACGACCACCGCGATGCAAGGCGTCCGGCCCCAGGTGGCCGGGGCGGCGTCCGGCGTGCTCAACACGGTCCGGCAGGTGGGCGCGGTCATCGGCACGGCGGCCGTCGGCGCGTTGCTGCAGAACCGGATGGCCGTGGCGCTACCTGCCGCAGCCCGGGCCCACGCGAGCGCCCTGCCGCCGCCGTTCCGGGCTCAGTTCGTGGCGAGGTTCGCCAGCACGGCCCAGAACGGGTCGGTCGGGGCTGGCCAGAGCCGCATCAAGCTCCCGCCTGGCACGCCGGCGTCCGCCGCAGCCCGGCTCCAGCAGATCGGGCACGAGGCGTTCTCGTCCGGCTATGTGACCGCGATGCACCTGACGATGATCATGCCCATCGTCATACTTACCGTCGCCGCGCTCTGTTGCCTGGCGGTCAAGCGGGTACCGGGGTCGGCCGCCCAGGCCGGAGGGCCAAGCATGGCCGCTGAGCGTGCCGCTGGCGCCGCCGAGCCGGAGGCATCGCAGGCCCCGGCGTGACCTCACGGGCCACCGGCCCCGCGGCGGGAGGCGGCCAGCCGCACCAGGCGGGCGAGCCAGTCATAGACCACCCGATCATCGCCGTGGACGCGATGGGCGGGGACCACGCCCCGGAGGCTGTCGTCGCCGGGGCCGTCGCGGCGGTGCGCCAACTGGGCATCAAGGTCGTGCTCGTCGGCCGACCCGGCCAGGTCCGCCCGCTGCTGGCCGGCCACGGCATGCTCGGCCAGATCAGGCTGGTGGCGGCCGAGGAATTGGTGGCGATGAACGAGGGGGCGCTGGCGACCTGGCGACGGCCCCGATCGAGCATTGCCGTGGCGTGCCAGCTCGTTCACCTCGGCCAGGCGACAGCCGTCATGTCGGCAGGTTCAACCGGCGCTATCCTCTCGCTGGCGCGGCTTCGGCTGCGGGCCCTGCCCGGCGTTATCCGCCCTGGGCTCGCCGTCACGCTTCCCATCAGGCCGAGAGCGACCATCCTGATCGACGCCGGGGCAACGTCCGATCCTAAGCCGGAGATGCTGGCCCAGTTCGCGCAGCTTGGCTCCGCATACGCCGAAGTCGCATTGGGGGTCAGCAAGCCGGCGGTTGGGCTGCTGTCCATCGGAACCGAGCCCGGAAAGGGCAACAAGCTGGCCAAGCGCGCGTTCGAGCTGCTCAGCGGTGACCAGCACGGCGGCTTGCCGATCAAGTTCGTCGGCAACGTCGAGGGTGGGGACCTGCTGGCGGGCAAGGTAGACGTCGTCGTTGCTGACGGCTTCGCCGGCAACATCGCCCTGAAGACACTTGAGGGGACGGCCGCCTACGCCTTGGGCACGGTCCGAGCGGCGCTGAGCAGCTCGGCAAAGGCCAGGATGGGCTCGCTGCTCCAGCGCAAGGAGTTGCGGGAGCTGCAAGACGCGTTCGACCCGGAGACCTACGGCGGCGCCGTGCTGCTCGGCCTCGAGGGTGCGGTGGTCATCGCGCACGGCTCGGCCACGCAGCGCGGGACGGCGGCTGCCTGCGGCCTCGCCGCGAGCTTGGCTAGCGGGCAGATCGCCGAGCGCATCAAGGAACGGCTCGGACCGCACCGGCAAGGCTTCCGGCGCCGCACGTAGCGTGCGCCATGTCGCGCCGTGAGCTCCGCCAACCACACGCCGCCGCGGCGAGCACCGGCGGTCGACCATGATCACGGGCGATATTCAGCGATAGACGCGGAGGATCGCCGTGATCATGAAGCATGTGCGTCGGGATCAGATTGCCGTCGGCCGATAGGCTTGCCTTATGGCTGACCTCCAGGCCACACTCGCCGCGCAGGTGAGCAAGGCCATCGCCGCCGAGTTCGGGGCCGAGCATGCCGATGCCGATCCCGGCATCCGGCGATCGGCGTTCGCGGATTTCCAGGCCAACGGTGCCCTGTCCCTTGCCAGGAAGCTCGGGCAGCCACCGCGCGAGGTCGCCGAGCGGCTGGTCCGTCACCTCGCCAGCTCGCCCATGTGCGAGAACGTCGAGGTGAGCGGACCCGGGTTCATCAACATCACGCTCGCGGACGGCTGGATCGGCGCCGAGGTCACCGGCCTGCTCAGCGATCCGCGGCTGGGGGTCAGCAAGGTCGCCGAGCCGCAGCGAGTGGTCGTCGACTACTCGGGCCCCAATGTGGCCAAGGAGCTGCATGCGGGCCACCTGCGCGTGACGGGCGTCGGCGACGCGATCGTACGGGTGCTGGAATACCTCGGCCATGTGGTCATCCGCGCGGCACACCTCGGTGACTGGGGAACCCAGTTCGGTCAGCTAATCGAGCACGCGCTCGAGGTGGGCGAGCAGGAGACCTACGACCAGCTCGCGGCCGGTGAGTTCACCGAGTTCTACCAGGCCGCGCGGCTGAAGTTCGACACCGATGCCGAGTTCGCCGACCGGTCGCGCAGGCGGGTCGTCCTGCTCCAGGCCGGCGACGAGCAGTCGTTGCGGCTGTGGCAGCTCCTGGTCGCCGACTCGATGGAGTACCTGCGCGGGCTCTACGCCCGGCTGCACATCACGCTGACCGACGCGGACATGGACCCGGAGAGCTTCTACAACCCGATGCTCGCCGACGTGTGCGCCGAGCTCGAGGCGGCCGGCGTCGCCGTGATCAGCGATGGCGCCCTATGCGCCTTCCCTCCGGGGTTCACGGGCCGGGACGGCCCATTGCCGCTGATCCTGCGCAAGAGCGACGGTGGCTACGGCTATGCCACCACCGACGTGGCCGCGATCAGGTACCGGCTCCTTGAGCTCGGCGCCAAGCGCATCATCTACGTGGTCGGCTCGGAGCAGCATCTGCACCTCGCGATGGTGCTGGCCGTGGCCAGGCAGGCAGGCTGGCTCACCGAGGCGGCCAGTGCCGAGCATGCGATCGTCGGCCTGATGACCGGACCGGGCGGGCAGCGGCTGCGCACCCGCTCGGGTGACCAGTACAAACTCGCCGAGCTGGTCGACGAGGCCGTGGACCGGGCCGAGGAAGTCATCAAGGACCGGTATGACGATCCCGAGCTGCGGGCTCAGATCGCCGAGGACGTCGGCGTCGGCGCCCTCAAGTATGGCGACCTGTCGGTCGCCCGGACCTCGAGCTATGTGCTCGACTTCGATCGGCTGCTCGCGCTGACTGGCAACACGGGCCCGTACCTGCAATATGCCACCGCCAGGATCAGGTCGATCTTCGCGAGAGCGGGCCTCGACCAAGCGGCCGCCGCGGGGCAGGTCACGTTGGGCCACCCTGCCGAGCGAGCCCTGGCCCTGCAGTTGCTCGGCCTCGGCTTGGCCGTCGCCGAGACGGCTCAGAGCGCCGAGCCACACCGGCTTGCGGCGTACCTGTTCGATACCGCGAGCCAGTTCACGACCTTCTATGAGCAATGCCCCGTGCTCAAGGCCGGGGATCCGGCGACCCGCGAATCCAGGCTGGGCTTGACCGCGCTCACCGGCCGGGTGCTGCGCACCGGACTGGACCTGCTCGGGATCCCGGTGCCCGAGCGGATGTAGCGGCGGCGTGATCGAGCACGCGGGCGGCTGGGCGACCACGCCACCGGCGGGTCGCGGACAGTTGTCAGCTTGCGGCGTTATGAGTGTTTCGACATGCTTGCGGCATGCGAACTCGCAACGCAGTTGGGTCCTATGGCGTCACTGACCTGCTGCTGAACCCGGTCCGGGCATTGTCGATCAAGTGGAAGGGGCCACCGGGCCCGGAAGCCGGACAAGCCGATATTGCGGCTGTCATGGCCGGCGAGGCGAGGAAGGTCAGTTGCTTCTTGCGTGGCTCGTTTGATCCATACCCTCGCCACTTGAAGCATGGGGCGCTGTATGTCTCCGCCGAGGAAGCACATTGGGTGCCATTGTGGAGTCTTCGCCGCTCGGCCCTGCCGATCGGCATCAGAGCCAGGTACGTGCAGACACGCCCCGCCGATCACCGGGAGCCGAATGTGAAGCAAGGAGGCATCTGGCGGGATGGCGTCAAGATCCCGGTCTTCATGGTCGTCACGTGCACAACGGAAGTGAGCGATGGCTATGGGACGGTGGAATTCGTCGTTCCTGTTGCCGATGCCTACCTTGTCGATAACTATTTCAACGGATCACTCAGCCACTAGCGTCGCGGGCTAGCGATCCGGCTGCGTGCCGGTCGGCTACCCGACCTGGCGCGGGACGACCGATGGATGCAGCGACGATTTCTCAGGGAAATCCCAGAATCTGCTCGCCGGTGGTCCACTGCGCTGTGGCACTGTGCCGGTCATGGACAACATGCACGGGTCCCACGGCGCGCCTGAGCCGACGATGCCCGCGGACAGCACCATCCCATATCTGGCCAGCGAGGTACCGCATGCGGGCCGCCGTGCCTCCCGGTCGCTACGCTGGGCGGCCAGCCTCGGCCTGGCCGTGGTGCTTCTTGGCGGCGGCGCGATCGCCGGGGCGGTGCTGGCCGGGGGCGGCCAGGCCCGGGCTGGTCACGCGAGCTTGGCGGGCGCCCGCGGACATGGCGGCGCGGAATGGCGATCGGGCGTCCGGCTTGCCGCGAGCCTGGGCCGACCGGGCCAGGCGGCGCTCAGCGCGGCACTCGGTGTCCCGGCGTCGGCACAGGTGATCGCTCCGTGGGCAATCGCGGGCGGCGCGTCCGGCCTTGCCGGCAACGGCGGTCACGGCGCTGGCGCACTGGGCGGAGCCGGCCACCGGCTGCGGGCGGCCGCGTTCGGCTGGCTGCGCCGCTGCGTCGCGTCTGCTCGGCACCTGCGCGCCACCGGGCACCTCCGGGCAGCACATGCACGGGTGCACGCATGCGTGCGGCGGTTCCTGCGGCTGCGGTTCAGGTTGCGGCTGCGACTGCGGCTGCTTCTGCTCGGCGGGCTGCACGGCCAGATCACGTTCCGGACCAGGGCAGGGATCAAGACGATCGCCTTCGAGCGGGGCGTGATCCAGTCGGTTTCCGGAGGGGCCGTGACAGTCCGGGCGGCCGACGGGACCACGATGACGTGGCACCTGATCGGCCGGACGGTCATCGTCAGCGCCGGGCACCGGCTCGGCGCTGCGGCGCTCGCGGCAGGCGAGCGCGTGCTCGCGGTCGGGCGTGTGGTGAGCGGCGCCGACGACGCCCGACTGATCCTGATCCGCCGCTAACCTGTGACGAGGCGGCACGCAGCGGGGCGATGCCGCTCATTCCGGCCCGGCCGATTATGGACGCGCAGTGATGACAGAGCCCGAACGCATGCCACGCGTGCTCGTCGTGGACGACGAGTTGAATATTCGGGAGCTTGTCCAGGTCGCGCTCAAGTTCCACGGTTGCGTCGTCAGCACCGCTGCCAACGGCGGGGATGCGCT
>Ga0126369_10003263_pt1 | contig 11701 bp, 8 predicted proteins | sample PanSoiMetaPlot_1_FD_109646 | JGI IMG/M metagenome (GOLD analysis project Ga0126369, IMG submission 109646) | Tropical forest soil microbial communities from Panama - MetaG Plot_1 | ecosystem: Environmental > Terrestrial > Soil > Tropical forest > Bulk soil | place: Panama | collected 2016-02-17 | reverse complement strand
TCGGGCTATCTTGAGAGCTTGCATTTCAAGGACGGACAGCTAGTGAAACAGGGTGATCTCCTGTTCACCATCGACAAACGGCCATTCCAGAACACGCTCGATCAGGCGCGCGCCAATCTCGTGCAGGCGCAATCCAATTTGGCCTTCACCGAATCGGACTACACGCGCGGCCAGCAGCTCGTGCGTGACAAGACAATTACGGATCAGACATTCGAGCAGCGCGCACAGGCGTTCCGCAACGCCAAGGCCTCGGTAAGCAACAATGAAGCGGCCGTTCGCCAGGCCGAGCTCGATCTCGAGTTCACCGAGTTGCGCGCACCCGTGAACGGCCGCATCGGCGACCGCCGTGTTTCGCCTGGCAATCTCGTCACCGGCGGTACGGGGGGCAACACGACACTCCTTGCCGTCATTGTGTCGACCGATCCGGTCTATTTCGAGTTTACCTTCGATGAGACCTCCTACCTGCGCTACGAGCGGCTAGCAAATAAAGGAGGCCAGGACGTTGCCAGCCGCAACGCCAGCGTTCCGATTGCGCTCAAGCTGATCGACGAACGCGAATTTGACCACAAGGGCCGGATGGATTTCGTCGACAACGTGATTGATCGCGCGACAGGTACGATCCGCGGCCGGGCAGTTCTCGCGAATCCCGATGGGGTATTCACGCCGGGCATGTTCGCGCGCGTGCGGGTGCCGGGGTCGTCGCCTTACGAGGCTCTGCTGGTTCCCGACGCCGCAATCGCCACCGAGCAGGCGCGCCGGTTTGTCATCGCGATCGATGAACAAGACATTGCGCGGATAAAATATGTCACGCTTGGACAGCTGACCTCCGACAATCAGCGGGTCATCAAGGAGGGCATCGGACCTGACGACCGGATCGTCGTCAGCGGTTTGATACAGGCGCGCCCGGGCCAGAAAGTGCGGCCGGAGGAGCAGGGCGCCAAGCCTGCCGGACCATCAGCTTCGGCGGGAAGCCCGCTGCAACAGTCGAAATAGCGGACAACGGTCGCGCATGCGTATTTCGCATTTCTTCATTGACCGGCCGATTTTCGCCTCTGTCGTCTCAATCATTTTCGTGATCCTCGGCGGCGTCGCATTTTTCCGCCTGCCGGTCGCGCAATATCCGGAGATTGCGCCGCCAACGATCACCGTAACGGGTCAGTATCCCGGCGCCAGCGCGGACGTCGTGGCCGCCACCGTGGTCACGCCGATCGAGCAGCAGATCAACGGCGTCGAGAATATGATCTATTTATCGTCGAATTCGACGGGCGACGGCCGTTTCACGATTTCGGTCAGTTTCGAGCTCGGCACCAATCTCGATATTGCGCAGGTGCAGGTACAGAACCGCGTCGCCATCGCGCAGCCCCGGCTGCCCGCTGATGTGCGCAACATCGGTGTTACCGTGCAGAAAAGTTCGCCCGACCTGATGATGGTCGTGCACCTTTATTCGCCAGACAAATCTCGCGATACGCTGTTTATCTCGAACTATGCCACGATCGAGATCACCGACACGCTGACCCGTGTTGACGGTGTCGGCTCGCTGATCGTGTTTGGCGCACGCGACTACGCCATGCGCGCGTGGCTCGATCCAGATCGGTTGCAATCAGTCGGTCTCACTGCGAACGACGTGGTGGCCGCCTTGGCGGGTCAAAATGTCCAGGTCGCCTCAGGCGTGCTTGATCAGCCGCCAATGGATAAGCCGGGCGCATTCCAGATTTCGGTGCAGACGCTCGGCCGTCTGACCAGCACGGAGGAGTTCGGGAACATCGTCATCAAGCAGACAGCGACCGCTGTTGTGCGGATGAAAGATATTTCGACGATTGAACTCGCCGCGCAGGACTATTCGACCAACTCGTATCTCGATCGCGATCCCGCCATTGCGATCGGCATTTTCCAGCGCCCCGGATCGAATGCGCTCGCGACCGCCACGAACATCAAGAAGACGATGGATGAGCTGTCGAAGCGTTTCCCGCCGGGGTTGAAATACGACATCGTGTACAATCCGACAGAATTCATCCAGCAATCAGTCGACGCGGTGGAATCCACAATTGGCGAGGCGATCATCCTTGTTGTGCTGGTGGTTGTCCTGTTTCTGCAGACCTGGCGCGCGGCGATTATTCCGGTCGTGGCCATACCCGTGTCGCTGGTCGGCACCTTCTTTTTCATGGCGATATTCGGATTCACGCTCAACAACCTGTCGCTGTTCGGCCTCGTGCTGGCGATCGGCATTGTGGTGGACGATGCCATCGTCGTGGTGGAGAACGTCGAGCGCAATATCGAGGCAGGTCTCAGCCCGCACGACGCGGCCGTCAAAAGCATGAACGAGGTGGGGGGCGCACTGATTGCCATTGCGCTTGTGCTGTCCTCTGTCTTCATTCCGTCCGCCTTCATCACCGGAATATCCGGTCAATTCTATCGGCAGTTCGCCCTTACCATCGCGGGGGCCACAATTATATCGCTGATTGTGTCGCTGACGCTGTCGCCGGCGCTCTGCGCATTGTTGCTGAAGCCACATCACGAAATCGGCGACGGGCATTGGTGGAGCAAGCCGATCCGCGGCTTCTTCAGGATGTTCAACCACTACTTCGAGATGCTCACGCACGGCTACGGCCGGCTGTCGGCAAAGCTTGTCCGGATCGCTGTGCTGATGCTGGTCGTCTACGCCGGAGTCATTGCCTTTGGCTTGAACGAATTCCGCAAGACCCCGGTTGGATTCATCCCCCAACTTGACCGTGGCTATCTCATCATCATCACACAATTGCCGCCGGCCGCCTCGCTCGCACGGACGGACGAGGTCAACCGCAAGGCGGTCGAGATCGCGCTGTCGGTGCCGGGGATTGCTCATGCCGTGAACATCGTCGGCTTTTCCGGCGCCACTTTCACCAACGCGCCCAATTCCGGCGCCATTTTCGTGACGCTGGATCCGTTCGAAAAGCGGGCGGAAGACCCGCGCCAATCGGCGGCTGCGATCCAAGGACAGCTGTTTCAGAGGCTGTCTGCAATTCACGACGGTCTGATCTTCGTCGCCGTCCCGCCGCCGGTTTCCGGTATCGGCAATGCAGGTGGCTTCCGCATGATGATCGAGGATCGCGCCGGCTATGGCTCGCAGGCCCTGCAGGCTGCGGTCTATACGATGATGGGAAAAGCCGCGCAGACGCCCGGCGTGCAGCAGGTCTTTTCGTTGTTCGAGAATTCAACGCCGCAACTTTATCTCGATATCGACCGCACCAAAGCGCAGATGCTTGGCATCAATGTGCCAGACGTATTCGGCGCGCTACAGACGTATCTCGGCTCGATCTATGTCAATGACTTCAATCTGTTCGGCCGGACCTACCGCGTGATAGCGCAAGCGCAGAGCGAGAACCGCAGCGAGCCCAGCGATGTTCTGAAAATTCGTGTCCGCAATAGCCTCGGTGAGACGGTGCCACTCGGCGCGTTCACCACAGTGCGCACCATAACCGCACCTTACCGCGTGCCGCGCTACAATCTTTATCCCGCCGCCGAACTCGATGGCTTGGCGGCACCGGGTTACAGCCAGGGAGAGGCGATCAAGACCATGGAGCAGCTCGCGGCGCAGACCCTGCCGCAGGGCTTGTCTTATGAGTGGACGACGCTCGCCTTCCAGCAAATCCGCGCCGGCAATACTGCGACATTTGCATTCGTGCTGGCCGTCGTTTTCGTTTTCCTGGTGCTGGCGGCGCAATTTGAAAGCCTGACGCTGCCGCTTGCCGTCATCCTGATCGTGCCCATGTGCTTGATCGCGTCAATCGTCGGCGTCGTACTGCGCGGGCAGGACAACAATATTCTCACCCAAGTGGGCTTTGTTGTGCTGATCGGCCTTGCAGCCAAAAACGCCATTCTGATTGTCGAGTTCGCCAAGCAGCTTGAGGACGGGGGCCGTGACCGTTTCGATGCCGCCGTCGAAGCGGCGCACTTGCGGCTGCGTCCGATCCTGATGACGTCTTTCGCGTTCATTCTCGGCGTCACGCCGCTCGTCTGGGCGGTAGGCGCCGGCGCGGAGCTGCGCCAGACATTGGGCACCGCGGTATTTTCCGGCATGATCGGCGTCACTACATTCGGTCTGATCTTTACCCCCGTGTTCTACGTGGTGACGCGATGGATCGCGCTGCATCTTTCCGCCCGCCGCCAGAAAGGCCAGCGGCAGTCCGCTAAAAAGCTCGAATCGTGATATCCGAATAAAGCAGATGGCAATCAAATTCGGTTTTGGCCAGCCACTGACGCGCAAGGAGGATGAGCCGCTCCTGCGCGGGGCGGGATGTTATGTTGCGGATGTCGCGCCACCAAATCCGCTCCACGCGGTGGTCGTGCGCTCGCCGCACGCTCATGCTCGATTTCGCATTAATAACCTCGCGCGCGTGCGCTCGATGCCGGGTGTGCGCCTGGTACTGACCGCGGACGACATTGCCGCGCTGGGGCCGTTGCCGACGCCCGGGGTCGTGCCGGACGTGGATATCGAGATCCCGGTCTATCCGATCCTCGCAAAGGATATCGTGCGGCATGTCGGCGATGCCGTCGCCTTTGTTGTGGCCGACAGCGTCGAGGCGGCTAAGGACACAGCGGAAGCATTTGAGATCGATTGGCAGCCCTTGCCACATGTCATCGGCGCCCTCGCCGCGCTTGAGCCTGGCGCACCGCAGGTTTGGTCCGACCGGCCGGGCAATCTAGCGTTCAAGACCGCGGTCGGTGATGCCGATGCAACCAGTGAGACATTCGCCAAGGCCGCCCGCATTATCGAACTGACTATCGTCAATCAGCGGGTGGTTACCAACTATCTCGATACCCGAGGTGTGGTCGCAGAGTACGACGGCGATCGCTATACGCTCACGCTTGGCAGCCAGGGCAGCCACATGATCCGCGACATCATCGGCGGTGCGGTGATGAACTTGGCCCCGGACAAGATGCGGGTGGTGACGCCTGATGTCGGTGGCGGTTTCGGCACCAAGCTGTTTCCCTATCGCGAATATGCGCTGGCCGCCGTTGCGGCTGAGCGGCTGCGTCGCCCGGTCAAATGGATCTGTGATCGCACTGAGCATTTTCTCGGCGACAGCCACGGCCGTGACAATATCTCCACTGCTCGATTGGCGGTCGACGCGAAGGGACACTTCCTCGCGCTTGATCTCGATATTATCGCCGATATGGGCGCCTATTTGTCCTGCTATGCACCTTATATCCCATGGCTCGCCGTCGGCATGGCAACCGGCCCCTATGACATTCCTGTCGCCCATGTGCGTTTGCGCGCGGCCTATACCAACACCGTTCCGGTTGACGCCTACCGCGGCGCCGGGCGGCCGGAGGCGTCCTATCTGATCGAGCGCGTTGTTGATGCGGCAGCGCACGATCTCGGCATCGCGCCTGACGTGCTGCGCCGGAAAAATCTGATTAAACCAAGAGCGCTTCCTTACAAAACGCCGACCGGCAAAGTTTACGATTCCGGCGATTTCGCGGGCACGCTCGCGCGCGCGCAGGTACTCGCGGACTGGGATGGCTTCAACAAGCGGGCGGCGCAATCCAAGCGGGCCCACCGCCTGCGCGGTATCGGCATCGCGACTTACGTAGAGGCTTGCGGCAATAATGGACCGGAAGCCGCCGCGCTGACCCTCGACCGTGATGGCGGCGTGACCTTGCTGATCGGCTCGCAGTCGACGGGGCAGGGCCACGCCACGTCATATGCGCAACTGGTCGCTGAACAGCTTGATTTGCCGCCTGAGCATGTGCGCGTCGTTCAGGGCGATACCGATCGCATCAAGAGCGGTGCTGGCACCGGCGGCTCCAGCTCCATTCCTGTCGGTGGCGTGTCAGTCGATCGCGCGGCCAAAACACTCGCCAGGCAACTTAAGGATATTGCCGCCGAAATCCTCGAAGCTGCGGCAGACGACCTGGAAATCGTGAATGGTTCGGTGCGTATCGCCGGAACCGATCGCGTTGTTTTATTTGCCGATCTTGCTACGCATCCGCGCGCGCCATCTGACAAATTGCGTGCGGCGGAGGAGTTTAGTGTCGAACCGCCGACTTTTCCGAACGGCACTCACATCGCCGAGGTCGAGATAGATGCCGATACGGGGGCAACAAGCATCGAGCGTTATGTCGTGGTTGATGATTTCGGGGCAACGCTCAATCCATTGCTGCTGGCAGGCCAGGTGCACGGCGGTACGGTTCAGGGCATTGGCCAGGCGTTGATGGAGAACACGGTGTACGACCCCGTAAGTGGCCAACTGCTCAGCGCAAGTCTGATGGACTACGCTATGCCGCGCGCCGAGCACGCGCCGAATTTCGTGTTCGAAACTCGTAACGTGCCGTGCAAGACCAATCCGCTCGGCGTCAAAGGCGCAGGCGAAGCCGGCGCCATCGGCTCCTGTCCCGCCGTCATCAATGCGATTATCGACGCGCTCTGGCGCACTCACCGCATCCGTCATATCGACATGCCGGCGACGCCGCAGCGGATCTGGGAAGCAATCGCAAACGCGAAAAGAGCCGGCATTTCCTGATTTTCTTTGCAATCACAAACTCGTGAACCCATACCTATCAACGCGCTGCTGAAAGGGAATAAGCGTTACTCAGCAGTGTTTGCTTCGGCATTGAAATTCGAAATCCCGCGGAGGGTTGTGCATGTGGAACCGGGCGGCGGTTGTCCTGATTGGGTTCGTCACGGCATTTGGCGTCAGCGCTGTTATCGCGCAGACCAGTCCGATTGCCGCGCGCAAAGCGCTGATGAAGGGCAACAACGATAACGCCAAGATCGTCGTGCAAATGATGCGAGGCCGTGTACCGTTCGACGCAAACAAGGTTGAGGCTGCCTTCGCGCAATGGGCCGAGACTGCGCAAAAATTGCCGGGTCTGTTCCCCGACAATTCGAAGACGGGTGAAAAGACTCGTGCTACAGCAAAAATCTGGCTTGCCAAGAGCGACTTCGACGCCAAGGCCGCAGCATTTGGCAAGGCAGTTGCCGAGAATCGGGAGAAAGCCAAGGCATCTCTTGACGGCTTAAAAGCGGCCGTTCCCGTTGTTGGAAAGGCTTGCGACAATTGTCACGAAGATTATCGCGAGGGGAAGGACTAGGCCCACTCTTGCATTGCCGCCGTCACTGCGGCTAAACCGCAGCGTTGTTGGGTTTTGGCCGCCGTTTAAAGGTGCGGAAACTGCCGGGATGCTACGCAAAATAATTTCGCTTGCGGCTCTGACCGCAATTGCTGGAGTGTCTGCATTCTGGTTCCTTACTATCCCGGCAACGATTTCGGCAGGCGCACTCGCGCCCCATGCACCAGATCTTGCGAATGGCCGCACAATGTTCCTGACCGGCGGCTGCTCGTCTTGTCACGCTGTCCCAAAGCAAGAGGATCAAACGCGGCTGGGAGGCGGCCTTGCGCTTAATTCACCGTTTGGTGTGTTCTACGTGCCGAATATTTCGTCCGATCCGACGGACGGGATCGGCGATTGGAGTGAAGCTCAGTTCGTTACCGCCATGGTGAAAGGCACGTCGCCTTCTGGTGAGCACCTCTATCCGGCGCTGCCCTATACGTCGTATCAGCGAATGCGTCTCGATGATCTGCGGGATCTGTTTGCCTATTTGAAAACTTTGCCCGCGGTTTCGGGTAAGGTGCGCAACCACGACCTGCCATTTCCGTTTAACATTCGCCGAACCTTGGGCCTATGGAAGCTGCTGTTTCTTGATGGTAAGACATTCACGCCTGATCTCGCACAATCGGCACAGTGGAACCGCGGCGCCTACCTCGTGAATGGACCGGGCCACTGCGCCGAATGTCATTCCCCGCGGAATATGTTTGGTGCCATTGTCTCCGGCAGGCGCTTCACGGGCGGCCAGAGTCCGACCGGGCAGGGCGGGATTCCGAATATCACCCAGGGCAAACTACACGACTGGTCAGTTGAGGATTTTGCCGAGGTACTGGACACGGGGATGACGCCGGATTCGGATCGGGTCGGCGGTCAAATGGTTGAGGTTGTGCGAAACACATCACAGTTGAGCGCTGGCGATCGCGAAGCCATCGCGGTTTTTCTCAAGTCCCTTCCCGCGCCCGACTAGCTGCGCGACAAGCAAACTAGCTGCGCGACAAGACTGTTTGCAGATCTACCAAAAGCCGGGCTTGCCCGGCTTTTGGTTTATGCGCCAGACCGTCGTCATCGTAATGTATGCACGATTCGCCGGACCTCCCATGCAGCCGTTCAAGGCTATCGGCCTCAAACTGATTTCTGCATTGCTGTTCGCCGCCATGTCGGCTCTGGTCCGAAAATTGGGCAATGTCGCGCCGGTCGGCCAGATGGTGTTCTTCCGCAGCGCCTTCGCGATCGTGCCGGTGGCCGTGATCTATGCCATGCGCGGGGAGTTGGCCGCCGCGGTGCGTACCGGCCGGCCGCTTGGACAGCTGGGACGCGGCTTGCTTAGTGTCGGCGGCATGTTCACCAACTTCTCGGCGCTCACGCGGCTGCCGCTAGCCGACGCCACTGCCATCTCATTTGCCTCCCCGCTCATTACCGTGGCGCTTGCCGCTATCGTTTTGAAAGAACGAGTGGGCGTCTATCGCTGGTCGGCGGTGATGATTGGCTTTGTCGGCGTCATTGTGATGCTTGTGCCGCATTTTGATGTTGGCGCCTACGCCGGACCAGCGGGCGCGGCTGCGGCGGCAGGCTCCATGTTTGCGATCACGTCGACTTTCTGCAGCGCCGGCACCGTTATCCAAACACGGCGGTTGACGCAGAGCGAGACGACATCGTCCATCGTTTTCTATTTCTCGCTAGTCTGTGCAATCGCCGGCGCGCTCACGTTGCCCTTCGCCTGGCATTCCCCGACCGTCAGGGAACTGGCTGCGCTGATTGCGCTTGGCATTCTTGGCGGCCTAGCGCACATCCTGCTGACTGAAAGCTATCGCTACGCCGGCGCCTCGGTCGTTGCGCCCTTCGATTACGCCTCGATGTTGTGGGCCCTGCTGCTCGGCTACTGGCTGTTCGGCGAATTGCCCAATACCCTGGTCTATCTCGGCGCGGCGATTGTTGCGAGTGCCGGACTATTCGTCATTTGGCGGGAGCGCCAGCTTGGCCTTGCGCGCGCGCGAGATGCGGAGGGGGCACCGTAGGCAGTGCGGCGCTGATTTCGCCATGGGTAGTCCAGGTCGCCCAGCAGCAGAAAGCGGCGGTTACGTTGTGTCTGACAGGTGTGGCGATCGCGGAGATTGCGGCGGTCGAGTTGTAGTTATGGACACCGCCGCGCGTGGCGGCCTGACCCGCACGACTGGCAGCAGACTGGATTGCCGGTGACTTGCCGGCCTTTCCATACTGGCCCTCGGCGGACATAATTGCGCGACGCGGTGCTGTCCGGCAGTATTGCGGGGCAAATCGGCCACAGCCTATGCTCAGCCTATGCTGTGAAGTTTTGCGGTGGGTGAGCGAATGGTACTCAGCGAGCGGATGCAGGCGCTAGGTGATCAGGCTCGAACCAGCCAACGATGGCGTGCAAACGAAAATCAAGATGAAGGAGCCAAGGCAGCCATAATTCATGAATGGGATAACTGGGCAGCGCTCCATACCGATGACCTATCGAGTCCCAGTGTGTGCACGTACTTTTTCGATCATCTGCAGCAGAAAAAAGTCGAGCTCCTTGAATTCTCATCTGACAATAAGTGGCAATTGATCCACAACTGGCTGGTCCAAGAGGATCGCATCAAGAAGTGATAGACGTCGCCTGTAGGTCTGGGGTTTTTCAAATTTGAGCTAGGCCTGAAAGGCCTTGAAGGTGATGATGGTGTGCGTGTCCTTGATGCCGGGGATGCACTGCACTTTCTCGTTGACGAAGTGCCCGATGTCGGTCCCGCTATCGACGTAGAATTTCACCAGCAGGTCGTAGTCGCCGGCGGTCGAGTAGATCTCGGAGGCGATCTCCGCTTCGGCCAGCGCGTTGGCGACCTGGTAGGACTTGCCGAGTTCGCATTTGATCTGGACGAAGAAGGGGGTCATCAGCGCCTCCGCACATGCGCAATCCAGCAAAAACGGTGATGACTGGCAAGGCGGCAATCCTGCGGCCTTGCGTTGGGGGCGTGCGCGGATTAGGTATTGTTAGCAATCTCGTGGGGTGTCCGGCATTGCCGGGCTGAGAGGCGTTGAGCCAACCCAACGAACCTGATCCGGGTCATGCCGGCGGAGGGACAAGAGATGCATCATCCTAAAGCAGCATCGCGCGAAGGCGTCGCGCAAGTCGCGGCCGATATTCTCGCGCGTCTGCGTGCCGGCAGCCCGCGCATCCATTGCATTATCAACTCGGTCGCACAGAATTTCACCGCCAACGTGCTGCTGGCGGCTGGCTGTGTGCCCTCGATGACATTGTCTGCCGAGGAGATCGGGGCATTCGTGGTCGGCGCGCAAGGGCTGCTGGTCAACCTCGGGACTTTTGACCGTGAGCGCCGCCGGGCAACTGAAATTGCAGTTGTAACCGCCACGCAGCACAAATTACCGTGGGTGCTCGATCCGGTTTTTGTTGACCGCGCTCCGTCGCGTGCTGTTTTCGCGCGTGAACTGATTGGCCGAAAACCAATGGTGGTGCGTCTCAATCGTGGCGAGTTTTACGCGCTGGCCGGCAATGCGCCATCGCAAGACGCAGCGATTACTTATGCGCGCGCCAACCGGACCATTGTTGGGCTCTCCGGCGAGGTCGATCTGATCACCGATGGTGAGCGCGTCGCCACGGTGGCCAACGGCCACCCCCTGATGACGAAGGTGACCGCGATGGGCTGTGCCGGCTCCGCGATTGTTGCAGCGTGCCTTGTCGTCGAGCCAGATGCATTTCGCGCAACGACAGCCGCGCTCATTATCCTTGGCGTTGCAGGGGAACTGGCAGCGGAAAAATCGGCGGGTCCAGGCAGCTTTGCGACGGCGATCATTGATGCCTTCCACAGTCTCGATGGCCAGCTGCTCGCCGCGCGCGCAAAGGTCGGCTGATGGACATTGATCTGAGACTTTATGCCCTGGTCGATCCCGCGGTAGCGGGGGGCCGCACGCTCACTGATCTCGCCGCGCGCATCGCAAGCTGCGCCACGCTCGTACAGTTGCGCGACAAGCACGGCTCGACCCGTGCCATGGTGGATGAAGCACGGGCGCTCCGGGACGTCCTTGAGCCCAAACGCATTCCGCTCCTCATTAACGACCGCGTCGACGTTGCGCTCGCCGCGGAGGCCGACGGTGTCCACATCGGCCAAGACGATATGTCGCCTGCCGATGCGAGACTTTTGCTGGGGCGTAGTGCGATCATCGGACTCAGCGTCAAGACGCTGGAGCAGGCCAGGGCAGCCCCCCTCGATCAGGTCAACTATATCGCGGTAGGCGGCGTGTACGGCACGACATCAAAGGACAATACGGCGGCGCCTATCGGGGTTGCGGGCTTGCGCGCAATCGTGCAGGCAATTCGCGCGCGCAATCGGAAATATCCGGTGTGTGCAATAGCCGGCATCAATGCGCGCAATGCCGACGATGTCATTGCCGCCGGCGCTGACGGCGTTGCGGTGATCTCAGCCTTGTCGCTGGCATCCGATCCCGGCAAAGCTGCGGAAGAACTGCTTGCGGTCGTCAATAATGCGCTCGAGCGGCGAAGGCAGTCATGACGGCGATCGCCCTCACGATAGCCGGTTCGGACTCGAGCGGCGGGGCCGGTATCCAGGCTGACCTCAAGACCTTTGCCGCACTT
>Ga0126369_10003262_pt1 | contig 11702 bp, 6 predicted proteins | sample PanSoiMetaPlot_1_FD_109646 | JGI IMG/M metagenome (GOLD analysis project Ga0126369, IMG submission 109646) | Tropical forest soil microbial communities from Panama - MetaG Plot_1 | ecosystem: Environmental > Terrestrial > Soil > Tropical forest > Bulk soil | place: Panama | collected 2016-02-17 | reverse complement strand
TGGCTTACGCGAGGAATGTTAAGTTCGGTGGGTTGGCTGCCATTTTTGAACTGCGCTTGCGCGCCGCCGACTAAAAGGAGAAATCCCGAGGAAATACCCAGAAGGACACGTAGAGTGTTGCGCATAAACACACCATCCTGTCGCGAAACGTAAGTCTCGCGGGAACCAGATTCGGGAGGAACACGCCCAAGCCCATAGACGCGCCGCGGGGTTTTGCGTGAGCAGCCGAAAAGACTGGATGCTGGCCGATTCACGGTTTACCCTGCTGATAATGGAAGAGAAGATATGTCTGACAGCACAGTTCTCAATTTATGGAAAAAAAATCTTGGGAGCGCACCCGACTCGTTGTGGGAGAATTCGCAGCTCGAGACGCTGATCCTTGCCGATAACGGACTCGGAGAAATCTCAGACCGCATCGGCCTGCTGAAACGCTTGCGGACACTGGATCTAGGGCACAACCAGTTGACCAGCCTTCCCGAAACACTGGGCGAATTAAGCGAGTTAAGCGACTTCCTGTATTTGCACGATAACCGGCTGAGCGAATTGCCCTCATCGATGGCGGCCTTGCAGAAGTTGCGCTATCTGAATATCAGCGAAAATCAGTTTTCTGTTTTCCCAGACCCGGTGTGCCGCATGTGCGGTCTGATCGAGCTGCGGGCCTCAGACAATGCCATTGCCACGATTCCGCAAGAGATTGCGCGACTATCGCGATTGCGGGAGTTGCACTTGCGAAACAACCGACTCGCAACGTTGCCGGATTCGATTGCCGAACTCACCGAGCTGCGGCAACTCGATCTGCGCGGCAATCCGCTCCAATCCTTACCCGCTGCAATGGCTTCTCTGCCAAAGCTCGAAAAGCTGGACCTGCGCTGGGCGGGTAGCCTGCCCAGGCTAGACTGGTGCGACACCCTTGCAACGCGCGGTTGCCTCGTTTATCGCTAAGAAAAAGATATTGACTTTCGCCTTTTATTCGCCTAGAGTCGGGCCCGGTAGAGGAAACGGGAAACGGGTGGCTTCGGCTCCATTGCCTCCGGGCTCTCCCGAGCCGGACGCCACCCGTTAAAGTAGCGCAAGGGCCGCTTCCCTGCCAGGAGTTGCTATGGAAGCGTGTGCCGAAAAGACCAGTGGTGCTTGTCCTCGCGGCGGCGCTCCGCATCTGCGGGAGGCCTTCGGCGGGGAGGAGGAAAGCGAGAACCTCGAAACGATCAAGCAAACCGCGGGCCCGTCTGTGGCCTTGCCACGCCCGGAACGGTCATCCTGCTTTGCTTCCCTGGCCTGGTTTCGTTCGGGCGGGCCTGGCAAATTGCCGTCGCCAGAAAAGGTGCCGCACATTGTGCACGTGGATGTGGACGCGTTTTTTGCTTCGGTCGAACAGGTACTGAATCCCCGTCTGTTTGGAAAGCCGGTGCTGGTCGGATGCGGCGTTGTGGCCTCGGCAAGCTACGAGGCGAAGCTCCGGGGCGTCAAGACGGCTATGAGCTTCGGCGACGCGCTGCGCGTCTGCCCGCAAGCGATTGTGGTGCCGGGCAAATATGAGCACTACGCGGAATTTGCCGAGCGTCTGCGGCGCATCCTGGAAACCTATACACCGGCGGTTGAAGCCGCAGCACTGGACGATTTTTACATCGACTTTGCCGGGGACAAGCGTCTGTACGCGGATTTCCAAGCCACCTTGCGGCGGCTGCAAGCGGAGATTCTGGGACGAACGGGTTTGAGCGTATCGATCGGGGCGGCGCGAACCAAGGTGGTCGCTGCGATTGCGTCGGGGTTGGAGCGGCCGCGGGGGTTTCGCATCGTGCTGCCGGAAACCGAAGAGGCGTTTCTGGCGGCACTGCCGGTTGAGAAGCTGCACGGCGTCAGTCACGCCTGTGCCGGAGCGCTAGCCGAGCGCGGCGTTACGACGATCGGGCAATTGCGGATGATTCCGAAGGCAGTGCTAGTGGCGGCATTCGGCGAAGCGACCGGCGAGCGGATCTGGGAACGCGCCCGCGGCCTGGACGGACGGGACGTTTCGACGCTGACGACGCCCAAAACCGTTTCGCGCGAAACAACCATCGAAGGCGGCACGATGGACATGGAGTTTCTCGGCGGCCTGCTTGCGTATTTGAGTGAACGGATCGGCGCGACATTGCGCGATTACGGCAAGCAGGCCCGCACCGTCGGCGTTCGTCTGCGGTATGTGGATCAGTATTCGGGGCATCAGACCGTGCGACTGCAGCGCGCGACAAACGACGAACGTGAGTTGCTCGCAGCTGGCAGGGAGATATTTGAGAAGCTGTTTAGCCGGCGCGTGGCGATCGGCCATATCGGGGTGAGCGTGAGCGACTTCGATGCCAACCGCCGGCAGAATGAATTGTTCGATACCCAGGCCAACCGGCGCTGGTGCTTGAACCGCGAAGCAGACCGCGTGCGCGGCCGCTATGGATGGAACGCGGTGATGCTCTCCGTCAAAGGCCTCGGACTTCGCAACTATGACTCGACCAAACGAAATCGTCTGGCGGTGTCGACGCCCTGTTTGTCGCGCTAAGCGCTCGCGGTCTCCCGTATGGACGCCAGAATAACCACCGATCAACCCCCAACGGTCGTTGCTGACGCATCTTCGCGCAGGAGGTAGCACGCCGGACACCTCCGGGCGGGCGAGCCTTGCAGGGCCGAAACCACGAGCACATACTGGCGTCATGCATACTGTCAGGCGCTCTCTAACTATCTTATCGGCGTTGCTTTGCGCGTGGACGCTCGCTTCGGTCGCTTACGCCGACGAAATTCGCTTAAAAGATGGCAAGAAGCTCCACGGAGTAATCGTCGCCTACGAAGACAACATGTTCAAGGTCAAGACCGACTTTGGCTATGTGCTGGTAGAGAAAGACAAAATCGCCTCCATTATTCCGGACACGCCGGCTGATTCGGGCGAAGCAAAAACGGCAACGAAGCCAACGGCGAAGACCGAGCCGGCCACGGTAAGCAAAAAAGCAGCTACACCGGAGATCGCTCCGGCTGGTGCCGATGCAAATAAGCAGGCAAAGACCGCTGCAATTCTCAACAACGCTCCGGCGCGGCCGGAAATGCCGCTGACCACGGCCAAGAGCGATGCCAGTCCGCCGGCGATCAAATCCGTCAACGCTACGCCGAAGGCGACGCTGGCCGCCCCCGCTGCGGCGCCGCCCCCTCCAAAGGAAGAGCCGCCTCCGGTTCGCGAAGAAATTCAGGGCAATCTTTACATCAATCACGAATTCGGGTTCCGGATGTACAAGGCGCCGAGCTGGCAGATCATTGAAGGCGCCGGACAGAATCTGCCGAACGCCATCGTGGCGATGGGCACAAACAACGAGTCCACACTGCTTGTCGTCGGCCACGAAAAAACGAAGTCCGCCGTCGAGCCAGCGGCGCAAGCCGTGGAGAGCAAACTCCGTGAGGTGTACGAGAATTATCGCCTGATCCTGCAGCGCAAGACGGTCGTTGGCGGATCACCGGCCATGGAATATCACTACCGCGGCATGGCCGACGGCCATGACTGGTCGGGTACGCTCGCTGTGGTCGCACGCGACGGCGATGTCTTTACGGTCCTGGGGATGACGTTTGCCGACAGCGACCTTATCCAGATTCAGGAAAATGTCATCAGCCGGGCCATTGCCAGCCTGGATTTCAACGGGAAGTAAGCGGCCACCTTACCCGCCAGGCACACCGCGGGTCTTGGCATTCCGCCGGTTAAGCATGGGTCGCTTCGCCGCCTTTGCGGCTCTCACGGATCATGTTGATCAGCGATTGCACCGCGCGCGGCAGGCTGCGATCACGGCGATAGACCAGCGCTAATTCGCGCCACAAGTCCACACCCTCAACATTCAGCAACTTCACTTCCCCGCTCTTCACCTGATCGCGGGCAAAGCTCTCGCTGATAATCGAAATGCCCACATCGGCGGCGACGAACGTTTTGATCATGCCGATGCTGGGCAGCTCCATGGCCACTTGCAGACGCGAACGATGTGGCCGGAACAGCTTGTCGAGCACCTGGCGAGTGTAGCCGGTCTTGGGGAAAATCAGTGGCGCCCCGGCGATTTCTTCCAGAGTGACATGGTTGCGCTGCGCCAGCGCATTCTTGCTGCTTACCATAAAACGCAAGCGGTCGCGATTGATGACATGCATCTTCAGGTTTGGTGATTTCAGCGGCAGGGTAACGATACCAAGATCGAGTGAGCCTTCCTCTAGGCGCTGCAGAATCTTGTGGCTGAAATTCCGGTAAATGCTGATGTGCACCAAAGGATAGCGGCGCTTGAACTCGGAAAGAATATCCGGCAACAAATACAGGCAGGTGGCTTCGTTAGCGCCAAACGTTACCGGTCCCTGCACCACACTGCCGCGGTCGGCGACAATCTGCATGGACTCATCACGCAGGCGCAGCAATCTTTCGGCATAGTCGAACAGCACTTCCCCGGCGGGTGTCAATTCTACGGATTTGGCGGAGCGATCAAGGAGCTTTGCTTTGTACGCTTGTTCCAGCTGGCGGATCTGCGCGCTGACTGCCGATTGCGAGCGGAATACTTTTTGCCCTGCTTTCGAGAAACTTTTTAACTTGGCAACCTGTACAAAGGTGGTCAGCTGATCGAAATCCATAACCCTCACTCTCTTAAAGGCGAGTATACCGGATTCTACATTAGAAAACGGTTAAGACGATTGCGTCAGGCATAGCGCGGGGCAGACGGGGCCGGTTGTGGCACCACAGCGGAGATGGCAACGACGACGGGGTCGCGCGCTCCGCCGGAGAACGAGCTCCACACACCCTCGAGCGATTCCTGAAGGTGAATGGGCTGAACACGAACAAAATTGTGCAGTGATGATTGTCCAAGGAAACGGGCGGCACGCGGACTGCCCGTGCGATCGTAATGCGCTTGAATCAGCGCACGGAGGTTGCCTTCCTCCGGAGCTTCGAGTTCATAGGGCTCGACGAACTCACGGTTCAAAACATTTTCCACTTCGCTGCGCATCACGTAGGCCAGGCCGCCGGTCATCCCGGAGCCGAAATTCAATCCCAAAGGACCGAGGATCGCCGCAATCCCGCCGGTCATGTACTCACAGCCATGTTGGCCGACGCCTTCGACCACCGCGATCGCACCGCTGTTGCGCACGGCGAATCTTTCCCCTACCTGGCCGGCGACGAAAAGCTGGCCGGAGGTTGCGCCGTAAAGTACCGTGTTCCCCGCAAGAACGTCGCCACGCTTCGACGCGTTGTGGCCCGCGCGGATCACAATCATGCCGCCGGAAAGTCCTTTGCCCACGTAGTCGTTGGCCTCGCCGTAAAGGCTGAGGACAAGTCCATCGGAAAGGAACGCGCCGAAGCTCTGGCCTGCGGTGCCGTGAAATTCATGAACCGCGCCGGTAAGGGTCGGCTGTTGAAGGCGCAGGCGCATATGTTCTCCGCTCAAATGACTTCCGATACTTCGATGGAAATTGTTGATATGCGTCGGCCCGGCGTTTTTGGCATGCGCTTGGTGGAACAATTCCTCGACTTCCGCACCGCTCGATTCGGGCACTGGGACCTGTTGCGGAACCACGCGCGTCGGATTCGCGGCAGGAATCACCAGCAGCGCGTCGAGACCCGTCTTGCTTTCAAGGCGATCGTACCAGCCGCGCAGTTCGGTCAGGGAACGAACGCCAAGCTCCGCCATATTTCTGCGAATCTCTTCGCCAAGTGAGCGGAAATAGGTCACTACCATCTCCGGTTTGCCGTTAAAGCGCAGCCGCAGCGCTTCGTCCTGCGTGGCGATGCCCACCGGGCAAGTGTTCAGGTGACATTGGCGGGCCATGACGCAGCCGATGGCGACAAGGGCAGCGGTGCCGAATCCAAATTCATCCGCGCCGAGGATGGCTCCGATGAGGATGTCACGCGCAAAGCGCATCCCGCCGTCGACCCGCAACGAAACTCGCGAACGCAGGCCCGCGCGCAACAATGTCTCATGGGTTTCACGCAGTCCAATCTCCCAGGGAAGGCCGGTATTCTTAATGGAGGTCAATGGAGACGAGCCTGTGCCGCCGTTGTGGCCGCTGATGGTGATGACGTTCGCGCCCGCTTTTGCAACGCCTGCGGCGATGACACCAATGCCGGTGCCAGAAACCAATTTCACACCGACGCGCGCTTGTGGATTCACCGCCCGCAAATCGTGAATAAGCTGGGCCAGGTCCTCAATACTGTAAATGTCGTGATGCGGAGGCGGAGAAATGAGCGGCGTTCCCGGTGTGGCATGCCGAATGCGCGCGATATATTCGGTCACTTTACGCGCCGGCAGCTGGCCGCCCTCACCAGGCTTTGAACCCTGCGCCATCTTGATTTCGAGTTCTTCAGCGCGCACCAGGTACTCCGCGGTAACACCAAAGCGGCCCGAAGCAACTTGCTTCACCTTGCTAGCAGCGCCCGGTTCTGCGTAGAGATGCGGATCCTCGCCGCCCTCGCCGGTGTTGCTGCGCCCGCCGATCTGGTTCATTGCCAGCGTCAAGGTCTTGTGCGCCTCGGGACTCAGCGAACCGAGCGACATCGCCTGAGTACTGAACCGCTTGAGAATCGCGTCCAGTGATTCCACTTCTTCCAACGGAACGGGTTGCTCGGGCAGCATTTCGAGCAGATCGCGAAGAAAGATCGCTCCATCGGCATTGGCTAGCTGCTCAATGGCGGAATAGCTCTCCGCCTGGGGCTTGCGAACATGCGCATGCAGGCGGCGCACAAATTCCGGGGAACTTGCGTGCAATTCTGCTCCCTTGCGATAACGATAAAGCCCGAAATCACGCAGTTCTTGACTGGTTGCCGCATATGCCGCGGCGTGCATCTTCAAATAATCCTGCAAGAGCTGAAGCAGTGATTTCGTTCCCGTGTAGCGCCCGGCGTCTTCAAAATACTCGTGGCAAAGATTTTCATCGAGGCCCAGAACCTCAAACAGATGGCTGTTGCGATAGCTGGCGAGCGTCGAAATTCCCATGCGTGCCAGGACCTTGCGCAAGCCGCCGTAAATCCCCGTGCGGACCTTCTTGAATCCTCCCGGTTCTTCGCTTTCAGCGAACTCCTCGGCAAGATACGGCACAACTGCGCTGGCACCCGCCGCCAGCAGCATGGCTACGTGGTGGGTATCAAAAACTTGTGCACTTTCGACAATCAGAGGCACATCCGCGAATCCCTGCCTCACCGCGCTCTTCCACAACTTCGCAGCGGCCAGCAACACAGGCAGTGCGGCGCGCTCGCGGCTGATTCCGCGATCGGTAAGGAGGAGGAGCCCCGGGCGCTCGCCGCTACTCAGAGGGGTAGCTATGCACTGAGTCAAACAGCGGCGCGCTCCCGAGACTCCATTGTTGGGAGGAAAGCTAGTATCGACAACCTCGAGCGCGGGGATCGCTAGACAAAGCGCCCTAAGCTCGGCGGCGCTAAGAATGGGCCCGGGCAGGCAGTGCGACTTGCCCAGCGAAACCTCCAGAGACATCACGTGGGCTTCACGCAGGGGATCGATGGGCGGATTGGTAACTTGCGCGAAGCGCTGCTTGCAATAATCCCAGAGTGGGCGAGTGAGCGTAGAAAGAAAGGCTGGAGGTGTGTCGTCTCCCATGCTCCAATCCGCTTCTTTTCCGCTCAACAAGGGCCGGAACAAAATCTTGTATTGGTCCTCGGTCCAGCCCGATGCACAAGCGATGCGACGCGGCTCGGCCACGGGTGTGCGAGGCGCATCCGGCGAGAGATGCAGCAGCGAAGGCACCGAGTGGCTCCTTCTTTGCACCTGGCTGGTAACGCTCTTCAACAACTCACGCCAACGCAGAAACACGCCATCCTCGGGCGTGGCCAGAATCATTTCGCCGGGTCCCAGGCGGTGCCGCTCTGCAACGCGCGACTCTTCGAGATCCACCAGGCCGGTTTCGCTCCCTGCAATGACCAAGCCGTCATGCGTCACAAGGTAGCGCATTGGCCGCAATCCATTGCGGTCGAGTTTCACGCCAACCGAAACGCCGTCGCTGAAGACCAGCGCCGCCGGCCCATCCCACGGCTCGCCCTCGCGCGAAAGTACCTCCAGCGTGCGCCGGACGTCGGAGGACAGGAACGGATCCTCGGCAAACGCCGTGGGAACCAGCGCAAGCATGGCCGTTTCGACGGACTTTCCTTCCAGCAACTTCAGCTCGAGCGCGTTGTCGAAACTCGCCGAGTCGCTGACATACTCTTCCAACATACAGAACCACTCACCAACTCCGATCCGCTTGCGAACTTCACGTTCCCGCGCGCGCAGCCAGCGGCGATTGCTCACAATGGTGTTGATCTCGCCGTTGTGCGCCACGTAGCGGAACGGTTGCGCCAACTGCCAGGAAGGCTCGGTGTTGGTCGAATAGCGCTGGTGAAAGATCGCGAAATGTGAAACGAACTCGGTACTTCGCAAATCCTCGTAGAAATGCGGAAACTGCCACGGCGTCAACAAACCTTTGTAGACAATCGTGCGGGACGACAGCGAAGCAATATAGCAGCGTTCCGGCAGCAGCAGTTCCGCACGCTTACGCAGAAGAGAAAGGCTGCGCTCGAACTTGTCGGCAGGCGAGGTGACAGGAGTCTTGGCAGGTACCGGTTCGATGAAGAACTGCCAGATCTCCGGCATGGTCTCAAACGCGCGCTGGCCCAACGCGTTGGGATTCACGGGGACCTTACGCCATCCGGCCAACCGCAACTTGCTGCGGCCGATGGCTTCTTCGATGGCGCGCTGGGCATCGGTGACACAGCTACGAGGCACAAAGAGCATGCCCACGCCGAACAACTCCGCAAGGGAAATTTGCCGTTCAGCGGCCCGCGCACGCAGGAATGCCACCGGGAGACTGCTTAGAATCCCCGCTCCATCGCCGCTAGCGCCATCGGCATCCACACCGCCGCGGTGCGATAGGCGTTCGAGGGCTTGTAAGGAGTACTGAAGAATTTCGTGGGAGGGCGGGCCGCCGAGGCGCGCGATAAAGCCCGTGCCACACGCGTCATGGTCCGGGTGTCCCCAGTTAGGCTGGCGCCGCCAACTACACATACCAGAGTAATAGTGGGCGCAAGCCATGAAGTACAATGCAGAATTTGAATGGAATGAATTAAGAAATGCGGGGGAGCGGCGCCGCTAACCCTCTCAGAATTTCGTGACTTCGCTGAAATGAAATCCCTTGATTTTCATTGGGGGAACCACCATTTCGAAGGATTCTTCTGCCGTCGAGCGGTGCGAAGGTCCCAAAGCTTCAACATTCTGTAACATTTGCAAAATTGATTGATTAAATCGAAAATTCCGAACGGCCTGCGTGATTTTCCCCTGCTCCACCAGGTACAAACCGTCGCGCGTCATCCCAGTCATGATCTTTTCATAAGGGTCCACTTCCCGGATGTACCAGAGCCGCTTGACCAGCAAACCTCGATCCGTTGTCGCGATCATCTCTTCGACCGAGGTCTTTCCTCCGCCCACCACCAGATTCATCGGCGCCTCGCCATATTCGTTCGGCAGGGCGAAGCCATGCCCCGTTGGGCGCAGCCCCGCCTTCCTCGCGGAGCGGCGCGAACGGACGAGATTCCGCGGTACGCCGTTCTCAACCAACGTGACCCGCTGCCGGGGAATGCCTTCGCCGTCAAACGGAGCCCCCAACTGTTCAGGATGGTAGACGTCATCGGTGATGGTGATATTTTTCCCAAGCAGCGGCTGGCCAAGCCGGCCGGAAAAACACGAGCGCTGGTCGGCGACCGCCGTAGCCGAAAAGTCATAAAAGAGAAAACCGACAAGATCGAGGACGGCAGCCGGCTCTAAGATAACCGTGTAGCGACCAGGCGCGAGTTCGACGGGATTTTGCGCTCGTTCGGCGTTTTCGCCGGCAGCAGCCGATAGCGCTTGCGGATCAAAGGATCGATAGTCGGCGGCATTGGCTTTCGCCCAGCTGGTGGCGGAACCCTGTTGCAGGGTGACGGAGAATTCTGCCTCGGTCTGGCGGTACCCCGCAAAGAGTCCCCGAGAATTGGCCAGCACGGATTGGCTTTGGCCGCTCGAGAAGATTCCTGCAGCGATTTGCCCTTTCCTTTCCGCTAGCGCACAGGCGCTTTTGACCGCACGGGCTCGCGATTCAGCGGTAAGCGCAGCCGTGGCCGGAATGTATCGTCGAACAGAGCGATACCTCTGCTTAGCAGGCATCGGGAGCAGGCCGGGATCCTTGGGACGGCTCGAAGCGAGCCACGCAGCGGACTGAACCGCATGGCGCAGAGAATCTTCGTCAGTCCGATTGGTAGTAACGCGCGCGGTGCGGCCGTCGGCGACCACGCGAAGCGATACGGTCATGCCGTGTTCGGCAACGTGCTGGTGGATCGCGTTGTTGGCAAAGCGGGTAAGCGCATCAATCACTTCATCTACGTGCACTTCCGCTTCGGTCACACCTGCGGATTTAGCTAACCGCAACACGCGCTCGCTGATTGCGCGCAACTCGCGCTCGGGCCGGAGCTGCTGTCCCGTCCGAGAAGAGCCGCGAGCGGCGGATCGGATTTTCCTGCTGGGACTCATTCGTTCGAAAAAGCCGCGCCGACTTTGACGTTCCGGAACCTTGCGGGTGCCGCACCATGGCCGGTGCCCATGGTCTGCATCGGTTGGCCCTTGCCGCAGTTTGGCGTTCCCCAAAGCACCCAGTGGTCGGCGTTGCAGATGGCATCACAAGAATTCCAGAATTCCGTGGTGATGCCGCTGTAGCTGGGATTTTTCAGCATGCGGCCTTTCTTGCCGTGTTTGATTTCCCAGGCAATTTCAGTGGAAAACTGAAATTGGTATCGGCGGTCGTCAATGGACCAGGAGCGGTTGGTATCCATGAGAATGGCGTCGTCGGTATCGGCGATGAGGTCTTCCGAGGTCCAAGGGCCCGGCAGAAGACTAATATTGGTCATGCGAATCATCGGTAGCCGGTTCCAGCTTTCGGTCCGCATCGTGCCGCCCGAACGCTCCAGCCCGACAAGATGGGCGGTTTCGCGGCTGGAAAGATACCCACAAAATTGACCGTCCTTGATAATGTCGATCGACTGTGCTCGAACACCCTCATCGTCGTAAGCAAAAGTGCCCAGGCCGGGACCATGGACGATCCGCGCGTCGGCAACAACATTCACAATCGGTGATGCATAGCGAAGACGGTGCAACTGATCCAGTGTGAGAAAACTGGTCCCGGCGAAGTTAGCTTCCTGGCCCACAACGCGATCAAGTTCAATCGGATGCCCGACCGATTCATGAATTTGCAGTCCCAGCTGACTGCCCCCCAGAATCAGGGTGGTAGTCGTGTGTGGACACTGCGCGGCTGAGTGCAAGGCCACGGCCTGTTCGGCAATTTCAAGTGCGTGCCCGGGTAAGTCCATGGACTCGATCAACTCGTATCCACCCAAAATATGCTGCCCGCCAAAGCTGTTGGGATAGGAGCGTTTCTGAATGGCATCGCCTTTGAAGGAAGTAGCCACAATACCGCACCCGGAATGTATCCGGCGTTGATGAATTTTCGAACCAGCGCTCGAAGCAAACCACGAATCGATCTTCCGGAACTGCATATCGGTCTCGGAAAGGGTGACCCCCTTCACCGCTCTCATGCGGGCGTCGGCTTTTAGCAAGACATCAATTTGCGCCTCCAGCGGGATTTCGAAGGGGTCTTTCAAGCAGGGACCTTGCCAACTGTCCACGTAGCTTGGTTCGGCCGCAAGCCGTATGTCCTCTTTT